>Ga0302326_10001838_pt1 | contig 52922 bp, 44 predicted proteins | sample Palsa_T0_3_FD_202264 | JGI IMG/M metagenome (GOLD analysis project Ga0302326, IMG submission 202264) | Peat permafrost microbial communities from Stordalen Mire near Abisko, Sweden - Palsa_T0_3 | ecosystem: Environmental > Terrestrial > Soil > Palsa > Peat permafrost | place: Sweden: Abisko...
TGGCGCACGAGGTAATGAAGGCGCTCGAGCAGGAGCCAAAGGTGCAGCTCGCCGCGGGCGCGGGAATTCACCTGTCGAGCCAGCCGGGCGGCGATGCCAAAGGCTAGCGCCGCGGCGACTGCGCGCCCGGGTCGGTCACCCGATGCGGGCGGTTTGCTGTGAAAATCCTTCTGACGGGAGCCGGAGGTCAAGTGGGCCGCGCGTTCCGCGCGCTCACTCCCGAGGGAGCTGCCGTCGTCGCGCTTACGCACGCGGAGCTGGACATCACGGATGCGGAACTGGTGAGGCGTGCGGTTGCCGCGCATGCGCCGCAGTGGATCGTGAATGCCGCGGCGTACACCGGCGTCGACGCGGCGGAGAGTGCGCAGCAAGCTGCCCACGCGCTCAATGCGACGGCCGTTGGCTATCTTGTACATGCGGCACGCGGCGCCCGTGCGCGCCTCCTGCATCTGTCGACGGACTTCGTTTTCGATGGACGCGCGTCCAATCCCTACGAGCCGGATGCAGCGACCGCTCCTATCGGCGCCTACGGCGCAAGCAAGCTTGCGGGCGAGCATCTGGCGCTCGCGGACGCAGCGCCGTCCATCGTGGTACGCACCTCATGGGTGTACGCCGCCTACGGCCAGAACTTCGTACGCACCATGCTGCGTCTCATGGCCGCGAAGCCCGAAGTGCGCGTGGTCTGTGACCAGGTTGGATCACCCACCTGGGCAACTGGCCTTGCGCAGATCCTGTGGCAGATGCTGAAGATCGATGCGCCGCCTGGAATCCATCACTGGTGCGACGCGGGCATTGCGAGCTGGTACGACTTCGCAGTCGCGATTCAAGAGGAAGCGCTGCAACGCGGGATTCTTACGCATCCGATACCCGTGCTGCCGATCCGCGCCGCGCAATTCCCGACGGCGGCGCAGCGACCGGCCTACAGTGTGCTCGATGCGGCGCGCACGCGCGCGCTGACGGGAGCCCCTGCAGTGCATTGGCGTGCGCAGCTGCGCAAAATGCTCGATGAGCTCGCCGTCGCCTAGACCCTGATCGGGTTCGCCGGCGTAGAGGTCGCCGCTCCATTCGCCGCAAATGCCTTGAGGCGCTTTCAGGATTCTGGAAGGGCGCCTGCGCTGCGCTAGGCAAATGCGCTGAACCAGCGATCGAGCACGAGGAGCGACCAGGCCCGGCGAAAATCGCTCGACACCGGCTGGCGCAGCACGCCGCGCTCCATGAGGCGCCCCACTGCATCCTTCCACATTTGCGGATGGCGCCGGAGCCAGCGGTGCGTCGGCAGGCCAAAGCCACTCTTAGGGCGCTCGAGGTGTCCCGGCGGCACACGCGGCTGCATCAACTCGCGCACCAGAAGCTTGCCGCGTCGCGCCTCCTTGTCAACGAGCAACTGCGGATCAACTCCCAGCATGAATTCGACGAGGCGGTGATCGAGCAGCGGCGGGCGCACCTCGAGTGAATGCGCCATACTCGTGCGATCGACCTTTACGAGGAGTCCCTCCGGGAGGTTTGTATTGAGATCGAGCCAACGCAGCTGTGCAAGCGGATCAAGCGACTCGCGCCAGAACTGGCGGTAGAACCAGTCGTAGTCGTAATCGCTTTCGAGCCACGCAGGGTGCAGAAGAGCATCCACCTGCAGCGCCGTCAGCGTGCCGAGGACGGCGGAAAATCCGGCGAGGCCGGTCAAGGAGTGGCGCTGCATCGACTGCCCGAATCTCGACAGTGGCGGCAACCTCGCGGCAAGCGCGCGATTGAGACTCGTGGAACGCGCGCCGATCGCCGACCAGTAGCGCGGGTAGCCGCAGAAGATCTCATCGCCGCCTTCACCGCTTAAGGCCACGGTCACATCGCGGCGCGCACACCCCGCAATCAAATAATTCGACCACGCTGCGCTGTCGCCGAAGGGTTCATCGAAGAGCCGCGGAATGACATCGAGCGCCGCATCCACATCGGCGCTGCCTGTGCTCATGGCTGTGTGGCGCGTACCCAGATGAGCGGCGAGCGCGCGCGCTGCGTCCGCCTCGGAGCGCTCGTCCGCGTCGAATCCCAGAGTGAATGTCCGCGGGCCGTCCAGGTAATAGGCGGTGAGCGCCGAATCTATGCCGCCACTTAGGAATACTCCGACCGGCACGTCGCTTAGCGTGTGCTCCGGAACCACGATGCGCAGGAGCGCATCGAGCTGAGTGAGACTCGTATCGCGGTCGCGCAGACGAATTTCAACGGATGGCTGCCAATAGCGTTCGATCTGCAGTTCGCCGTCCTGCCAGCTCAGGCAATGCCCCGCGGGAAGCTTTGCGATGCCCTGGTAAATCGTCTTCGGGGCGGGTATGTAGCCGTGGAACAGGAAATCCCGCACGGCACTCTTGTCGATGGGCGGGGTGCCGAGCACCAACAGAGCCTTCAACTCCGAGGCAAAGGCAATTCCATCGGCAAGCACTCGATAGTAGAAGGGCTTGATGCCCAGCCGATCGCGCGCCGCGAACAGCTGCCGGCACTGCTCATCCCACACGGCGAAGGCGAACATTCCCACCAGCTCCTGCAGGCAGCGTTTGCCGTCGCGCGCCAGCAGGTGCAGCAGGACCTCGGTGTCGCAGTTGGAATGCAGTGCCGCGTCAATGCTCGCGCGCAGCGCGTGGAAATTGTAGAGCTCACCGTTATAGGTGAGGACATGTGCGCCGAATTGCATCGGCTGCGCACCCGCCGGAGTTGGATCGAGAATGGCAAGCCGGCGATGTGCCAGTGCCACGCCGGGCGCCTGCCAGATGCCGTCGCCGTCCGGCCCACGGTGCGCGATGCGCGCCGACATGGCCAGCGCTGCGTCGGCACTGGCCTCGCGACCGATGATTCCGGCGATACCGCACATCCGCACAGCCTACCGGATCCACGGTATATTCACCGCCGGAGACCTCATAGCCATGCGCACCTTTTTCTGGTTTTTGGGACTCCTGGCGGCGGCTTTCGCCGCGATGGCGCTCTTCGCCTACCCCGCGTGGCTGCTGCTGCACCCGCATTTCGACTTTCCCTTTCATCGCATCGCAGGCCGCGTCGGCATGCTGGCGCTGCTCATAGGATTCGTAAGCGTGGCGCGCCGGCTCGGTCTTGCCGACCGGGCAAGCCTCGGCTACGGGATTGCGCGGCGCGTGTTTCTGCGCGAGTTCCTGCGTGCGCTCGTGCTCGGGGTGGCGCTCATGCTAGTGGTGGTCGCGGTGATGTTTGCCATGGGTTTGAGGATCTGGCAGCCGGGCATTGACCTAGATCCCGCGGTGCTCGCGCATCTTGCAGTAACGACGCTTTTGAGCGCGCTCGCTACGGCCTTGATCGAAGAGACGTTCCTGCGCGGCGCCATGTTCACCGGCATCGCACGCGAATCCGGCACGCGAGCGGCGATCCTCCTCACCGCGCTCATATACGCGGCGACGCACTTCATCGCCCGCTACCACATCGCTGCGGAACTCGTCGTGCCGGGGAGCGGGATGGAGATGGTCAAAGGCTCACTGCAGGCATTCGCGAATCCGCTCGCCATAGGCGATGCATATCTTGCGCTGTTTGCGGTCGGAGTCCTGTTGGCCGCCGTGCGCGCGGCCACGGGCCACATCGCCGCCTGCATCGGACTGCACGCCGGATGGGTGTGGATCATGCTCCTGGCGCGCGCGACATCCGTGCCGGATACGACGCGCCGCCTGAGTTTTCTCTTAAGCAGCTTTGATGGCTTCGTCGGTTGGCTGGTGCTCGCCTGGACCATCGTGATTGGATGGCCCCTCTATCATTTCTACGTCCGCCGCACGGGGTCTATTCGACACGTTGGATGAGCGGACTCAGGCGTGCCAGGCGTGCAAGCGGATCGTCGAGTTCAAGACAGTACTGCTTGTCCGAAAGACTCAGAGGCAGGATCTCGGCGAGCCGGTATCCAACCCACGCACAATCCTCGAAGTGTTTGGTAACGCCTTGGTAGAAATCGCCGAGTTCCGGCAAGACTTTGCGCAATAGGCGGCCGAGATGCTGATATTCACCGGGCAACTCGATCTCGCGCTCCGCGGCGAGCCAGTCCACCTCGCCGAGGTTCAGTCCGTCGGCCTGCACGCGACGGCCACGCAACTGAAACTTGCGTACACCCAGACACGTGACCCCGAGCAGGCCATCCGGGAGCGAGTAGAAATCGGCAATCCGCGCCGTGGTGCCGACCGTGGCGGTGGCGGTGGCTGCGCCGGTCTCAGCCCCGCCTTCCATCAGCACCACGCCGAAGGCCGTCTGCGCGCGCAGGCTGCGCCGCACCATGTCTATGTAGCGCGGCTCGAAGATGCGCAGCGGCAACGGGCCGCCGGGAAAAAGGACAGTGTGCAGCGGGAAGAGCGCAATCTCCTCGGCCGCAGATTCGGGATCAGACATCCGCCGCGCCTGCGAGGCGCGCCTGCAGAGCCGCGAGGAGCCGACCATGCAGGCCGCCGAAGCTGCCATTGCTCATCACCACTACCTGATCTCCCGGGCGCAATCCCCCGGCGAGATCTGCACTGAGCGCGTCCAGGTCGCGACGCAGGTGGCCGCGCTCACCGAGAGCTGCGATGGCGGCCTGCACATCCCAGCCCAGATCGGGAGGTGCGTAGACCCACACCTCGTCAGCCGCGGCGAACGCCGGCGCCAGCGCATCCCGGTGCACGCCCATGCGCATGGTTTGCGAGCGCGGCTCGAGGACCGCGATGATGCGCGCGCCGTTGACGCGCGCGCGCAAGCCGGCGAGCGTCGTCTGGATCGCCGTCGGGTGATGGGCGAAATCATCATAGATGACGATGCCAGCGACTTCACCGCGTACCTGCATGCGACGCGCGACTCCCCTAAATGTGCGCAGCGCCTCAATCCCCTGCGCCACGGGGACCCCCGCATGGCGCGCAGCTGCGAGCGCGGCAAGCGCGTTGTCGACATTGTGAGCGCCGATGAGAGACCACTGCACCCGACCGTGCGACGTTGCGCCCTCGAGCACGTCAAATGACGACCCGTCAGTCACGCCGGGCGCCGGGCGGCTCGTCCACAGCGCGCCGACCGCTCCCGCCCCCGAGAAGCCCTCGCGCGGCGTCCAGCATCCCATGGCGAGAGTCTGCGCAAGATGCGCATCTGCTGCGTTCCAGATAATGCGTCCGCTTCCGGGCACGGTGCGCACCAAATGATGAAACTGGCGCTCGATGGCCGCGACGTTCTCATAGATGTCGGCATGGTCAAACTCGAGATTGTTGAGAACCAGCGTACGCGGACGGTAGTGGACAAACTTCGCCCGCTTGTCAAAGAAAGCGGTGTCGTATTCGTCCGCCTCGATGACGAAGAAAGGCGCGCGCCCGAGACGCGCGCTAGCCGCAAAGTTGGCCGGCGCACCGCCGATCAGAAATCCGGGCGCGCGACCCGCGTGCTCGAGAATCCAGGCGAGCACAGATGCCGTCGTCGTCTTGCCGTGCGTGCCCGCAACCGCCAACACCCAGCGCCCCTTCAGAATCTCGCGTGCGAGCCATTCCGGGCCGGAAGATTGCGGGATGTCGCTCTCGAGCAGCGCCTCGATGACCGGTTGGCCGCGAGTCATGACGTTGCCGACCACGACCACATCGGGCCGCGGCGTCAGCTGCGAGGCCGCGAAGCCCTCGATGAGCTCGATGCCCAGCGCCTGCAACTGCGTGCTCATCGGCGGGTACACGTTCTGGTCGGAACCGGTGACGCGATGACCCGCCGCCTTCGCTAGGGCTGCGACCCCGGCCATGAATGTACCGGCAATGCCGAGAATATGGACGTGCATAAGCGCCTATCAGAGCATGCCGGAAAACAGATACAGGAGCAGAATCTGGCCCGCAAGGTACTGCAGGATGACGAGTGCAACGCAGGCGGGGGTCGCCCATTCAAGGGCGGCCTTGAGCACGCGCGCGTTGGCAGCCACCGTCCACACGACGATCGCAAGTCCCAGCATCGAGATCGGCAAGCGCCATGTGTCATCATCAGAGAACTGCCGCACGAGCCATACGGCGGAAATCCACAAGGGCGCCAGCACGGCTTGATACCCAAACACCGCGGTGGTGGTCTGCAGGAAGCGCTCCGGGCGATTAAGGACTCTCAGCAGTAATGCATACCATACGAAGACGAATACGATCTCCACGATGAGTTGCCCGAACCAGTGCCCCGGAATCGGCGGCAGCACGGCACTGATGAGGCAGTTGATGATGCAGTAGCCCGCTGCTGTGCCGGCCAATAACGCGGCTGAGGCCGGCAGATCCTGCGGACCCTTGCGCATGAGAGCGATTTGAACAAACAGGCGGACCAGCTCTTTCATTTCGGTCAGGTCCGCGATGTCTATTCCGATAAGCTAACGGAAACCCGATTCTACAGATCATCGTTAAACGCGTTGCAGCCCATCATCACGACCCAAGAAGACCTTAAGGTGCTGGCCGCTCGCCTGGCGGCCGCCGACGCCTTTGCTGTCGACACTGAGTTTCTGCGCGAGCGCACCTATCGGGCCGAGCTGTGTCTGATCCAGGTCGCAACGAGCGATACCGCCGCATGCATCGACCCGCTGCGGCTGCCGGAGCTTGCCGCGCTGGCGCACGCCCTCGCCCTGGGATCCGCGGTAAAGGTCATGCATGCCTGCCGGCAGGACCTCGAAGTGCTCTATCCCGTGGCCGGTGTAGTAGGCCCGGTGTTCGATACGCAAATCGCTGCCGCATTGACCGGTGCACCAGCTCAGGTCGGCTACGCAGACCTCGTACGCCGGCTCCTCGGCTGCAATCTGGCGAAGGCCCACACGCGCACGGACTGGTCGGTGCGGCCCCTGTCGCCGGAGCAGATCGAGTATGCGCTCGACGACGTGCGTTACCTGCTGCCGCTCAAGGCTCATTTGGAAGGGCAGATCGACCGGCTCGGTCGAACAGCCTGGCTCGAGGAGGAGCTGACGGCACTCGCCAGCGCAGGAAATTTCTCCATCGATCCGCAAGCCGCCTGGTTGCGAGTAAAAGGCCTGCACGGCCTCGATGCGGCGCGCGCGCGGCTGCTGCAGGAACTTGCTGCCTGGCGCGAGCGGCGCGCAATCGACCGCAACCGGCCGCGCGGCTGGATACTCGAAGAAGCCGCGTTGCGCGAAATCGTGCTGCGCGTGCCGCGCACGCACGCCCAGCTGGCTGGTATTGCAGATCTGCCGGCAAACACCCTCAAGCATTGCGGTGCGGAGATTCTCGCGTGCGTCGCGGCGGCCGCAATCCCCGAGCCACCGCCGCTGCTTGATCCGCGGGTGCGCCCCGATCCGGCACGCACCGCGCTCGTGCGCAAGCTCGCCGACCTCAATCACGCAGTTGCCCTCGAACTAGGCATGAGTCCCGAGGTTCTGACGACCCGGCGCGAGCTTGAGCAGCTTGCGGACGGTCGCCGCGACCTCTCCGTTCTGCAAGGCTGGCGGCGCAGCGTAGTAGGTGAGCGTTTGGTTGCGGGTTTGTAGCTAAATCTCTCGAGCACGCGCGCGTGCGGCCGGGCCGGTGCTAAAGTACGCGGCTGTGGACGAGAACGGCGATCCGGACGATCTGCTCGCGACCGAACGCGCTGCGCGCATCGAAGCTGAGCGCGCGAGCCATTTGAAGGACGAATTCCTGGCGGCGCTCGGTCATGAGCTGCGCACTCCGCTGAATGCGATTCTCGGGTGGGCGCGCCTGCTCGAGCTCGGCCGCCTCTCCCCGGAAGAAGCTCACGGCGGCGCACAAACGATCGTCCGCAACGTGCGGGCACTCTCACAGATTGTCAACGACGTGCTCGACGTGAGCGGCATGGTGAGCGGCAAGACGCGCATCGACCCCGAAGAAACGGACGTGTGCGAGGTGATCGAAGCGGCGCTTGAGAATTTGAAGCCGACGGTGGAATCCAAGGGCATAGAGATGCACAAGCAGCTCGGCGCTGCGAAGTGCCTGGTGTTTGGAGATCCGCACCGGCTGCAGCAGATCATGTGGAATCTATTGAGCAATGCCGTGAAATTCACGCCGCGGCGGGGTCGGGTGACGGTGAACCTGCAATGCGCTGGCGCCACCTGCCGGATCGCCGTGAGTGACACGGGCGATGGCATCCCGCGGGATCTGCTGCCCTACGTGTTTGATCGTTTTCGCCAGGCGCGGGCCGCAAAAACCACCCCCAACCGCGGGCTCGGACTCGGGCTCGCCATCGTCAAACAGCTAGTTGAGCTGCACGGCGGCAATGTCGCGGTCGAAAGTGACGGTGTGGGCCACGGCGCCACATTTACAGTGCTGCTGCCGCGCCTTGCCTCCCTCGAGGAGGCAGCCGGTTCGGTACCTGCGCAGTCAAATGGAGCCGTCGCAGCGGGCCCGACCCGCTAATAGCGGCGCGGCGCGCTAGCGCGAACGCTTGGGGGTGGTGCGATTGCGCGGCCGCGGCGCGCTCACGGCTCCCGCGGGCGGCCGATGACGCCGGGCGAGTGCGGCCCGTTTGGAGATTCCGAGCGCCGCATCCAGCCGTTTGGCCACCTCAGCAACGCTTCCCTCGGCCTTGATCACGCGCAACAGTCCCTGCCGACGGTAGAACTCCACCAGTGGCTTGGTTTTCTCATCATAGACTTTGAGGCGTTCAGCGACCGTATGCTCGTTGTCATCGGGACGCTGAAAGAGCCGATGCGGTCCGCCGCCCTTCGGACAGACCTCATCCGCCGGACTGCTGCCTCCTGCCGCGCTTACATTGAAGACGCGTCCGCAATCGCGGCAGGTACGCCGCCCGGAGATGCGGCGCACAAGCTCGGTACGATCAACGTCCATGAGTACGACGGCGTCGAGCGGTTGCCCGAGCTTCGCAAGCATGGCATCCAGGGCCGTCGCCTGTTCAATGTTGCGCGGAAAGCCATCGAGAACGAATCCCTGCTGCACATCGGCCGCGCCGAGACGTTCGGCGATGATGCCTAGGACGATGGCATCCTCGACAAGACCGCCTGCATCCATGGCGGCCTTGGCCCGAATGCCCAAGGGCGTGCCCGCCGCGACCGCGGCGCGCAGCAGGTCACCAGTGGAGATCTGCGGCATGCCCCTTTCCTGCGCCAGACGCTGTGCCTGCGTGCCCTTGCCAGAGCCCGGCGCACCCAGCAGAACTATTCTCATGATCGACGAGCCCGGGCCCAGTGCGATAGAAGGGCCGCCACGTTACCGGCGCCTTCCCGCGAGGTCAAACGAGCGCGCGTTCGCGTGCCGCCGCGAGCCCAGCTGCGCTATTCTTCGGATTTATACACTTGACTCCCATGTGCGAGACTAAGCCGTGATCCTGACGCACCGCAATCGTTTGCTGCCGCACAAGAGCCAGCACCGTGCATTGGAGCGGCTGCTACACGCGCAACGCGAGCTGTACAACGCCGCGCTTGATGCCATGAACTCGTACCGAAGTCGCTCGCCGTGCGCACGCATAAGTGCCCGTCGTGCGGCTTAGTCATCGGCCGAGACTACAATGCGCGCTTGAACATTCGCCGCGCCGGGATGTTGGCGCGGGGGCGCTTAACGTGATCGATTTGCGATGAGCGTGCGCCCGGAAACATGTACGGAGCTCCCGCGAGGGGGTTAAGTATATAAATCCTCTATATCTTACGAAGTATGAAAAAGCCGGCACCAAAAAACGCGTTTTACGCTCAGTCGGGCGGTGTCTCGGCCGTCATCAATGCCTCCGCCTGCGGCGTCATCGAAACCGCAAAACGACACCCAAAGCATATCGGCAAGCTGTTCGCCGGCCGTGACGGCATCGTCGGCGCGCTCACGGAGAATCTCATCGATGTGAGCCGCGAGAGTGCCGCGACGATTCGCGGGCTCAAGCACACTCCCGCGGGCGCATTCGGGTCGGCGCGCTTCAAATTGAAGAGCCTGGAGCAGAACCGCGCCGAGTATGAGCGTCTCATCGACGTCTTCCGCGCGCATGACATCGGCTATTTCTTCTATAACGGCGGCAACGACTCCATGGACACGGCGCTCAAGGTGTCGCAGATCAGTGCAGCGCTCGGCTTCCCGATCACTTGTCTGGGCGTGCCGAAAACGGTCGACAACGACCTGCCGCACACCGACTGCTGCCCGGGATTCGGCTCGGTCGCGAAATACGTCGCCATCTCAACTCTCGAGGCGGGCCTCGATGTGGCTTCCATGGCGAGAACTTCAACCAAAGTCTTCGTGCTGGAGGTGATGGGACGGCATGCGGGATGGATCGCCGCAGCGGGCGGCCTTGCCGGCGCAAAGCCCGCGCAGCCGCCCCACATCATCCTGTTTCCGGAGATTCCGTTCGTGCCGCAGGAGTTTCTCGACCGGGTAAAGCAGTGCGTCAGCGACTACGGATATTGCGTTGTCGTCGCCTCCGAGGGCGCAGCCTACGCGGACGGCAAGTTCCTCGCCGACGCGGGCACGAAAGATGCTTTCGGCCATACGCAGCTCGGCGGCGTCGCGCCGGTCGTCGCAAACATGATTCGCGCAGCGCATGGTTACAAGTACCACTGGGCGGTCGCTGACTACCTGCAAAGAGCCGCACGCCATGTCGCCTCGCGAGTGGACGTCGAGCAGGCATACGCGGTCGGCAAAGCCGCCGTGGAGCTCGCGGTTCAGGGCGTAAATGCCGTCATGCCGACCATCGTTCGCCGTTCATCGCGACCCTACAAGTGGACCGTCGGCCATGTGCCGCTCGCGCAGGTCGCCAACGTTGAAAAGAAACTGCCGCGCGCGTTCATCACTGCGGACGGCTTCGGCATCACTGCCGCCTGCCGCCGCTATCTTGAGCCGCTCATCGGCGGTGAGGCGCCGCCACCCTACCGCAACGGTCTGCCCGAATATGTGCGAATCAAGGGTGTCGCAGTGCGGCGCAAGCTCAAGGCCGAATTCAAGGTCTGAGCCGCGGCGCCGCCACCGAAGGGCGCGGCCGCCATGCTATAGTGCGCACCCGCGTGGCGGCCGGACGGGCGTCAGAATGGGCCGGGCTCGCCGAAAGAACACCAATTAAATGAATCTCCTGGAGGATTGCTGATGGATCCCACGACGTGGCTGTGGCTCGCAATCGGGGCCGGCGTGCTCGCCGTACTCTATGGCGTCATCTCAACGCTATCCATTCTGCGCCTGCCCGCGGGCAACGCGCGCATGCAGGAAATCGCCGCGGCCATTCAAGCCGGCGCCAAGGCCTACCTTAATCGTCAGTATTCGACCATCTTCATTGTCGGAATCGTGCTGTTCGTCGCGATTGGCCTCGCGCTCAAGAGCTGGGCCACCGCTGGCGGCTTCGCCGTGGGCGCCATTTTCTCCGGGCTCACCGGCTACATCGGGATGAATATTTCCGTGCGCGCCAACGTGCGCACCGCACAAGCAGCCCACAATGGGCTGAACGCCGCGCTCAGCGTCGCATTTCGCGGCGGTGCGATCACCGGCATGCTGGTGGTGGGCCTGGGTCTCATCGGCGTCGCCGGCTACTTCGCGATTCTGCGCCCCCAAATCGGCGATGCAGCTGCGCTGCACGCGCTCGTGGGGCTCGCCTTTGGCGGCTCGCTGATCTCAATATTCGCGCGCCTGGGCGGCGGCATTTTCACCAAAGGGGCAGATGTCGGTGCAGATTTGGTCGGCAAGGTCGAGGCCGGGATACCCGAGGATGACCCGCGCAATCCTGCGGTGATCGCCGACAACGTAGGCGACAATGTTGGCGACTGCGCCGGCATGGCGGCGGACTTGTTCGAAACCTATGCGGTGACGCTCATCGCGACCATGCTGCTCGGCGGTCTGCTGTTCGCGCCGCAGGGCGCGCAGGCCTCGCTCGCCGCCGTGCTCTACCCGCTCGCGCTCGGCGCCGCGTCCATCCTGTCTTCGATCATCGGCACTTTTTTCGTGTCCACGCGCGATGGCGGCAAGATCATGAATGCGCTCTACAAGGGCGTCGTGGTATCGGGCGTCGTCTCGGCGGTGTTGTTCTACTTCATCACGCGCGAGCTGATGCCCGAACAGGCGTCCGCGCTGTTCGGCTGCGCACTGATCGGCCTCGCCTTGACCGCGGCACTCATGATGATCACGGAGTACTACACCGCGACGGAATTCTCACCGGTGCGCGGCATCGCCGCCGCATCGCAGACCGGCCACGCCACCAACATCATTGCGGGCCTGGGGATCTCCATGAAGTCGACGGCGTTGCCGGTCATTGCGGTGTGCTTCGCCATCTGGGGCGCCTACCGTTTTGGCGCCCCGCAGGGCATCGGTTTGTATGGCATCGCGATCGCGGCCACGGCAATGCTGTCGATGACCGGCATGATCGTGGCCCTGGATGCCTATGGACCGATTACCGACAATGCGGGCGGAATCGCCGAGATGGCCGGCCTGCCCTCGCAGGTGCGAGACATCACCGATCCGCTGGACGCGGTAGGCAATACGACGAAAGCCGTCACCAAAGGCTATGCCATCGGTTCGGCAGCGCTCGCCGCGCTCGTGCTGTTCGCCGATTACACCCACAACCTGCAAGCCGCGGGCAAGCTTGTGGACTTCTCACTGTCGGATCCGGCCGTGATCATCGGGCTCTTCATCGGGGGTCTCGTGCCCTATCTGTTCGGCGCGATGGCCATGGAGGCCGTGGGTCGCGCCGCGGGCGCGGTGGTCAATGAAGTGCGCCGCCAGTTCCGCGAAATCAAGGGAATCATGGACGGCACCGGCAAACCCGATTATTCCCGCGCCGTGGATCTGCTGACGCGCGCGGCGATCCGCGAAATGATCATCCCGTCGCTGCTGCCCATTCTCGTCCCCATTGTGCTCGTATTCCTGCTCAATGCGATGATGGGCCCCGGTGCCGGCGTCAAGGCGCTCGGCGGCCTGCTGATCGGGACGATCGTCACCGGATTCTTCGTTGCGATTTCCATGACCACCGGCGGCGGCGCCTGGGACAACGCGAAGAAATACATTGAGGAAGGCCATTACGGCGGCAAGGGGTCGGATGCGCACAAGGCGGCCGTGACCGGCGATACCGTGGGCGATCCCTACAAGGACACGGCCGGCCCCGCCATCAATCCGCTGATCAAAATCATCAATATCGTGGCACTGCTTTTGGTACCACTGCTTTAGGTCGCAAGCTTCAACCGCGTCCGGCGCGCGTTTCCGTCAGCATCGCGCTGACCAGACTATTCAGCCGCTGGCAGAACTCTGCGACCGGTGCGTCTGCGGCGGCCTGCTTGTCAGCGAGGGCCGTGCTGATTTCGGTGAGGCGCCGCTCGATCCGATCGTCCACCCTCATGGTATGGGTGAGCAGCGCACTTACGCACGAGGTGATTTCTGCATCGAGAGCGCGCGCGTCCGTGCCGGCGATTTCAACGCCGGTGAGTTCACGGGGATAGCCAGCTTCTAGATGTTGGCGCCACAATCGCGCTAGCTGCATGCCGTAGTGTCCTTGAGGCTGTTGTTCTTCGTTATTCCGGCGACCTTATTACCACGCGGGCCGGGCGGCTGCACTGTCGCGATATACTGCGAACGCCCCCGATCTGATGCCCAATGTGACGGTAATAAGCCTCAGTTTGCCGAAGTAGGTCGCGCCGAATGCATTAAGTAACTGATTGTCCTCGGCCTTTCGCCGGGTCAAAACTGTTGTTTCTTGGTCGCAAGCTCGCCTCGCGTGCGTGGCGGGCGGACGCATCACAACACAACTTAGATTTTCTTAAGGAGCCCTCAGATGAACTCGAAGACCGCCATGCTCGCAGCCGCGGTTGGCAGCCTTTTTTCTCTGGCCGCGCCTGCAATCCTCGCGGCTGATGATCCCACGACCGAAAGGTGTTACGGCGTGGCCAAGGCCGGCAAAAACGACTGCGCCGGTCCCGGGCACGTGTGTGCGGGTCTGGCGAAGACTGATGGCAACCCGGATGAGTACGTGACGCTGCCCAAGGGAACGTGCGAGCGCATCGTCGGTGGCATCCTCAAACCCGGCGCGACCTGAAGTCATGAGCGTCGCGGCTCGCTCCAGCGGCATCGGACTGCGTTCGCAGCACCATGCCGAATTCCTCGAGCGCCGCCCCGCGGTCGGCTGGATCGAAGTACACAGCGAGAACCATTTCGCCCGCGGCGGGTTGCAGCGCGAAGTGCTCGCCAAGGTTTGCGCTCACTGTCCGCTTAGCCTGCACGGCGTGGGGCTCTCTATCGGATCAACCGATCCGCTCGATAGCACGCACCTGGCGGAGGTTGCGCGCCTGCAGCGCGACTTCGACCCGGTACTGGTGTCCGAGCATCTCGCCTGGGGATCGGTCGATGGGCGCTTCATGAATGATCTGCTGCCGCTGCCCTACACCGAAGAAGCCCTGCGCCACACGGCAGGCCGCGTGCGCGCCGTGCAGGACGTCCTTGGCCGTCAGATCCTGATCGAGAATGTATCAAGCTACCTTGAGTTCGAGGACTCCGAGATGGCGGAGTGGGAATTCCTGGTGGCGCTCACTGCCGAAGCCGGCTGCGCAATCCTTCTCGACGTCAATAACCTGTACGTAAATGCTGTCAATCATGGCTTCGACCCGTGCCTCTATCTGGATTGCATTCCGCCGCAGGCGGTGCACGAAATCCATCTGGCCGGCCACAGCGTCAGGCGCCTGGGGACACGCGAGCTGCTGATCGACACCCATGCGGCGCCGGTGTGCAGCGCCGTTTGGCAATTGTACGGCGCGGCACTCGAACGTTTCGGACCGGTGCGCACGCTCATAGAGTGGGATGCGGATCTGCCCGAGCTCGATGTGCTGCTCGCGGAAGCCATGAAGATCGAGCAGGTTCTCGAGGTGCGCCATGCCGACGCTGCGTGAATTGCAGCGCCGCTTCGCCGCGGCGCTCTTTACCGACGCCTACGAACGGTGCAGCGGCGACATCCGCGCCGCGGGCGGCGACGCCCGCGCACGGCTCGGCATCTACCGTGATCAGCTCCACGCCGCCTTCGCGCGCACGCTCGCGCTTGAATTTCCCGTCATCGAGCGCCTGGTGGGCGGGAGGTACTTCCAACGGCTGGCACGTGAGTTTCAGGCCGCCCACCCCTCGCGCAGCGGCAATCTGCATCAGATCGGCGCGCCGTTTGCCGCCTTCCTGAAGCGGCGCTTTGCCGCTGGCCGGTATGACTACCTGCCGGACGTCGCTGAATTGGAGTGGGCGCTGCAGGAGTGCGCGGCCGCCCCCGAGGCGCCGTCATTCGATCTTGAGGCGCTGCAAAGCGTCGCTTTGGCTCACTATGCCGATCTGCACTTTGAGTTTCACCCGGCGTGCCGCTTGGTAAGCTCCCGCTATCCGACGCTCGATATTTGGCGCGCCAATCAGACAGGCGCCGCGGCCACCGAGATCATCGACCTTGCCAGCGGACCGACCCACGTGCTCGCGCAGCGCAGCGCGCAGGCCGTCATTTTTCATGTCCTGGGAGCCCCGGAGTTCGTGTTTCTGCAGAAACTCTCTCAGGATTGCAGCCTGGGCGCGGCGCTCGAGGCCGCGCAGGAGAGTGATCCGGCCTTTGACCTCGGGGCGGCACTGCGCCGCTGCGTCGCGTTGCATGCAGTCACGGGCGCGCGGCTGCAGCAAATTTAGAGCGCCGGGATCTGCTCATCGCGCCGCGCGCGCACCACGAAAGGCGCCACGCGAGCTGCCGGAATGATCGACACGCACTGCAGAGTCGAGGGGGTGAATCGGCGCATTGGCGCACGCGTCACGGATTGCGGAAAATGCGCGTTGTAATTTTCCGGTCACGGCAAGCGCGGCGAAAAAACCGCCGTGCCGCCGCGGTCTTCTCAGGCACTGATGCCATTGCGCTGCGTTCATGGAACCCTTATGGATCAACTGAACTTGCCGCGATCCGACTTCGTGGATCAGGACAGCGCGCTCGCGCACGAATGGCTCATCACCAACGGGCTCGGCGGATTTGCCTGCGGCACGGTTGCGCAGGCCAATACACGCCGCTATCACGGTCTCCTGGTGGCCGCCCTCGCCCCACCCGGCGAGCGCACGCTGATGGTCGCCAAGCTCGACGCCACGGTGAGCTACCGGGAAAGGCAGTACGAGCTTGCGTGCAATGAGTACGCCGACGGAACGATTTCGCCGCGCGGCTTTGCGTATCTGTGCGCATTTCATCTCGAGGACGGGCTACCCGTTTGGACCTACGCTCTTGCCGATGCGCGACTCGAAGAGCGCATCTGGATGGCGCATGGCCGCAACACCACGTATGTCAGCTTCAAGCTGCGGCACGCGACCGCGGCGCTCGACCTTGCGCTATTGCCACTGTGCACCTATCGCGATTTTCACGCGCACACCCAGGGAGGCACGCCTTTGGACGTTGCCACGGAAGCACGTGGTTGTCGCGTCAACGCGTCCACCGGCGCGCGCGTGTATCGCCTGCTTATCGATCGCGGCAGGTTCTTGCCGGGCGCGGACTGGTATTGGCATTTCCGTCATCGCATTGAGGCGGAGCGCGGCCTTGATGCGCTGGAGGACCTTTTCCGACCCGGGACTTTTCATGCACGGCTCGCGCCAAATGAAACGATTACCTGGATAGCGACCGCCGAGAGCGAGGCGCCGCTGCCCGCCGCGGCGGCACTTGCCGAGGAAGTGAGGCGCCGCCAGGGGCTCGTCACGCAGTTGGCTGCGACGGCCCCGGCGTGGATCGGCAAGCTCACCCTTGCGGCGGATCAATTCGTCGTGACGCGTGTCGCGGCCGACGACAAGCCCCCGGGTACGACGATCATTGCGGGTTACCCGTGGTTCAGCGACTGGGGACGCGATACGCTGATTGCGCTACCGGGTCTGGTGCTCGCAACGCAGCGCTACGCCGAGGCGGCTTCCATCCTGCGTACCTATGCCACCTACGCCAGTGACGGCATGCTGCCGAATCGCTTTCCCGAGCACGGCGCAGCTCCTGAATACAACACCGTGGATGCGACCTTGTGGTATTTCCACGCCCTGAATGGCTACGTCGAAGCGAGCGCGGATCAGGAGCTACTGCGCGATCTGTTTCCCACACTACTTGAAATCATCGAGTGGCATCGGCGCGGTACGCGCTTCGGAATCAAGGTAGACGCGGAGGATGGACTGCTGCGCGCTGGCGAGCCTGGAGTGCAACTCACCTGGATGGACGCGAAGATCGGTAATCGCGTGATCACGCCACGCATCGGCAAACCCGTCGAGGTCAATGCGCTGTGGCATTATGCGCTTGCATGCATGGCAAGATGGGCGCAGACGCTGAGCGAGCAACAGCTCGCAAAGCAATTCGAGCGCAGCGCCGCGCAGGTCGCGCGCAGTTTCGCCCGCGCGTTCTGGTGCGAATCGCGTGCTTATCTCTACGATGTTGTCGACGCGACAGAAGGCGTGCTCGATGCGCGCGGGCGCTTCGTAGACGCGAGCCTGCGCCCCAACCAGATATTCGCGGTCGCGCTGGGAACGAAGCTGCTCGATGCACGCCGCGCGCGCGCCGTGGTCGATGTCTGCGGCCGTGAACTTCTGACGCCCGTCGGTCTGCGCACCCTTGCGAGCGGCGATTCGCAATATGCAGGCGCGTATCAGGGCGATCCCGCAGAGCGCGATGCTGCCTACCACCAAGGCACCGTTTGGGCCTGGCTCCTCGGTCCCTTTGCCCTAGCCCACCATCGTGTCTATCAGGACGTGGGCCATGCTTTGAGTCTCCTCGCGGGGCTCATGCCCCACCTGGGTGACGTTTGCCTCGGTACCATCGGCGAGGTATTTGACGGTAATGTGCCCCATACACCGCGCGGCTGTTTCGCGCAGGCCTGGAGCGTTGCGCAGACGCTGTCCGCCTGGCATGCGCTCACGCGTCGTGCGGCGGCACCGGGTGTCGAATGACGAGCTTGATCCCGTCTAGCCGCGCGGGATGCGCTCGACGGCCCTGGAAGAATGGATCCGCATCGAGGCTACGCACGCTGATCTCGGTGTCCGCAGCCCTGCAATTGCGCGGCATAACTTCGCTGTCTCGTCACGTGCCCCCGACCCCGGCCTCGTACGCGACCCATCCGGTGATGAGCGCTGCAAACACCGCCGCGTAGTGCGCCGCGTCCGGGAACCACCACGCGACCCCTCGGGCAGGCTGCCGGCCTGCAGATTACCGCCGGCAGCGCCCCCCGGTGTGCCGCCCGCAGCTGCAGCAGCGGCGGCTTCCGTGGCACCCGCTGGCCTCCAAATCTCGCGCATCGCTGTTCGCATCTCGGCAGAATGTGTAATCTGCATTCCGCAGCTTGCACATCGCCTCCAAAATAAGAAGACCTACGCACGTTTTCCAATGCAGCATTAATCGCGTCTGCACGCGAAGGCCACGGCGCACGGCAGCCCCGAGCGCAAGCCTGCGCACACCGTCGGCTCGCACGTGCCAGGCGCCGCCGCTGGCAGGCCGCGCGGCAGCTGTGCGCTACCCTCATCCTCGCGCTCGCCGTGGCAGCACCGGTCCGGGCGGACCAGGATTTCACCGAGACCCAGGATCTGCGGATCGTTTACTTCGATCCGGGTGGCTTGCCGCTGGTGCCGCACGTCACGCAGAGCTTCCTCAGCGGCCTCGCGATAGACAAGCGACTGTTTGATTATGAACCCGACGGTCGGGTCAATGTTTTCCTCAAGGACTTTACGGACCGCGCTAACGCGGCAGCGAACGCCGCACCGCGGAACAAAATTTTCATCGACATCGCCCCTTCGTACGACGCCTACGAGACCGTCTCGCTGGCAGAACCCTTTTTCTCGACCGCCGTACATGAGCTTACGCACATCGTGATGCTGGATGGCGCAAGTCCGGACGATATGCGCTTCCGCCGCCTGTTCCACGGCAAGGTGGACGTCGATGCCGCGCACCCCGAGAGTCTCCTCTACTACTACCTGACGGTTCCGCGCGAAACGGCTCCGCGCTGGTATCAGGAGGGCGGCGCGGTCTTCATGGAGACGTGGGAGAGCGGCGGTGTGGGTCGAGCGCTCGGCGGCTACGACGAAATGGTGTTCAGAGCGATGGTGCACGACGGCGCGAAATTCTATGACCCTCTCGGACTGGTGTCGAAGGGCACGGAGATCGACTTTCAGACCGGCGCGAACGCGTATCTCTACGGCACTCGCTTCGTAAGTTATCTCGCGCTCACGTATTCACCGCAGCGCGTGCTCGCGTGGTTGGGCCATGACGGCGGCCGCAAACGCTATTACGCCGACGACTTTGAGCGCGTCTTCGGCATGCCGCTCAACCAGGCCTGGCAGAACTGGGTCAGCTGGGAGCGCGGGTTTCAGCAGAAGAATATGAGTGCCGTCAAAGAGCACCCGGTGACCGAGTTCCGAGACCTCACGCAGAAAAATCTCGGTGCGCTCTCCCGCAGCTTTCTGTCCGCCGACGGCTCGAAACTCTACACCGCGGTCAAATACCCCGGCCAGGTCGCGCACATCGTATCGATTTCACGCAAGGACGGTGCGGTGACCGAGCTGCGGGAAGTGAAGGGAGCGACCGGCTATACGGTCACTTCGCTCGCCTACGACCCGCGCAGTGAAACGCTCTTCTATACGACCAATAACAACACCTACCGAAATATCGAGGCACTCGACCTGCGCTCCGGGAGATCACGGATGCTGCTCCGCGGCGCGCGCATCGGCGATCTCGCCTTCAACGCGGCGGACCGCTCCCTGTGGGGCATCCGGCTGAACCGGGGGTTCGCGATGGTCGTGCGCATTCCGTTCCCCTACAAGGAATGGCACGCGCTGCACGTGTTCCCACTCTTCGAGAAGGCATTCGACCTCGATGTCTCCGCCGACGGGACACTCGTTTCCATGTCCGTCTCGGGTCCCGGTGCAACGGCCTCGGCCCCACAAGCGACGCAGCTTAGAATCATGCGTGTCGATGCCCTCACCAAGGGCGATGCCACGCCATGGCGGAAGTTCTCAATGGGCGCCGCGGTACCGGAGGGCTTCGTATTTTCGCGTGACGGTCGCTACCTTTTTGGCAGCAGCTACTACACGGGCGTGTCGAACATCTTCCGCTACGATATCAACAGCGAGAAGCTCGACGCGGTCAGCAACGCCGAGCTTGGGTTCTTCCGCCCACTCCCGCTCGACGACTCCAAGCTCATCGTGCTGCGCTACTCGGCCAACGGATTCGCTCCGACATTGATTGAAGTGAATCCGACGGAAGACTTGAGCACGGTGACCTTTCTCGGCGCGCAAGTAGCGGCCACATACCCCGTGGTCCAGAGTTGGGCGGCGGCGCCTCCTTCGACCACGCCCTACACCTCGCAAATCATCACCACGGGTCATTACCGGCCCCTGAGCGAGCTGTCTCTCGAATCGCTGATCCCGGTAGTTGAGGGCTTCCAGAATGCCGTGGGGCTCGGCGCCAGCGCCCGATTCAGCGATCCGCTCGGTTACGACTCGGTCGACGTCGACGCGAGTTACAGTCCGGACGGCGGCCTGCCCACTAAGGAGCGCATGCACTTCTCGACGGATTTTCATCACGCCCGCTGGACGGCGGGCTTCAATTGGAATGGCGCGGACTTCTACGACCTCTTCGGCCCAACAAAATACAGCCGCGCGGGCGAAAACGCCTATGTCAATTACAACCTGCCGCTCATATTCAATCCGCCCGAGACGATGGACTTCAATGCCAAGGTCGCCTACTACGTCGGCCTCGATGAGTTGCCGAACTTTCAGAACATCCCCTCGCCCACCAAGAACCTTTCCACTGCGCAGGCTGGGCTCTCCGCATCGGATACGCGCTCCTCGCCCGGCGCGGTGGACGCGGAGACCGGCCACAGCTGGTGGATCACAGCACACACCTACGGCGCTCTCGGCGAGGTGTTCCCCAGCCTCTCAGGCGAGTTTGACCTCGGCTTCCCCCTGCCGCTCAACCATTCCTCGATCTGGGTGAGAACCGGTGCGGGCTTCTCGGCAGGCAGTCGCGCCGACCCCCTCGCGAACTACTACCTCGGGGGCTTCGGCAACAACTACATCGACAATGAGGGCAACGGCGGCGCGCAGCGCTACCGCGAGTTGCTGAGCCTGCCAGGATTCGACCTGGATGCCCTGCATGGCCGATCGCTGGTGAAATCCATGATCGAGTGGTGTCTGCCGCCGCTGCGCTTCGAGGCGCTCGGGTCGCCCGGGTTCTATGCAAGCTGGGCACGCCCGGAGCTGTTCGTATCCGCCCTCGAAACCAATCCGGATAGCCGGGAGTTCCGCAGCAACGCCGAAGACGTGGGGGCGCAGCTCGACTTCCAGCTGCAGGTGATGCATCGGCTGCCAATGATGCTCTCAATAGGCGCCGCCAGGGGTTTTGCGGGCGGTGGGCTCGGCAGGACGGAGTTCATGCTCTCTTTCCAGGTGCTCTGATGGGGCATCCCGCCGGGAGCAGCTCGCCATGAACGCCGGCCTGCTGTTGCACGCCTCAATCGCACTTGTACCGGTGCTCGTGTTCCTCGCGGCGCTCGTGTACTTCGATAGCTTCAAGCTGCTGGGCTTCAGAACGGTGTTCGCCGCGATCGCCGTAGGCGCGGTGGCCGCCGGCGCGAGCTATCCAATTAACACGCTTGCGTTTGCAAGCTTTCCCGGCGAGTTCGAGTCGTACTCGCGCTACGTGTCGCCTTGGATCGAGGAGTTCCTCAAAGCGGTGCCCGTCATCTTTTTCATCCGCACGCGGCGCGTCGGGCTGCAAGTGGATGCGGCTATTGTCGGCTTCGCGGTCGGCACGGGTTTCGCACTCGTGGAGAATCTGTACTACCTCGCGTCGCGCCCGGATGCGGCGCTCGCCGTGCAGGTGATCCGCGGCTTCGGCACGGCGATCATGCACGGCGGTGCGACCGCCACGCTGGCGATGATTTCGGTCGCGATCTACGAAAAGCGTCCGAGCAGCGGCTTGCATATTTTGGTACCGGGCTTCCTCGCCGCGGTCGCGCTGCACTCCGCATTCAATCACCTGCTCGTGCGTCCGGTGCTGGCGACGCTCGTGATCCTGCTCATACTGCCGTTCGTGATCTACTGCGTGTTTCAGCATAGCGAGCGTGTACTGCGCGACTGGCTCGACTCGGATCTCGATTCAAAGGTGCAACTGCTGCAGTTGATCAACACCGGCTCATTCCTCGACAGCCCGTCAGGTCGCTACCTGCGGTCACTGCGCAATCGATTCCGCGGCGAGGTTCTGGCCGATATGCTGTGCTACGTGCGCCTGCACGGCGAGCTGGCGCTACGCGCCAAGGGTGTGCTGCTGATGCGCGAGAGCGGCATGGAAGAGCCGCCAATCGACACCGAGATGCACGAAAGACTCGCCGAGCTTGCGCAGCTCGAACACTCCATCGGTAAGACCGGCGTGCTCGCGCTGCGTCCGCTGATTATGGCCACCGGGAAGGACGTCTGGCAGCTGAGGCTCCTCGGCCGATAACAGGAACCGAACGATGATGGATCTCGCAGCCAAGGTTCGAGCATTTCACGGGGACATTACGCTCTTAACGCTCGATGCTAGCGTAAACGCCGCAAATTCTTCTCTTTAGGCGCGGTGCAGTCGATGGCGCTATTCACAACGCCGCCGGACTCGCGTTACGCGAAGCTCGCCGTCCAGAAGCGGAGATTCAAATTGGCGCTGCGTGCGGGCATCGCGGCGTTTCTCGCTGGGAGCGCCCAACTCGATGCCCAGGAGCTGTCATCCGCTCCGATGCCGGCATCCCCGTCAAGCGTGTCAGCGACGCAAGCCGACTCTACGACGCTGACTCCCATTTGTACCGACCGCCCTAGCAAATCGAATTACGCCTGCACGGTCGACGCGGGACACTTTCAATACGAGTCTGACCTCGTCAACGCGAGCTCGCTGCGGCAAGGCGACGAGGCGACCACGACCTGGTTAATTCTCAATCCCACTCTCAAATATGGCCTAACTGACAACGTCGATGTCGAGGCGAATATGACGGCGCTCGAGATCCTGCGCACGCAAGACACACCCGGTACGAGGGCTACGCTGATGGGAGTGAGTGACCTGTACCTGCGGGTAAAGTATGAATTTATAAATCTGCAGACGGTGGTGCAAGCGGCGCTCATTCCCTACCTGAAGGCACCCACAGGCCGCGCAGGCATTGGCGACGGTAGGGTCGAGGGAGGCTTGCTGTTACCGATCAACTATGAGCCGAACCCGCTGCTGACGCTAACCCTGATGCCCGAGGCCGACGCCTACCCGAATTCAGTGGGCGCTGGTCAACACCTCAATACCTCAGAGGTGTTCACGTTGGCGTTCAATTTGCCAAGAAACCTCACGCTTTATACTGAGCTCTGGGCGGACTGGAACTTCGATCCCGCCGGAACGATTCGACAATATTCCGCCGACTTGGCGCTGGCTTTCGGTCTGACCGATTACCTGCAGGTTGACGGCGGTGTGAACCGCGGGCTGAATGCAGCCACCCCGCACGTGCAGGGCTATCTCGGTTTATCGCAGAAGTTTTGAACGCTACGCGATAGATATTCGCGGGCCCATTTCGCTACGCCTGTCAGCGGCAGCAGCGCCCGCTTCTCAGTCCCGTCCCCATTGGCGATAAAGATCTGTCATCGGGCGGAATTCAAATCGCTGCTGAAGTAGATCTGGTGTCGGCGGTGATCGGCACCGAGACCCGTGTCGCAATGTCATTCCCGGTTTGCGGCAATAAAAAATGGGATCAGATACACTTGGCGCCTATGACGTGCCCCTTCCGGCACGCCGGCGCTGCAAGGGGCGCTGCGACTGGGTACAGACCAGCCAGGCTTGCGGTACCGTGGCTTTAGGGCCAACGGCGCTCACAACTTAAACCAGGAGTTGGAGCTTGCCATGAACGCCGTTACCAATTGTGCCTCTTTTACCGGCGATTTCGCCGTTGCCGACCTGTCTCTCGCAAACTGGGGTCGCAAAGAAATACTCATTGCGGAAACCGAGATGCCAGCACTCATGGCAATCCGCGCAGAGTACGCGCCGCTGCGGCCGTTGCGTGGTGCACGCGTCGCCGGTTCGCTGCACATGACTATCCAGACCGCGGTACTAATTGAAACCTTACAAGCGTTGGGCGCCGAGGTGCGTTGGGCCTCGTGCAACGTATTCTCGACCCAAGACCACGCAGCGGCGGCTATTGCTGCCCACGGAACATCGGTGTTCGCCCACAAGGGCGAATCGCTAGATGAGTACTGGAACTACACCCATCGGATCTTCGAATGGCCCAATGGGCAGCTGGCCAACCTGCTGGTCGATGACGGCGGCGATGCTACGTGGTTGCTGCACTTGGGAGCGCGCGCGGAGCGCGATCGGACCGTGATCGCGCACGCGAGCAACGAAGATGAGGCCGCAGTTTTCAAAGCCATAGCAGCCACGCTCGGGCGCGACCCACACTGGTATTCGGTACGCCTCGGGGCCTTACTGGGCGTGTCGGAGGAAACCACCATCGGTGTCAAACGCCTCTATCAGATGGTAAAGGACGGACAATTGGCTCTTCCGGCTATCAACGTCAATGACTCGGTTACCAAGAGCAAGTTCGACAACCTCTATGGCTGCCGCGAGTCTCTGGTCGATGCCATAAAGCGCGCCACCGACGTCATGGTGGCGGGCAAGATTGCTGTCGTCGCCGGCTACGGTGATGTGGGCAAGGGCTCAGCGCAGGCGCTACGCGCTCTGTCAGCGCAGGTGTGGGTAACTGAGATTGACCCGATCTGCGCGCTACAGGCGGCGATGGAAGGGTACCGCCTCGTGACCATGGAATACGCGGCTGAGCATGCCGATATTTTCGTCACCGCCACCGGCAACTTTCATGTGATCACGCACGAACACATGAAGCGCATGAAGCATAACGCCATCGTTTGCAACATCGGTCATTTCGACAACGAAATCGATTGTGCTTCGCTCAGGCAATATACGTGGGAAAACATTAAGCCCCAGGTGGATCACATCATCTTCCCGGATGGCAAGCGCATCATCCTGTTGGCCGAGGGTCGATTGGTGAATCTGGCCTGCGGTACCGGCCATCCGAGCTATGTCATGGGCGCGTCGTTTGCCAACCAAACGCTGGCGCAGATCGAACTGTATACAAATACCGCAAACTATCCCATCGGAGTTCATGTACTGCCCAAACATCTGGACGAAAAAGTGGCACGTTTGCAGCTCAAAAAACTCAGCGCCGACCTTACGTTACTTACCGAGCGCCAGGCGCGTTATATCGGGGTCGACCAGGCAGGGCCCTATAAGCCTGATCACTACCGCTACTGATGCGCGGGATCCGAGCTGGGAAGAACAGGTTGGAAATCATGAACGCAATAAATTCCGCGGAAAAGCTCGCAAGATTTTAAGGGCATTGGCAGCCGCACGTTGTCGGTAGCTGCAACGGACATGACCGCATGCTTGTGGTGGTCCAAGGCGCATTCGTTTGACACAGACGCGCCGCTACCGACGACTTCTTGTTGGCTAGTCGACGCGTGGCGATCTGAGCCGCCGCAGCGGAGTCGGTCGAGCCGCGTCAGGCAGGCCCGAGCCCAAGCGCTGCGCGCGCGGCTTCAAAATCGTGCGCGATCGGAATGATCGTGTCGATTCCAGTCGCGCTGAGAACCTGTTCGACCTGATCGCGAGGCTTGTACAGCACCATGCAGCCGCCGCGGCTTTTTTGCGCCTTGGCGTTGCTAATGAGCGTGCGAAGCCCGATGGACGATATAAAAGTTACGTTGGATAGATCGACCAGAATCTGCGCCTTACGTGTTGCAGTCAGTGCAGTGAATTTCAGATCGATCTGCTGCGTGCCGTTGACGTCCATTCGACCGGAAAGGGTGATCTGCAGAACTCCGGGGTCGAGTTCGTGAACCGCCAGCTCCATAACTTCCGCACCTCACCGGGATTTCAAACGCGAGTCTAATGAAGACGCTTGTAATCACAATATACCATCTGTCAGTCCACGCCGTGCCTGTGAGCATGGGAACATCCGAGGACTTTGTGGCTGTTGATGATTGCGCAGCCGCCTTACAGCCCGCTCGGCGGGGCGTGCTCACGGTGGTAGCGATGAATCGCCCAGAGGTAGATCTCCATCAGTGAGTTCTTTCCCAATTCCTCGATGATGTCATCCCGCCGGCTCCGGCTCGATGTGCGCCTAAGTTGCATGCGCGCCCGCTCGAACTGACTCAGCTGGTTGCGGTATTGCCACAGCAGCTCTTGCAATGCCATTTTATTCTGGTGCAGCTCCCATACTCCAAGCACGACGGCGAGCGCGCCGCTGCAGAATGTCAGGACATTCCTCACGGGCACTCCGGTACGCGCATCGAGGTGGTGCAGGACGTCACCGAACATCCACAACACCGCGAGTACCACGAGGACCGCTATGAACGCGCCGCGCTTCATATGCCGAACCGAGGAGCGATGCCTCTCCATCGCCGCAACCTTGCGCGCAAAGTACTGATACTGGTCTTCGATCCACGCCTGCTCGACAAGACGCGCTCGCAGCGCATATGTCTCACTCGGAGGATCCATCGCGAGCTGCGCCGATTCGATCGAATCGAGCGCAAAACTGATCCAGCCAAAGCCTTCAAACCTGCAGATCCCCGTAAGCGTGACCAACTCTCTGGTCTGCATGCGCCGATCTATGCCAGCGAGAGTCAAATAAAAGCGCACCCGCAGTGTCTCTGCCAGCGCGCGGTATGACAAATACTTGCTGAACCAGTGTTTGGTCTGGAAGTAGTAATAGGCAAGCAAGCTCGTGAACAGGATTATCATGCAGAACATCAAGAGGATCTTGTTTTCGGTGAATTTATCGTAAATCAAATAGGCGAGACCGGTGGCAAATGCCATGATTCCGAACAAGTTGAACAACCCGTCCGAGCGGCGCTGCATGTAACCAGCCAGCGAATCGGCCTTGATGAATTGCCTGTCGATGTTCTCCAACGCCGGCGCATCGCTCGTCGCCATGCTCGTGTAGGTCGCGTGCATCAATGTGGCGCTGCGCACGAGACTGCCGTCAGCAGTGAGGCGCGCGAACTCGCGGTTATATTCGTTCAAGTCAACGAGCCGTCGAATTAGCGAAGCTGGCATCGACGGCTGAACGTCCACGACGTTGTCACCGGCGGAGAGCAAATGACAGGGCTCGTGCCGTGCGCTTGCGGCTGCGTCACTATCGCAACGGCGCGCAGGCACCCAAAAGACCTGCTGCGCTGTCCCATCCAGATCGTGGACCGCTGTACTGACCTCGATGCTATTGAGTGTTTCACTTTGCGTGCCCCGAACCCCCAGGAAGCGGAACACCTGATCTGCCGTGTCGTTTGGCACGCTCGACGATTTTCCATCCCAGAGCGCGAGCAGGAGGCTACTGCGCCGAACGAGGACGTCGCCGAGAATCGAACTCACCGCTACGTTGATCCGATGAAAGCGCGGGTGGCTGAAATCCTTGAGTGAATCGGCTTCGTGGCCCGTGGCCTGGCCCGATGAGGGCGCGACGATCAACGCGTCGACGCACATGTCGAGCGCCAGGATCGCTTGCGTGATGGTCGGACTGAGATCGCCGCAGGCGTCCAGCATGACTCTGACGTCGGTGTCGGGTAGAAGACCTTTGATTTCGCGCAGAAAGCGCAAGACTGCATCGACGAGCAGCGGGAATTGCGCTGGTTCCAAGTCTGCGTGGGCCGTGAGCCCGATGATGAACGGCGAATTGTCGGACTGAGAGGTCGTGATCAATGCCTAAACCGCCTGCGGTTCGAGCGCGCGACGACGCACACTCATGGCGAAAGTATGCACCCAATATTGCCCACGAGTGACACTCGCATGATCCTCACAGAGCCGTATCCGAAGAGTGGCGGCGCCCAGCGAGCGCAGCGGCGAGGCGCCATTGAAATAACGTTGCTCGGTTTCGATGCGCATCCTCGGGCAGTTCGCAAGGCTGGCATAACTCGGCTCGACGCCGTATTCCATTACACCCGCAAGCACGGCCGTGCGCGTTGGCGCAAATCCGGGAACTGCGGGCGGCAAATCGCCCCGCGCGATCATGGAAACTTGGATTTTTGCGGCAATTAGGGCTACATTTCCCGTCAATCAGTCTGCGACCAGCCGCAGCCCGCAGGTGATTGGCTGGCGTGGACTTCCGGGGGGATGATCGCGTGGATCAGCCAAAGTATCGGGCGTTCCTCAGCTACAGCCATCGCGACGCGAAATGGGCAGGCTGGCTGCACAAACGACTCGAGGGATACCGGCCGCCGAAGAACCTCGTCGGCACCCGCACCGTGCGCGGCGTCGTTCCCAAGCGCCTGGCACCTGTATTCCGCGATCGCGAGGAATTGGCGAGCGCAACCGATCTTGGCACCGTGATCAGCGAGGCGCTGCAGGAATCCGCGTGCCAGATCGTAATCTGCTCACCGCAGGCGGCGAAATCGCGCTGGGTGAACGAGGAGATCATCGCCTTCAAGCGGCTCGGCCGCGAGGACCGGATCTTCTGCCTGATTGTAGCGGGCGAGCCCAACGCCACCGACCTGCCTGGTGCCGCCGACGAAGAATGCTTCCCGCCAGCGCTGCGCTTTCGGCTGGGCGCGGATGGCCAATTGAGCAGCGTTCGAACCGAGCCCATTGCGGCGGATGCGCGCACGGGCAAGGACGGCAGGCAGGCGGCGAAGCTCAAATTGATCGCCGGGGTTCTCGGCGTCGGCTACGACGCACTACGGCGCCGCGAGCAACAGCGGCGCAACCGCCGGCTGTTCGCCGTGACCTGCGCGGCACTTGCTGGCATGGTGGTGACGAGCGGCCTCGCCGGCTACGCCCTGATTCAGCGTGCGGCCGCCCAGAGACAGACCGCGCTCGCGGAAGCACAAGCCGAGACAGCCAAGCAGACCACCAATTTTCTCGTGGATCTATTTCGCATCTCTGACCCGAGCGAGGCGCGTGGCAATAGCGTCACGGCACGAGAAATGTTGGATAAGGGTGCCGCACGGATTGACCGCGAGCTTGCGCAGCAGCCTGCGATCCAGGCGACGCTTATGGACACCGTCGGCACGGTTTACATGGGGCTCGGACTCTATAAAGAGGCTCGGCCGCTGCTTGATCGGGCAGTCGCGCAGCGCCGCCAATTCGCCGCCGCAGATCCGGCCGTGCTGAGCGCCTCACTCAGCCACTTAGGCGCGTTACAAACTCTGCAGGCGAATTTCGATGCAGGCGAGAAGAGCTACCGCGAAGCGCTCGCCCGCGAGGCGGCACAGCCGGATACACCGCACAACCGCGTGGTACTGGCCGATACAATGCACGGGCTCGGAGAGGTGCTCGAGCGCCAGGGACGCTATGCGGACGCCGAGCGCAGCTTCCGCAAGGCGCTCGACCTGCAGCGCCAGGTGCTCGGACCGGACCATGCGGACATCGCGCGCACCCTCCAAGATCTGGCCAAGGTGATCGATGAGAGCGGCAATCTGAAAGCGGCGATTCCGGTGATGCGTGAGGCGCTAGACATGCAGCGCCGGCTCAACGGAGCGCAGGCTGACCCGCGGTTCGCCGAAGCGATCAATGACCTGGGTGCATTGGTCTACGAGGCCGGCGATTACGATGCCGCGGAAAGGCTGTATCTCGAGGCGATCGCGATGAAGCATCGACTGCTCGGCGAGAAACATCCGGAAATTGCGTTGACCCTCGGAAATCTGGCGCGCGTGCTGCAAAACAAGGGCGACCTCGCCGGTGCCGAGGCGCGGTTCCGCGAGGCGCTCGCAATGCAGCGCCAGACGCTGGGCGACGTGCACCCGGACGTCGCCAACACCCTCAATAATCTCGCCTTCGTCCAATATGACCACGGCGACAGGCAAAGTGCGGTCGCGACGGAGCGCGAGTCACTGCGCGTCTATCAGCAGCTCTTCAAAGGCGATCATCCCGAGGTTGCCCGCATCGAGAACCGCATCGGATTCTGGCTGACGCAGGACGGTCAGTACGACGAAGCCGACCGCCACCTGCAGGACGCACTCGCAATGCGCCGGCGTCTGTTTGGCGATCAGCACCCGGATGTTGCCGGCAGCCTCGATCACCTCGCGATCCTGCAAGTTGCGCGCGGGCAAATCGCCGACGCGCTGGTGTCCGCGCGCAGCGCGGTCGAGATCTTCACGGCGGCGCTGTCGCCCACACATTGGAAGACTGCCGTAGGCGAATGCGCCGAAGGTGCGGCGCTCACCGGCCTCGGCCAACTAGCTGAGGCCGAGCAGTTGTTGAAGCACGGCTTCGACATCCTCAGCAAGGATCCCGACGCACCCGCGGCCTATCGCGACCTTGCGCAGCGCTACCTCGCCCAGCTGCGCGAGCGTCAAAATAGCCGAGCTCGCGTTGGCGCCTCCCCGGTTGTCACGGTGCCACCGCTTGCAGAGGCGCGTTTACCATAAATCGGCGGTGAGCGATTCCCTGTCAGGCTCGGGTTAGCCGCTGAAAGACTTCCGTGCTAGGCTCGAGCCAAATAACGCTGCGTAACAAGGCACGGACAAAATAGTTCGGCAAACCGCAGCGGGGGGTAAATGAATGGACGGCTGCTTACCCAGGAGCGGGTCTTCGGTCGTACGGCTGGCGTGCGTGCTCGCCGTATTGTGCATGAGCGCGGAGGCGGCGGTAGCCGCTCCGCCTGCGCCGTCGATTGCGACATCAAACTACAGCAATCTGACGGATGGTACGAACAATAACGCCATTTATAGCGTTGCCGTCACGCCGCAGACGGCGCTGCCGCCCGCGATGGCTCTGGGTGTGCTGCCGATCAATCCTCTGGAGCCCACGCCTGCGACCTATGCCGGTTTCAATTCGCTTGTTTGGGTGCCGAGCACTCAGCCCGGCGCCACGGAGGACCTCATCGCCTCGCAGACTCAATCCGGCCCCCAAATCTGGCGCTTCTTCGGCCCGACCTTTTCGGGCGTCTCATCGACGCCGCAGGCAGCACCCGGCGCGGTGCAGATCTGGTACTGCGGCGAGGGTTGCACGGGCCCGCAAGGCCCCTTTTCACTGGCGGTCGATACGAACGGGACCTTGTACGTCCTCAGCTACGACGTTACGTATACCTGCAATGATTACGGATCGAGCATTGTTGAGCTCTGGGCATTCCCGGCAGTGCCCATCTCTGCCGCCAATCCTTCCGGATTCGCCTCTCCCATTCTTATTGACTCGGACATTGCTGGCAATGGAGGCGCATACCCCTGCGCCGCGCGCGATTATTCACAAAATAATATCGACGCTGGCGAAGCGGGCCTCATGAGCGAGTATGTCTATCCGCTCGCCGGGATGGACCTGATGATCGCGCCGTCAGGCGTAGCCCCTCCGCTCACCGCGAACGACGTGCTGGTGTTGTTTGGGGATTCGGCCGGTTGTTCGCCGTCGGTCAATCCCAGCATCTGCGGGGGCAACAACCCCATGGCGCTGATTGCGGATTACAACAGCACGACGCTCGCAGGTTTGGTGAGCGGAGCCAGTGAAATCTATTACGGCAGCGGCCCGTACGCGCCGGTGCCGCTGACGGTCGCGAACTCGAGCGACATCCCGGGCTGGGGATCCGTGCTCGACGCGACGAATGAAACCGAATACTACTATCTGGAACGTGGGCTCAGTCTCGCCGCCTGGCCTGCCAACTCCACCATTCTCCTCATGACCTCACTCGGGAACATTTACAACTTCTCGTGGACCAGCACGACGGTGCCTGGCGCGCCGCCGGTCTATTCGCTATTGGCCAACACGCCCTTCTGGACCGGGCTTCCCACCGTCTGCCTGAATGGGGAAACGCCCACGGAGTGCCCACCAACTTTGCAAGGCTCACCCAACGCCAATGGATATTACAGTGTCGGCACGCTGCGCACCGCCGGCAATCCCTTCGCTTTTGTCACGGCCTACACGGCAGGCGGCGATTCGGGAGTCGAAGGTCCACCAGCTTATGCCGGCAGCAATCCATCCCAACTATTGTCTTTGGATGGGACTCACACGCCACAGACCGTGACGGAAAATGACGGACCGCTGGCAGGCCTCGCGGTGAGCGGGAGCATTCCGCCGCCGCCGCCGCCCTCCGGGGGCGGCACGGGCACGAGCCAGGGCTGCGCGATGCCGGGCGGCTGCAACATCACCGGCGGCGTACAGCAGCAGATCACCGGCACCCCGGCTGCCATCGCGGCAGTGGAGGCTCTGCTGCCGCCCAATAACCTGATCACGGAGAATGTCTGCATCGTCGAGCAGGATCCGCGTTCCATCTGCAATGCGAGCGCGTCGCCGACCAACCCGTTTTACAACTCCAAGACGTTGCCCGTGGCGAGTGTATGCCCGGTCACGCCGCCCAATCCCTCCTTCGGCAACACTCTGATCCCGGACTACATCTGCGGCAATTACGGTCCGGCGGGCGAAGGCAGCGGCACCGGCTTCGTCGTGATTCAGGGTATCGCCAAAGGCGTCGACGCAATTCCGAATTTGCTGGATTACAGCGACGCCAACCCCGATTACTTCTTTGGCTCGACGCCCACCTCCTGCCCGGAGCAGCCGCTCGCGGACATCCTCTTCGGCTGGTCGACGTGGAGTGGCGACACCAACGTCGAGGGCTTCATTCCGGAAGGTCGGAATATGATCGAGCTGACCTATGGCTGCGGAACCTCTAAGGGCACGAGCAGCGGCATGTCGCTGTTGCTCGTCGGCGGCAAGTTGAATTTGAAAGGGGTGACCGAGTTCAAGTCCGGCAACCTTGTGAGCTTCGCCGAATTCAAGTACGGCAATCTCCTCGAGGACGTGGCGGTTGCGCCCATCGACGTGCCGCAAAAAGTGCGGCTCTTGGCGCTCGTCGTGGAGAGCGAATTGTTCCTGATCGAGGGCAATGATCAGTGCGCGGCGAAAAAATTGTGGCGCGCGGACAAATACGTGTCAGATCATGCGAAGCACTTCCATGGCACGCCCGGCCAGGATCCGAACCCCTATGGGCGCAGCCGCTCGCGTCTGGCGAACCTCTTCTTTACGATCTATTCGCGCATCGAGGGCAATCCGCCGCCGTCGGTATGGCCGGTGCCCAAGCCGCCCGGAGTGTGCTCGCGTAACCTCGATATCGACAAGGATGGATACTAAAGAGGCCCGCGGAGCGCGCTAGCGGGACGTCGGCCTCGCGTTGCCAGGCGCAACGCGCGGTGCCTGGCCGGCGGGTTGCCAATGCGAGCCACGTGCCCGAATATGGTCCGTGCGGCCCGGGAAAGGCAGCGTCACCCGCACCACATTGAGGAGTGAGAGCAATGCGCGCGTCCCCCGCGGCAGCGGCCGCGCCGGAAGTCCAAGCAGAAGCGCGCGCGGCTGCAGTGCAGCGGGGCCTGCAGGTGCACGCGCCGCTGCATCGGGCGTCGGCGCTGCGCGCGGCGCAGTCGCTGCGAGCTATCGTGCGCACACAGGCGCAACGGCTGCTGCGGCCGGACAGGCTCTTTGGCCGCGCGTTCGAAAACATCATTCTGACGCTCATCATCGTCAGCGTCGCGTCCGTCATTTTGGAAGAGGTTCACGGCCTGCCTGAATGGGCCAAACGTGCGCTGCATATCGAAGAGATCGTCGTCGTTTGCGTTTTCTCCTTCGAGTACCTGCTGCGCCTGGTGGCGGCCGAGAAAATAAAAGCGTTCGTCTTCAGCTTCCAGGGCGTGGTGGATCTGATCGCGATCGCCCCGTTCTACCTTGCTGGCGTCGATGCGCGCGCCGTGCGCGCGCTGCGTTTGCTGCGGCTGCTGCGCGTGCTGAAATTGCAGACTCACATCCTTGAGAATACCGTCGCCGCGCGCACTCGCGAACTCGCCGATAAAAACGCCGCGCTCGAGCAGGCGCAGGCGCAGCTCAAAGCCGAACTCGATATCGCGCGGGCGCTGCAGATCGCGATCCTGCCGGCGACGTTCCCCGTGAAGCCGGGTTGCGATGGCGCGGCGCGCATGATTCCGGCGACGACGATGGGGGGCGACTTCTACGACTTCATCGAGTTGCCGGACGGCCGCATTGGGCTCGTCATGGCGGACGTTTCGGGCAAAGGCGTGCCCGCCGCGTTCTTCATGGCGGTCGCACGCACCAACCTGCGCGACCTTGCGCCGCAGTACCTCGAGCCCGGCGCGTGCCTTGCGCAGACGAACGCGATGCTGTGTGCGCAGAACCCGATGGAATTGTTCGTGACGGTGTTCTACTGCGTGTTCGATACGAGTACCGGGACGCTGCGCTATGCGAACGGTGGCCATAACCCGCCGTATGTGCGGCGCGCCGACGGCTCGGTCGAGGCTCTCACCGGCGCGGGAGGACTCGCGCTAGGAGTGATGCCGGGCGTCAATTATCCGGATCACACTGTGCAGCTTCTGCCCGGTGACCGCCTGGTGCTCTATACCGATGGCGTGACTGAGGCCTTCAATTCGGCCGATGAACCCTACGGCGTTGAGCGCCTGCTCGCCGAAGTCAAAGCGCACGGTGATGGAGGGGCCACAGCGCTCATCGAGCGCATCTGCCGCAGTGTCACGGTTTTTGCGGATGCTGCGCCGCAGTCCGACGACATTACGCTCACGGTGTTGACGTGGGGCGCGCCGTGAGCCGGGCGCTCGACCCCGCGCAAGCTTAAGACCAGGGTGCGCAGCGCCGGCCGATCCGCTTGCGCGGGTTGTATCTGCAGGGCACCGGGAGCACTTCATTGAAGGTCAAATTCGAAACACTCGACCGGACCACACTCGTGGTCCCCGAAGGCAGACTTGATTTCGGCGCCGCCGCCGAGTTTCAAAAGCAGATTGAGCGGGCGATTGCCGGCGAGGGAGCAACGCCCGCAGTGCTGATCATCGATTGCGCGGCGCTCGATTATGTCTCGAGCGCGGGCCTGCGTGTCTTTCTGCTCGCGGCGCGCGCGGCGCAGCGCGCCGGCATCGGCTTCGCACTGTGCGCGCTGCAGCCGGCGGTGCGCGAGATATTCGACCTGAGCGGCTTCAGCCGCATCATGACGGTGCATCCGGATCGCTCGAGCGCCCTCGCGCACACCCCGCCAGGACCCGTGTGAACGAGTGGCGCAGGTCCGTACCCAGCGACGCGGCGCAGCTGCCGGTGCTGACGCAGTTTCTGCAGGAGTTTTGGTCCGCGGCGTCTTTGCCGTCGGCGCAGGCGATGAGCTTTGAGCTTGCGCTCGAGGAGATTTTCATGAACGTCGTCATGCACAGCTCCTCGGTGACAGGAGCGCCACACATCGAGGTGTCGCTGGTGCTCGCCGGCGGGGCCGTCGTATTGACGATCGAGGACGACGGTGCGGAGTTTGATCCGCTCACGCTGCCGCAGCCGAATCTCGAGGCAAGCCTCGGCGAGCGCCCCATCGGGGGGCTCGGAGTGTTCCTGGTGCGCCAGCTCATGGATACGGTTAGTTACCAAAGGCTCGGAGCGACCAACCGGCTGCGCATGAGCAAACACGTGGAAAGGCTACGGGAGGGCACTTCCCAGGGCGCTACCGGCCCTATAGCCAAATGATCCCGCGAGAAAAGTCGAGCCGCAACGGCTTTGCGTCGCAGCGCATCTGGCCCCCCTCTTTAGAGTGCAACCCCTAGTAGATTGGGTGTAGTTTATGGTGGAAGAGCGCGTAATTCGGTCCTTGGGGGGGTCGATCCGTGCGGGCTGTGCGCGGCGCGGCAGCGTCTCATTAAGAAAGACACTCTTGGCATAACACATGTTCGACATCCAACTGGGCCCCGCGGGAGAGGTCGTGATGGGCGGGCGGCTCGACGCCACCCGATGCGATTCGGCTCTGCAGTTTCTAAACGTACTGGCCGAGGCGCGCATCATCGATCTTGCCCGTCTCGACTACATCGCAAGCGCAGGCCTGCGGGTGTTTCTGATCACGCAGAAGCGCGCTAAGGGTTTGGGCGGCGGCATCAAGCTGATCAACGTCAGCCAGCCGATCTATGACATTTTCAGGTACGCCGGTTTCGACCGGATCATCGACATCGCCCGCGCGGCAGTCTAGCCGGCTGCCTCCCAGGGCAACGGACCCGACCAACCTTTTGCGCTCTGCACGGTACTTGTGGAAGAGGACGATGACGGAACATTGGTGCGGCGGTGCCGGGACGGAGACCTCAGGGCCTTCGACCAGCTCGTCATCCGCTACCAGAAGCCCGTCTTCAACGCCGCCCTGCGGATGCTTCGGAACCCGGAGGACGCGCGCGACATCGCGCAGACTGTGTTCCTCAAGGTGTTCGAGCATCTTGGGCAGTACGATCCGAATTTGAGGTTTTACAGCTGGATTTACCGGATTACGCTCAATGAATCAATCAACGCCCTCGGCCGGTTGCATCCTCACGAAGCCATCAGTGGCAGCGAAGTCGATCACGCCCCGGGAGTCGAGCGGCAGGTGGACAGCGAGCAGACCGGCCGTGCGATCGAGCAGGCGCTCATGCGGATACAGCCGGATCATCGGGCGGTCATCGTACTGCGGCACTTTTTGAACTTAAGTTATGAAGACATGGGTGACATTCTTGAGCTTCCGGAGAAAACGGTGAAATCCCGGCTTTATACGGCGCGCCAGATGCTCAGGGACCTCCTGGTGAAGGATGGGGCGTGCTGAGATGACCGAGGTGCCATACCTTGGGCTCATCCATGCCGCCATCGACGGCGAGCTCGAGCCGCGGCAGCGCGCCGAGCTTGCGAGCTGTTTGCTGGCCGACCCGCAAGCCCGTGCGACCCATGACAGCCTGGCGCGCATGTGCGCCGCCCTGGACGCGATGCCCGCGATCGAGCCGCCGCGGCAACTGCGGGCGAGTATCCTGGCGGCGCTGCCGCCAGTGGCCGCAGGATCGCGGCCGGCACGAGGAGTCGCGCGCGGGTCCGTGGCCGCCTGGCGGTACGCGGCGGTGTTTGCCGGAGCACTCATCACCGCAGGGGTGGTGTATGAGGCCGGGGTCGGCCGCGGCCCGGACGCCACCGAGGTGGCCGGCACGATGGCAGCTGCGAGCGCGCCGCTCATCGTGGATACGGTCCGGCTGGACCTCGGGCAGGTCACGGGACAGGCGCAGCTCTACCGGGCCGCCGCCGGGTTGCGTGTGGAGCTGGAACTCGCGGCCCCCGAGCCGGTGGACGTCCTCGTCACGAGCGGCGGTGAGACCCGGCGGATCAGCGGCTTGGGGGGCCCGGAAAGTGCGCGGGGACAGCGCACGGCGATCGCATTGCCCGCTGGCGGACCTGTCGGCCAGACTGTGGATCTGACGCTGTGGATGGCGGGCCACCGGATTGGGGCTGCGCAACTCAAAGATTCGGCGGGGCGCTGAGGCGCTCGGTTTTTTTTGCTCGGGGACCAACTTTTTACGGTGTGTTCGGTATTACTCAATAACTGACATTGGCGATTCTCTTTTACGAACTCTGGGAGCTTTTTATGACTAGCAAGAAACTATGGATTGTCGGCGGATGCCTCATCGTCGTGGTGGGTGCCGTCGCGTACATGACCAACAACTCGGCGCCGGCGGGCAAGGACGCTGCGGGGACGCTCGTCGAAGCAACCCGCGCCCCGGCCGACACCTCGACGGCCGCACCGACGACTGACGCACCTGTGGCGCCTACACCCGATGCGTCCGCCGCCGCTGACGCGGCAAAGGGCGCAGCCGACAGCAGTGCGCCGGCGGCTTCCGACGCGGCCGATGCGGCCAGCGGCAATGGCGGCTCGCGCAACAGCGCGCGCAGCGAAGCGCGCAGCGAAGCGCGCAGTGAGGCGCGCAGCGAGGCGCGCAACGAGGCGCGCCAGCAGCAATAACGCGGGGATCGCCGGGGCGCCGCTGCTCGGGGGTGGCGCCGCGATGCGGCCGGTGGCCCGATCGCTCGCGACGGGCCACTGTTTCTTTTCGGGTGAAGGCCCAAATCGGGTTGCACCGCGCACGGTCAGTCGTTGGCGTCGACTCGATTTTCGGCAGGCTCGGCCGCCCGCCGGACGGCTTTCCATCGACGGCCTTCAAATCTCACGCATCGCTCGCCCCATCGCTGCAGAATGTGTAATCTGCAGCCCGCGCATCGCCCCGCACTACAAAAACGCGCGAACCTCGCCGATCTAGCGCAACCCAAACACGTCAGAGACCAAACAAAGCTGCTCGCACTGCGCCTGCTGATTATGCCGACCGGCAAAGGCCTACCGGAACCAATACTGCCCGGAAAAGTCGCGACGCCGGTTACGATTGCTCGCCCGTACAGGCCCGTTGGCGCAGCAGGCGCCGCAAAGTTCGCTACCGTCAACTCGGATCAACTTCACTACGCTCGCAATAGCGGCTCCGTGCTGACACGCATGATCATCACGTATGTGATCGAGAAAGGTGTGCCCAATAAAATCTATGCGCCGGCTCTCCCTTGCGCAGCAGCCCTGGGGTTGGGCTGAGGACGGCGTTCGCTCAGGCGGCGAGCGCCAGAGGTTCCGGTTTGCCGATCGCGTAGCCCTGCAGGAAATCGACCCCCATACGCCGCGCTGCATCCACCGCGGCCTCGTCTTCCACCTGCTCCGCGATGACCTTGAAGTGCAGCGAGCGCGCAAGTTTGATCATCGCTGTGACCATCGCCTGATTGACCGAGTCGCGCGACAGGTTGCGCATGAACGAACCGTCAATCTTCAGATAGTCCATCGGCAGATTCTTGAGGTTGGAGAACGAGCCGACACCCGAACCGAAATTGTCCAGGGCGAAATGGCACCCCATGCCGTGCAGCACGCCGACGAAACGGCGCGCATGATCCATATTGGCGATGACCGCGTTCTCGGTGATCTCAAAGCAGATCTGACCGGGTGCCACCCCCGTACTGTCAAGACACTCGACCACGAACTCGAGAAACTGCACGTCGCCAAGAGTCTGGCCTGAAATATTGATGGCGACGCTGCGATTGGTGGGTATCGCCAGTGCACCGCGGCCGAGTGCAGCGAGGGTCGTCTGCACAACCCAGCGATCCACGAGTCCCATCAGCCGGTAGCGTTCCGCGGCGCGTACGAAATCGATGGGCGGCACGTCGTTGCCCTCCTCATCGCGCATGCGCACGAACACTTCCATCGCAGGCCCGCTGCCGTTCGGGCCATTGGCGGGCACGATGATCTGCTGATACAGATGGAAGCGATTTTCCTTCAAGGCGCTCTGCAGGCGCTGCAGCCATTGAATCTCCCCGGAATGGCGTGCGTGCGCCTCGTCGCGCGCGGAGTACACGGCCACGCGTCCGGAGCCCTGCTTCTTGGCGACGTAGCAGGCCGAATCGGCTGCCGCAAACAGCTCATCGAGCGTGCCGCTCTCGCGCGAAATCTCCACGATGCCGACGGAGACGCCGATATTGAAGATCTTATCCTTCCATACGAAGCGGTAGTCGCCCACCGCACGGCAGACGTCGTCGGCGATCTGCTGCGCTTTCTCCAACGGGCAACCCACGAGCAGCATGCCGAATTCATCCCCGCCCAGGCGCCCGACCGTATCGCTGTCGCGCACTGCATCGCGCAGCAGCTTCGCCACTTCGCGCAGCATACTGTCGCCGGCCAGGTGGCCACTCGTGTCGTTGACGGCCTTGAAGCGGTCGAGATCCAGATAGCACAGCACGTGCTGGCCGTCGCCGCGCTGGCCGCGATCGATAGCCTCCTCGCAGCGGCGTTCAAAATCGCGCCGATTGATGAGACCGGTCAGCGCATCGTGGGTCGCCTGATAGGACATCTGGCGAGCAAGCCCGCGCAGCTCAGTCACGTCATGCAGCAGTGCCACCGCACCGGTCACTTCGTTGGCCTCATTGCGAATCGGCGAGGCCGACAGCTCGATCGAGCGCTCCGCGCCGTTGGCGCGCGACAACAGCAGCGTTCGGCGGCTCAAGTTAACCGGCGCGCCGCTCGTCAAGGCCTGGCGCATCGGATCGCTCAGCAGTCGGCGGTCGTTCTCATCGACGAAGCCCACCACCTGCTCGAGCGTGCGCTCCTCGGCGGCGTCAACCACCGTGCCCGTCAAGCGCTGCGCGGCCGGATTCATGTAGCGGATACGGCCCTGCAGATCGGTCGCAATCACGGCTTCGGCGAGCGAATCAAGCGCCTGCAGATGCAACGTCGGCACCGCGGCGCTGTTGCCCGCGGACACTGTCAGCTGTGCGAGCTGCGGCACGGTCTGCGTTGGCAGAATCTCCGCTCCGGTGATGAGCAGCGCCGGCTCGCCTTCGTAGTCAATGACGGTGGAACTGATCTCCAGGCGGCTCACCTGGCCCTGCAGGCCGACCATGTCAATCTCGTAGCGCTCCGCCGCGGGCTCGCCCTTCAAGCGGCGACGAATGTTCTCCTGCACCAGTTCCGCATACTCCGTCGGCACGAGCTCGGCGAGCGGACGGCCGACGAGCGCGCTTTTATCGGCGCCGACGAACAGCGCAAATTGCTTGTTGGCGTGCAGGATCCCGTCCCGATGCACGATAACCGCCTGGTGGATCCGGTCGGCAAGCTCGGCGAACAGCTCCGGGGAGGCGCGCTCCCGGTCGAGCCGTGCTCCGGAGCTGCGCGTCAGGAGATGGTTGATCGCGGTGCCGAGCGCGGAGATCTCCGGATGATCCGTGTGCAGCTCGACCCGCCCCTCCAGGCGGCCCCCGATCGCTATGCGCTGCAGCTGGTGCGACAGCTGCTCGACCGCCCGCATCTCACGGCGTTGCAGCCCATACAGCACCAAAAGGAGGGTCGCGACGAGCCCGAGCAACAGGCACACAAGGCCGAGAATCGACATCTGTATTCTTTAGCGGGTCCCGCAGTAAGCGCGCATCAGCCCAGCAATCGTTGTCATCTTGTGGTGTGGGATGCGCTGCACAAGCAGCATATCCCACGGCACCCCTCGCTCTGTCCGTATTTCACCATATCTCGTCGCAAGAACGCTTGAGAACGCTTGGCAGCGCCGTGGAAAACCCTTAACTTCTTCGGCCCATTTACTCAAGCAGAATAAGTCCAATTGGACAGGCGCGACGATGCACACAGAAGCGGCCCGCGAACAGATGATCGAGCAACAGGTGCGCGCCTGGGATGTGCTCGATGAGCGCGTGCTCGCGATTCTGCGCGCAGTGCCGCGCGAACGGTTCGTCCCGCCTGAGCAGCGCTTTCTCGCCTTTGCGGACGTGGAGGTTGCGCTTGGGCACGCGCAGCACATGTTGCGGCCGAGCGTCGCCGGACGGCTATTGCAAGCGCTTGCCCTATCGGGTTCGGAACGCGTCCTGGAGGTGGGCAGCGGCACCGGATATCTCACCGCCTGTGTTGCAGCGGCGGGTCGCGCGGTGCGCTCGGTGGAGATCTTTCCCGACCTCGCCGATGCGGCGCGGGCGAACCTCGCGGCATTCAGCGTCGACAATGCGCTCGTGGTCAACGAGGATGCCATGCTGATCTTGCAGGACATCCGCTACGACGCGATTGCGCTTACCGCATCCCTGCCCGTGTACGACCAGCGCTGGGAGCGGCAGCTTGAGGTCGGAGGGCGCCTGTTCATCGTGGTGGGCGAGGCCCCGATCATGGAAGCCCGCCTGGTGCGTCGCCTGAGCGAGGATACGTGGACTTCCGAGAGTCTGTTTGAGACGGTGATTGATCCGCTGCGCAACGCGCGCTGGCCGGAACAGTTCAGTTTTTGATCGGCAGTGCAGTAAGACTCTGATTTATAAGGCAAATAGTATGAAGATCGAGTTGGCCGTCGCACTCTGGGCAATTGCTTTGCCGGGGGCGGCCGTTGCGGATGACCTTTTGAAGGTCTACGACGACGCCCTGCAGAGCGATCCGCAGATGCGCGAGGCCACTGCCACGCGCATGGCCACACTGGAAGCCAAGCCGCAGGCCCGCGCGCTCCTTTTGCCGCAGATCACCGGATCTGCGTCGGTGGAAAAGGACCGGACATCTGAGGATCAGGCCGCCCCCGAGCTTTTCACGGACCCCCTGAATCCGAACAAACTCATCCAGGTGCAGGAGGATGTCACGGGCGTGGTACGGCCGGTGACCACCCAGTGGAACGTGACCTTGCGCCAGAACGTCTTCAGCTGGCAGAACTGGGAGAACCTGAAGCGCGCGGATCACACCATCGCGCAGGCCGAAGCGGACTACCGGGCTGCGCAGGAGGATCTGATCCAGCGGGTCTCGCAGCGCTATTTCGACGTGCTCACGGCGCGCGACGACCTCGAAGCGCAGCAGTCGGCCCACGAGGCGATCTCCAATCAGCTCGAGCAGGCCAATAAACGCTACGAGGTGGGGCTGATCGCCATCACCGACGTCGAGGAAGCCAAGGCCGCCAATGACCAGGCCGCCGCCGCCGTGATTGCCGCGAAACGCACCCTTGCAACCGACGTTGAACAGCTGCGCGAGATCACCGGGGCCAAATACGAGCTGCTCTCCCGGCCAGGGCCGAACATTCCCCTGAAGTCCCCGGAGCCGGCGAGCGAGGATCGCTGGGTCGAGATATCGATGGAGCAGAATCTCGCGCTCGTCTCGAGCCGCCTCGCGGCCGAGATTGCCCGCGATGACGTGCGCGTGGCCGAAGGCGGCCACATGCCGACGCTCGATATTGTCGCCGGCCACACGCACTACCGTCAGACCTCGACGGAGATATTTCCGGACATCCCGAGCATCGATTACCCGGGGGGCGTTGGCCCAACCTTGAACGAGACCAACGAGAATTCGATTGGGCTGCAGCTGAACGTGCCGATCTTCAGCAGCGGGCTCGTGACATCACAGGTTCACCAATCGCAATATCGCTGGATCGCTGCCAAGGAGCGCATGGCACGAACCTCGCGCGATACCGAACGCGCGGCGCGCGACGCGTTCCTGAGCGTCAACAGCGACATTGCGCACGTACAGGCGCTTAAGCAGGGGCTCGAGTCGAGCAAGATTGCGCTGAAGGCGACCGAGGCGGGCTACGATGTCGGCACGCGCACCGCGGTCGACGTGCTGAACGCGCGCCGCACTCTCGTGCAGGCGCAGACTGACTACGCGGGCAGTCGCTACGCCTACATTCTCGATGTTGTGAGCCTGCGCCTCGCGTCGGGAAGCCTCGACCGCGGCACGCTCGCCGAGATCAATCAATGGCTCGACGAAACGGTGCCCACCTCATCCGCGCCGGCGAGCGCCCCTACGGAAATCAGTCAACCCCCGAAGAGCTCTGCAACACCGGATCGATGAGGCGCAGCAGCTTATCGAGCGCACCGCGGTTGTCCTCGATCGACGCGCGCGCGAGCTGACCGCGGCGCGCGCGCGCGGCTGGGTCCGACAGCAGTGCCGCCAGGCGCTCAGCAAGGGTCGCCGCGTCGCGCACGACCTCGAGCGCACCGCGGCCAATGAGGAGCTGCGCAATATCCTCGCCGTTGAAGAAATACGGGCCGCAGAGGATGGGTAATCCGAGCGCCGCGGGCTCGAGTAAATTGTGCCCGCCGATGTGCGCAAGAGTGCCGCCGACAAAGGCCACGTCCGCCGCGGCGTAGAAATCCAGAAGCTCCCCGAGCGAATCGACCAGCAGCACCGCCGTGTCGGCAGCGCAAGGGATGTGCTGCGAGACTCTGACGAACGGCACCTGCTCGCGGCCGAGCCACGCTGCGACCTCCGCAAAGCGCGGCGGATGGCGCGGGACGAGCACGAGGAGCGCATCCGGGCGCACACGCTGCAGCCGGCGCTGTGCGTCGAGCAGAATCGCCTCCTCGCCTGCGTGCGTGCTGCCGGCGACCCAGACGGGGCGCTGCGCGGCATGGTACGCACGCAGCTCGCGTCCGCGCGGGAGTATCTCCGGCGGCACCGTGAAATCGAACTTGAGATTGCCGGTGACATGCGTATGCGCAGCGGGAGCACCCACGGAACGAAAGCGCTCCGCATCTGCGGGCGCCTGTGCCGCGATGACGACACCCTGCGCAAGGGTGTCCTCAAATAGGCCGTGGAACCTTCGGTAGCGCCGCACGGAGCGCGGCGAGAGCCGCGCGCTCGCCAGCACTAGCGGCACGCGGCGCGTGCGGCATTCGTGATAGAGGTTGGGCCAGAGCTCGGTTTCAAAGATGACTGCGAGACGCGGCCGCACCCGTTCGAAAAAACGGCGCGCGGCGCCCGGCAGATCAAACGGCACGAAGCGCACGTCGACCCGGTCGCTGAACAGCGCGCGTGCCCGCTGTGCCCCCGCCGGCGTCGCGGTGGTGAGCACGAGCGGTATGGCGGGGTAGCGCGCGCCGAGATTCAAAACCAGCGCCGCAGCGGCCTGCACCTCGCCCACCGATACGGCGTGCACCCAAATACTCGGCAGTGCAAGCGCTCGGCCGAAGCCGAAACGCTGGGCGAAGTTCTTCCAATAGCCGCGCTCGCGCCAGCCGCGCCACAGCATGACCGCAGCGACGACGGGAACGAGAAGATACGCGGCAGCGCCGTAGAAGAATCGATAGCGCGAGCGCATCTGCGGGCCGGTGCGCTAATGCGCGACCAGCAAACTGCCGCCTGAGGCGACTCGATAGCCGTCCAGCAGGCCGTGCCAATCCGCTTCCGTGAAGCGCTCGGGGGGCAGTGCGTAGGTCACTTTTTCAAGCGAGCGCCGCAACCGCACGAGATTGGCATCACACCATAGTCCCGGCTTTTGCAAACGGCCGCGATCAAAATCGATGAGGTACACCGCGCCGCCTTCGCCCAGAAGGACGTTATGCGCATTCAGGTCCGCATGGTATACGCCGCAGTCGTGAAAGCGCCGGATGCAGCGCCCGATCGCGATCCAGCTCAAGATCGGCACCACCGCCCGCGCCAGGCGCGCCGCCAGCGATTCGCAGTCCACGAGTCTCTCGGTGATGAGATCGCCGCTGTAGGCGAGGCCCGCTCTGCGATAGCGCGCCGCAACCGGCGCGGGCACCGGCAGGCCTGCGTGCGCGAGGTGATACATGAGCTGCCATTCGGCGTACGGGCGCGTGCGCGCTTCGCCACGCCACAGATACCGATCGGTGGACAGATGCGCGATCAGGCCACCGCGCCGATAATGTCGCAGCACGTAGCGCCGCCCGCCGGTATGAATCAAATGCGCAGCCCCGCGACCGTGCGCAACACCCTCAAGCTCGCCGCGCGAAAGCCAGTGCTCCGGCTCAAACCATGCAGGGGTCAAATTGCTCACGCGGGAGGTGTCGTATAGCATGGCGCCGCCCGTTAGCACACGGCGCCTGACCTCGGAGCCGAGCGGCCACTCTGCGCTCACCGCACTACTTCCGTGAAGTTGCCGTTCGCACAAGCCCCGCGCAGCGTGTGCATCCTGCGCCTCTCCGCGATTGGCGACACATGCCACATCGTACCGGTGCTGCGCACGATGCAGCAGGTCTGGCCGGCAACGCGGTTTACGTGGATCATCGCGAAGACCGAGGCCCGCCTCATGAGGCTGATTGAAGGCGTCGAGTTTATCATCGTAGACAAGCGCGCCGGGCTCGGGGCCGTGGCGGCAGTGCGGCGCGAGCTCGCCGGACGCAGCTTCGATGCGCTGCTGCATATGCAGCTTGCCCTGCGCGCAAGCCTGGTCGCGCTGCAGGTGCGCGCCACGATCAAGCTCGGATTCGACCGCGCCCGCGCGCGCGATCTGCAATGGCTGTTCACGAACGCGGGCATCGCCGCGCGCTCGCGTGAGCATGTGCTCGACAGTTTTTTCGGCTTCCCGGCGGCGCTCGGCATCAAAGAACGGCTCCTGCGCTGGGATATCCCGCTTCCGCCCGCACTGCAGGAGTACGCGCACGCACTCGTACCCGATGCGCAGCCGACGCTCGTCATCAGCCCCTGCTCGACCCATGCGCGGCGCAACTGGCGCCCCGAACGCTATGCCGCCGTCGCCGAGCACGCGGTGCGCCGCCACGGCATGCGCGTGATTCTCTCCGGCGGCCCGAGCGTGCTCGAGCAGGTGACGGGCGAGGCCATCGTGCACGCGGCGCGCGTGCCGCTCACGAACCAAATCGGGCGCGACACGCTGCCAGAGCTTCTGGCGCTCCTCGCGCGCGCCACCGTGCTCCTAAGCCCGGACTCAGGGCCCGTGCATATGGCGACCATGGTCGGCACGCCTGTCGTGGGGCTGTATGCCGCGACCAATCCGGCGCGCACTGGCCCGTATCTTTCGCAGCAGTGGTGTGTCAATGCGTACGGCGCGGCGGCGCGCCGTTTTCGCCATCGCGAACCCGAACAACTGCCGTGGACCGCCAAGATCGAGGAGCCGGGTGTCATGGACCTCATTCAGGTCGAAGAGGTCATCGCCAAGCTCGACGAATTGCTACGATCGCGTCCATGAACGACGTTCTCATCCCCGTCTCCGCGGGCGAGCTGCTCGACAAGATCACCATACTGCGCATCAAGGCGGCGCGCATGAGCGATGCGCAGCAGCTCGCGAACGTGCGCCTGGAACTTGGGCTCCTTGAGAAAACGTGGACGGAAATCGGCGGCGCGACCGTCGAGCTCACCGCCGAGGAGCACGCGCTGCAGGCGGTGAACGAGCGGCTGTGGGATATCGAGGATCGCATCCGCGACCGCGAGGCAAGACAGCTCTTCGACCGGGAATTCATCGACCTGGCGCGTGCGGTCTATGCAACGAACGACGAGCGCGCGGCGATCAAGAGACGGATCAATGTGCAGCTGGGCTCGCGGATCGTCGAGGAGAAATTGTACACGGCGTACCAGAAGACGCCGTAACCGCGCCGCGCCTCCTCAGGATCTCAGCGATGCAGCGTGTACTCCGCGCTGCAGTAGGGGCATTTCGCCCAGCCGGTCGCCTCGATCGGCAGATAGACCCGCGGATGAGAATTCCACAGGATCATCTGCGGCATGGGACAGGAAAGCGGCAGATCCTCCGGGGTGACATCGTACCGGTTCTGCGCGTTCGACTCGATGAGCGGTTTCGTCACTGCGGCCACTGGATCTGTCTCCTCCGCAGCCGATTATAGCGGATTCGTTTGCCCGCCCGGCTGCGTGGCTACGATTGCGCGTGATCCACGCGCCGTCGCGAACCCTGGTCGCGCCACATTGGGCCCATCGGTTTGATTTCCATGACTTCGACGGATGCTTGCGGTATCTGCAGGTGCGGATGGTTCTCGAAGGCTTGCGCTGCTACCTCGTGCGACTCGGCCTCCACGACCGCGTACAGAACGATTTCGTTCCTGGTGTCGGAAACTCCGCTTGACGTGACACGTTTGGTCTTGCCGCCAACTTCCGTGCTGATCACCATCTTGGAGTGTGCGGCCATCCATTTTTGCCATTCGCCGCGCATCTTCTCTTCGGCAGCCTTCCTTTCGCTGGGATCTTTTTTGGCCCAATCGTCCATGACCGCAGGCGGTGCGAGATATAAAGCGAGAAATTTTTTCTGGGTCGAGCTGATCATTTTAATTCCCTTGCGTTGGATAGTGCGCGGTCCTGACGGGATTCTAGGGCCCCATCGTGTCGGTCCAAATGCGGGCCACGGCGCCGCGCTCCGTGACGAAATCGCCCGCCGCAACGATAGCCTCGCGTCCGTCGAGCGCAAGATGATGCGCCCGGCCGCGGTAGGCGCGATAGGCGCCCGTCAGTATGTCAACGCTCGCCTGCGGCACCAGGTCGGCGGAGGCGACGCTTTCGAGCTGGCGGATCGTATCGGAAAACATGACGACCGGCGCATGCTCCCGCGCCCAATTGAGCGCCCAGTACTGCGCGAGGAACTCTATATCGGCAATCCCGCCCGGACCCTGCTTGAGATCAAACTGCGACGGCGGCGTCTTCGACAGCTCCCGGCGCATGCGCTCGCGCATGGCGCGCACCTCGGCGCGCAGGGTTGCGCGGCGTACATGCCGCTGCAGAACCTCCACACGCACGCGCTCGAACTCGGCGCGCACTTCCGCGGCGCCCGCGACCGCACGGGCGTGCAGCAGCGCCTGGTGCTCCCAGGTCCACGCGTCATGTTCCTGATATTCCGCGAACGCGCGGATGTTGGTCACCAGGAGCCCGCCCTTGCCGCTTGGGCGCAGACGCACGTCCACCGCATACAGTCGGCCCGCGCCCGAGTGCATGGTCAAAAGGTGCATGATGCGCTGCGCGACCCGCACGAAGAACAGCTGATTGTCGATGGGCGTGCTGGCCGCAGTCTCCTGCTGCTCGCCACGCGAGTCATGCAGGAAGACGAGATCAAGATCCGAGGAGTAGCCGAGCTCCATGCCGCCCAACTTGCCGTACCCGACCGCGCAGATGCGCACCGGGCGCCGCGCGGCGCCCGCGCCGCACATCGGCGTCCCAAACTGGGCGCTCATCTGCTGCCAGCCAAGCTGCATCGCCCGTTCGACAATGAGCTCGGCGACGTCAGTCAGGCGATCGCTCACCTTCATGACCGGCAGGCGGTCGCTTAAGTCCGCCACGGCGATGCGAAAGATGGCGGCGCGCTGGAAGTGACGCAGCGCCTCGACCTGGCGCTCCGGATCATCCTCCTCGCGCAGCGCCTGCACGATGAGCTCGAGATCGCGCGCGAGATTCGCCCGCTCCGGCAGCTCCGACAGCAGCCGTTCATCAATGAGCTCATCGAGCAGCAGCGGATAGGCGGCAATCTGGTCCGCAAGAAAATTCCCGCGGCCGCAAAGCTCCACGAGCCTGATCCGGGCCGGCGAGTTTTCACGCAGCAGTGCGAAATACACCGAGCGCTGCCCGATCGCTTCAAGAATTTTCAGAATACGGCGCAATGCGGCAAGCGGCGCTGCGCTTGCCGTGACGTCGGCGATCAATGCCGGCAGCAGCGCCTGCAGACGTTTGGTCCCGGGCTCATCGAGCCGGCGCACGAGCGCGGACTCACGGAAGTTGAGCAGCAGCCGCGCGGCCGCGGTCGCTTCCGGGAACCCGGCCTGCGCGAGCGACTCAGCGAGTGCGGCCGGCTCGCCGCCCGTCTGCCAGAATTGTGTGAGGTCCGCGCGCGCCTGGCCCGGATCCGCTGCGCTTTGCGCACTGAAAATCACCGCTTTGAAGTGCGTGCTCACGCGACTGCGGTGCGCGTTGAGCTTGTCTGCGAGCGTTGCCCAATCAGGCGCGCCCATCGACACTGCAATGCGCGCGCGCGCGTCCGCGTGTTTTGGCAGGCTGTGCGTCTGCTCGTCCGCCGTCATCTGCAGGCGGTTCTCCAGGCGGCGCAGGTACTCGTAGGCCGCGGTGAGATCCGTTACCGCCGCGCACGGCAGGAGCTTCGCGCCGTCAAGCTGCGGCAGGGCGGCGCCGAGCGATGGCGTCTGCAGGCGTCGATCGCGACCGCCGCGGATGAGCTGAAAGGCCTGCACGATGAACTCGATCTCCCGGATGCCGCCGGGCCCCAGCTTGATGTCGTCGGCAAGCTCGCGCCTTTCGACCTCGCGCTCGATCAAGCTTTTCATCTCCCGCAGGCTCTCAAAGACGCCATAGTCGAGATAGCGTCGATAGACGAAAGGGCGCACCGCCGCGGCGTAGATCTGCGCGTAATGCTCGTGAGCCGTGATCGGGCGCGCCTTCACGTAGGCGTAGCGCTCCCAGTCCCGTCCGTGGCGCGACAGATAGTCTTCGAAGGATGCGAAGCTTGCGACCAGGGGACCGCTCGCGCCGAACGGGCGCAGCCTGAGGTCGACGCGAAACACGATGCCCTGCGGGGTCGGCGCATCGAGCAGGCGCACCAGCATCTGCCCCACGCGCGTGAAGAATTCCTCATTTGCCATGGGGCGCGGCCCATCGGTCTCGCCATGCTCGGGAAACAGGAAAATGAGATCGATATCGGAGGAAAAATTGAGCTCGCCGCCGCCGAGCTTGCCCATGCCGACCACAATCAGCGGCTGCGCCTGGCCATCGGCGGAGCGCGGCACGCCGTGGCGGGCAGTCAAGGTGAGCGTGGCAAATTGGCACGCGGCGATAATCGCGGCATCGGCACACGCCGACAGATCCGCGAGGGTCTCGCGCAGAGGCGCCCAGGATGCCAAATCGCGCCAAGCGATGCGCACGAACTCGCGCCGCCGCCAGCGGCGCAGCCGCGCCATCCACTCAGCCTCGGCAGCGCCGTCCGACGTGCCGGGCACCTCGGGCGCGCGCGCCGCGAAATCCCCCGGCGACAAAGCGCGCTCGAGATCCCCCGACTCGATGAGGGCCGGGAGCAAACCTGCGTCCGTGCTGATGGCGCGGGCGATGAAGTCGCTCGCCGCGCACACGGCTGTGACGGACTCGCGGACTCGAACTGGGGCGGATGCAAATGCGGCAGCGGTGCCTTCGCTGCCGTCAGTTCCAGACATTACCGCCCAGATCGTGCAGGCTCTCGGGCGAGAGTCCGCGGCTTACGCCCCTGAACCTCGATGCCTCGGCGTACACCTGGGCGCCTTCGGAGGCGAGGATGGAGCCCGATTGGCCCTCGATCGAGCTGTTCTCGATATGGACGTTCGCGGCGCGCGCGGACACGCCCACGCCCTTCGCCGCGATGCGGCTGTTGGTGATGTGCATTTCGCAGCCGTCTTCTGCGCTGATGGCGTCGCCCGCGAATTCAAGATTGCGATTGTCGATGCGCAGGAAGCGCGCTCCCTGGCAGACAATGGGCTCATCGCGCCGCTCGACCGCAAGTCCGCTCGCGACCGTGTCCGTCGGCGCGAAGCCGCCCGGACGCGCATTGGCCGCGGCATCGGTGCGCGCCGACTTGATGCTGTAGCCAGGCCCGGCGGCAATGACGCCAGCACCGGTGGCCGTCGCTGCAGCAGTCGCAGCGACTTGAGCTTCGGGCGCGGCAGCGCCCTGCGGCATGACGGCCGTGGCAGACGCGGGAGTTGCGGGCGCGGGATGCGGATTGGGCGAGTTGGCGGGCGGCGCGGCATTTGCTGCAGTGGCCGCCGTCGCTTGGGGCGCGGCCGCGGGCAGCGAACCGACGACCGCATCCGCCTGCACGATGCGCAGCTCGCCCGTATCCTTCATGCGCACGGTGAAGGCGCGAGCCTGTGGATCCACGGCTACGACTTGCAGCTGGGCGTTGCGCTCGAGTGCATCCTGGGCCCAGCGCATATCCTCGTGCCCGGATCTTGCGCACCCGGCAAGCCCAGCGAGTGCGCAGGCGCAGATCCAGATTGCCGGCGTTCGGGCGTTCAAGGCCGCCATGGCGCTCTCCGCAGCGCCTTCTCCTGAGGAAGGCGGGAACATACTAGCCACTTGACCGTACCTGCACCAGAAAGTGCCGGGAGGCACCATCCGTCGCATTCGCTCTGCAGCTGCCGGCGGCGTGCGGGTGACGGGGCTTTGAGATCGTGATTGACATAACTTCCGCGCCCGAATGGCGTGTGTGCGCAGGCGCGCCGCCGGCGCAAAAAAAAGCCCTGCGAGTGGCAGGGCTTCTAGGTGACCGGCCGCCGAGGGAGCTCGGCGGCACGATTGTTGGGAGGTTAGCCGACCGGGCTGTTTGACAGTCCCGGTGGGCCTTGTGACTCCGTCGACTACATATCCATTCCGCCCATGCCGCCGGGAGGCATCCCGCCGCCGCCGTGAGCGTGCTCGTCATCCTTGGGTGCATCGGCAATCATGACTTCGGTCGTCAGCAGAAGGCCTGCCACAGAGGCTGCGTTCTGCAGAGCAAGACGCGTCACCTTGGTCGGATCCAAAATGCCCTCTTCGAGCATGTCGCCGAATTTGCCGGTGGCTGCGTTGTAGCCAAAGCTGCCCTTGCCTTCCTTCACGCGATTGAGGACCACCGCGGCATCTTCGCCGGCGTTATCCACGATCTGGCGCAAAGGCTCTTCGATCGCACGGTGCAGAATACGCACGCCGATCGTCTGGTCTTCATTGGAGCCTTCGAACTTCTCGAGCGACTTCTGCACACGGATGAGTGCAACACCGCCGCCGGGCACTACGCCCTCTTCGACCGCCGCACGCGTGGCATGCAGTGCATCCTCGACGCGCGCCTTCTTCTCTTTCATCTCGATTTCGGTGGCTGCACCGACCTTGATGACGGCGACACCGCCGGAGAGTTTGGCAACGCGCTCCTGCAGCTTTTCCTTGTCATAGTCGGAAGTGGCCTCTTCAGCCTGCTGCCGGATGGAGTCGATGCGGCCCTTGATGTCGGACGCCTTGCCGGCGCCGTCGATGATGGTGGTGTTCTCTTTCTCGATGACGATCTTCTTCGCCTCGCCGAGATCATTGAGCGTCGCCTTCTCAAGCGACAGACCCACCTCATCCGAGATCACCGTGCCGCCCGTCAGCGTCGCGATGTCCTGCAGCATCGCCTTGCGGCGATCGCCGAAGCCGGGAGCCTTCACGGCCACGACCTTGAGGATTCCGCGGATGTTGTTGACGACGAGAGTCGCCAGAGCCTCACCCTCGACATCCTCCGCCACGACCAGCAGGGGCTTGCCCGCCTTCGCAACGGCCTCGAGCAGCGGCAGCATTTCGCGAATGTTGGAGATCTTCTTGTCGCACAGAAGAATCACGGCCTTCTCAAGTTCGGCCGTCTGATTCGCCTGCGAGTTGATGAAGTACGGGGACAGGTAGCCGCGATCGAACTGCATGCCCTCAACCACTGAGAGCTCGTTGTCGAGGCCTGAGCCTTCCTCAACCGTAATCACGCCTTCCTTGCCGACCTTCTCCATCGCATCGGCGATGGTCTTGCCGATCGACTCGTCGGAGTTCGCAGAGATCGTGCCGACCTGTGCGATCGCCTTGGAGTCCTTGCAGGGCTTGGAGAGCTTCTTCAAGTCCTCGACGGCAATGATGACTGCCTTGTCGATGCCGCGTTTGACATCCATCGGGTTGCGGCCCGAGGCCACAGCCTTCAGGCCCTCGCGGATAATCGCCTGGGCGAGAACCGTGGCGGTGGTCGTGCCATCGCCTGCCTCATCGGAGGTGTTGGACGCAACTTCCTTCACCATCTGCGCGCCCATGTTTTCGAACTTGTCTTTGAGCTCGATTTCCTTCGCGACCGAGACACCATCCTTTGTGATGGTGGGGGCGCCGAAGCTCTTCTCGAGCACCGCATTGCGGCCCTTCGGGCCGAGCGTCGCCTTAACGGCGTTGGCTAGTACATTGACGCCGCGAAACATCTTTTGGCGGGCGTCATCACTGAAACGAACATCTTTAGCTGCCATTGTCGTGATCCTTCAGGGTTATTTGCCTTCAATCACGGCCATGACGTCTTCCTCGCGCATGA
>Ga0302326_10001839_pt1 | contig 52912 bp, 39 predicted proteins | sample Palsa_T0_3_FD_202264 | JGI IMG/M metagenome (GOLD analysis project Ga0302326, IMG submission 202264) | Peat permafrost microbial communities from Stordalen Mire near Abisko, Sweden - Palsa_T0_3 | ecosystem: Environmental > Terrestrial > Soil > Palsa > Peat permafrost | place: Sweden: Abisko...
ATTGACGAGTGCGAAGCGGCGAGCCACGCGCCCCGGCGCGCCGAGCCACAATTAACTTACCGTTGCCCCGGCGGCCTCAAAATGGCGCCGTGAAGCGGTGGCTTGCTTGGCATGCGCGCTCTCGTTGACACGGAGACCGCTGCGGCCGAGTTCGCGTGGCATGCCCATACACTACCCAGCTTCTTGCGTTGCACGCGTTCTCATCCCGCGACCGCCGCTGCCGATCACCGCTAGGTGATGGTAGCTACAGATGAGCTCTTGAATGTCGCGGCGCTGCTGCTTGCCGGCGTTGCCGGCGCACTGATTGTCGAACCGCTAGGCGGTGCGATGCGGCTGGTTGCCCGCCGCATTCGCACCGGCGATGACCGTCCTTAGACCGGCCGTGCGCTACTAGAAGTCGTATTCGGCTTGGAAGCGCTGGTACTCGAATCCGAACGGCAGGATCGGCTGCTGACGGGGTGCGATTCGGACCCGCAGGAAGAGCCCTTTATACGGACCCTGGCGCACCTTGTTGAGATAGTACGTCCCATCCAGGTTGAACTCCGACACCACGTTGTGCGCGATGATGTTCGAGTAGTTATACCAGGCTTCGTCGGCAAGCAGCTTCCACTGCTTGTTCGGTGGCGTGTACACGAGCGCGATCTTTTCAGACGCGGCAGCGCTGCGGCGATCGACGGTGCCTTGCGAGATCTGCGTCGTGTAGAGCGGGTCGGTCGCGTAGCTGTCGGTGTAAGGTGAGGCGATGCCGCCGTACGCGACCTTGAAAACGCCCGGAGCGAGTTTCACCGAGGTACCTGAACCGCCCGATCCGACGAAGAAGCCGGACGTCGCGGCTCCAGCCGTCGCTGCGTGCACGGTGGCATATTGCCACGGCGAATCGTCTGCGCTCACCGTGAAGAGCAAGCCCTTTAGCACGTTTGCACCGAGCTGCAAGCCAACCGTGTGATTGTTGATGCGGCCGAGATCGCGCGTTCCGGCAGCGTCTTCCTGGACATATTGCGCCGCGACGTAGGGGTTGACCGTGCTGTAGGGGTCCAGTCCGTACTTCGCCTCGCCGTACTCGAGATCTGCGATGTTGTAGAACTCGTAGGTATCGGCGGAAAAGTCGAAGCGCGGCGAGGGATGGAAGTTCAAACCCGCGCGTAGCGCGCCGGGCGTGAAGGCCTCGAACTTATCGAGCGTCGTGCCCGGGTAGGCGGCCGTCAACAGCGTGTTCGCGTTGAAGTTCGACGAGTTGCGCGGCTCGAAGCGGATGATGCGGGTCAGGCTGAACGAGAGCGCATCTTCGATCTTGAAGGTCGAGTCAAAGCCTTGATATGAGGCGGGCTGAAGGCGCGAGTCGCTATTGGGAGCCCACGGCAAGTTCAGCACTTGGTCGCCGAGAGACAGGTAGGTGCTTCCGTCCCGGTACTGGACGTACGCCTCATGGATCGGACTATTGAGCGGAAAGCCCGGCAGCGTGTTGTCGATATGCGGGTTGGAGATCGCCTTCGGGCCGTTCAAACCAAAATCATAGGCACCCGAATAGGTGTAGCCGATGCTGACCGGCGAGTCGCCGAGGCGATAGTCGAGATGGAGCAAAGCGCCGAACTCATTTGCGTGGCGGTCGGGGTTGGCGGCGTTCTGAACGCGGTTGAGGCGGTCGAACGAGTAGCCGCGGACTTTCCCCGAAACGCTCAGGTGGGCCGGCAAGGGGGTCGGCGTGGGTGCCGGGTGCGACTGAGCACTGAAGGTATCAGGTAACGACTGCAGCTTCGGGCTTCCCGGAGCCGGGGTCGGATACGTGACTTGGATGTTGAGTTGGTTCGTGGTCGCCTGGGCGAACACGCTCGTGCTGACGCCGAGCACGAATAAAAGCATAGCCGGCGCCAGAGCGCGCGAGAATCGGCTGGTCACAAAGGCCTCCAAAAAAGGTACGAGGTCAGCGGAGTGCCTTGCGCTTTGTTAGGCACCATACTCCCCAAAACGACGGCGCCACTAACCCTAGTGGTTGGGCACGTCATCGTGCTACAGCGTACGGCTAGCGCATTAAGGCACGCTTATGAAACGCTCAGTCGCAAGTAAAATCCATTGAAGTTTGATCGTCAAGCTACTTTAAGCTACTTTATTAGATGCGGAAGTCGCTCGAGGCGAGGTCGCTCCGGAAAGGCGCGATTAAATGCTCTTCGACATAGGCGAGAACCGCATCAACCGCTGCCTCGCGCGACAAAAGTCCGGTGTCGACCACGAGTTGCGCAGCGAGGGGCTCTTCGTATTCACCGGTGATCCCTGTAAACTCGGGCAGCTCCCCAGCTCGAGCTTTCTTGTAATGACCTTTCGGATCGCGCCGTTCGCACAACGCGGGATCCGCTTTGATGTAGATCTCGTGAAAGGAATCTCCCGCCGCGCGACGCGCTATGGCCCGGTCTGCGCGATACGGTGAAATGAAGGCTGCAATCGCAATCGTGCCGGCATCGGCGAAGAGTGCGGCCACCTCGCCGACACGCCGAATGTTTTCGTGACGGTCATCGGCGGAGAACCCTAGGTCGCGGCAGAGACCCGCGCGCACGTTGTCGCCGTCGAGCACGTATGCGGCGCAGCCGCGTTCGAACAGGCGGCGCTCGACTTGCATGGCTATCGTCGACTTGCCCGCGGCCGGCAAGCCTGTAAACCAGAGGACCGCGCCGTGGTGACCGTTGCGCCGCGCGCGGGCTTCCGCATCGAGCAAATGCCCGACCGGAACGAGGTCGCTACTGCTTCGACGGTCGAGCGCTTCGAGTACCGTTCCGCCCGCCACGATGTCGAGCCCGTCAAGCAAGATGAAGCGCCCGAGCGCCGGATGCTCGCTGACGGTGTCGAGCGGCAGCAGTTCGCGACTGATGAACCGTACCTCGGCGACGTCGTTCATGCGGGCGCTCTGCGCGTCGCCGCGGTCGAGTGAGTCGATATCGACGACGCGTTCGAAAGCTGCGACCTCGACCGCGGCCGTGCGGGTGCCGAAGCGCATCCGGTACGCAGCGCCGGCCGAAAGCGGGCGTTCGCCAAGCCAAAGCAGGCGCGCCCGGAAGCCCGTCGCTGCCGCCGGCGGGTGCAGGACATCGCTGATGACATCCCCGCGATCGACGAATAAGGGACCATCGAGGGTAAAACCGATCGACTCGCCGGCATGAGCGACGGCTTTGGGACGAGCCGGCCAGACTTCGATCGAGGCGATGCGTGCGACGCGACGCGCCGGCGCGATGTGAATCTCCTGACCGACGGAGAGCGAGCCCGACTCGATGCGGCCAACGACGATGCGCTGCAAGTCGCGCCGGATCACACCTTGCACCGCGATCCGGAGCGCACTCTTCCTTTCGATTGATTTGGCGGGGAGAGCGAGGAGCGCGGCAAAGACCGGCGGTCCATCGTACCAAGGCATCGAGGCCGTAGCCGGCGTGACCACGTTTTCACCTTCGCGCGCGCAGGTGGGCACGAACTCAGTCACCTCGATGCCGAGACGTTCGAGCAGCGCTTCCAACTCGCTGCGAATCGCAAGATACCGTTCGGCATCGTAGCCGACGCGATCCATCTTGTTGATCGCGACGACCGCGCGTTTCACGCCGATCAATTCGAGCAACAGTGCATGCCGGCGCGTCTGTTCGCTGACGCCCTCAAAGGCGTCGACCAAGAGCAGGGCCGCGTCGGCGTCCGAGGCGCCCGTGACCATATTGCGCAGAAACTCTTTGTGTCCGGGCGCGTCGATCAGGACGACGTCGCGGGTGGGCGTGCGCATCCAGATGCGGGTCGTGTCGATCGTCACCGCTTGGTCGCGCTCGCTTTGCAGCGAATCGAGTACGAACGACCACTCGAAGGCGGCGCCGCGCCGCTCGCTAATCGTGCGCAGCTCCTCGACCTTTCCGTCGGCGAGATTGCCCGTGTCATGTAGCAAACGGCCGATCAGGGTCGACTTGCCGTGATCGACGTGTCCGACTGCGACCACTCGCAGTTGGGACTGCGCTTCGACTTGCAGGGTCGTCACATGTAGCCGCCCGAGCGCAAGCGTTCGAAGGCGTCTTCGCTTTCGTGGTCCATCACCCGGCCTGCCCGTTCCGGCTGACGGGTCGTTTCCAGTTCAGCGATGATCTCTTCGATCGAGGCGGCATGGGAGTCGATCGGGACGGTGATATTCTTCTCTCCGAGCGAGCGATAGCGCTTGCCGTCGCGTGCGAGATACAACGGTACGATCGGAATTTTTTCGCGCAGCGTATAGCGCCAGACATCGATCTCGGTCCAGTCGAGGAGCGGGTGGATGCGCAGATGGTGACCGTCGGGAACGTCGGTGTGATAGACGTCCCACAGCTCGGCCGGCTGACGCTTGACGTCCCATGACCCGTCGGGCACGCGTGGTGAGAAAACGCGCTCCTTGGCGCGGGTGGACTGCTCGTCGCGCCGGATGCCGACAATGATGCCACGATACTTCTCGCGGGCGATCAGTTCGCGCAGACCAGCGGTCTTGCGAGCCGCTGCCCGGGTGGCCGGCTGCATCGTCGGATCGATCGACGATTCGGGCGGGCAGAGCTCGCTGCGATAGTCGAGCTGCCAGCCCTGGGCGAGCTCATCGCGAAACTGGTAAACCTCCGGAAGCTCCATTTCCGTATCGAGCAAGACCACCGGAAAGGGAACGGCGCCAAAAAACGCCTTGCGGACGAGCCAGAGCAATGCGGTGCTGTCCTTGCCCATCGACCACAACATGGCGAGCGGTGCTATCCGGAAGTAGGCTTCGCGGAGAATTGCGATCGAGCGCGCTTCCAGCTCGTCCAGAAGGTTCATATGAAGGTCGCGTCTCTACGCATGCCGGTCACACTTGACCTGCCGCGCGGTTGACCCCGGGGGTACCTCCGTGCTATAAAGCATCTCATGTGGTTCAACGCGTGTTGTTGTCCGAAGTGTTGCAGCGGTTCGCTCGAATCGGTGTAGTCGGCTCACGCGCGTAAACGACGTAGGTCTTCGCAGAGCCCCTCGCCGAACAGCGAGGGGCTCTGCGCATGCTCTCCCATCTCACCGGAGGCAAAGAGAATTTCCACGGTATCCCTAGCGACGCCGCAATCGCGAGCCGAGCGCATCTTAGACTGGGCCACCAACGCGTATCGCGAGAAAATCGTGCTCGCGAGTTCCTTTGGCGGCCCCTCGGCCATGGTCTTGATCGACCTGCTGGCGGAGTCCAAACGAAACGTTCCCGTCTACTATCTCGACACCGATTTGCTCTTCCCGGAGACCTACGCGCTGATCGAGCGCGTGCGTGAGCGCTACGGTATCGAACCGGTTGCGGTGCGTACGGAGCTGACGCTCGACGCGCAGGCGCGCCTGCACGGTGAGGCGCTTTGGGCGCGCGATCCGGACCAATGCTGCGCGCTGCGTAAGGTTGCGCCGCAGCGTGCGTTCCTCGCGCGATACGGAGCCTGGATCACCGGATTGCGCCGCGATCAGAGCGACGCTCGCAAAGAACTGCCGTTCATCGAGTGGGATGCGTCCTCGGGTGGCCTTGCGAAAATCAATCCGCTTGCCGATTGGAGCGAGCAGGATGTGTGGGACTACGTCGTCGCGCACGACGTGCCGTACAACGCCTTGCACGACCGCGCCTTTCCAAGCGTCGGCTGCCTGCCGTGCACCCGGCACGTTTTGCCCGGTGAAGATCCGCGCGCCGGGCGTTGGCCCGGGTTCGACAAGACCGAGTGCGGCATCCACCCCGTCTCGCCCGCCGTCGAGCGATCCTCATGAGCATTGCGGTCAAGGGTCTCTCAAAGTCGTTCGGCGCAGTGCGAGCTTTGCGCGACGTCGATCTACGAATCGAACGCGGAATGCTCGGTGCCCTGCTCGGCCCGTCCGGTTGCGGAAAGACGACGTTGTTGCGGGCGATCGCCGGCTTCGAAAGCATCGACGCGGGCCAAATTCTGCTCGACGGGCGCGACGTGACGAAACTCGCACTCGGTAAACGTGACGTCGGCTTCGTCTTTCAAAGCTACGCACTCTTTCCGCATCAGACGGTGGCGGAGAACGTCGGCTTTGCGCTGTCGGTCCGCAAGTACTCGGCCGAGCGCGTAAAAGAGCGGGTGGCCGAACTGCTCGAGCTCGTGCAGCTTGCAGGTTTCGAGAAGCGCCGCCCGCACGAACTTTCGGGAGGGCAGCGGCAGCGCGTTGCGCTGGCGCGCGCACTTGCCGCCGATCCCTCGATTCTTCTTCTCGATGAACCCTTCGCGGCGCTCGACGCCCAAGTGCGCAAAGATCTGCGACGCTCGCTGCGCGAACTGCACGAGCGCACGCACGTCACGACGTTGCTCGTTACTCACGATGCCGACGAAGCGATGGAAATTGCCGACCGGATCGTGGTCCTGCGCGACGGTGTCGTGCAGCAGGAAGCGGCGCCCGGCCACGTTTACAGCGAACCGGCTAACCCTTTCGTCATGCAATTCTTCGGTGAGGTCAACGCGGTGCGCTCGAGCGACGCGACGATCTACGTGCGTCCGCGCGATTTTCGGGTCGAGAGCCGGTCCTTCGGCGAGGCGACCTCCGGTTCGATCGAGCGCGTGCTCGACGTTGGGGCGCGCACGATGATCGATGTGGCGCTAGCCGACGGCCAACGCGTTTCAGTCGAGCTTGGCAGCGACCGCGCGACGCGCCTCGGGCCCATACCCGGTAAGACGATTTATCTCGAGCCTACTCGCTACCGCGACTTTCGGGGGATCTCCGCGTGAAGCGCTTCGGACACAGCCTCGGCATGTTGTTCGCTCTACTATTGCTCTTAGCCGCGCCGCCGGCTGCGCGCGCCGACACGGCCGGCGCAAGCCTCCTCAATGTTTCCTACGATCCAACCCGCGAACTCTACGCGGCGTACAACGACCTCTTCGAAAAATGGTGGCAGGCGAAGACCGGCCAGAGCGTACGGATCGAGCAATCACACGGCGGCTCGGGCGCCCAAGCACGAGCGGTGATCGAAGGCCTGCAGGCAGACGTCGTCACGCTCGCACTCGCCTACGACATCGACGCCATCTCCGAGAAAGCGCAATTGCTGCCGGCCGACTGGGCGACTCGTTTTCCGCATAACGCGACGCCCTACACGTCGACGGTCGTGTTCTTGGTGCGCAAGGGGAACCCGAAGCACATCAGCGACTGGCGCGATCTGCTCGGCAACGGCACGCAGATCATCACGGCGAACCCCAAGACGAGCGGCGGCGCGCGCTGGAACTTCTTGGCAGCCTACAGCTACGGCTTGCGCAGCAGCCACAACGACGACGCTCAGGCACGCGCCTACGTCGCCGCGCTCTACAAGAACGTCCCGGTACTCGACAGCGGCTCGCGTGGTGCGACCACGACCTTCACCGAACGCGGGATCGGCGACGTTCTGCTTGCCTGGGAGAACGAAGCGCTCCTCGCGCTCAAAGAGCATCCCGGGCAGTTTGAGGTCGTCGTGCCGAAAACGAGCATCCTGGCCGAGCCGCCGGTGGCCGTTGTCGACGTCAACGCGCAAAAGCATGGTACCGAAAAACTCGCGCAGGCGTACCTCGCATATCTCTACTCGCCGGCGGCGCAGAAACTCGCGTGCGAAAATGGTTACCGTCCGCGCTTAATCTCGGTGTATGCTTCGTGTAAGACGCGTTTCGCGCAGATCGATCTCGTGACGATCCAATCCTTCGGTGGCTGGCAGGCGGCGCAAAAGCGCTTCTTCAGCGACGGCGGCGTGTTCGACCAAATCTACCAGGCGCACTGAAGGCGATGGCGCGCGACGCGATTCCGGGGCGCAGTCTCGCGCTCGGCACGACGATAGCGATCGTGACGGTGGGCGTGCTCGTTCCGCTTTGCGTCGTAGCCCTGACTGCGGCCGGCACGAACGGGCAGGCGCTCGTTGCGATGCTGCTGTCGGCGCGCGCGCTTGCAGCGTTCCAACTTACGTTCGGCGCATCGCTCGCTGCTGCTGTGATCGATGTGCTGGCCGGTACCTACGTCGCCTGGATTCTGGTGCGCTACGAGTTCCCCGGCAGACCCTTTTTGAACGCGATCGTCGATGTGCCGCTGGCGCTGCCGACGGCGGTGACCGGGATCGCGCTTGCGACCCTCTATAGCGCGCACGGATTTGCCGGAGCGTTTCTCGAGGCGCATGGCCTGCATGTTGCCTACACGCCGCTCGGGGTCGGGCTCGCGCTGACGTTCGTCGGTTTTCCGTTCGTGGTGCGGACGGTGCAGCCGGTGCTTGCGACCTTGCCGAGCGATCTCGAGGAAGCGGCAGCGTCGCTCGGTGCAGGACGCCTCGGAACGATTGCGCGCGTCACCCTGCCGTTGCTCGTGCCCTCGATGCTGGCCGGGTTCGCGCTTGCGCTCGCACGCGCGCTCGGCGAATATGGTTCGGTCATCTTCATTTCCGGCAACATGCCGCTGCGCACCGAGATCGTGCCGCTGCTGATCGTGACCCGCCTCGAAGAATATGACTATCAAGGTGCCGCGGCGATTGCGACGGCACTCTTGCTGACGTCCTTTGCCCTGCTGCTGGCCGTCAACGTCCTCCAACGCCGCTTCACGCTGCAGAAATCTCGCACGTGATTGCGGACGCCGCCGCTCCCGCTCTTGTCGGGCCGCGTCTCGAGGTTCGCGTGAGCTCCCCCTCGGCGCCGGCTCGTGCTCCGCGCGGAGCCGAAGCGATCGCCATTCTGGTCGGCGCGGCGTTCGTGGCCGGGCTCGTGCTTCTTCCGCTCGTCTCGGTGTTCGCCGAAGCGTTCAGCGCGGGCTTCGCTGCTTTCGCGGCAACGTTCGCCGACCGCTACGCGCAAAGTGCGATCGTACTCACGCTCGAGGTGGCGGCGATCACGCTCGTCGCAAATACGCTGTTCGGCGTGCTCGCCGGCTGGACGATTGCGAAATACCGCTTTCCCGGTAAAGCGCTGCTGCTCAGCGCGATCGACCTTCCGCTCAGCGTGTCGCCGGTCGTCGCCGGCCTCGCAATTCTTTTGAGCGTCGGCGGGCGTTCGCCCGTAGGTGCGTGGTTGCTCGCGCACGGCGTACAAGTTGCCTTTGCAACGCCCGGCATCGTGCTGGCGACGATTTTCGTTACCTTTCCGTACGTCGCCCGGGAGTTCGCGGCGTTCCTCCAAGAACAGGGTCGCGATCTGGAGGAAGCGGCGTTGTCGCTCGGCGCGTCGCTCTGGCAAACGTTCACACGCGTCACCTTGCCCGGCGCGCGCTGGGCGCTACTCAACGGCATTCTCCTCTGCAACGCGCGCGCGATGGGGGAGTTTGGCGCGGTCTCGGTCATCTCGGGGCGCATCCGCGGCTTAACGGACACGGTCCCACTGCACATCGAGATTCTCTACAATGAAGATGCGTTTGTGGGAGCGTTCTCGCTCGCCGCGACCCTGGCGTTCGTGACGATCGTCCTTACGCTGCTGCGCGCTTGGGTCGAACGGCGCTCGCACGGTCGCTGACAGGCGCCGCCTTTGGAGGGCGGCGCATGAAGAGCACGAGCGGCGCGCACGCGATACACACGAAAGCAATCGCGAGCGTCACGTCGGCGTAAGCCAGCACGACCGCTTGACCGTTGACGAGCCCTGCCAATGCTGCCGTTGAATTGTGCTGGAGAAATTGTGCGACCACGGGCTGAGCCGTCGTCGCCGCGCCGCCGAGGACTTCCGAGTGGAAGGTCCAGCGCCGGTCGAGCAGCACGTCGAGTCCGGCTACGGCGATCGAGCCGCCAAGCTGGGTCGAGAGGTTGATGAAGGCGCTGGCCTTCGGACCTTCGCTCGGCGTCGTGGCTCCCAGCACGGCGATCGAGAGCGGAATAAATAGGCAGGCGGAGCCGATGCCCGTCAAAATTAAGCCCGGGCCGAAGCTCCAAAAAGTCGCGTCCGGCGTGGTGATTCGTGCCTGCAGCCACGTACCGATCGCGATCACAAGAAAACCCCCGCCCAAAAAGAAGCGCGGGTCGACCTTACCGGTCAAACGGACGAGAATCGGCGTGCACAGCATGATCGGCACGGCGCGCAGGATGAACAGAAAACCGCTCAGGGTCGGGCTGAAGCCGAGCGGGCCTTGGGTGAACTGCGGCAAGGTGTAGGTCGAACCGAACACGGCCGCCCCGAGCGCGAGTGCCAAGATCGACCCGGTCGAGACGCTGCGATTGCGTAGGATCCGCAGGTCGACGATCGGCGTGGAAGTTCGGTACAGCTCCCAATAGACGAAGCCCCCCAAGCTGACGAGCATGACCAGCGTCATCAGCGCAATCGTCGGATCGGCGAACCAATCGTGGCGCTCGCCTTCCGTCAGGACGAATTGCATCGACCCGAGGCCGGCGGCCAGGAGCGCCAACCCGGCCACGTCGACCGGTGCGCGGTGCGGGATGTCGGGATCCTTGAGGAACGCGAACAGGATGATCGACGAGAACAAACCGGGCACGATGTTGATGTCGAAGACCCAATTCCAAGAAAAGTTGTCGACGAGAATGCCTCCGAGCGGGGGTCCGAGTGCGGGACCCATGATCGCGCCGATCGCGAAGATGCCTTGGCTGAGACCGAGCTGCTTGGGCGAAAAGCTGTCGCGCAAAATCGATTGTCCCGTAGCCAGCAAACCGCCGCCGAAGGCGCCCTGCACCACCCGTGCGACGATCAGCATCTGCAGCGAGTCCGACGCGCCGCAGACGATCGAGGCGAGGGTAAAGCCGATGATCGAGGCCAAGAAGTAGCGTTTGCGCCCAAAGGAGTTTTGCAGCCACGGCGTCAACGGGATCACGATGATCGCGGCGATCGTGTAGGCGGTGACGATCCAGGTGCCCTCATCTTGGCTCGCACCAAGATTGCCCTGAACGGTCGGCAGGGCGACGTTCGTGATCGTCGAGTCCAGCGTCTGCATCAGCGCGGCAGCCATCACGCCGGCGACGATCAAGATCAGCCGAGGACCGTGCTCGACCACGTCCTGCCGTTTAGCTGGAGCCTCCACGCCGTATCTATTTCCCAATCGACCGCGATCGAAGCACGCTCGTCAGCGGCAGAATCTTCCGACCAGAGAAAGAAGTGATGAGCATGCGTACACTTGCGGAGTCGGTCGCCGTGATCACCGGTGCGGGATCGGGAATCGGGCGAGCCTTGGCGGTAGCGTTTTCAGCGCGCGGCGCCGATCTCGCCCTCGCCGACTTGGACGATGCGAGCCTCGCTGCGACGCGCGCCTCACTTCCTTCGGCGGGGAAGGTATCGTTGCATCGCGTCGACGTTGCAAAGCTCGACGAGATGACGCGTTTGCGCGATGAGGTCGTACGCGATCACGGCCGCGCCTCCATCTTGATCAACAACGCGGGCGTTGCACTCTATGGTGCGGTCGAGCACGTGTCGTTCGCCGATCTCGAGTGGATCATGGCGATCAATTTTTGGGGCGCCGTGTACGGCTGCAAGCTCTTCCTACCGCTGCTGCGGCGCGAAGCGCAGGCCAACATCGTTAACATCTCAAGCTTGTTCGGTATCATCGCGCCGCCGCTCCAAGCCGGTTACAGCGCGAGCAAGTTTGCCTTGCGCGGATTCTCGGAAGCGCTGCGGCACGAACTTGCGGCCGGCAGCAACGTCCGCTTGACGGTCGTGCATCCGGGCGGCATCAAGACCAATATCTCGGCTTCGACGCGGCGCGGCGCCCACGCCGACAATGCGGCCTTCGAGCGCGACACCAAGGCTTTCGCACGTTCTCTTGTGATGGCACCGGATCGGGCGGCCGCCTTGATTACTGGTGCCGTGCTGACGGATAAGCCGCGCCTGATCATTGGTCGCGACGCGGAGTTCCTCGAAAAGCTCCAGCGGCTCTTCCCCGCGCAGTACATGAAGATCCTCACGCCGCTGTTCAATCGGCGAGGGCCCGTTGCTCGAGGCGGGAAAGCAACCTGATGCTGAGCTGGCAGGCGCGACTGACGAAGATCGTGCTCCGTGCGGCCAAACGCGGGCTCGCGCGCCGGAACACGGCTGCGCCTGACCAGATAGCGGCAATGCGCCGCCTGCTCGAGGCGGGCGCCGCGCGCAACGTCCGCGCACCGGCCGGCGTTCGCATCGACGTCCTGCAAAACGGGCCGGTGGCCGGCGAATGGATCCGGGTAGCCGGTGGCGCGCAGGACCGGGCGATCTTGTACGCTCACGGCGGCGCCTACGTCGCGTGCCGGCCCGTTACGCACCGGACGCTGACGGTAGCACTGGCGCGCGCGACCGGCGTTGCCGTGTTTGCGAGCGACTACCGGCGTGCGCCGGAGCACCGCTATCCGGCGGCGCTCGAGGACATGCTGGCCGCCTACGATATGCTGCGCGCGTCCGGTATTTCGCAGGCCGGGATCGCGCTTGCGGGAGACTCCGCCGGCGGCGGGCTTGCCCTCGCGACGGCCCTCGCGCTTCGCGCGCGCGGGCTCGAAGATCCGGTGTCCGGCGTGGCCGTCTATTCGCCCTGGACCGACTTGCTCGGCACCGGAACGTCCGTGTATGAGAACGCGCAGTGCGACGACATGCTGCTCGCGACGAACGGCCCGACGTTGGCCCGCGCATACGCGGAGGAGTCCCAATTGGCCGACCCGTTCGTGTCGCCGCTGTATGGCGAATATGCGGGTTTTCCACCGCTCGTGGTCTTCGTCGGCTCGACCGAGGTGTTGCGCGACGACGCGCTACGGCTCGCCGACCGCGCGCGCGCCGCCGGCGTCGACGTCACGCTCCACGTCGAGCCCGAGCTTCCGCACGTGTGGCCCGTATTCGACTATCTCCCCGAGGCCAAGCGTAGCGTTGCCCAAACGGCGGAATTCTTGGCGCGTCGCTGGTCCGGGCAAGCGCGTCCGGCCGTTGCGCGCCGTGCGCCGCCGGCGGGAGCTAGTCGCGCGTCAGGGACGAGGGCCGCACGCGAGCTTTGCGTGCGAACCGACGAGCCAACGCTTCGTGGTGGCGCTCGCACGGGGCAACGCTAAAACGCCCGGGGCTCTTGGGTTCGGCTTTGCAGCCGCACTCCCAAAACCACGCGTCAGCTCGCGGCGTACGCCGAAGCGGCTCGTCCCAGAAGCGTTCCTCTGACCATTTTGGCGGCCCAAGTTCCCGGACGATCGAACCCGTCGGCAGAACCAAGGCAGTGCTGCTCGTCATGCTTGTTGCCGATTGTTTCGACGTGCGGCCCAAACGGCCCGCTTTTCGCAAGAGGAGCGGTGGCGGCTAAACGGGAGCGAGCAGTTCGCTCAGTGCCGTCCCGAGCGCTTCGATTCCCTCGCTTAGTTCTTGTCGCTCGATGACGAGCGGCGGGGTGATGAGGACGGCGTTGTAGCGTCCGAACGTGTAGACGCCGAGTTCACGCAAGCGCCGCATCAGCTGCGCAAGCGGTGCGCTCGATTTGCCCTGCCACGCCACGAGCGGCTCGCGCGTAACGCGGTCGCGCACGAGTTCGAGCGCAAAGAATGCGCCGATGCCACGCACTTCGCCGATCGCGGGCGAGCGCTCCATCAGCGCTTCAAGATCCTCGCGCAGCCACGTCTCGATCAAGCGGCCGCGCGTAAAGAGCCCCTCGCTCTCGTAGGCGTCGAGGGCGCCGAGTGCCGCCGCCATGGCAAGCGGGTGTCCGGAATACGTATGGCCGCTGTTGAGGACGTGGTCGTCGTAATAGGCCGCGAGGCTCTCGCGCAACATGACTCCGCCGAGCGGAACGTACGCCGAGGTGACGCCCTTGGCAAAGGTGATCATATCGGGCGTCACGCCGAACCGGACGCTCGCGAAGCGCTCGCCCGTGCGGCCGAAACCGGTCATCACCTCGTCGAAGATCAGCAGAATTCCGTGCCGGTCGCACAACTCGCGCAAGCCCGCGAGGTAGCCGGCCGGATAGACGATTCCGCCGTTGGAGCCGACGACGGGTTCGATCAGAATCGCGGCGACCGACTCGGGATCTTCGTACGTCAGAATCGCTTCAAGGTGGGCCAGGGCACGTTCGCACTCGAGGGCCGGGTCCGTGGTCGCAAATGGGCTGCGATACGGAAACGGACCAAAGAAATGCACGACGCCGGGAATGCCCGGCTCGTTCGACCAGCGCCGGTTTTCGCCTGAAAGCGTGCCGGCCGCGGGGCCCGAGCCATGAAACGAACGATAGGCCGTCAATATTTTGTGGCGTCCCGTAAGGGTGCGTGCCATCTTGAGCGCGTCTTCGTTCGCTTGCCCGCCGCCCGTCGTAAAAAACGTGCGGCAGCCTTCCGGCCACGGCGACAGCGCGGACAGGCGTGCCGCAAGCTGCGCACGCTGCGAGTTGAAGAGGGCCGGCGGCACGTAGCAAACGCGCGCCGCTTGTTCCGCGATCGCTCGCACGACGAGCGGATGACCGTGCCCGAGGTTCACCGCCACGAGGCCGGAGGCGAGATCCAAATAGCGCTTCCCGGCCTCGTCGTACAGATAGACGCCTTCCGCCCGCTCGATCGAGGGTGCCTCGAGCCCTCCCTGAACCGACCACGGGGTAAGAACGTAACGGGCATGCTCCATGCCCGAGGCCTTACGCTCCGCTTTTGGCGGCGGCCTCCAGATCAGCAGCCGGGACGCCTAAGCTGCAAGCCGCGGCGTATTGATATTCGGGCAGGGCGAGCGCGCGCGGCGCATCCGTGATCGACGGTGTTTGGGCGTCGAGCAGCCGGCGCGCCTCGTCGAATCCGAGCACCGGGTCGGCGCCCGTCGTACCGCTGCTCTTGCCGTAAAGCGTGCGCTCGTAGACGACCGCGGCCCGTACGTAGTCGCGAATCTCACGGAGCGCCGACGCATAGAACGTCGAGAGCTGCGAGGCGGTATCCTTACCGGAACCGTCTGCCGCGCTCTCGAGTTCGGGCGCCATTTTCGTCACGGTTTCGAGAGCCGGCTCGATCGCCGCTTCGACGTCGCTGTAGTCGCGTTCGACCGCGCGGCTGCGCCGCGTCGTCGAACCGGCACTACGACCGCTCGCGTTTGCCCCCGCATCGAGGGCGCGCAGCGCTGCATTGACGATCGACCGATGCAAGGTGAGAAATTGCGGATTGAGAGCGCACGGCTGGAAGCTGCCGAGGTCCGGGTGCGCGCTGCTGGCCGCCGGGCGCGGTGCCAAGGCCAGCGTATGCGGGGCGCTTGCGATCGGAGCCGGGGATGGCGTGGCCACAAGAGTCGGACGCGGAGTTGGTACCGGTGTCGGACGCGGAGTTGGCAGCGGTGTGGGGCGCGGAGTTGGCAGCGGTGTGGGGCGCGGAGTTGGTAACGGCGTGGGACGCGGGGTTGGTAGCGGCGTCGGACGCGGGGTTGGTAGCGGTGTGGGACGGGGGGTCGGCAGCGGTGTGGGACGGGGGGTCGGCAGCGGCGTGGGACGCGGAGTTGGTACCGGTGTGGGACGCGGGGTCGGCGGCGGCGTGGGACGCGGAGTTGGTACCGGTGTGGGACGCGGGGTCGGCGGCGGCGTCGGAATTGCCGTTGGCCGCGGGGTGGGTATCGGCGTGGGACGGGGCGTCGCTACCGGTCGCGGTGCAAAGGTCGGCGCAGGCGGGGGCGCGAGCGTGACGACGGGGGCCGCGGCGGCGACGGTCTGGGGCGCGGGGACGGCTGCTGCGAGCAGGCTCGCCGTGTCGAATGCGCGCGGCAACGTCCAGTCGCTGAGGCGAATGCGGGCGCTCGTGCCCAGTTCGTGGTCGTCGCGCGCCGAGTAGATCGAAATCACCGCGACCTCCGCGCCGTCTTCAAAGGCATGGAGCGAAACGGTCAAGTAGGCCGGCGCGCCGAGCCGTTCGGCCGTCGCTCCGGGCGTCGCCGCACCCGTGCCCGGAACGATCGCGCGATAGCCTCCGGGTGCGCTTCCGATCCGGTTCGCCAGGTCGTGCGCGAAGGCGACGAGCACGGTGGGCGGCGCGTCGGAGGCGGCTGCAAAGACGGCGACGGTCGTGCCCTGGGCTCGCGCCGGCCCCGGCGTCGCCGAAAGCGCAACAAGCAATCCGAGGCACGCCGCTACGGCCTTTATCATGACCAAGCTATCGGCACGGCCGCGCGCCCGTGTGAGCCCGCGCACGTTCCGGCGCTATTGCGTCGTAGCGCCCGAACCAACCGGCGCGAAGAACCCGATCGGCTCCGAGACCCGCTTACCGGTTGCCAGATCGACGAAATGTTCGCTTGCATCAGCGCACGTGAACTCGGCGATTCCGCCGTAGCTAGCCATGACCGTAGAGGTCGCGGGCTCCTCGGGCAGCATCGAGCCGAAGCTCCAAGAACGGCAGACGTGGTGGCCGACCGCCACCATGTGATTTTGCTGGAAGGTTTCGAGCTGCCGGTATCCGGCATAGCCGACGCCGCTCAATGCAAAGCTGACGAGGACGGCCGAAATAACGGCGTTTCGCTTGGCCGCGGGGCTCGCGGCGTCCGCTTTCATCGCCTTCATACGGACAGCTTCCAAGATCAGGAACGACCAGATAGCGAAGATTGCAACGAACGAGCCGACCACGGTGAAGGTCGGCGCCGGATGGGGGAGATGCTCGAGGTGGAGCTGGGCAAGTGCGTGCATGGCGATGCTTACAGTATTCGGCCGGTCCACGCGGGCGCGTGAGGGCGGCTAAATGAAGCCCGGTCACATTTGACGGCCTCGAACTTGCACTCTTTCCCTGATTCTCCGAAATGTAAACCTTCGAACAAGTTCGAAGCGCTCGCGTATGAGTGTCGTTCAATCCGTTCGTGGCCCGATCGACGTCGACAAGCTCGGCACGACGCTGATGCACGAGCACGTCTTCGTTCTCAGCACGGAGATCCTAGAAAACTACCCCGCGGATTGGGATGAGGAAGTGCGGGTCGCCGATGCAATCGACAAGCTGCGCAAGCTCAAAGCCGTCGGCGTGGATACGATCGTCGATCCGACGGTCATCGGTCTTGGACGCTACATTCCGCGTATCGCCCGGATCAACCAAGAAGTCGACATCAACATCATTGCCGCGACCGGCATCTACACCTACAACGATCTGCCGTTCTATTTTCACTTCCAGGGGCCAGGCACGATGTTCGACGGGGTCGAGCCGATGCTCCAGATGTTCAAGAAAGATATCGAAGAGGGCATCGCCGGAACGAGCGTCAAGGCGGCCTTCTTGAAGTGCGCGATCGATGCGAACGGCATGACGCCGGGCGTCGAGCGTGCCATGCGCGCGGTTGCTCAGACCCAGCGCGCAACCGGTGTCCCGGTCACCGTTCACACGAACGTCCACAACGAATCGGGCCTGCTTGCGCAAGATGTGTTTCGCCAAGAGGGTGCGGACCTTTCGAAGATCGTGATCGGCCACAGCGGCGATTCGACCGATCTTGCATATCTGACGAAGCTGGCGGAGGCGGGCTCCTTCATCGGCATGGATCGCTTCGGACTCGACGTGCTGCTGCCGTTCGAAGATCGCGTCAACACGATCGTCGAACTCTGTAAGCGCGGTTTCGCCGAGAAGATGGTGCTTTCGCAAGACGCTTCGTGCTACATCGACTGGTTGCCCCAGGAACAGTTGCCGCTAGCGGCGCCCAAATGGAATTACACGCACATCCACGACGACGTCCTTCCCGCACTGCTTGAGCGCGGTGTCACGGAGGCGCAGATTCAGACGATGCTCGTCGACAATCCGCGCCGTTACTTTACTCCCGCCGGAGGCTGACAATGCTTACGACGATCGAGCCCCTGCCCCGCGGATCGATCAATCCGCACGAAACGGCCGGCGTAACGCGGGGCCCAGACGGTATCGCGCGTTATACGGGTTTGCCGTCCTCGCTCGTTGAGATGTTACGAAAGCAAGTCGAGCGGGCGCCAAACGCCGAGGCGGTCGCCGAGATCGGCGGCGAGCGCCGCACGTACCTCGAGTTGTGGAACCGTGCCGCGCGGGTAGCCGGCGGGCTGCGGGCGCTCGGCGTGCGCAAAGGCGACCGGGTCGCGATCCGCCTGCCGAACAGCATGGCCTGGGTCGATGCGTTCTTCGGCACGATCATGGCCGGGGCGGCCGTCGTTCCGGTCAACACGCGCTTTGCCGAACCCGAGGTCGAATACGTCGTCAGCGATTCCGGCAGCACGTTCGTGTTCGTCCCGGGTGAAGCGCTGCTCGAGGGCCAGCCCTATGTCGATGAAAATCTCGGGCCCGACGACATGGCCGCGATCTTTTATACGAGCGGCACTACCGGCTTTCCCAAAGGCGCGATCACCTCGCATGCGGCCTTTGCGACCAACTGCGAAAACATGGCGCGGGCCCTGCGGCTCGAACCCGAAGACCACATCCGCACCCTGATTTCCGTTCCGCTCTTTCATGTCACCGGATGCAACAGCCAGCTTCTGACGGCTCTGCACGTCGGTGGCTCGAGCAGCATCATGCCGGCGATGGAGGTCGCAAAGTTGTTGCGGGCGGTCGTCGAGGAACGGATCAATTTCCTCGTGACCGTGCCCGCCGTCTTTGCGCTCGCGATCGCACATCCGGATTTCGCCACCACCGACGTTTCCGGTGTCACGCGCGTCGGCTACGGCGGCGCACCGATCGCGCCCGCGCTCGTCCACAAACTCAAGGCGGCTTTCCCGAATGCGCGCGTTTCAAACGGATTCGGCATGACGGAGAGCGCGTCGCTTGCAACGGTTCTGCCCGACGAATTCGCAGCCGAGCACGCGGATTCGGTCGGCTTTGCGGTTCCGGTCGTCGATCTCTCGCTCGACAAGGTCGATGAACATACGGGCGTCGGCGAATTGCTCTTGCGCGGTCCGAACGTCACACGCGCATATTGGAACAAACCGGAGGCCACGCAGCAGGCGCTCCTCGAAGGCGGCTGGTTGCGTACCGGAGACCTGGCGCGCGTTTCGCCCGAAGGCTTCGTTTACATCGTCGATCGCGCCAAAGACATGATCAATCGCGGTGGCGAAAACGTCTATTGCGTCGAAGTCGAGAACGCGTTGGCGGGTGCTCCCGGCGTGGCCGAGGCCGCCGTGATCGGCGTCCCCGACGACGTGATGGGTGAGAAGGTAGGCGTCGTCGTCGTGCCGTTCCCCGGCGAAACGCCGGATCCGCAAGCGATTGCCGCGTACGTGAAGGGCAAGATCGCCGACTTCAAGGTTCCGCAATATGTCGCCGTCCGGGATACGCCCTTACCGCGCAATCCGGGCGGCAAAGTCCTCAAGCCCCAGTTGCGGCGTGAAACGACCTGGGGTAAGCCGCTGCGCTGAGAACTCCCGGCCCCACCACGCCTCCCTGAAGGCAGTCGCAAGATGAAAGTACTCGGCGACCCGACGGACCTTCGTCTGCTCACCGCAGACCCCGTGTTCTTGCGCGCGGCACTCGAGGCAGCCGATGCTGCAACGCTGCTGCTCGTGCTCGTCCAATTCACCGGCGATCGTTCTTGGCTCGAGCGCGCCCGCCCATATATCTCGGGACCGATGAGCTACCAGGAAAAAATGCCTGCGGACCTGCGTGAATCGGTGCGCGCGTCCCTGTATGACGTGCTGATGGAAATGGCGGAGACCGGAACGGTGGTTCCGACGATACCGGATGGCGCCCTCTTGCGCGAAATGCTCGCAGTCGCAGCGGGGGAACCGGTTGGCGAAGACTACGTTGCGATGATGCTCGAGGATCTCGCGCCAACGGAGCGTGACCCGCGCGGCTTGATCTGGCGCTCGCCACCCGAACGAGCCGTACTCGCAGATTTCCACGTCGTGATCGTCGGGGCCGGCATGTCGGGACTGTGCGCGGCTATTCGCCTGCAAGAGGCGGGCATCGCGTTCACGGTGATCGAGAAGAACGAAACCGTCAGCGGCACGTGGTTCGAGAACAGCTACCCGGGCTGCGGCGTTGACACACCGAATCATTTCTATTCCTATTCGTTCGCGCCGAACCACGACTGGTCTCGCTATTTCGCAAAGCGCAACGAACTGTGGAAATATTTCGAGCGGATCGCTGACGACTATGGGGTGCGGCCGCACATCCGGTTCAATACCGAGGTGACCTCGGCGCGGTACGATGAGGCGGGTCGCGTTTGGCATGTTGCCGCTCGCGACGCCCAGGGGAACGGCATCAACCTGCGGGCTAGCGTGCTCGTCAGCAGCGTCGGGTTTCTGAATCGCCCGAAGCTCCCCGAGATTGCGGGCATCCGCGACTTTGTTGGACCTGCGTTTCACACCGCGCAGTGGGATCCGGACTTCCAGTGGGTGGGTAAACGCGTAGCGCTGATCGGCACCGGTGCATCCGGCAATCAGGTCGGCCCCAACATCGCTTCCGGCGTGGAGCGGCTGATGGTCTTCCAGCGCTCGCCACACTGGGTCGTGCCGAACCCGAACTACTTTGCCGAAGTGAACGACGGCACGAAGTGGGTGCTTGCGAACTTGCCTTTTTATCTTCGCTGGTATCGTTTTCAGCTCTTTTGGGGTTTCTCAGACGGCCTCTACTCGGCGTTGCAAGTTGATGCCGGGTGGACGAACCCAAAACGTTCCGTCAATGCGATCAACGACCGTCACCGGCACTTCATGGAGCGCTACGTCCGCGCGCAGCTCGGCGACGACTCGGCGCTACTCGAAAAGACGATTCCGCAGTATCCGCCCTATGGCAAGCGCATCTTGATCGACAACGATTGGTACAAGATGCTCAAGCGCCCAAATGTGGATTTGGTGACCGAGCCGATCGAGCGCATTGTGCCGGAGGGCATACAGACGGCGGACGGCACAACGTGGCGCGCCGATGCGATCGTGTTTGCAACCGGTTTCAAAGCCAGCAAGATGCTTTGGCCGATGTCGATTCACGGTCGAGGGGGACGCGACATCCACGAAACGTGGGGACCGGATGATGCGCACGCCTATCTTGGCATGACCGTGCCGGAATTTCCGAACTTCTTCATCCTGGCCGGCCCAAACACGGGCCTAGCGCACGGCGGCAACATGATCTTCATGGTCGAATGCCAGGTGCGCCACATCATGCTCTGCTTGCGCGAGATGATCGAGTCCGGAGCATCGTCGATCGAAGTCCGTAGCGACATCAGCAACGCCTATACGGAGGCCGTCGATAAGCTGCATGAGGGATTGGTTTGGAAGCACGAAGGCGTTAGCAACTGGTACAAAAACAAGGACGGGCGAGTGTTCGCCCTGTCTCCGTGGCGGCTCGTCGACTACTGGAAGATGACGTCCTCGCTAAATACGGCTGATTACCGGCTGAGCTGATCTCCAGCGCGCGCCTAACGGCAACGATGCCATTCTCGTTCCGCCGGATCGCGCGCACGGTGTCTGGATCGCGTTCGCCAGGTCTCCCAAGACATAGCAGCACCCGGCTCCAGCTTGCCGACCGGCGGTAAAATCGCACCGGTTGGACGAAGCCCTGCCGTATGAGTACTGCCGCAGCCATCGCCCCTGCTTCAATTGAGGCGGTGATCGAGGGGCTCGCCGAGAGCGGTTATATCAGCAACCGCCAGAGTGCGACCGCGATCTATCTCGCGCATCACCTGCGCAAACCGGTGCTGGTCGAAGGGCCGGCGGGCGTCGGAAAGACGGAGCTTGCAAAGGCCACGGCAGCGTATCTGCGCTTGCCCCTCATCCGCATGCAATGTTACGACGGGCTCGACGAATCGAAGGCGCTGTACGAGTGGAAGTACGGCAAGCAACTGCTCTACACGCAGATACTCAAGGACAAACTTGGTGAGGGCTTGCGTGGCGCGGCCAACCTGAAGGAAGCGCTGCACCAACTCGACGGCATCGAGGACGTCTTCTTCTCGGAACGGTTCCTCGAGGCGCGGCCGCTCCTGCAGGCACTGCGCCAGCCGGCCGGTGCGGTGCTCCTCATCGATGAAGTCGACAAGGCAGACCAAGAGTTCGAAGCGTTCTTGCTCGAGCTGCTCTCCGATTACCAGGTGACGATTCCCGAACTCGGGCCGATCGCAGCGACCGTTGCGCCGATCGCGATCCTTACCTCGAACAATACGCGCGATCTCGGCGACGCGCTCAAACGCCGCTGCCTCCACCTGCACATCGACTATCCCGACGCCAAACTCGAAGAACGCATCATCGACGTGCGCGTCCCCGGAATTGAGGAGCGACTACGCACGCAGTTGGTCGGCTTCGTCCAGAAAGTGCGAACGCTCGAGTTACGCAAGCTGCCGTCGGTAAGCGAGACGATCGATTGGGCGCGGGCGCTCGTTCTGCTCCACGTGGACGAACTCGACGCGCAGGTCGTGCGCGAAACGCTAAACGTGCTGCTCAAGTACGAAGCCGACGTCGAGGCTGCTACTCGCCAGACGCCCGCCATGCTTTCCGACGTGCGCTGGAACGGCCGTCCCAACTGAGGCTGCACGGATGAAGGAACCGATCGTCGGGTTTCTGGCGGTGGCGCGCAATGCCGGCATCTCGGTCTCGACCGCGGAAAGCCTCGATGCGTTTGCCGCGCTCGACCTGATCGGGTACGGGGACCGTGAAACCGTCAAGGACTCCTTGCGCCTGGTCATTGCCAAGACGGATGAAGAGCGCGAGCGCTTTGAGGCCTGCTTCGAGCAGTACTTCGGCAGCCTCGGCTTGGCGCCGGACTCTTCAAGCGATGCAGCGGACTCATCGCTTCGGGACGAGGACGCAAACGATGCGGCCGTCCGCCAGACGACGGCCGGTTCCTCGCTCGCAGGCATGCTGTTGGCGGACGACCGTGCGTCGCTCGTGCGCAATTTGCACGCTGCGGCCGCCGCCGTCAGCGTCAGCGATATCCGATTGTTCACACAGACGAATCTCTTTGCCCGGCGCGTGCTCGAGGAGCTCGGCATCGCGGCGCTCGACGAGGCAATCGCGCGGCTACGCGCTTCGGGCGATCCGGCACAAGCGCGCGTCGCCGAGTTTCTCGACAGCCGGCGCCAAGCGGTGCGCGAACTCGCCCGCGACATCGTCGAGAAGCGCCTGGCGCTTTCGGCCGACCAGCGTGGCCGCATGCGCGACGAATTCTTGCGCGACGCGCGCCTCTTCAACGTCGACCGGCGCGACATCGAGCGGATGCGGGTGCTCGTGCGCGCGATGGCGCGGCGCTTGGCGACACGCTACGCCCGCATCCGCAAGCGGGCCCGGCGCGGGCACCTCGACGTGCGTCACACGATGCGCAAGAACGTCGCCTTCGACGGCGTGCCGTTTCGCACGTCCTGGAAGAGACGGAAAATAGAGAAGCCGCGTCTGGTCGTGCTGTGCGACGTCAGCGGCTCGGTCGCGCCGCTCGCGCAGTTTCTGCTGCTCTTCGTTCATAGCCTGACCGAGGCACTTTCCGACGTACACTCGTTCGCATTCTCGAACACGATGATCGACGTGACCGCGACGCTCGAGCGGGCGACGCTCGACGACTCGATCGTCGCGATCATGCAAGAGATCGGCTTCCGTTCCTCCGACTACGGCCGCGCGCTCGGCGAGTTCGAGCAGAACTGGCTGCGCTTGATCGACCGCAAGACGACGGTCTTGATCTTAGGCGACGCCCGGAGCAACTACAGTGAGGCCCGGGTCGACGTCGTGCAAAAGCTTTTCGAGCGCGCCAAGCGCGTCGTGTGGCTCAATCCCGAAAATCGCGTTGCTTGGGGCATGGATGATTCGGAGATGCTTCACTATTTGCCCTATTGCCACGTCGCGACCGTTTGCAATCGCCTGCGGCATCTCGAGAGCATCGTCAACGACGTGCTCGCTACGCCCTAGCGGGCCGGTTCAACAAGTCTTCTGCGTGACGCACGGCGCCAAGACGTGTAAGTGCGCCGCGAGATCGAGACCCGCTTCGGCGGGCGGATTCATCGGAAATGAATAGCGCCGGTGGGCGGGCAGGCCGACGGCCGGGATAGCGTCCCGCGCGGCCACCTCGGCCCAGGGGTTGGGCGCGCCCATCGCCGTATACGTGAGGCCGCCCTCGGCCGGAAACAAGCTCGGGCATTGACAGCCGATCGCGTCGCTCAAGAAAGCGCCGTAGTGCGCGAGCGCCGTATACATCACCCGCAGATAGCGGGGAACGTGTAGCGCCGCAATTTCGGTGTCGCTGAGATCGAGCCACAGACGCGTTCCGTAGAGTGGGGCGCCCGCCGTGTCGTTCGGGCACGGAAAATCGGAGATGATGGCGGCGAACGGAAAAACGCCGCTGCGTACCGCCTGCGTCCCGGCACAATAGGTCGCGAATTGCAGCGCGTGCGGAATCTCACCGGCCAGCAGGTCGGCCGGCCGGACCACGCCGATGCGCAGCGAGATGTCCGCGTGCGTCGCACCGAAACCAGTGATGCCGTTGCCCTCGAGCGGGCCTTCGCCACCCCAGGAGATCGTCAGCGGGCCGCCCTTGCCGCTCGGAACCTCCGCACCCCAGAAGTCATACTCCATGCCTGCCGCCTCATCGACGATCGCCAGGTGGTGATCGCTTGCTTCGCGCGTGCCGCCCGAGTTTTCGGGAAGCGCGCCGACCGGAATATGGATGGGACGCGACGCGACGGAGCAAGCGTGCGGATGCGCGGTCCCGCCGTACGCAGCGGTGCAGCGGATTTGATACGCGGGGTCGGATGCGCTCGCAAAATAGTACGGGTACGTATAGTCGGTGGCGCCCGGGTCGGCGGCGATGTTGAGCGGCGCTAGACCGCCGTAAGCAAGGATCTGGGCGACTTCGGCTTCAGAGTTGGGATCGATTTCGGCCGTCTGAATGTCGCGTGGCAAGCGCTGGTTGAAAACGCTCTCGCGACTGAAGGGGCGATAGTGCCCTCCGGGCCAGTGGTTACTGCGGGTTGCGTGCGCCGGCGCGCCTTGTCCGTAGCTTCCGCTGCTCGAACATGCGACCAGCGTAGCGATGAGCGCGCAGCGAAATGCGGTCGGGAACACCGCCGCGCTCTTCGCCGCGCGCGCAACCTCAACCCCGCCGGACTGCCCCGCGCCAATCGCCCGCTCGCAGCGCCATACAACGCAATGCATCACACTACGAACACACTTACAAAAAAAGAACTTGCTTCCAAGGACTAGCTCAGCTTTTTCGGACATATCGTAGAATATGAAGGTCCCTGCGCACGTTCGTCTTCGCTCGCTTTGCTCCGTCGTTCTGATTTGCGCGCTGGCCGCGTGCGGCGGCGGCGGTGGAGGTAGTAGTAAGCCGCTACCGGCACCGGTAGCGACGCCGACACCCGCGCCGACGTCGTCAGCGAGCAGTGCAGCGGCTTTCGTATGTCCGACGAGCGACACGGTTGCGTCGGCTTCGCGAGGAGCGAGTACGAGCGAACATGCGGCCAGCCGGCTTCCGCAGCCCGGGCGCCGCACCGTTGCGGCGCAAGCAACGGGCTTGCTCGCGGTCACCTACGACGCGAACACCGCCGCGAACGGGCGCTCGGCACTCGAGGCGCGCGAGCGCAGCGTGGGCGCGAATGTTGTAAATGAGTTGACCTTCGCGCACACCGGCTTGACGACCCACGTTGTTTCCGTGCCGCCGGCGCAAGAGGCCGCGATCGCCGCGAAATTGCGCGCGCAAGCTGGCGTTAAATCCGTCGGCGAAACCGGTCAGCGCCGCTATCTCGCGGCGGTCACGAACCCGTTCTTTCCAAGCGATCCGTACTTCGGCGGTTTCGGCGCGACCGCCCCGCTTTACGAGACCGCAAACAGCCCAGGCCAATGGGATGCTCACGTGACGCAGCTCGAGCATGCCTTCGGGTACAGCCAAGCCGGCAACGGCAGCGGCATTGTAAACCCGGCGGCTCTCGGTTCGTCGGCGATTAAAATCGCTTCAATCGATTCCGGTCAGGACACGACGCATCCGGAGCTGCATTCCAAAATCGTCTATCAGAAGTGTTTCATCACCGATTCAAACGTTCAATCGACTTCGAACTTTACGACGGACGAGGATGGGCACGGCACCGATACGGCGGGTATCGCGGCCGAGGACACCGGCAACAGTTTTGGATTTAGCGGCGCGGGCGGCAACTCGGTGCTCTACGGTTATCGCGTCTTTCCAACGCCGGACGATAACTGCGCGAACCCGTCCAGCAGCGATAACCAGTGCGGCGCCGATACGGATGACATCGCCTCGGCAATCAACGACGCGGTCGCACAGCACGTGAACGTGATCACGCTTAGTCTGGGCGGCGGCAATTGCACGAACGGCGTCGATCAAGATCCGGTTGAAGGCCAAGCGATTTCCGAGGCACTCGCCGCTAATATCGTCGTGGTCGCTTCGGCCGGAAACGATCGTACCGCAGATGCGGCTCCGCCGGTTGAAGCGCCGGCCTGCGACAGCGGCGTGATCGCGGCGGGAGCGACGGCCATCGCCGACGGTCAGCTCAACGGTACCGGAGCCGCGACCGGTTCTGCGGCAAATCCGAACGAATACGTTGCGTCGTACTCGAACTTTGGGAGTCCGGCCAAGGCGCTGAACAGCGCGTCGGCTTGGGGCATCGTCGCTCCGGGCGGCGATCCGAACCCCTCCACCGCAAACCCGGACCCCGACGATCTCCATTGGATCGAGAACATTTGGACGTCGACGCCCTTCCAAGCATCAGCCAGCGACATGAACTTCACCGGCGACTGCACGGACGATGCTCCAAACGGAGGTTCCACGATTCCGCCGGTCGACTGCCGCGTCTTGATCGCGGGAACGTCGATGTCGGCGCCGCGTATCGCGGGCGCAGCAGCCCTGATTCTCGCGGTCAACCCCACCTATCAGGGGGCGACGAAAATGAAGACGCTGCTGTGCCAAACGGCCGACGACATCAACGATCCTGATGAAGGCTGCGGACGTTTGAACGTTTACCGCGCAATGGCTACGGCGCTCGGCGACCCGGCGCCGCCCGGACCGTCATCGCCGTAGCAGTTCCGAAGCCGTAGCCGTAGCCTCCGTTCGGGCATCCCTTGCAGCGCAGGTAAAACGCCGGAAAAGAGGGCGCGTCTCGCTACCCTGAAACGGGCACGGTCGCCCTGCTCGCGCCGCTCCGCGTGCGTCGCAGGAAGAACGCGATCGGCAGACCAAGCGCGACCACGAACGCGCCGGCCAAAAACGTATCACCGTACGCTAAGACTTGCGCGGCGTTTTCGAAGCGCAGATGCATGATCGTCATGCCGGTACCGGGCGGAAGCGGACCCGCGTGGTGCAGCATCGTTGCGGTTCTCCCTTCTTCTCGCTGCACGACCCCGCGTGATTGGTTGGCGAAGCCGACGATGTCGCTGTAGCGAGCCCAACCGCGGATATCAAGATAGGCTTGCGAGAGCGAAATGCCGATGCTGCCGCAGACTTGCCAGACCGTGTTGACGATGCCGGACGCGTAGCCGACGCGCAAGCGCGGAACGGCGCCAAGCGCGGTGCTCGTGAGCGGCGTGAAGAGACAAGCGAGGCCAATCGAGCGCACGACGTTGACGAGCGCAACATGTCCCAGGTCCCAGCCGAAATCGATCCGCGAGAAATCGAACGTGCCGAGCGCTAGGAGCACGAGCCCGACAAGCGCCAACGGTCGCGTACCGTAGCGGTCGTTCAACGTTCCGGCGACCGGCATCAGGAGCGCCATGATGATGCCGCCCGGCACGATCGCAAAGCCTGCGAGCGTCGGCGTCCAGCCAAGCATCGTCTGCGTAAAGAGCGGCAGCAGATAGATTGCAACATAGTAGCCGATCGCCAAGATGCCGCGCAAAATGACCGCGATGGTGAACGTGGCGTTGTCGAACAGGTGCAAATCGAGCATCGGCCAGCGCGCGTGCAGCTCGTGATGGATGAAGAAAACGAAAGACCCAAGCGCAAGCGCGAACGACCCTTCGATCCAGCCGTCGTCCCAACCGACTCGCGTGCCTTGCGAGAGCGGTATCAAGAGCGCCGCAAGCGCGGTTGCGAGTGCCAAGAAGCCGACGATATCGAACGGCGTGCGCGTCAAGACACGATTGTCGTTCTTCGGCAGCACGCGTGAGGCGAGGATGAGCGAGGCGATGCCGAGCGGCACGCCGAGCCAAAAGATCGGCCGCCAGTCATCGTAGTTATCGACGATCAGGCCGCTGATCCAGGGACCGAAGGCGGGTGCGAGCATCATCCCCATGCCCCAGATGCCAAGGGCGCGCCCGCGCTGCGCAGGGGGCACCGCTTCGTTGACGATTGCGAGTCCCGTCGGCGAGACAAGCCCACCCGAACACGCCTGCAAGATGCGGAAAACGATCATGCTCGGCGCGTCCCACGCGAGCGAAACGAGAATCGAAAACAGCACGAACATCGAGACGCCGAAGAGATAGACGCGCCGCCGCCCGAAGCGGTCGCCGAGCCAGCCGGCAACGGGCATTGCGATCGAAAAGCCGAGCATGTAGCCGGTGACGGCCCATTCCATCGTCTGCACGTCGGTCGCGAAGGCCGCCTCGAGATTGGGCAGCACGACGTTGGCGGTGCTCGAGTAGAGCGGCCCGAGAAAATTGCCGAGCAGCAGCACGCCGATCAAGGCGGGCAAGGAGGTCTCCGCAACCGGCGCGGCGGCCGGGGGCGCCGAGGGCCCGGGCGTTACCTCAGTGCGCGAGAGTTCCGCCCCGAGCGATACTGTCGTAGGTAAAACTTGCATTACTCTTCAATGACATTACCACATCATGGCCTACGAAGTCGTCAAGACCATCTCCGGCCGGCCCTACCGCTATCGGGTCGAGAGCCGGCGCGATCCCGAGAGCGGTCGGGTCAAGAACAAATGGACGTATCTTGGAAAAGGCGAGTCCGATGCGCCGACGGTTAAACGGCGCGGCGGCGCGGAAGAAACCCGCGCGCGAATCGTCCTGGCGTTCCTGCGCTTAGTCGAGCGTGAACCCTGGGCCAAGATAACGCCCGGCGCGATTGCGCGCGAGGCCGGGGTTGCGGCCGGGACGTTCTACCGTCATTTCCGCGAGCGCAATGAACTGGTCGCACTTTGCACGGACGAGGCGAACGCCCGGCTCGACGAACGGTTGTCGGAATTACAGGCGGTCGGCGCGACCCTCGAGGCCGAACGCGCGCGCGTGCACGACTGGGTGATCGACCTGTTCGAGCGGCGCACCGCTTCGCCCGGCATCTTGCGGCTCTGGACGGAACTCGACGTCATGGTACGCATGCGAGAGTTGCGTCGCAGCGCGCGCGTCACCGCCTTCGCTGCGTATATCGAAGAACTGCGCGAACGCGGTTTCGCACCGGTCGTCGGCTCGGTGCGCCCGCTTGCGATCGCGCTTTCCTTCGAGCTCGAGACGGTCGGGCGCCGCGAGAGTTCCGAAGGCGGCCGCTTATGCGACGACGATTTCGCCGCGGCCGCGGAAACCTTCGACCGTTTGCTGTTTTGGCGGCCGCCCGAGGCGCGCGCGGGCTAGGAGCGCTTTTCGCTCGCCCCGCCGAGTAAATAGGCGCTACGCACGTACTGCTCGACCGTGCGATGCGTGTTGAAGTACGAGGCGTTGATGGCGATCGCGCCGCGCATCACGCGCGCGTAGCCTTCCGGGTCGCCGTAGTACAACGGGACGATCTCGCGTTCCAGTTTGTCATAGAGGATCGCGGCGTCAGCCGCATCTTCGATCTCGCCGTGCACGAGCGTGCTGCCCTCGCCGATCGACCAGCCGGTCCGGCCCTCGACACAACCTTCGACCCACCAGCCGTCGAGCGTGCTCAAGCTCGGCACACCGTTAAAGGCGGCCTTCATGCCGCTCGTGCCGGAAGCTTCAAGCGGTGGGCGCGGGGTGTTCAACCAGAGATCGACTCCGGCGACCAGGCGCTGCGCCAGCGCCATCTCATAGTTTTCGAGATAGACGACTCGAACGGCGTTCCCGAGTTTATGCGCCGCATCGAAGATGCGCGTTATGACCGTCTTTCCGCCGGCGTCGCGCGGATGAGCTTTTCCCGCAAAGATAAACTGCAACGGGCCCGCGGTCGCGGCAATTTCGAGTAAACGCTCGAGATCCCAAAACGGCAGGTAGCCGCGCTTGTATTCCGCGGCGCGCCGCGCGAAGCCGATCGTGAAACGGGACGTGTCGAGTGCTACGCCGGTGCGGCGCCGGACCTCGTTGGCGAGATCGTCTTTGGCGGCCCGGTGGGCGGCCTGGACGTCTTCGAGTGGAATGCCGACCGCATGGCGCAGGTAGGCGTTGTCGCTGCGCCAGGCCGGAACGTGACGATCGAACAGCGATGCAAAGGCGGGGGACGTCCAGCGCTCGGCGTGCACACCGTTGGTGATCGCCCAAATGACGTCGCCCGGGAAAAGTGCGCGCGAGATTTCCCCGTGCCGCATCGCGACGCCGTTGACGAAATGCGAACCACGTAGCGCAAGCTGCGTCATGTTGATGTGGTCCTCACGCGATCCGCAGAGCTGACCGATCAGCCGCGTGCGCGCTTCACCGAGGACCGCGCGGGTGAGCCCGAGATCGAAACGATCGTGACCGGCCGGAACCGGCGTGTGGGTCGTAAAGACGAATCGCTTGCGGGTCGCCGCGATGTCCTCGGCTGCGATTTCGCCCGAACCGCGCGCGGCCGCGCGTGCCTCGAGCGCAGCCGGCACGAGCAAGGCCGAGTGTCCCTCGTTCATGTGAAAGGTGCCGATCGTGTCGGCAAACCCGAGCGCTTCGACGAACGCGTAGCCGCCGTAACCGAGGACGGCTTCCTGACACAAGCGGTAGCGGTGGTCACCACCGTAGAGCGCTCCCGAAAGTGCACGGTCCTGGGCTTCGTTGCCTTCGACGTCGGTGTCGAGCAGATAAACCGGAACGATCGCTCCGGTCGCACCAACCAAGTCGAAGCGCCAGGCGCGCACGCGCACCTCGCGCCCTTCGATCGTCACCGAGACGGCCTTGTCGACCGGGGACAGGCGTGCTCGCGGATCCCAGGCGTCAGCCGACTCGCTCTGATTGCCGCCGTGGTCGAGACGTTGCACGAAATATCCGTCGTGATACATCAGGCTGACGCCGATGATCGGCAGTGCCAGGTCGGCTGCCGAGCGCAAGATGTCGCCTGCCAGGATTCCGAGTCCGCCGCTGTAGGTCGGCAACGCGGCGTCCAGCGCAATCTCCATTGAGAAATACGCGATGCGCGGCGTGGCCGGCGTGCGCGGATCGACCGCGTGCAGGCGGGCTTCGGCGGAGTGCGCGGATGTTTGCAAGACGGACGGAGTCATTTCCCCCTCGACTGGTAGATCGTATCGCTGGACGTTTGGTACGAACAGCCGCGTGAACCTCTGTCCAACGCGAAGACCTCGCGTGTGTCGTGCGTCCCGCTCACGGCGAGGCAGCGTGTTCGAGCGGTTCGATGCGCGTGCGCAAGCGGCTCCGTCCGGGAGCGCGATCGTGCACGGCGCGCAGGGCGACCAGCAGCAGCGCGAGCAACCCAAGCCAGGTCGGCGTCTTCTCCACCATACTGACGGCCGCGCCCGTCGTCGTGTGGCCCCCGACGGCGACCCACATGCCCCACACCCCGGCGGCCGGGGCGTCCTCGTCGTCGACCAGATCCATCAGATGCTCGGCTCGGATAAGATGTTCCGGCGGCAGCGGTTGGTACAGCGAGAGTTCGGCGATCGTTTGCCACGGGGTCCCGAGCAGCACGATCGTCACGAGCAAGAGCACCCGCAGATGCTCGATGCGCCCGTAGAGCAGCAGCGCGAGCGGCAGAACGGCGGCGACTTGATGGATGTGCACGTAGGGCCCGCCGATCAGCGCGAAGGCGGGTGGCGTCGCGACCGCAAACGACGGCTCGTCGAACTTTCGAGCGAGGCCGCGTCCGGTCCGCACGCCGAGCACGATCATCAGCACGTACGAGAGCCCGCCGCCGAGCATCGAAAGCGGCGCCGAGACGCCGGCAAGCGCAAGCTGCGCGCTCAGGCCGAACTGCTTGCCGGCGTCGAGCCCCTCGGTCAAGGCTTCCTCGGGCAAGACCCGCGTGATGTACTCGATGTCGAGGCGAGGGCCACCCGGTACGAGTGAAAGAGCGCCGACCGCGCCAAGTGAAATCGCGAGCGGCCAGCGCGAGCGAGGTTCCCACAAAGCGAGGCCGATGCATACCGGCAAGCCGATATTGGGCTCGAGCATCGAGCCCGCCGCGGCAAGTGCCGCTCCGGCATAGCGGCCGCTACGCAGGCACCAAAGCGCCGCCGCGATCAGGGCGATTTCGATCGGAATCAGCTGGCCGACCACGAGCGAGGCGAGGAAATCCGCGGCGACCAGCGGCAGCGCGAGCAGGACGAGCGGTCCGCGGACGGCCGGGCGCAGCAGCAGGCAAGTGGCGAGCAGCGCGAACAGCAGAACGTAGGCCCAGATCTGGCTCGGCAGCGGCGGCACGAGCGGACCGAACAGCGCGAACGGCAAGAGCGAATATGGGGGTAGCGGCGTCGGCACGACCAAGTGCGGCGTCAGATGTTTGCCGACTTGCAGCAGCGCCGAAGCTTCGCAGGGCCGTAAAGGAACGACCCGGTAGGGATCCAGGCCGGCAGCGACCAGCAGCCCGCCGCAGCGAAACGCGGTAAAATCCAAGGGCGAAACGAGCAAGCCCCCGAGGCCGCTTGCAACGAGCGATGCGTACGAAGCCAGTACGGCAAGGCATGCCGCCACGACCGCCGCCGTTCGAGCGAAAAGGGGCATATATAGAGACGAATCGGCTTGGGTCGGCATGAGCGTGAGCCGGTCCGCGATAATGAGAAGCAACGTGCGCGGCTCGAGCATTCTGTTGCTTTGCGTGCTTGCTTTTTCCGGATGCGGTCAGGCGGGTTCGGCAGAGCCGGCGCCGTCATCCGGTCCGGCCGCACCGACCGCAGGGCCGGCGAAGCCGAGCGATCGTCGCCTGCTGCCCTACGTTGACGGGCCGAGTGCCGCGCGCTTGGCACGCTGCGACCTTACGACGGCGAAGCGCCAGGTTGCGGCCGCCCAACAGTATCTCGCCGGGCGCCGCTACGATGTCGCCGAGCGCTATGCGGGCTCCGCGTCGATGTACGTGCTTGCGTGCCACCGCGCGCACTCCGATCGCATCGACGGCGACGCGACCTTGATCAAGGCCCAGGCAATGCGCGCGCTCGGCGAGCGCGATGCTGACACCTTCGGGTATGCTGCTGCGATGAATTTTCTCAGCTGCAGCGATCAAAGCGAATATCCGAACGACTATCGCTGGTGCCGCAAGCAATATCCGCTCGCGGAAGGACTGCGCTAATCTCGAGTCGCGATACTAGTGCTCGCGCAGCCAGCCGATCACGTCGCGCATGACTTCATCTCGGTTGAGCTCGTTCAACATTTCGTGACGGCCTTCGGGGTAGAAGGTCACTTTGAGATCGCGAGCGCCGCGTGACCGGTAGCGGCCCGCCAAGTCTTTCACCGAGGCCATTTCCTCGCCGACCGGATCGCGCTCGCCGGAGAAGATTAGGATCGGCAGCGTGACGGGCACGCGCGCTTCGTTTGCCGGCTCCCATGTTTCGGCGAATCCGTAGAGGAAGTCGCGCACGTACCCGTTGGTAACGGCAAAGCCGCAGAGGGGATCCTTCACGTAGGCATCGACTTGTGCCGGGTCGCGGCTCAGCCATTCGAAGCCCGTCCGGTTTTCGAAGGCCTTGTTGTAGCCGGCCATCGTTGCCGGCGAAAGCGTTCTTTGCTGCGCGGCCGCACCGGCGCTCATCGTGTCGACCATCGCGAGCAGGTTCCCGAGATCCCGCACGCGTCCAAACGTTCCCGAAAGCACGGCACCGGCGAGTTCGGTTCCGTGCAGCTGCATGTAGCGTTGCACGAAGACCGAGCCCAAGCTATGCCCGAAAAGGAACAGCCCGAGGCGCGGATACTCCGAGCGGATGATCCCTTCGAGCAGAGCGATGTCTTCAAGCGTGCCGTTCCAGGAATCCGTTCCGCCGTCGCCGAGTGCGTCCGGCGCGACCGTGTGCCCGTGACCGCGCCGGTCGAGCGCGTAAACGGCAAAGCCCGAGTCATTGAGTGCGCGAGCGAAGTGCTCGTAGCGCCCGGAGTGCTCCGCTAAGCCGTGTACGACTGCAAGCGCCGCGCGAGGCTTATCGGCCGGAATCCAGCGCCGCACGAAAACATCGTGCCCGGCAGCATTGCGAAAGGTGAAAGACGGAGAGGTTGACGGTGCGCTCATCGGGGCCGTATACCCGACGCCATATCCGTCAATCCTACATCTTGATGAAGGCGGGCCGGGCGTGCTCGAACAAAACGGTCCTAAGTGAGGTTGAAGGCGCGTTTCCCGCGGTTCGTCACGTCCACGCTGGAAGCCGGGCCCGCGCGCGCGAAGCCGATCTTGGACGGAAGCGATCACACGCTCCCAAATCAATGGAAGCTCCCCGCGCACACCGTCGCGCTGGTCGGGAGACCCGCGGTGTGGACCGCGCTCGACATTTCAACGCCGCGCATTCCGCTGGGATTCGGAACGATTCCGAGCTTTCGTCATCGCTGGGAGCAGGACGTCGGCGGTCATCTCTTCATCGCGGTCGCCGGCGCAGACCCTGCGCGGGTCACGATCGTCGAAGGTGGCCCGTTCGCGCGCGGAGGCGGCGGTGCGCTCGTGCCGTTCTGCTATCCCGAAGACGACTTCGCGCGCCGCGGCATCGTCGATTTCGATCCGATCGTGATTGCGCCCCCGAACGGTCTAAGCGAGGAGTTTTTTGCGGACCTCGTGCGGCGCACCCAGAGCGAGTACGACGGCGACCAGCGCTATCTGGCGGTTGAGATTTCATTTCTACGCGTCGGCCGCGACTCGAACTCGTATGCGATGGGCGTTCTTCTCGCATGCGGCGTCGACGTTCGCGCCATTCCCAAGCCGCACGGCGCACTACGCTTCGAGTGGATCGGTTATCCGGGAGCCGAAGATCCCGTCCACAAGGCGAATTTCGGCGCATACTTCGGGAAACCGAGTTCGCTCGGTGACGGGATCGTGGACGTCGCGTCGCACAATGCGGACGGCAGCGTGCGCCTCGTGCTCGTGGGCGGTCAGCCGGGCGGGCGCGCGCGCTTGCCGGACGGCTCCGAGGTCGCCCTCGACGCACTAGGGCGCATCGTCTTCTCACCGGAGGACGCCAGCGCGCACGGCTTACCGAGCGTGCACACGGAGCCACCTGAGCAGATCCGCAGCCGGCCGCGTTTCCCGGCGAACCCAGCGCCCGCCGGAGCGCAGATCACGCTCATCGTCGACGGCCGCCCGGTTCCGCTTGTACCGGGCGATGAATATGCGGGGCAGATCGTCGAGCGCCACGATGCGGTGACGATTGCGACGTTGCAAACGGCGGCGTCGCAAGTCGTGCTGCCGGTGATCGAGCTCGGCGTCGAATTGCGCGATCCCAAGCGCGTCGATAAACTCTTGCGGGTTGGCACGAAGCTGACGGTCGGTCTGCATCGCGATCGCAGACCGAAGCTGATCGCGCACGGTTCGGCGGCAATCGGCGATGCATTCGGGTCGCGTCGCTTTCACGCGCCCTCGCCGTTGCCGCTTGCCGCCGGCGCATTGCTTGCGCTATCCGCCGTTGCCGGCCTCTTCTACTTGCGCTTCCGCTAAGCAGCAGGGCGCAGTTCCGGGCCTGCCGCTGGTGGTTCCGTGCCTGAGGAGCGCTTTGCAGCGTAGCGCAAAGGAGCAAGGCCTCGCCGCGCTCTTGTTAAGGACCGTTTGATATTTCGATGGCCCGGGAAGAGAACGAGCCAAGGCAATTTTCTTCGTTTTCAAGTTGGGGAGTAGAAATGCGATTTACTGCGGCAGCGGTGTCGGCTTCTTTAGCATGCGCGTTTTTCGCAGCCACGCTCAGCGCCCCTCAGGCTGGCGCGGCCGGCGGGATCCCGACGGGAACGGCACCACTGCCGGGGCCGGCAATACTCTATGGAGCGCCCGCGACGGCGCCCCAGTTGAGCAACACCGGTATATGGAAAGCGGCCCCGATCCTCGTTAGCGGCGCGAGCTCCTATCGCGACGGCGAGTACGTGTACCAAGATTTCTTATATGACGACCACGGGGCAAATGGCACGGTTCCCGACCCGACCGGCAACGAACTGGTGGCGAACCTGCTGGCACGTTCGGCCGGGACGTACACGTATCCAACCGGCGTCGCTTATGGCGGCAACGTTGCCGACCTCGTTGAGTTTCGCATGAAACCGACCGCAACTGCGACCGCATTTCGGGTCACGTTCAATACGATGATCGATCCTAGGGTCATCGGCTTCACGATCGGGCTCGGTAGTTCGGCGACGGCGCTTCCCATGCCGCACGCCGCTAACGCCTCCGAGCCGGCAAAGCTCTTCCTCACCGTGCACGGAACGAGTTCTGACGTGCTAGACGCTACGACGGGATTACCGCTCGGCACGACGCCGCCGACGGTGACGATCGATAAGACGCGGCGCCAATTCACGATTCTGCTTCCGTACTCGACGCTTGACACGCGCGGCCATACAGCGCTGCGTGTCGCGATTGCGACTGGTTTGTGGAATCCCTCGACCGCGAGTTATCTGTTGCCTTCGACGACCGCATCCGCGAGCGTACCGGGCGGTGCCGGCACGCTCACGAAGCCCGCTGCATTTTTCAACGTTGGATTCCGGCACAGCGAACCCTCGGTCGGCTCGATCCTCTCGGTTTCGACCATGCGAACGTCGTGGCGCGAAAGCGCGCAAGCCGCGGCGCTTGCGATCGGAAGTCTCTCAGCCTTCGCCGACTCCGTCGACATGACGAAACTCGCGGCCGGCGTCAACGACGATATGATCGGCCTGCCGCAAGGTGTTCCGGTGCACGGTCACATCAATCGTATCTTGGCGAGTCATTTCGAACCATTTCAAGGCCGGGACTTCACCGGTTGTTCGGGCGTGCAGACGATCTGTGGCCCTGAATACGGAAGCGCGCTCGAACCGTACGCCGTCTACGTCCCGCTCTCAGCCGCGCCGAGCACCGGTTACCCGCTCACGCTCTTGCTGCACAGTTTGAGTTGCAACTACAACCAGTACGCGAACACAAACAACGAGATACAGTTCGGCGGACGCGATGGCGGCTCGCTCGTCTTCACGACCGAGGGCCGGGGCCCGGATAATTGGTACTACAATCTTTCCGAGGCCGAGGTGTTCGAAGTTTGGGCCGACCTTGCACGCCACTATCCGATCAACGCGGCAAATGTCGCGCTCACCGGCTATTCGATGGGCGGTTATGCGACCTTCAAACTCGGATCGCAGTTCCCCGACCTGTTCGGAAAACTCCAGCCAACGGTCGGCCCCGCGTACGCGGCTTCGGGTCCCTCCGGTGGAAGCACCGATACGAAGCTGATGTTCGGCTCGCTGCGCAATTTGCCGATCCTGTCATGGCACGCATCCGCCGACGAACTGGTCCCGACGGCGTTTGCGCTCGAGGAGGAGCAGACGCTGTCCGGACTCGGTTACAACTTCCAGTGGGATCTGTTTGCGCCGGCCGAACATCTGACGCTTGCGCTCAACGATCAGTTCGCGCCGGCGGCGACCTTCCTCGGCAGCTCCGCGGTCAATGTGAACCCGCCACAAGTGACCTTCGTGCGCAACCCCTCAATGGACGATGCGGCACAGGGCGTCGTTGACGATCATGCTTACTGGGTGTCGGCGGTGAAGCTGCGTAACACGGCAACGACCACGGGAACGATCGACGTTTTCTCGCAGGGCTTTGGGGTCGGCGATCCGCCGGTATCCGGTACCGTGCCGGTCGTGGGAACGTTGACGGGTGGCAAGCTCGCCCCGCTTGCCTTCACCGGCTTCAAAAATACCTACGGCGGTGCCGCTAAGTCGAAGGTCGTCAACGCCCTGCGAATCACGGCGACGAACATCGCTTCGCTCAGCATCAATCCGGGTCGCGCGCACGTCAATTGCGCGGCCGAGCTTGCGGTCACGAGCGACGGCCCGCTCAAAGTCACGCTGACCGGCTGCGCGAACGGAGCTCACTCGTTCACCGGACTCGCGCGTCCCACGACGAGCTTGCGCCGCTAACGCGCTGCTTGGGGAATAATAAGTGGGCCGCGCCTTTTCGGACGCGGCCCACTTACTCAGTTCTCGAGGTGCTCGGGAGCTACAAGTCTTCCGGGTTGATGCCCTTGGGGCGATACTGGGTCGACTTGGGCGGTGCGACGACCGCGACGTCGCCGTCGTAGTCGCCTTCGTAATGCACCGTCTGCTCGAGCGGCGGGCGGCGGTCCTGGAAGCCGGACACGAGCTTCGAGCCATTTGACACGGGTTCGGGCTCGATGCCGTAGTCGATCGCGTCGAGGAAGGCGCCGCGCGGACGGCCTTCATCGTCGAGGTCTTGGCCTTCGGGTTCGATTGCGATGTTACGGTAGCGCGACATGCCGGTTCCCGCCGGGATCAGCTTGCCGATGATGACGTTTTCCTTGAGGCCGAGCAGCGGGTCGTGCTTACCCTTGATGGCCGCGTCGGTCAGCACGCGGGTCGTCTCTTGGAACGATGCCGCGGACAGGAACGACTCGGTTGCGAGCGAGGCTTTGGTGACGCCGAGCAGGACGGGCTTGCCTTCGGCGATCTTCTTGCCTTCCGCCGACATCTTCTCGTTCTCTTCGCCGAACACGGAACTCTCGATCAACTGACCGGGCAGCATCCGCGTGTCGCCGCCGTCGACGATCTTGACCTTGCGCAGCATCGAACGAACGATCGTTTCGATGTGCTTGTCGTTGATGTCGACGCCTTGCGAACGATAGACCTTCTGCACTTCCTGCACGAGGTATTGCTGCAGCGCGTTCTCGCCTTTGTACTCGAGAATCTCGTGCGGGTCGAGGGAGCCTTCGTTGAGCGCGTCGCCCGGCTCAACACGCGTTCCCTCTTGCACGAAGGAGCGTGTGTTGTACGGAACGTCGTACTCGTGGGCTTCGCCGCGATCGTCGGTGACGACCATGACGCGCTTGCCCTTCTCCTCGGTGATGTGGACCGTGCCGCCCACCGTTGAGACCGTGGCTTTGCCCTTGGGCTTACGCGCTTCGAAGATTTCCTCGACGCGCGGGAGACCCGTGATGATGTCCTCGGTTGCGACGCCGCCCGTGTGGAAGGTGCGCAAGGTCAGCTGCGTGCCGGGTTCACCGATCGACTGCGCGGCGATGATACCAACCGCTTCGCCGATGTCGACCTTCTTGCCGGTTGCAAGATTGCGGCCGTAGCACATCGCGCAAACGCCGATCTTCGCTTGGCACGTGAGCACCGAACGGATCTTGACGTTCTTGATGCCCGCGTCGATGACGGCGCGCGCCTTCTCCTCGTCGATCTCGTGCCCGCGCTCGACCAGCTTGGTCTTAGGCTTCTCGGGATCTTTGATGTCCTCGGCCGAGCGGCGACCAATGATGCGGTCGTAGATCGGCTCGATGATCTCTTTGCCGACGCCGATGTCGTACACGACGATGCCTTCGGCCGTGCCGCAGTCCTCTTCGCGAACGATGACGTCCTGCGCGACGTCGACCAGACGGCGCGTCAGGTAACCCGAGTCCGCCGTGCGCAGCGCCGTGTCGGCAAGACCTTTGCGCGCGCCGTGCGTCGAGATGAAGTATTCGAGAACCGTGAGGCCCTCTTTGAGCGATGCCTTGACCGGAATTTCAAGAATCCGGCCCGACGGGTCGGACATCAGTCCGCGCATGCCGCCGAGCTGTTTGACCTGCGAGATCGAGCCGCGCGCGCCCGAGGTTGCCATCATGAAGACGGGATTGAGCGGGTTTTGCGCGGCCTGCATGGCGCCGGTGACTTCTTCCGAGGCCTTCGACCAAACTTCGATCGTCTTGTTGTACTGCTCGTCGGGCGACATGAAGCCCTGATCCACGAAATCGTGGAGCTTGTCGACTTCGTCCTGCGCGTCTTCGAGGATCTTGTACTTGGCGTCGGGGACCACGATGTCGCTAATCGAAACCGTCGTGCCCGACTGGGTCGCATAGCGGAAACCGAGCGTCTTGATCGCGTCGAGGAACGACGCGGTCTCGGCGTTGCCGTGACGGCGGTAGCAGTCGGTGATCATCTTCTTGAGCGCCGACTTGTCGATCGTGTGGTTGCGGAACACTTCGTTCCACGACTTCGGGAACGCGTCGTTGAAGATCACGCGACCGACGGTCGTGCGCACGAGTTCGCCGTTCCAGCGAACCTTGACCCACTGCTGCAGGCCGATGTGCTTGTGCTCGTAAGCGATGACGGCCGCGTTCATGTCCTCGAACGTCGGCAGCTTCTCGCCGGCGGCGTCGTGGTCGTCGGCCGCTAAGGCGACGTGACCGTTCTTGCCGGGCACCTGGGGTTGCAACGCGGCGTAGGCGCGTTCACCGATCGACGACATCAGCGCGTCTTCGGGGATTTCGCCCTTAGCCGGGCCGCGGTATTCGTCTTTTTGGAACGTCAGGTAATAGAGCCCGAGGACCATGTCCTGAGTTGGGATCGATACCGGCTGTCCGAACGACGGCTGCAAGATGTTGTTCGCCGAGAGCATCAGGATGCGCGCTTCGGCTTGCGCGCCGGCCGACAACGGCAGATGGACGGCCATCTGGTCGCCGTCGAAGTCGGCGTTGTACGGCGTGCAGACCAGCGGATGCAAGTGGATCGCTTTACCTTCCACGAGTACCGGTTCGAAGGCCTGAATGCCAAGACGGTGCAGCGTCGGCGCGCGATTGAGCAGCACCGGGTGCTCGCGAATCACTTCGTCAAGCACGTCCCAGACCTCGGGACGCACGCGTTCCACCATGCGCTTTGCGCTCTTGATGTTGTGCGCTTGCTGACGGTCGACCAGCTTCTTCATGACGAACGGCTTGAAAAGCTCGAGCGCCATTTCTTTGGGCAGGCCGCACTGGTGCAGTTTGAGATGCGGTCCGACGACGATGACCGAACGGCCGGAATAGTCGACGCGCTTGCCGAGCAGATTCTGCCGGAAGCGGCCTTGCTTGCCTTTGAGAATATCGGACAGCGACTTGAGCGGACGGTTGTTGGGACCCGTGACCGGACGCCCGCGACGGCCGTTGTCGATCAGCGCGTCGACTGCTTCTTGCAGCATGCGCTTTTCGTTCTTGATGATGATCTCAGGCGCGGACAACTCGAGCAGTCGCTTGAGGCGGTTGTTGCGATTGATGACGCGGCGATACAAATCGTTGAGATCGGAGGTGGCAAAACGGCCGCCGTCGAGCTGCACCATCGGGCGCAGTTCGGGCGCGATCACCGGCACGGCCGAGAGAATCATCCACTCCGGCTTGTTACCGGAATTGAGGAATGCTTCGACGACTTCGAGGCGCTTGATCGCCTTGACGCGCTTTTGACCCGTCGTTTCCTTGAATTCCTTGCGCAGTTCTTCTTGCAGTTTGCGCAGGTTCAAATCGCGCAGAAGCTCGCGAATTGCTTCGGCGCCCATGCCGGCTTTGAAGCCGTTGCCCCACTTGTCGCGCGACTCACGGTACTTCTGCTCGGTCAGGATCTCGCGCTTGGTCAGCGCGGTGTTGCCCGGATCGATCGTGATGTAGGCGGCAAAATAGATGACCTTCTCGAGTTGCCGCGGCGACATGTCGAGCAGGATGCCGATGCGCGAGGGCACGCCCTTGAAGTACCAAATGTGGGTGACGGGCGTTGCCAGCTCAATGTGTCCCATCCGCTCGCGACGCACTTTTGCCCGGGTAATTTCGACGCCGCAGCGGTCGCAGATCATGCCCTTGAAGCGGATCCGCTTGTACTTGCCGCAGTGGCATTCCCAATCTTTGGTAGGCCCGAAGATCTTCTCGCAAAAGAGGCCGTCGCGCTCGGGCTTGAGCGTGCGGTAGTTGATCGTCTCCGGCTTCTTGACTTCGCCGAAGGACCAGGCGCGAATTTGCTCAGGGCTAGCAAGCCCGATACGCATCGCATCGAAATTGTTGACGTCGAGAAGGTTCATTCAGTCCTCAGCCTCGCCTCGAAAAGAGTAGCCGACAAAAGCAAAACAGGGCTCGACCACTCGGCCGGTCCCTGAAATTCCAACTACTTTCCGCGGGGCATAGGCAGCTATTATACCCGAACGCCCCAACTTGGTCAACGAGGAGGCCCTTCGGGTAGGCGGGGGTCGTTCTCATCGACATCTAAGCCGCTTCCAAGGTCATTTGGGCGGCCCAGCGCGTTTACTGGGGGAGTCCGATCCAATTCGTCCTATTGAGGCACCTACTATGAAGATTCTCGCGCCCCAAAAACTCGCCCGCTTGGCGCTTGCCACCTTCCTCGCCGTCGGCGCGACGGGCGCGGCCGTTGCGACCACAGCGCCCCAGGCGGCGCTGGCCGTCCCGGTCGGCTTCCACGGCGGGTTCCGCGGCGGCTTCCACAGCTTCCCGCGCTTCGTCCGTCGCGGCGGCAGCTGGGTCCGTTTCGGCTTCTATGACGCTCCACGGCCCGGCTTCTATCCGGCGGTCGGCTACGTCGGCTACGCGCCGCCCGTGTACCCGGCGTACGCCTACGGCCCGGGTTACTATCCGGCCTATTACCCCGCGCCGTATTACGGCCCGGCCGTTTCGCTCGACTTCTCGTTCGGCGGCGGTCGCTTCTTTAACCGCGGCTTCAACCGGGGCTTCGCCGGAGGCCGCGGTTTCGTCGGCGGGCACGGCTTCGCCGGCGGTCACGGTTTCGTCGCCGGGCACGGGTTCGCCGCAGGCGGCGGCTTCCACCGCTAGGGTCGCCTTCCGCGGAACGGGGTAAAACCCGGAAAAGGGCTGGGCTCCTGTGAGGGGGGCCCGGCCCTTCTGTTGTAACGCTTAAGAAAGAAACTAACCGATAGGGCGGGTATCCTTGCCTGCCCGCCGACGGGGCGGAGTGCCCGCCCGACGCACGGGTGCAGTGACAGAGTTGACGGGAAAGCGATTTGTCTTCATCGGCGGCGCGGAGGGCTCGGGGACAACGTTGCTACGCCGCGTCCTGGCCGCGCCGTCCTGCTGTGCCAGCCTTGGCCGCGACATCGCTAAGCTGCCGGATCATCCGGACGCCCTGCCCCTCTTTCGCGCCTTCTGAGGAGGCGAGCCAACGCGTCTGGGACCGGCAGCTGCCTTTGCCGATGGAAGAACGCGCACGGGACGATTTTTACCGCGCCGGCGCGGCGATGGTACAGTCGCCGGCCTTTGCCGATCGCAGCCATTTCATCTTCAAGCGGTCGTTCCCGTTCGGCGGCGGCGACCGTCATCGTCCCGACCTCTTCGACATCGCCGGTCTGCCGGCGGAAAACCGGATCGTGCTTATCTATCGCGACCCGTGTGCCGCCAGCTACTCCACTCTGCGCCGCGGTTTCGATACCGATCTCCGTCGCCTGGCCTTGCGCTGCGCGGAGCATCTGACTTGGCTTGATGCTCAACTGCGCGCGATCGATCCCGAGCGCGTCTTGGTGGTCTCCTATCGGCGTCTATGCCAGGCCCCCGATGCCGAGCTTCAGCGGCTGTCGGCGTTCTGCGGATTCGCCGTGGCTCGCGGCGATATTGGTGAAAGCCTCGAGCCGGACGCCGATGCGCGCTATCGCCGCGAGCTGCCGGTCGCGCTAGCGAAATGGCTGGACGATTTGTTCGATGCGCGCCGGCGCCGCCAATGGCACGCGCTGACGCTGTAAGCGACGTCAAGTTTTACCTGCGCCGCCGCCGAGGACGACGCGCGCATGGCTGCCGCCGCCGGGGCGCCGGACGACTTGGAGGTCCTCCGCCAGCGCCGCTATCAAGAAAAGACCGCGTCCGGATTCGCTGTACGGATCGAGCGGCAGCTTTGCCGCGAATTCGAAACCGGGTCCACGATCGAGCACGTGCACGATTGCATGGGTGCCCGGATGCTCGAGTAAAACTTCGATCGGGCCGGGTGCATAGCGCACCGTGTTGCCGATCAGTTCGGCGATGACGAGTTCGGTCGAAACCAGGCGCTCTTCGGTATATCCCAAAGCGCGCAAGCGCGAGCGGATCTGCAGGACCGCTTCATGTGCCGCGACCGGGTCGAGCGAGTCGAACGACCAGCGTTCGTGCCGCGGGCCGGCGCCGCAGCGCACCGTGAGAATCGCGACGTCATCGCGTGACCCCTCGAGCAACACGCTCTGGTAAATCGCCAGCGCCGGATTGGAGGCATTTGCGACCTGCGGATCGGCGAGGGCCGCGTACAAGCGCTCGAAGCCCTCCTCAATATCGTGCGTCGACTCGATTAGCCCGTCGGTGTAGAGCACGAGTAAGGAATCGCGCGGGAGAAACGACAGACGGCCGCCTCCGCGCACGTTCTCGCGCAGTCCGAGCGGCGGCCCGCCGCCGGCAAGCTCTTCGACGCAGCCGTCGGCTGCGAGCAGGAGCGGCGGCGGATGGCCGGCGCCGGCGTACGAAAGCGTCCCTTCGATCGAGTCGATCACGCCGACGAAGGCGGTGACATACCGCTCCGGCGTTTCCGCGCGTAGGGCGCGATCCGCCGCTTCGAGCATCAGCGCGGGATCTGCATGCACCTGAGCGACGCCGCGCAGCGCTTGCCGCACGTTGGACATTGTGACCGCGGCTTGCAAGCCCGAACCGGCTACGTCGCCGATCGAGATCACGACGCGCCCGTCGACGAGAACGAAGGCATCGTACCAGTCGCCGCCGATCAGCGCCTCGGCGCGTCCCGCTTCGTAAATCGCTTTGAAGTCGTAACTTGCGACGTTGGGAAGCACTGCGGGTAGCGCTGCCTCTTGAAAACTCTGCGCGACGCGCCGTTCGCGCTCGTAGAGTTCGGCGTTTGCGATCGCCGGTGCAAAGCGGCGTGCCAGCTCTTTGAAAAGCGGTACGTCGCCGCTTGAAAAAGCACGCTCGCTCTCGAACATTGCGAGGTTCAAGGTGCCGCGGACGACCGGGCCGACGAGCAGCGGCACGACCATAACCGACGAAAATCCAACCTCCCAGAACACGTCGACCAGTGCCGGGGCGACTACCCGGGCCGCATCCTCATAGCTTGCTTGACGATACACGATCGGGCTGCGCGCGCGCGGCGCTTCGGCCGCCGCGGGGCCTCCCGGCAGGCGCGTGTAGACCTCGCCGACCTCTTGCGCGAGCAGCGCATTTTTGTTCGCGTCGGGATGATAGACGGCAGCTACCCGCAGGACCCCGTCTTCGTCGCTCAGGTTGATGAAGCCCCAATCGGCGAACTCCGGAACGATATTCTCCATAACCGCTTCCATCGTCGCCTGCAAGCCGAGCGATCCGGAAAGCGACTCGCCCACATCGGCGAAGGTCTGCAAGGTGCGCGTAGCGCGCCGCACGTCGTCGATATCGAAGGCGATGCCGAACCAGCGCGCAATCGCGCCCCGCTCGTTGCGCGAGCATTCGGCCAGGACCTGCAGCCAACGATAGCTGCCGTCCGCGACCCGAACACGCAGTTCCGTCGAGAACGGCATTCCACTGCGGGCGGAGCGCAACCATACGTCGCGTATTTTCGGAAGATCCTCGAGCGGCACGATCGTTCGCCAGCCGTCGCGCACGAGCTCGCCGACCGGTCGCGCAGTAACCTCGGTCCAGCGGCGGTTGAGAAATTCGACGGCGCCCGAAGAGCGCAGCGTGAACAGGAGCGCGGGTGTCAGCTCCGCAAGCTCGCCCATGCTCGCAGGCTGCTCTGCGAATTTGTCGTTGAGCGCTCGCACGCGTCTCCGACTTCTTCAGTCGATCGTCAACGCCTCGGCCACCACACGTTCGACGCCGGCGATGGCCCCGCGCGCAAGACGGCTCGCAAGATCGCGGCCTTCGAAGGTTTGGCGTAGGAGAGCGAGGGTTCGTTCGTAACCCGGCCGTTCGGTCACGCCGCGCGGCTCGTCGCGGCGCGTGCGCTCGGCGTCGGCGAAACCGAGCAAGAATGCGGCGCGATCGAGCTGGCCACGCAAAGCTGCAACGCTTGCCAGGTGTTCGATGAACACGGCTGCACGCGCGGGAAACTCGAGGTCGCGCGCGATTTGGAGCGCTTCCTGTGCATCGTCCCGCGCGCCGAGCAGGTCGCCTTGAGCAATCGCATAGGCTGCGAGGTTGCCGAGCACGTCGGCATAGGCGATCGTGTGTCCGAAGGTCGTCACGATCGCATCGCGCGCCTCCGAGGCAACGACACGAGCGCCGGCCAGATCGCCCGCAGCAAAGGCGGCTTCGGCGAGCGCTACTCTCGTTGCCGCACCGATGCCAAGTGCTCCGCAAGCGCCGGCAATCGCGATTGCACGCTCGAAGTGCGCGCGCGCCACCACGGTCAGACCTTGCGCGGCGGCGAGTTCCCCGCGAACGTGCAGCAGCGCCGCGTGCGCTTTGGGACCATGCACGGGATCTTGCAGAGCAGTCGCTTCCTCGAGGGCCGTCTCGGCCTCTTCAAAACGTCCCAATCGCACGTAGACGCCGGCCAGCCAGCAGAGGGCGCTCGCCCGCGTGCGCGCGTCGCCACGGTCGCGAACGGCGACAGCGACCCACTCCGCTTGGCGTTCGTCCGCATGCGAGATCGCCGCGATCTGCCACGACAAACGCACGGCCAGCGCATCGTTCGCCAATCGATCCAACCGTTCGTAAGCAAGGTCGAGCGAGCGCCGGTCGGTGCGGCTGCTGCCGTATTCCCAAACCGTTCCGTATGCGCTTGCCAAGCGGGCACCGAGGGTCGCATCCCCGCCACCTTCAAGCGTCCACGAAAGGGCGGCGCGCACATCGTCCAGCTCCGAGGTCGCAAGCGCATACCACTGCTTGTCCGGCATCGTTTCGTACGCGTCGTCGATGCGCGTACCGAAGTTCGCGAAGTAGGCCGCGTGGAGATGAAGCAGGGCTTCGCGTTCGCCGGCTTCTTCGAGTTTTTCGAGAGCGTAGTGACGGATCGATTCGAGCAAGCGGTAGCGCCGTTCGACCGGGCCCGACTCCGCAACCACGAGCGAACGCTCGACGAGCGAGCCAAGCAGCGCAATCGCTTGGTCGAATTCGAGCGGTGACCGAAAGCAGATCGCCTCGGCAGCTTCGAGCGTCCAGCCGCCGGCAAACACCGCGACGCGGCGCAAAGCGACGCGCTCGGCGTCATCGCATAACTCCCAGCTCCAATCGATCGTGGCTCGCATCGTGCGCTGGCGCGGCAGAGCGGTGCGTTCGCCTCCCGCGAGCACGCGAAAGCGCTGCTCGAGCCGGCGCAGCAATTCGGCGGGCGTCAACACCGTGATGCGCGCTGCCGCGAGCTCGATCGCGAGCGCGATACCGTCGAGCCGGCGGCAAATGTCGACGACCGAGCTGACGTTGTTCGGGCCGAGCACAAAGGCCGGGTCTGCAGCGGCCGCGCGCTCTTCGAAAAGTGCAACGGCGCCGAACTGCCGGGCCCGCTCGGCCCCAAGCACCTCGAAGGCTTCGGGCACGTCGAGTGACGGTACGCGGTAGACGCGTTCGCCGCGTACGCCGAGCGGCTCGCGGCTGGTGGCTAGCACCCGGACATGCGGGCACTCGCCCATCACGTGCGTGACGATGCGCGCGACTTCGCCGACGACGTGTTCGCAGTTGTCGACGATCAAGAGCAAACTCTTACGGCGCAGCGCCGCGACGATCGTGGCCGCCTCCGGGCGCTCGGTCGCTTGCGCGATGCCCAGCGCCGCGCCGATGGCGGTGATGACAAGCGACGAATCACCGAGTGGGCCGCAGTCGGCAAACCAGACGCCGTCGGCGTACGACTCGAGGGCCGCGCGACCTACGTCGATGGCCACGCGCGTTTTACCGACGCCGCCCGTGCCGACGAGGGTGGCGAGCGGGGTCGTTTCAAGCAGCGCTCGCACATCGTCGAGGACGCCTTTGCGGCCAACGAGCGGCATCGTATGGGCGGGCAGGTTCGTGCGCGCCGCCACGCTCGCCGTCAGCGGAGCTCGCACCGGCAAGAGCGCATCGGCATGTGCGACGGCTTCGTAGACGGCAGTCGTCTCAGGCATCGGCGTGACGTCCAGCTCTTGCCGGAGACGCGCTGCGAAGTCTCGATATTCACGCAGGGCGCCCGCGCGGTCGCCGCTGCGATGGCGCAGCGAAACAAGCGCGCGAATCGCGTCTTCCCGCCAAGGATCGATGCGCAGCAGGTGCTGTGCGTGTGCGATCGCACGCTCGGGAGCGTCCGCCGAATCGCGCGCGATCAAGCGCAGCAGCGCGCTTTCCGCCAGGTTCTGCAAGCGCTCGCGTTCCGGCTCGATCCAGTCGTCGTCGATGCCCTGCAGCAGCGGGCCCCGATAGAGTCGCACCGCCTCCTCCAGCGTCGCCTCTTGCGCGATGAGCCGCTCGAACTCGACGACGTCGAAAGCAACCCCCGCCCGCTCGTTCCAAGCGATCGTTTTTTTGTCGGCGAGCAACCACGGCTCACCATTCTTGGGCGGCAACGCTTTTCCCAGATAATACAGATGGCGGCGCAGATCGCTACGCGCGTCCTCTTCGAGCGCGTCCGGCCAGAACGCGAACGCGACGCTGTCGCGCTGCACCTGGCCCGGACGGTGAAGCAACAGCCACCCAAGCAGCGGCAACGTCCGCGGTGGGGCGTTAAAACGAAAGGGAGTTCCGTCGTATACGAATTCGGGCGTGCCGAGCAGGCGGACTTCGAGCACGCCCGAGCGTTCGACGAGCCGTCCCCGTCCCATTCTTAGCGCGGCGTTGTTCGCTTAACGCAGCGTTGGTTGGTAGGTTGGGCGACGTCCGCTGCTTCCGGCCGGGCCGCTCGCGCGTTGCGCTGCGTTACGCAATGCAAGAATGGCGAGATCGTCGTGCGCGACGCCGCCGGAGTAGCGGCGCACGCGCTCGGCGAGTTCGTCGACGACGGCTTGCGGATCGCTCGAAGCTGCGCGGGCGATCCAAACGGCGGCGTTTTCGCCGCTGAGCCGCTCGCCGCCAGGCGTCGGGGCTTGGGTGAGACCGTTGGTAGCGATGACCAGGAGGTCATCCGGCTCGAAGGCGACGGCGCGCGATGAGAAGCGAGCGTTACGAAAAAGGCCGATCACGGGACCCGTGTAGGGTAAGGAACTGACTTGAGCGCCGCGCCGCAGCCAGGCCTCGGCGTGTCCCGCGCTCACGTACGAAAGGGTGGCGCGCCGCAGATCGAAGATCCCCAAGAAGACCGATGCGAAGGCCTCGCTGCGCGGATGGGCATCGGCGTACAAGCCATTGAGTGCCGAGAGCACGCCGTCCGCGGTTCCGAGTTGGCCGATCAGGGCGCGCACCGCGAATTTTACGAAGGCCGCGTCGAGCGCTGCATCGAGGCCTTTGCCGCTCGCGTCGGCGATCAGGACGTAACCGCGTGAGTCGTCGATGCGGTGGACGTCGAAGAGATCGCCGCCGCCTGCCGGTCCGTCGCTTGCGACCACGTACGCGGCGCCGAGAACCAGTTCCCGCGGCAAGCTCTCACGGTCGGAGACCGCCAGTTGCAGAGCTTCGAGCACCGCGCGACTCGCCAGCGGAGCCGGTTCCTCGGGGCCACCGCGAAAGATGTAGAAGCCGAAAATAGCGATCAGGATGCCGGCGCCGGGCAATACGAGGAGCGCGACCCGCTCGAAATCGGTCGCGGCGTGCGTGAAGGCAGTCAATGCCACGACGACGGTAATGAATACCGTGACGAGGCAGCTCGCGATCGCCGGCGCCGTTCCGCTCTTGCGGACCCGGGCGAGAATTGACCTCACTCCAGAGTGTATCGGCGCCTAGCGGGCAAGCGGTGAGGAAGCGAAGTCCAGGCCCCCGTTCCAGACTTCGCTCCTCAACCGTAGTCTAGCGAGGCCGCGTCTTCCCAGCGTCTAGATTGCGTCGACTCGCTCGGCCCTCAAGCAATCGTCTTGACGACGCCACCGTCCACGCGTACCGAGGCGCCGGTTGTTCCCGAGGCGGCGGGTGAGCACAGATAGACGATCAGGTTCGCGACCTCGTCAACGGTTTCGAAGCGCTTCAAGAGCGATGTGGGGCGGATCGAGCGAAAGAATTCCTTCTCGAGCTCCTCCTCACTGACACCGCGGCGCGCGGCGGCCTGCGTCATCAGCGTGGCAAGCCCCTCGGAGCGGGTCGGGCCGGGCAAGACGCTATTGACCGTGATGGCGGTGCCGGCCACGGATTCCGCGATCCCGCGCGCCACCGCCAACTGCGCGCTCTTGGTCATTCCGTAGTGGACCATCTCGACCGGAATATTGAGGCCCGACTCACTCGAGACGAAGATGATGCGGCCCCAGTTCTTGGCCCGCATGTGCGGCAGATACGCGCGGCTCAAGCGCACGCCGCTCATGACGTTCGTTTCGAAAAAGCGGAGCCACTCGCCGTCTTCGATCGTCTCGAAGGGCATGGGAGCGAAGATGCCGAGGTTGTTTACCAGCACGTCGACCGGCGGCAGCGCAGCCACGAGCGCCGCCACGCCTTCTGCGCTCGAGAGGTCGAACGGGGCTTCGCCGACTTGTGCGCCCGGCACGTTGTCGCGAATTCGGCGAGCGGCGGCGTCGACCCGAGCGGCGGTACGGCCATTGACCAAGACGTGGGCGCCGTAAGCGGCCAGCCCCTCCGCAACGGCGTAGCCGATGCCCGCCGTCGAGCCTGAAACGAGGGCCGTGTGGCCTGTCAAGTCGAGATTCATGAGCTCCCCGTAAGAATTGCGAGAGCAAGCTTCTCGCCAAGCCGCACTCCGCCTCGCGACCCGCGGGCTGGTTTGGTGTAGATGCGTGCGCTGAGCCACACTTTTGCTTGCGCGCACCGGTGGTTGTGAAAGGGTCGCCGCCGGTCCGAAATCACTAAAGTGAGCCTTTCCCTTCCGGGTTCCCGCAAGGTCGTGTTCGCCTGTCTGAACGTGGTTTGTGCTGCGTTGCTGCCGGTTTGCGCGAGCGCGACCTCACTATGGGCGGCTGCGCAGCCGCCGATGCAAGTGCGAATCGGTGCAGCTCACACGAGTGGCGGGGTGTCGAGTTACCGCCTGCGGGTGCTGGCGGCGGGCTCACCGGTCACGGTGATCCTTCCCGGCGACGCGCGTTACGCCGAACTTGACGTCAACGGAGTTCGCCGGCAGCAGACCGGTTGGGACGTCCCGATCGGCGAGCCGCCCTTCGGCCACGCGGTTGCCGCGCTTCGCCTCACCGGCTTGCGCTCGAGCGACAGGGTCGAACTGCACGTCCGCGGCGGCATGTCCGCGCCGCGCATTGCGGGCCCCGCGGCCGAGCTCGCCAAGGTCTTCGACTCAGGCTTCGCCAGCGGCGCATATTTCGCGATCCTGGGCCTCGTCGCGTTGTTTCAGCTCGTCGCGATCTTCATACTGCGCGAGCGCACCAGCATTTGGTACGTAGCGTTCGTTGCGACGCTCGCTCTCTCGGAGTTTGCCCAAGACGGTCTCTTTGGAGGCGGGGAGCGCGGGGCGCTTGCGCTCACCACGTCGTCCGTGCTCGGAACTTTTGCGATCGTCGGCTTTACGGTGAGCTACCTGCGGTTGTACAGTTTCGCCCGCACCATCCTGACCTGGACGGTGCTTGCCAATTGCGCACCATCGATTGCGGTGGCGCTCTACTTCTTTGTCGCGCATCGCACGGTCAACAATCTCGTTTTCGCCGTGCCACCCTTCATCGGGTTGGTTTTGCTCATCTGGGTTGCGGTGCTCGTGCGCATCCGCCGCAACTACACGCCGGCCAATTATTTGATTCTTGGCCTGCTGGGCATGACGATCGTTTTTGGTGCGAAACTCTTCCGTGAATTTAGCGGCCTGCAATCGCCGCTCTTCGACCGCTGGGGATTCGAACTCGGTGCCTCATTTGACGCCATCCTGTTCTCGCTTGGGCTCTTCTTCCGTTCGCGCTTCAGCCAGCTCGAACGGGCCGCGATGGAGCGTGAGTTGGAACACGCGAACTATGAAGCGTCGCACGATCCGCTGACCGGGCTCTTGAACCGGCGCGGGCTCGACGACTGGATGGCAAATCGGCAGACGCATCGCGCAACGGTCCTTTTCATCGATCTCGACGGCTTCAAGGCCGTCAACGACGCCGGCGGCCACGCGGCGGGCGACGACACGCTCAGCATCGTGGGCCGCATCATCCGGCACGCCGTGCGCAGTTGCGACGCCGTTTCTCGCGTCGGCGGCGACGAATTCGTGGTCGTGCTTCCGGATCCGAAGGATGCAACGGAAGTCAAAGAGATCGTCGCGCGCATTACGGCCTCGATTACGAACTTGCGCCCGCTCGGCGCGTCAGATGCCACCCGCATCGGCGTATCTATCGGTGTCGGTTCGATCACCGGAGCCAAGACGTCGCGCGAGGCGCTGGAGGAAGCGGACGACGATGCGTACCGGGTAAAAGCCGAGCACAAGGCCGCCCAGCGTGCGCAAAACGGCGCAGCCCTAACCAAAGAAGCCGTTTAACGGTCGGCGGCACGAAACGAAAAGGGAAGCGCGCATTGCTGCGGGCTTCCCCTGTTTGGCGTTTGCGGGTTGGCGGGGCTAGAAGCTGCTCCCGAGATTGTGCAGCATGAACATGTACTGTTCGGCGTCCTCGTAGATCTTGTGCGCGTCTTTCATCTCTTTGGAGTTCTTACCGCACTTCATTTCCATCCTGGCCATCAGCATGGCGCGGTGGAGCATCTCTTGTGCTCCCATGGCGAACGTCTTGTCGACGCCGGCGCCGGACATGCCAGGCATGCTGGGTGGCGTCATCATCATCGACTGCATGTGCGCGGCCGCAGTGCTACAGTCGATCGGCGCTTCGCCCATTTCGTCCGCGGCGAGCACCGGCATCGTCGAGAGCGCAAGCGAAGCCGCGAAAGCAATCGCGTATCCTTGAAGTTTCACTGTGGTCTCCTTCTGGAATGAGAACATCTTAGTGATTGAAGCATATCGTGACGCAACGCCTTTGGCAGTGGTCTGCATTACTTTGCGTCTCCGGCAATCCGGGAACCGCGGCGCAAAACGCCGCCGAGGCCACCGGGTAAGAACAGGACCAGTACGATGAATAACGTTCCGAGGACAAACAATGGTTCCGAAAGCGGAGCCCGGAGCACGTCCGGAAGCCCCTGTACTGCCGAGGCGTTGGAGAACTCTACTAGCCTGTTATCGAGATACTCGTAGCCAATGCCTCCGGCGACGGCGCCCCAAAGCGTGCCGACGCCGCCCAATACGACCATGACCAGTAAGACGAGGGTGAAATTGGCGGTCGTTACCTGCGGGTTTGCGCCCCCCTCGATCAACAGGTAAA
>Ga0302326_10001840_pt1 | contig 52904 bp, 51 predicted proteins | sample Palsa_T0_3_FD_202264 | JGI IMG/M metagenome (GOLD analysis project Ga0302326, IMG submission 202264) | Peat permafrost microbial communities from Stordalen Mire near Abisko, Sweden - Palsa_T0_3 | ecosystem: Environmental > Terrestrial > Soil > Palsa > Peat permafrost | place: Sweden: Abisko...
GCGACCTATACGTCATGGGCGACATCACCAAGCCACAGTACGCGATGCGCCGCCAGATGATGGAGGAGGAGCTGCAACGCGCGAAGCCGCCAATCGACCCCGACCTGGACCGCGCGCAGACGATTCTCGAAGACTTCTCGCGCTTCTGGGACGCCGAGCCCGAGCCAGCCGAGCGACGCAAGCTGATCCTCTCCCTGTTCGCGCAGGTATGGGCCAAGGACAACCTGATCGTGGCCGTCAAGCCCAACGCGGCGTTCGCCAACTACTTCACCGCCGCGTCGGAGGTGCGGGCCACGCACCCAAAAGCCGACGCGGGGGATGAGGCAACAAATACGGGAGCGACGGAGTCGAACCCTCGTTTGTTGCCTCGCTGATTGAGACCCGGCTCTGCAGCGGCCATCGTTTACAACGTAAACCGTTTCCGGCCTGATGCCGACAAGATCAATAATGGCTTCGACACTCGACACCCACACAACGGCCCAGGGGCAGGATCTGCCCGATGAGACCGTCGTAGTGATAGACGAGGCGGAGTTCGAGGTAGCCAGACAGGACCCGCGCGTCCGGTCGTTCCTCAATGAGGCCGACGCCTACCTCGTCGAGCTTGAGCAGCAGGGCCGCAACCGCTAGTCCGCCAGTTGCAGCGGCAGCCAAAGCCGCTTAGGTTTCCTGGCTTCGGCGGAGGATCGAAAGCCGTAGCGCTCGCGCCACATCGCCGCTGTCTCATCATCGAAGGGGTCGACGACCAGCACTGATGTGGCCTGCAGCCCGGCTGCTCGGCGGGCCGTAGCGGCCGCGTGCAGCAGCAGCAGCTTGCCGTCGACCGCCGCTCGCCTGTCCTTGGCGATCCGGGTGATGAGGGCTGCGGGCACTCGTACGGGTATGACACCGGCGCGCCGACGATCGTGCTGACCGAGTTCAACCTGCGCCGACGCGAGAGAGTAGAAACCCGCCACGCGACCGCCCCGACAATTAAGTGTAGCGCTTATGTTACACTCTGAGGAAGCAGAGGCACGGATCCGCAGTCGCCATCCTACCCACTGCCCCCATGACCAAGACCCTCGACACCAGCTATTACGACAAGCGCCGCCAGGAGTGGCTCGGCGACGACGATACTCGCGCGGAGTATGAGCGAGCCAGGAGCGAGATCGAGCAGATCGATGCCGTCATCCGCTCGCTGGACGAGCTGCGCGAGGACGCCGGAATGTCCAAGGCCGAGCTCGCACGGCGCGTAGGACGCAACCCCGCCAGCATCAGACGCCTGTTCACAGCCGAGCAGGCACGCCCAGAGCTACCTCTCATCATCTCGATAGCCAACGCTCTCGACGCCAGCATCGAGATCAAGCGCCGCCCACGCAGATCCGGCGGCAAGCGCGCCGCTGTACAAGCCTGACGGGCTTCAATAACGGCCGCGAGGGTTCGTAGGCTGCGGCAATGGCGTGGGACGTCATCTTCTATGCGACCGCCGAGGGCTCCGTGCCAGGAGCGGACTTCCTCGACGACTGTCACGCGAAGATCCGTGGAACGATCCTGGCCGTGCTCGACGCCGTGGCGGCAGCCCCGCCGCCCGCGTTCTCCGGGGGAGGCAAGTGGGAGGCCATGCACGGCGACATGGGCGGCTACTACGAGATCCGCGTCACCGGACCAGGCCGCGAACAGTTCCGCCTCTTCTGCATGCTGGAGAACGCCGACAAGCGCACGCTGACAGCGCGTGGCCTACGTGGGCCGGCGATAGCCGTGATCACCGGGATGCGCAAGAAAACCGCGACGGTCTTCAGCGACCGCGACTACGCAAAGATCCGACAGCTTGGCAGCGAGCACACCGCTCAGACTCCCCGACGCATCGCCAGCTAGACGCCTATGAGTTCCAGCACGAGCCCGTTCGATGATCTGCTGCAGGCCAGCCGATCCCTCGAATCTCGCGCGCAGAATGTCCAGGGAGCGGAGGAGTTTCTCGCCGACGGGACGGAGCCGGCTTCCCTCGCAAATGACTACAGGCTTGGCCCGCCCGAGCACTTGAGATCCTGCCGACGCAGTTTCACGAGGCCTTTCGTTTCGAGTGCGCCGGCGACCTCGGGCGCCCATGTCGGGTACCTCGGATGGTCGCTTGCTCCACACCCCGAAGGAGCAGCCGCTCACGCTCACTGTTGAGCCATCGCCAGCAGAGCAGGCAGACACCCGTGCCGGGCGCAGCCTGAAGGGTGGGGGAAGCATCGAGACAAGCCTGAAATCGAGGCCGGCGAGAGAATCGACGCCGGCGAGAGTATCCGTGCTGGTGTGCCGAAGCCTTCGCTGCCACGCCGAGGTGCGACGTTCGAGTATGGCAATGCGCTGCTAAGCCCCTCAACCAACCGGAGTTCCGCTAGTCGCGGACGTCGTTCCCACGCGCACTTGAACCGGAGCTCGCACAGATCACAGCTCACGTAGAGAGCTGGGCTAACGACATCAGCGGCCCGCCGGCCTTACGCGCTCGATCGTGATCGTCTCGTGCTGGCGCTTGCGCCCCCGCGTTAGCGTCAGCGTGTAGTTGCCCTTGACGATGCTGCGGTGCAGCGTCAGCAGTAGTTTGGTGTGCGTGCCCGAGACAGTGGCCGATCCAGTGGCGTAGGTGACATTGCCTCGCGAGAGCACCGCCGCGATGGACGCGCCCGTGGTTGTGATCGTGACCGGGGAGTTCGTCAGCTCCGTCGTGCACTTCCGGATGGTTTTCTTGTTCTTGCCCGTGCCCGTCGTGGCCGATTTGCAGGTGACCAACTCGACCTCACCGTTCTTCCCAGCGGGACCTGCTGGCCCGGTCGAACCGGCCGGCCCCTGTTGGCCGGCGGTCCCGGCGGAGCCCTGCGTGCCGTTCGTTCCGTTGGCGCCGCCAGGTCCAGAGTTCGCTTCCACTCCCGTTCCCGTCAAAACTATGGGTCCTGCGCCCACACCATTGTTGATGCCGAATTCGAGCGCCGCGCCGCGAGCCCCAGGGGCGCCCGGGTCGAGCTGAACGCCTATCCAGCAGGATTCGTCGGTGTCGAGGGTGGTGTCGTCGCAGAGATCGTCCCCGGTCGTGATCGTGAAGTCTCCGGAGTCCGTGCCGCTGATCTGTGCTGGCCCCGTGAACGTGAGCGGCTGCTGCCCAGCGCTGGTGAGCGACTCCGACTCGGCGGCGCACGACCGCATTCTTCACAAGCGATAGAGCCCATGAGAGTTGACTGTCTCATATTCCTCCCTCGATCTGGGCGCCACGTAGATGCGCAGTTCTTAGCCAAATATCAACATCCGAACTCCGGGTGTTATGTTCTTGAAAACGCCGAGGGGAGCCCAAGGTGGAGGCATCTACCGCCGCACGCTACGCCCCCGGCCCAGCCGCCCCCAACGCGCGCCCCAGGTTGTCGAAGAGCTTGCCCCACCCTTCTTCGTGCGAGTGCACGGCCTGCTCGTCCCATAGGCCGCTGTGGGCGAAGCGAACGGTGGTGATGCCGTTGGTCTCCTCGAAGTCGAGCTCGATCAGCGTCCCGCGTGTGTCGCCGTCCCAGATCCAGGTAAACGCCAGGCGGGTGGGCGGCTCGATTTCCGTGTACAGGCCGCCGCCGCCGTACTCCACGTCCTTGTTTGGGTCGCGCATGACGACCCGCACGACGCCGCCCACGCGCAGGTCGACTTCGGCCTCGCTCGTCTCGCCGTCGTGCTCTAGGTGCCACCAGCGTCGGAGCACCTCTTCGCTGGTCCACGCGTCGAAGACTGCCTCAGCTGGCGCCTGAAAGGTGCGCTCGATGCGCAGCGTTCTGTTGTCGGTCACTTCCTGGGCTCCTGTCAGCGCTGCGAGGCGCCGGTGCTCGCGGTCGCCGTCGCCGTCGCCTCCTCAACGATGTCTTGCTCGCTGTACTGGTCGTGGAGATTCCACCATTTGTAGGGGGCAGTCTGCGGATAGCCCTCGGGTGAGTCCTCCCACTCCTCCTGGCGGCCGAGCGCGGTCACATCTAGATAGCTCCAGGTGCTGCCCATCGCCTCGTCGCCGCGGTTGTCGATGAAGTAGGTACGGAAGACCTCGTCGTCGTCGTCGCGGTAGAAGGCGTTGGTGCCATGCCACTCGCCCACGCCGAAGTCCGCGTCGAAGTCATCCGTGAGCGTGTACCAGGGGATCTCCCACCCCATCCGCGCCTTCCAGCGCACGATGTCCGCCTGTGGCGCGCGCGACACAAACGCGAGCGTGGTGTCGCGTGCGTTCAGATGCGCAAGGTGAGCGACCTGGTCGGCCACGAACGAGCAGCCGTAGCAGCCACGCTCGGGCCAGCCCGACACGCCAGGCTCGAAGAAGAAGCGGTAGACGATCAACTGACGGCGCCCCTCGAACAGGTCGAGCAGGCTGGCTGCGCCATTCGGGCCGTCGAACGCGTACTTCTTCTCCACCGCCATTCTCGGCATCCGTCGGCGCTCAGCCGCCAGCGCATCACGGGCGCGGGTTAGCTCCTTCTCCTTCACCAGCAGCTCCTCGCGCGCAGCCGTCCATTCTTGCGGTGACACAGTTGGTGGCGTATTCATTGCGGCATGTCCTCCTTCAGGTAGTCATCGATTACGTCGAACAGGCGCCCCCAGAGAGCGCGCTGGCGATCCATCCACTCGGCAGCCTCGCCAAGCGCATCGGTGTCGAGTGAGAGCCGGTGTGTCCGGCCCTGGATCACGCGCGTCACCACGCCCGTTTCCTCGAGCACCTTCACGTGCTTGGAGATAGCGGGCTTGGATACCCCAAAGCCGGCCGTGGCGTAGCCCACCGTCGCCGGACCTGCTGCGAGGCGCTCGACGATGCCGCGACGGATCGGGTGCGAGAGCGCCTTGAATGGATCATTAACCATCTGGTTAACCGTAGCACAGATGCGAGACCATTGGGATCGAGCGATATGCGGGGCCGCCAGCGATAGCCAGCCCGGCCCAACTGATAGAAGTCCGCTGAGCTGAACTCTCATCGCAACTGAAACAACGTGACTTGGGGCCACTGCATCTCCAGCCGATGACATAGGCGCGATGGCTTCTTTATTCCCAGCCGATGACGCGATCGGCACCATCTATCTGATTCACTTCTCCGGACCGACCGCAGACGGCCGCCAGCACTATCTCGGCTGGTCGAGCAATGTGGGTAAGCGCTTCGCCCAGCACCAGGCTGGTGCTGGTGCTCATCAGACGCAACGGGCGGTAGCAGAGGGGCTAAAGCTGACGCTCGCACAGACCTGGAGAGGCACGCCCGCTCAAGAGCGCCGTATCAAGCAGGAGCGCAGGCACGTACGCAGAGGATTCGCCTGCCTCTGCCCTTTCTGCGCCAGAGACGATGCGCTTGCCACCGAGCTCATACGCGGCTTGGGGCCGCCCACGCTGCGGATCCGACGCGTCGATAGTTAGAGCCCGCCAGCACTCCGCTCAGCACAACCTGCTCCTGCAGAGGCTCGCCACATCGCCTCAACCGGTGTGCAGGATCGGCCCTGTTTCAACCGCTTCGAATTCCGATCCTGGTACCCGCTTGATCTGTTCGAGGTTTTCGTCGTTCCAGTGCGAGTTGGGAGCGCCCGTGATGAACCACGGCGAGCCGTTGTCAGCCACAATCAGCCCGTAGCGCTTGAGCGCTTCGAGGATGATCAACGACTGTCCAGTGAAGCCAGCGAGGCTGTAGCTGGCCTTCAGGCGCAGGCGCAGCCCCATCGGCGGTAGGTTCGGATTGGAGCTGTTGGACGCGTAGTGGGTGGCGGGGTGTATGTAGCCCATTTGGCTCGCCGGCACTGTGACGCGCAGCGCGTGGTCGATCTGCCCCGTGGCAACCTCCGGGTAGCGAGCCAGCAGCGGGAAGATCGGCAGGCCGGCAGCATCTGCCGAGGTCCATCCTTCGGGGCGCAGCGCGTCGCTGCGCAGGTTGAACACTGCGCCAGAGGCTGCGCTCCATCCATGCCCGTTGTGATGCGCGTCGTAGAGCTCGTAGAGCATGCAGCTACCTTCCTGCATGACCAGCACGTGTTTGTCGCCCTGGCCGTTCTTGCCTCCTCCCTCCACCGGCGCGTGTGGCGGTATTGGGTAGGGCCCAGGGTTCGATTCGGCGCCGTATTCGGTGAACTTGATCGGCACCTTTGGCTGGTGGGCGCCAACGACCGTGAAGGGGATGCCATATGTCTTGTTGGTGCCAAAGTCCGGGTGCAGGTGTGCCGTCAAGCCGATGCTCGCCACGTAGTTGGCAGAGTTGGGGTTGACCGGAGCGTCTGCGATTTCCTGGTTGAGGGGATCTTCTGCTGGCAGGATCGGACAGCCGTATTCCACGCTCGCTGTGCGGGCGCGGCCAGCGGGGACAGCGGCAGCGCTCGCCAACGAGGCCACAAGCGCGACGCCTGTCAGCAGCGCCGCTGCCGAGACCGAGACCACGACCACGACCACGCCGCCAGGCAGAACCCAAGTGCGTAACGAGGCTCGCATCGTTGGCACGCTAGCGCCCGCAGCGGGCGTGTCAGGGCAAACTGGACGAAGCGAGGAGATTCGCCGGCGCATCCGGCGGAAGCGAGGAGATCGCCGGTGCATCCGGCGCTGATCAGGCTGGCTGCTCGCTGTGCAGCACCGACGGGCGAGCCTCCTCGATCAGAGGCGCACCGCAGTGCCAGCAGAAGGCCGCGCCACGGCTGTGCACCGCGCCACACGAACGACACTGGCCGTGAATTCCCGCCTCGGCAGTAGCTAGCAGTCGCTGCACCTCGCCTAGCTGTGCGTCCACCTCCTGCAGCTCGGATGCTTTGCGAGCAAGCACGTCCAGCCGGTAGTGGTCGCGGATGGCCATCTCATAGGCCAAGCCACCAAGATCCCAGGTGAGCGCAGCCACGCGCTCGGCCAGCTCCAGCCGGCGGCGACGCAGCTCGGACATCGAGCCACTCGGTGTTGGCAGCCCACCCGCCGGCAGGACGATCCCGCCAGACGCAGAGCCTGCCGCGTCGGCCTCGCCAGCCGCGCTCGCTGGCACAGGGTTCGCTGCCGCGGAGTTCGCTGGCGCAGGGTTCGCTGGCGCGGGCTGCGCCGGCGCGGGCGGCCTGCTGCCGTTTCCGCCCTGCGCGCTCATTTGACTTCGATCGGGGCGGTGCTGATTTTGTTGAGTTCCGCCTCTTTCTTCTTGCCTGTTGACTTTTCCAGTTTGGTGACCGCTTCGCCGCTGATTTTCTTGGCTTCAGGGGCTTTGGCGGGCGTCTTTTCTTCAGCCTTTTCTTCTGCCTTCGCTTCGGCTAGTTCCTTAGCTTCTTCGCTCTTAGCCGACGAGCTGGATTTGGCCGCTGCAGTCGGCGTGGTGCTGGTGGTGGACGTCGGCGTTGTGCTCGTCGCCCCCGTCAGCGGCGTGCCACCGAGGCCTTCCACTTTGATCACCTGCGCTGTCGCGGGAGCCTTGCTCTGGGTGACCCAGTGACCCACAAGCAGGCCAATGACCATCGCCAGTAGCAACACCGACAACACTGCGAAAAGTGGCGCGTAGCGGCGCAGCCATGCTGGCCCAGTGGCCGGTTCGAGGTAAGGCGTGAAGGCGACCGGCGTCGTGCCCATAGCGCCTGGGCCGAGCTGTGGCTGGCGCTCGCTCTCGAGCACGTCCAGGAACGCCAGGCGCACCGGCGATGTTGGCTGCCCACACGAGAGGCAGTAGCGCTGGTCTGCGACCAGTGGCGCCGAGCAGTTCGGGCAGGTGGAGCTTTCTGTTGGCACTGGCGCTAGGTTAGTCATGGGGTCAGCGATCCTTTGGCTGGCGCGCTGTGAGTTGGTTGGTGACCGCGGCCATGCGAGCGTGCGCCAGCGTGTGCCTTGGCGGCTGGCTTGGGTGCCGCTGCGCGGGCGGCTGCTTCGCTTTCATGCCCGATCTTGGCGCTTTCCTGCTCGGTGCTCTCGCATGCGGCCACGCTTACGCCGAGCACGCCGCAGCCGGCAAGGGCGAGCACTCGCCTCATCCGCACCGCCCCAGAACGTCGGGCGGTGCGAGCTGGCGTGCTCATCCAAATGCTCCTCGAACGTATTCGCGGGTGCGCTCCGCACGAGGGTCCTCGAACAGGTCCTCGGTGGTCCCGTACTCGACGAGGTCGCCCAGGTACATGAACGCAACCTTGTCGGCCACGCGGTGTGCCTGCGCGAGGTTGTGCGTGACGATCACCACCGCCAGGTCGCGTCGCAGTTCGCCGATCAACTCCTCGATCACGCCAGTGGAGATCGGGTCGAGGGCGCTGCATGGCTCGTCCATCAGCAAGACCTCCGGCCGAGTCGCGATCGCGCGTGCGATGCACAGCCGCTGCTGCTGGCCGCCTGAGAGGCGCAGCGCCGGACGGTCGAGCTCGCCGCGGACCTCCTCGTAGAGCCCCGCCCTGGTGAGCGCGTCGATCACCAGCGGCTCGAGCTCGCGCCGTCCAGGCCGCTTGCGCCCCTGCTCGCGCAGGGCAAATGCGACGTTGTCGAAGATCGACATGGGAAACGGGTTGGGCTGCTGGAAGACCATCGCCACGCGCGAGCGCAGCGTTGTGTCCACGAGGTCATGGATGTCCTCGCCGTCGAGCAGGATCTCACCAGAGCGCGACGCGCTTGCAGTCAGCTCGGTCAAGCGGTTGAGCGTGCGCAGCAGCGTCGTCTTGCCACAGCCTGAGGGCCCGATCAGCGCGAGCACCTCGCCCTGGTGGATCGGCAGTGACACCGATTTGACGGCCTCTTTGCCAGCGTAGGCGATGCTCACGTCGCGCACGCTCAGGCGTTCGGGCCCGGCAGCGGAGGCAGGTCTGCGGATCGCCTCGCGTTCGGGCACCGGCCGCACTGGCGTCGGTGCACGGTCCAAGACGATCGTGCGCACTGGCGGTACTGCGCCGTGGCCAACCAGCAGCGGGTTCGGTTGCGCCTGGCTGTGCTGTGGCTCGCTCGCCGGCGGCTGTTCGCGCTCGTCCGTCACAACGCTCCAGGGGTCAAGAAGCATCTCCTCAGGACGCATCGATCACAATCTCCATTGACTGGACTTTGGCCATCAGACCACTGAGAATAGCGAGTTTCCCGCAGATTTGGGAAAAGTTCTCAGCCATCTCTAGACGACCTGAAAACGTTCTCAGCCATCTCTAGACGACCCCACCGGCCACCGTCAGCCCAGTCGAGCGCTCCTGAGCTCGACCGATCCTGTCCACCAGCAAATTCAGCAGCAGCACGAAGATCAGCAGCACAAAGGCAGCTGCGTAGGCCTTCTGCGGAGCGTTGCCTTCGCCAGCTGGCGAGTTTTCATAGACATAGGTCGTCAGCGACGAGCCGGTGCCGCGCAGCAGGTTGATTCCCGGGATCGCCCCCTCCGTTTCGATCCGCAGCGTGCTGCCCAGCAGGATCAGCACGATCGCGGTCGAGCCGATGATGCGGCTGATGCCCAGCGTCACGCCAGTGGCGATGTTCGAGCGCACGCTGGGGATCAGCACGCGCCGGATCGTCGTGATGCGTGTCTTGCCCAGCGCAAATGCCGCCTCGCGTTGGTGGCCGGGCACCGCCTGCAGCCCGTCCCGTGTGGCCGCGTAGATTGACGGCAGCGCGAGCAGCGACATCATCGTGCCGGCTGCGATGAACGAGCGCCCGAACACGCCGCCGCCTTCGGCTGTGAACGAGAAGGGCGCGAGCAGCGACAGCTGGAAGACCGCGAACCCGAAGATCGCGATCACGATGTCGGGGGTGCCGGCGACGACCTCGATGCTCGACTCGACCACGCGCGCCAGCCAGCTAGGCCGACCGTACTCAGCCACCCACACAGCACTGGCAAGCGCCAGTGGCAGCGCCAGCGCGATGCCGATGATCGTGAGCAATATCGTCCCCAACAGCGGGTCCAGGAAGCCGCCCGAGCCGGCCTGGTCAGCGCTGGTTTGCGGGCGGCTGAACAGCAGTCCTGGGCGCAGGTACTGGATCCCGCGGTAGCCCATGTAGAGGACGATCGCAGCAGCGATCACGCATAGCGAGATGCCCGCGATCCACGCCGCAGCAAGTGCCAGCCGGTCACCCCAGCGCCAGCTCATCGGCGAGGAGCGCCGACCACGTCCGCTGGAGGCTGGGGGCGCGACCGTGCTCATCCGCGTGTCTGGTACTTGCGCAGTGGGAGCTTGACCAGGTAGCCGGTGACCGATAGCGCGAGCGCAGAGAACAACAGCAGTAGCGCCCACGAGTACACCGCAGGGCCCAACGCCGGTGAGCCGACGCCTTCGCGGTAGTCCACGATCGCGGAGGCGAGCGTGCGCAGCGGCTCGAAGAAGAACACCAGCCCGTCGACTGGCTTAGGGCTGAACGTCTTTCCGCCGGAGACCATTTGGATCATCACCGCCTCGCCGAGCGCGCGTGCGGTCGCGAGCACTGCGGCGGCCACTATCGCTGGGCGGATCGCCTTCAAGGTCACTGCGCGCACCGCGCGCAGCGGGTTCAGCCCGAGCGCTATCGCTCCCTCGCTCCAGGACGGCGGCACCGAGGAGAGCGCCTCGCAGATCAGCGCGATCATGATCGGCGTGATCATGATCGTGAGGATCACAATCGTCACACCAAGCCCCGCTCCTGTGAGCTGTACAACGTTCTGCACGGACGCCTTCTCATGCGTGGTGATGATGTGGTTGCCGACGAACGGCACGAGCACGAGAATCCCGATCAGCCCATAGATGACCGACGGCACGGAAGCGAGCAGACGAACCATCGGGATCACCACCCTGCTGACGCGCGCAGGCGCTAGCTCGACGATGAAGACCGAGGAGAGCACAGCGATCGCCAGGCCCAGCACGACCGCGATCCCGCTGCTCAGCACCGTGCCGTAGATCAGCGGCCACGCGCGCAGTTGAAAGACCGCCGCCGGCGGGTTGGTGGTCGCGGCGGTCATCTTGTTGACCTCCGTTTCGAAGTCGCCGCCACCCAAGACCCAGCTGAGCCCGTTGTGCTGGAAGATCGGCCACGCACGGATCACCACGAACACGATCATCGCCACCACGCCGACGCCGATCAGCAACGACACCGCGCCGAGCGTACGCTCGGCGCGGTGGTCCGGCCACGGCTTTCTCAGCCGCTCGATCATGGTTTTCTCAGCCTTGCGGCCATGGCTTTCTCAGCCGGTCGAGCATCAGCGTCTAGCCGATCAGGATCCACTGGCTGGCGATGATCTTCTTCGCCGCCGGCGACTTGTCGATCCAGTTGATGAAGGCAGCAGCGCCCCCCCCGGCCGGGCCTTTGGTGACCTCGAAGAAGACCGACACACCGGCATACTGGCCGGATGCGGCCGTCGTCTGGTTGCAGGCGACACCGTTGTAGGAGACGGAGTTCAGGCCGCCTTTGTTGGCCTGGTAGTTCGACAGGAAGCCGATGCCGTTCGCGTCGCTTTCAACGCCTTGGCGCATCAGACCCTCAGTGGCCTCTTCAGTGGCGCTGGGCTCCACGCTCTTGCCTTCCAGCAGCAGCGACTTGAAGCTGGTGAGCACGCCCGCCACAGCGGTACGCGAGTACACGTCGATCGCACCAGTTGCCGTGGCGCCGGGAACACCGCTCCAGGTCTTGATTTTGCCGGTGAAGATCGCTGTGACCTCGCTTGGCGTGAGGTTACTGAGCGTGTTGGCTTTGTTGGTGACCACGCAGATGGCGTACTTGGCGATCGGGTAGAAGTCCAGCCCCGCGTCGGCGCCAGTTGGTTCCTGCGCGACGTCAGCAATCGTGACGTGGCCGTTTTTGACGTCGTTGATGCCAACCGTTGTGCCGCCTTGGGCGATCTTGAACCTGACCTTGCCCGGGTGCAGCTTGACGTACTTGGCCGCTAGCAGCGACACAAGTGGATAGGAAGATGTGGCGCCGCTAATGGTGACCAGCGAGGTGGCGTTGGCGGCTACAGGCGCCGCAACCCCGACCACGCCGGCCACCATGAGGGCGACGGAGAGACGGCGAATTCGATGCATTGAAGAGAGGCTCCGTTTCGAGTTTGATTGACACGAGATTTGACAACGTGGAGCGGCGAACATAGCATATCCCCACAGATTCGATCGACATTAGCTATTTTATAGGCAAGGTCCAGAACCCTTACGGCGCCGGACCTCCCTTTCGGGGACTAGAACGCATCTATTTACAAGTATTTCGCTCCATTCGATGAACAACACACCCAATAACCAAAAGTTGCCCTTTCGCGCCCCATCGGCACGCGTGACCGCTGCGCTGGCCGCCGCAATGCTCGGCATCGGCGTGGCTGTAGGCGCCGCGATCGGCCCAGCTCCGACCCCTTCCCAGGCCGACCCGAGCCTGCCGGTATTGCTGCAATCGCTGGCTCGAGTCGCAGCCGCGCGAGCGTCGCAGGCGAGGACCGCGGCGGTGCAGCCGCCCGCGGTGACCCCCGAAGCTACGCCCACAAGAAAACGCCGCAGGCACGCCAAAGCAAGCGCGGGCGCCGAAGAAGCTACGAATGCCGCGAGCGCACCCGCGACGACAGAAACAACGAAACCAGACGCGACGAAACCGGCGGGCACGACCAAGACAACCGCGCTGGCGCCGGTCACGCACGTGTGGCTGATCGAGCTGGCAGGCACGTCTTTTACGCAGGCCCTCGCCCAGGCGACAGCCGCTCCCTACATCGACACGCAGGCGATCCCAGCGGGGACGCTGCTGAGCGGCTGGTCGGGACTGGACGCCAGCGCGTTTGCGAGCGAGACGGCGCTGCTGGCCAGCAGTCCACCACAGCTACTCGACACGATCGTCCAGCCGCCGTGTCCCGAAGGTGCGGCGGGGGCTTCGTGCGCGACAGAAAGCGGCGCACTGACCGCAGCCGATGAATTCCTGAAGACGACGGTGCCCACGATCACCTCAACAGCGCCATTCCGCGAAAACGGGCTGATCGTGGTGACGTTCGCTTCGGTGGCTACAGCGACCGAGACGGGCCTGCCCGCCGGGGCGAGCACCGCGACGCTCACCGCCACGCCACCGGCAGGCGCCCTGCTGGTCTCACCCTTTGTGGGCGTGGGGAAGAAGTCCTCCGCCAGCTTCAACCCAACTTCACCAAAGCAGAGCCTCGAAAAGCTTCTGCCGCGATGACAGACCCATCAACCAACGAACGGAGACCCCCGTTGCACGCATTCCAACCAGCCCACCGCAAAGCGACATGGTGGCTCGCCGCAGTGGTGGGCCTGCTCGCCCTGCTCCTTGCGAGCCCGGCGATCAGCCATGCAGAAGAAAGCAACCCCAACAACTACAGCTGCCTGGGCAGCATTGCCGCGGGAGAAGCCGAAGAAGGCAGCGAAGAACAGCAGGTGAAGTACTCGTTCTACTGCGACGGCCCGATCACCGGCTACCAGCTGCAGGCACAAGTCCCGATGACCGGGGTCTCCGGCCAGCCAACCCTGACAAGCAATGCAACAAGCAAAGCGCTGTCCGAAACGTTCTCCTGCTCGGGCGAAGTGCCCGGCGTCGCGCTGAACTGCGTCGGCCTGGCCAAGGCGGGCTATGAGACGGTCACCGGACAGTTCGCCATCGGCACGAAGCTCTGCAAGGAGCCGCGCGTCGATCCGCTGCTGACAGTCACGTATGCCTATCTAGAAAAGGGTGTGGTCACCCAGGCGATCTCCGGACCGTTCGACCTCGGCCGGCCTAAAGGCTGCCCACCTGACGCCTACTCGGGTGGTACGCGGTTGGAACCGAAGGCGCCAATCGTCCACAAGAAGAAAAAGGGCAGCAAGGGCAAGAAGAAGGGCAAGAAGCCGACTACGAAGAAGTAGGCCGGCGCCAGACCGTAGGTCCTATCGCCTGACGAGCTCTCCCGGCGGTGCAGCATGTGCAGCGCCGCCGGGAGCCAGCCGACACGCAGCGAGCGTTAGGCCGCCACGCGCTTACAGGGTTAGGGTAACGGACTCCATTTCCCCGAGCGATCGGGTTCGAGTTTGGTGTTAGCCAATAAGATTAACTCCGTACCTTCCAAGCTCAACGGCTCTCCAATGATGGTCAATTCTTGTAGTTTGTGGGATTGCTTTTCGCCTTTTGTGTTGACCGATAAGACTCCAGTAATCGTCGCTGCCGGGAACTTAGCCAACCATGATGGGGCTTCGCCTGCTTTCTGTCCTAATTCAACCGCTTCTTCTTTGCTGTTATCGGTCAGAGTCTGCGTAGCCACTTCACCCTCAATGGCCGCTTCATTGAGTATGCATTCCGCACCTTCGAATTTCAGGACGCCGACCACTTTGCCGGATGTGGGTTTGAACTCTTCCCCGAGCGGCTCTTTAGTGCCGGCGATCTCCACCAGCTGTGACGTTAGGGGATTCGTTTCAATAGGTTCGGTGACTTTGCAGCCAGCGCCGAGGCCAGTCATCGAGCAGTTTGTGAACAGGCCGATCTCAACCTCCTTACCGGGAAGACCCGCATTCGACCCTAACATCGCTGCCATTATGGTACGAAACGATGAGCATTCGATCGTTAGCCCGAGGCTCGGCGCGCTCAGCGTAAACGTACTGACTGCTCTCGCGTCGAAGTTGTGTGTCTTACCCGCCACAAGCCTCGTCCCGCCGATCGTGAAGAACGGTGCGGTTGCGGCCTGCGCCCCAGATGTCACTACAACGCCCAACACGAGCGCAGGCAGCAGCGCAACCCGTATCAATCTAAATCGTCCCATCTTCGCCATCTCCTCGTCGTCCGCTATCCAATTGATTCGGTCTAGCAGACCCCCGTCTCACGGCCCAACAGCCCTCGTCGGCCATCGCCAACCCCCAAAACTCCGCTAGCCGGGAAACCTAACTAGAGCGGATTCCAGCCACATGCCAACCCCGAAGCCCATAGAAACACCGCAAGCCATCGTGGGTTTATAGGCGATCTGGCCCGACGGGCAGCCAAACACCTGGCTTTCGCCCACGGCTCGTTAGCTTTTGGTGCTTTTGTGTGCTGCCTTTGTCTTCTTGATGCTGGGTTTTGGTTTGGGGCAGCCGGTGACGGTGATTTTGGTGGTTTGTTTGATGGTGGCGCCGTTTTGTCCGATGATCTTGGTGGGGCTGGTGAGGGGCTTGGCGATCGTCTTTTTGACGTTGATCGTGAAGCGGCGGTTGTGGCCGTGGACACGGCGGGTCACGTGCTTCTTGACCGTGATCGTTTCCGTTGGGGTGCAGAGGCTGCCGTAGGCAGATAGCGCGGAGTGGGGGCCCTCGGGGAAGTTTGCGGTGAAGGAGGTGTCGGGAGCGTCGGGCAGCGTTTCGAAGTCGGAGTAGGTGATGCCCTTTTTGATGTCCGTCTTGCCGTCCAAGACGATCGTGACGCCTTCGCCCTGCAGCACGAACTCGACATCAGGGAACGCCGCCCCGCCGTGGGAGACGAGATAGGCAGGCCCTTCCAGGGGAACGTTGAGTAGCGGTGTGATGGCTTTCCCGGTGCCGATGTCCGAGCCTTCGGGGCACCCAGCGGGGTTCGTGTTGAACTGTGCTTCGGTGCACGCTTTCTGCAGTGTCGTCAGCCTCGAGGGCAGCGACACGGGGAGCTGGAGGTCGACCTTCTGGATGTTCGCTTCTCCCTGCTTCTGTGTCGCGGTGACGGTCAGGCTCGCACCATCCGCTTTGCTGGTGTTCGCGCGGGTGCTCTCCGTGAGCGTCGGCGCGAACGGCAGGCTCGCGCAGCCGGTGGGCGTCAGCTGGCTTGAGACGTTCGCGCTCGCGCCCTGTGCCGCGGTGATCGTCGCGGTCACGCTCTGCGGGCTGCAGTTCGTGGCGTTGCGCAGGAACCCGGACCGGTTGATTTCCGTGGTGATGCTCCGCAGCCGGAACGGCACGCCGTCTTTGGACTGCGGGATCGGGTTCGTCGTGGCGGTGACCTGCGCTGTATTGGGGTTGATATTGATCGTCGCGCGGACCACTTCGTTCCCCAGGTTGAACGGGCCGGCCTTCGCGGGCACCACGATCGACAGGCCAAACGGCGCGCCGTGATAGGGGCCCGTCAGATAGACGTGCCCTCCCGTCAACGAGAACGGTTCCGGGCCAGCGCCCGCGAGCACACTCGCCGTCCCGATTTCGCTTTCCGCGCCACACGTCCCCGCGTTCGCCTGAGCTTCGGGGCACTGCGGGATACCGGCGATCTTCCCGACGAGCCCCGCGGGCATCGTCTCGGTCAAGCCCGAGAAGTCCTGTTCACGATCCTGACGCGAGAACGACAGCACAAACGGCGTATACCCGCCAGCCGTGCCGCTCCCCGTCGCCGCTGTAAACGAGGGGCTGAACGGCATCGAGCCGCCACAGCCCGTAATCACAAACGGTTCGTCGACGCGAAAGACTTCCCCGCCCGCCCACGACGTAACTGTCGAGTTCGCCGCGAACGACCCACACGTCTGCGGATTAGCCACCGGCGCCCTCGGGCCCCCCTTGAAGTGCAGGCGGAACTCGCTGAACGGGAACTGCGGGCTTTCCTTGAACGTCGCCGTCAACCGGCCCGTCGCCGGATCCGCGGAGATCGTCCCAGGGAGCTTCACAATCACACCCGAACCAGACATTTCGATATACCCACTGAACAGTTCGCCATTCGTAGCGCTCGCCTCCGTGCACGCCGGCTGTTGTTCTCCACCGCACCTCGGCTGCGCCAAATATATCTCGCCCCTCAAAGGTGCGATACCAGGTTCCTGTTCGCACGCCTGAACTCCTTCCCTGATCTTGTTTTCATTATTTGCACGATTCGCCAAAAGCGGCGTGCACGCTTCCACCGACCCCAACACTGACCCCGGCGGACAATGCCCCGCAGCCGCATGGTAAAAACCATCATCGTAAGGGCTGCTATTCCCACCTTCGTGACCTTCACCAAGTTCGGTCGCTTCAGGGTTCCCGAGATCCTGCCCATGGACACCGATATCGTCACTCCCGATATTGATGCCTTCAGGGCCCGTTTCCTGACAACCCACCAGCCCGGTAGCGGACGACGGGTCAGCCGAAACACCTTCAGGCAACGTCACAGACACATCCCGAACATTCGGCGTCGCCGGTTCGCTAAACCCCGACGACTGCGGGACCTTCAAATCAAAGCTATACGCTGAGGGCTCATCCGCCACAGACGTCCCTTCCTCACCCCCAGGTTCCCCACCAGACGGACTCGGCGCCAACCCAACCACAGGGTCGAACAACAAGCTGTCAAGCGCAGGACAACCCGTCAACGACGGAAACACCGAATCTTCGGCGGACACCACATGCCCCGGTTCACCCCACGGTTCAAGTTCCAAGCGACTCCCGAAATCACGGGCCGTACCATCCACCCCACCCGACAAGCCCTCTTCTTCAGCCCCACAATCCGACGGATCACTCAAAAACGCAGCTTCCGAGCCACTCCCATTCAACCTCCCCGGATCACCAAAAAACGTAAAGGTCGCACCGAGCGTTTCCAGCGTCGACGGGAAGCCGGGCGAGGTGACTCGTAGACGATAGCCGCTGCCTGTATGCACCACGTTCGCGTACAACAGGACCGGCACGACGTTGTCGAACGCGAACCCAAACTCGGCCGGATAACCCGCGTCTGGCACCATGCTATACACACCCGTCACGGTTTTGGTGGTGTCTTCACTAAACCGGAATTCGCCCATACTTGCCTTGCCGTCCAGGATACCCAATACTCCGACCCTACTGTTCGCCGGGCATGCGTGCGATCGCAGCTCGGCCTCTTCGCAGTGTTCTGTGGCGAGCGGGTCCCCGACGAGCCCGGCCGGCAGTTCGACCGCGATACTCCGCATGTTGCGCGAGGGCGCAAAGCGACCTTCGGTCGCTATCCCGCCGTGAGGAGGAGTGAAACCGGAAGGGATCCCGATGCTTGTCGTCAGCTCCCATGGATGTCCCCCTGCGGCGAGGGCCGGGGCACCACCAGCGACGAGCGATTCAAACTCGAATTCGCTCACTTCGAACGCCAACGGCTTACCAATCTCGGTCTCCTGCACCGTGGAAGCTACCGCGGGCGCCCCCCCTCCTTGCACCGTCACTTCGCTCCTCAACACCCCGGACATCCCCATAGGCGGCGCCGATACGACAACGTCGATGAACGGCGCGTAGTCGCCGGCCGCGATCGAATAGATTTCTCCCGGGACTTTCCCCGTTTCCGGCGCCGTACACGTCACGACCGTGCTGGTGTGCGCGCACTGCCATTCCGCGCCCGTTGTGTTGCTAAACGTGCCGCTTTGTACAGTCTGTCCCGCTGTTTGCGTGGTGATCCCGGCTGGTAGCCGTACGGTGACGGTAATCGCGCCCGTGGAGGCTTCATCGCCTGTGTTCTGGACAAGCAGCTGATACCGATCGCACTTCCTTTCTATACTCGCGCACACGAGCGCATCTGCCGGATTGAAGCTGCTCGGCTCGCTCACCACATGCGCCACCCAGCCGACCGTGCCTGCCCACGCGCCACCGGGAAGTGCGACGGCCCACAACAGTGCGATCCCGATCCCCGCGACAAACGTCCTCGCCCGCTCACGGCTGTATCCGATCATCACTTACCCTCCTTGGCATCCCTGCGGGCCTTCGCTGCTGGCCCCGGCCCATACCGCCTCCGAGCCTGAGCTTCGCAGACCTTGCGCTTAGGCTTCCCTTTCGCCCTGCACGCGTTCAACGCCCTGGCGAGCTTTCGCGCCCGCTCCTCCGCAGGCGTCTCCCCGCCACGCAGCCCCACAGCGCTATCTGTCTTTTTTATAGGCACAGCCACCACCACCGGCGCTGGTGCACCGCCAGAGCCGGCCGCTACGACGGGCGCTATCGCGAGCGGCTGCACAAGCGGCGTAGCTTCACACCCTTCACAGCCAGCAGGCGGATCCGGCGCTGGAAAACCACCATCCACCCTCGCATCATAAATATCAAACTGCGTATCCGTGTCCTGCGGAACCAGCCGATCCGCCGTCGTGAAGAACACATTTTCACCAGACCCATCCAGCCCCAGCAGGATCACCTGAGATCTGTTCACACCATCAGAGATCAAATACACATCCCCGTCAGCGACTGAGCCACCGCCACCAACGTTGTTGTGATACTCGTAGACATTCCAGCTTTCTCTTTCGGTGGTTTCCCTAGCAGCTTCCGACGCCGGGAGCGCTCCGGCCGTCAACGCGGCGTTACTTTCAAACACGACCGTAGACCCATCGGCCGAGACTGCCAGATTTGTCCCAGCGCCCGCAGGCGAGACCTTTTCGGTACTAGAACGTTGAAAGGGGATCAGCGACTGGTGCGCGTCCGCGCTTTCGCTGCCTTGCGGCTCATAGCCACTTGCGCCCCTCGAGACACGCACAAGCGCTTCGCTCACGGCGTCATACTCGAAGATCTGCGGCACCTCGCTCGTGTCCCCCGCCGTCAGATCTCCGACGCTCGAAAAGACGACAAAACGCCCATCCGGCGTCGCCTGCACTTCCCGCGCATCTGACGGCCCCCAGTCGAGCGCGTCGGTGAAGGATGGCGATGGGCACTCGGTGACGCCTGAGAGCGAGCCGGACCGCTGATTCCCCGAGCAAAGCGTCGCTACGAACGAGACTCGCCCGGCCGGATAAGACGCGTCGCGCTCAGAGACATACAGATTGTCCGCGCCCTGTTTGGGCCGGCACCTCGCGCCGTCGACGGGTTCTTCTTTCTCTTCCTGGACCCCGGCTTCTTCTTCTTCAACCCTTTCAGCGGAGCTCAGTTCCGTCAGGCATTTCCCGCCCTGGCCTTCCCTCGGGCCTTTCGTCAGCACTCCCCCGGCCACGAAATACGCATGCGAGCCATCCTCAGAGACACGCGCCACCCCCTGCACTTCCGGGCTCGCCGATCCTGTGGAGACACGCATAATCTTGTGCCCTTCGGGATTGTCGAAATCGTACTCGTACAAATTCTCCCCCATGTCGCCAGCAAACAGTTCCTGGCCTGTAAGAAAAAATACGTTGGAGCCATCCTCAGAGGCACCCGCGAACTCGCCGGCCTGCTCGGGCACCGCCGGATGTTTCGACGTCGCGACCCCGGTCTGGCATTCTTCACACGCACTGAACGTCGGCTCGGAAACCGGCACCGTATCAATCGGAAAGCCGCCGAGCCGTGCATAGAGTTCATTCACCGTCGGCCCCCCTGCGCACGCCACGGCCGTGAAGAACACACTTGAGCCGTCCGTAGAAACCGCGTTATACAGATCTTCTTCTGTCGTTGAGCCGAGAGAGGTTTCACACGAGCTGATGAGATGCCCTTCATCGTTCAGGCCCACGAGTTCCGGGTGCGAGAGGCGCTGGCCGGAATACTCATACAGCGAGCGCCCCCTCGTAGCGTCGCCTGGCCACGACAAACCATTCTCCTGAGGGAAGAGGAGGTCGAAGAGTACGTGGGAGAAATCGTCGGAGGACTCCACAAATTTGAGCTGCAAGCCGTAGAGGAAGCCCTCGGATTCCCCGGCCGGCGGGCCAGCCGTCGCCGAGGGCGGCAGGAGCGGCCCAATCTCCACCATCGCACCATCGGATTCGCGAACATAGAAATTCGCGGCCGCAAGCGATTCCGAGGGAGCCCGCGCGAGCCACAGCGTCTCACCCAGATCCGGGGCCGCCGCCAACAGCCGCTGAGCAGGAAACAGCGACGCAGGCGGAGAGACCGGCGAGACACCCCACCCCGACGGCGAACGCGAGAGCTCATACTCAGAACCATGGCTCTCCGTGTCGCTCCCTGACCCCGCAAACACACCCAACGACTCCCCCAGCAGCCGCGAGCCATCTTCGGAAACGGAAACTTCGCCGAGTTGGGTGCCGGCCTTGAATACCGGCGTCACCTGCTCGTAGGCGCGACAGTCAGGCAGATAAGAGCGAAAGCCAGGCGAAGCCGCATTCGGGCAGCCTTCCGCCAGCGCCGTCGCGGCACCGCCGACCGCCGCCACCACGAACACCAGCCAGCACAACAAACCACCGGCTACCAAAGCCGAGCCCACACCCCGACCCAGCGACGACAACAGAAACATCCGCCCACCCACCCCTACCTGCATGATTCCACCCTTTCTACAACCACACGATAAGACACGCACACATGTGGGGCCCAGGCCAACGCCCGGACCCCACACACCTCAGAACAGCAAAAGCAGTTCGACTACGGTAACGGGCTCCAAAGCGCCGTCGGTTCAGGCACGAATTTCGTGCTGGCCAATAACGTTAACGTGGTACCAACCAATGTCGACGGCAGAGCCTCGACCGTCAGTTCTTTAAGCGTCTCGGCTTCTTTTTCCCCTTTTGAATTGACTAATAAGACCGCTGCGATCGCGGGGGTCGGGAACTTCACCAGCCACGACGTAGCTTGCGTCGGTGTCTGTCCTAATTCGATCGCTCCTTCTGAGCTGCTATCCGTCAGGAGCTGCGCAGCCACTTCCCCTTCGACATTCGCTTCTTCGGCGACTGTACAGGCTGCACCTCCTTCGAATTTCAAAGGCACGAACACGGTGCCGGTTTTTGGTTTGAACTCTTCCCCAAGTGTCTGTTTGGTGGCGTCGATCTCCACCAGCTCCGACGTCAATGGATTCGTTTCAATCGGTTCTTTGACTTTGCATCCTGGTTCAGTGCCGTTACCCGTTTGTTTGCAGCTCCTGAATACGGCGATCTCGTCATCTTTGCCTGGGAGCCCCGCATTCGAGCCTAACAGCACCCCTTCCTTGATTTGCACCGACGTGCACGTGATCGATAGCCCTGCCGCCGGGGTTGACAGCGTAAAGCCTGCTGTACCGAACGCTCTAGCGTCGAAGTTATGCGTCTTACCCGCTACTAGCCGCGTCCCGCCGATCGTGAAGTACGGCGCGGTAACAGCTTGCGCCGCAGATGCAACCACAGCACTCAACGCGAACACCGCCAAAAGCGCCAACCCTATAGTTCTAAATCGTTTCATCTTCGCTACCTGCTCCTTTATCATCACGGAGCATCAAGGCAACGTAAGACCCAGATGGCATCGGGCAGCTTAGCGAGCTGCCCCTATGTAACAACCGGTGTTTTTGACTGTGAACCACATAATCGCCCCCAGCTAATCACCAGTAAAACAGCGGCCAACGGAACGAACGCCGCCGGCACGCCCCCGTCATCCAAGATCTCGCTACACATCGCCTATTTGCTCCTGTTTATTGGGAGGCTCCTGTTTACCAGAACAGAAATGAGAGCGCAATGCCGACTGCCGGCAGCCAGCGATCTGGTGAAATTTCCGCCAAACGAGCAACGGCTGAACACTGGGACAATGGCTTGGAACACGGCTCCGCACTCCACAGAAACAACTCGAGCGGACACGACGCGCGGGCCCGAGCGAGAGCTCACTCGAGCCGCTTGCGTGTGCCCTACAGCAAGCTATTGGTCATGCGTTCGACCTCAGCGATCGAGGTCAATCCCTCGCGAACCTTCGCCAGGCCGTCGTCGCGCAGTCGACGCATGCCCTCGCTGAGCGCCACTGCGACCATGTCATCCACGGAAGCGCGCTCCAGAATCAACGCCCGAATGGGCTCACTGACGCTCATCACCTCATACAGCGCCAGGCGGCCACGGTAGCCGGAGCCCGAGCAACGCGAGCAGCCGACCGCCTCATAGGGTTTGGCGCCGGCGAGACCGTGTTCGGCGAGCACAGCGTCGGAGACGCTTTGCTCTCGCTTGCAGTGCTTGCAAAGCATGCGCACGAGGCGCTGGGCGACGATGCAGTCCACAGCTGAGGACACGAGGAACGGCTCGATGCCCATGTCGATCAGCCTCCCGAGCGCGCTGGGCGAGTCGCGTGTGTGCAGCGTGGAGAGAACGAGGTGACCGGTCAGCGCCGCCTCGATGGCGATGTGCGCGGTCTCGCGGTCGCGGATCTCCCCGACCATGATCACATCCGGATCAGCGCGCAGCATCGAGCGCAACCCCACGTCAAACGTGACGCCGGCCTTGGTCTGGATCTGCATCTGCTTGATCCCAGCGATGCGCTTCTCCACCGGGTCCTCGATCGTGAGGATGCTGCGCTCGCCGTCGTTGAGCGCGTGCAGCGCCGCATACAGCGTGGTCGACTTGCCCGATCCGGTCGGCCCGGTGACGAGCACGGCGCCGTTGGGCCGGTGGATCGCTTGCGTGAAGCGCTTGAGCTCCTCGGCCTGCATCCCGAGCGACTCCAGGCCGTCGACCACCACAGCGCCTTTGTCGAGGATGCGCATCACCACGCCCTCGCCGTTGACCAGCGGCAGCGTGACCACGCGGATGTCCACGCGCCGACCCTCGACGGTTAGCGCGAAGCGTCCGTCTTGGGGCATGCGCCGCTCAGAGATGTCGAGGTCGGCCATGATCTTGATGCGCGAGACCACACCCATGGCCATTTTGCGCTTGACGGTGGCGGCAGGCATGAGCACGCCGTCGACGCGGAACAGCACCTTCGTGTCGCCCTCCTCGGGGTTCACATGGATGTCGGAGGCGCCTTGCTGGATCGCCTGCGCGACGATCGAGTGCACAAGCTTGATGACGGGCGCGTCGCTGTCGGCCTCATCCACCGAGACCTGCTCGCCCTCCTCTTCAGCCTCCTCATCGACGATGTCCTCGATCGACTCGTCCATCCGCGCCAGGCGCGCGAGCAGCAGGTTGAGGTCCTCCACCGACGCGGCCGCGGGCTTGATCCGCCGGCCGGTCATCATGCCAACGTCGTCGATCGTCAGCACGTTCGTCGGGTTGGCCATCGCCAGCAGCAGTGACCCGTCGTCGGTGAAGCCGACGGGCAGCGCCTGATAGCGCTTGGCGGCCTTGATGCCGACCAGGTTGACAGCGCCCATGTCGAGGTCGAACACCGTCAGGTCAACGAAGTCCAGGCCAAAGCGCTCGGCAACGACGCGTGCGAGCTGATCGTGGCGCAGGATCCCGCGCTCGACCAGCACCACGCCCGTGGGACGGCCCGCGGCGCGGGCGGCCGCAACGCCCTCCTCGACGGTCTCGCGATCGGACAAGCCGAGATCGACCACCACCTCGCCGATCATCCGCTGCGAGCGCCCCGGATGGCGCGGCGGATACAGGCCCTTTAGCTCCTGCTCCGCTGGCCTGGGGCCGTTCTTCCTACGCTCCTCCGCGTCGTGATCTGACCCGGCGTCTGCAGGCGTGGCAACGGCTGGCATGGCGGTATCGCCCATCACAGGCTTGTATCGGCATCATGAGAAGCCCGCTTGACCGTGCTCGAGCACACCCTTGACTTGAGCGTCGAGCGCATTCAGCCGATACAAAGCCAGGGCCTCTGGCGAGGAAAAACGCTGGCCCGACGCTGATTCTGGCCCGTGGTGGAGGATCACGCAGTGCTCGAGTGCGAGCCTGCGCTCGCCGTCGAGCGCCGCTGGCGCGTGCTCGGCAAGCACCCGCAGGCCGAGTTGCACGTGCCCAAGCAGCGTCCCCTCACGACTGCGCTCGATCTCGGCGCCGTAGCTGAACTCGCGTGTCTTGCCGAGATCGTGGACGAGCGCGGCGCTGAGCAGCATGTCCCGATCCAGACGCGGGTGCAGCGGGCAGAGCTCGAGCGCCATGGTGGCCACAGCGACGGTGTGCTCGAGCAGCCCCCCGAGGTAGGCATGGTGGCCAGACGGCGAGCGCCCGGAGCGCGAGCCAGCGCCGGTGGCGCCAGATGAGGAGCCCGAAGTAGGCGCGCCGGGCAGCGAGCACGGCGCGCGGCGGAGCTCCGCGCGCAGGTGCTCGTCCCCCAACAACCGCTCCAGCAGCGCCTTCAGCGGGGGGTCGTAGACCTCGCGTGCGAGGTGCTCGAGGAAGCCTTCGAGCTCGTCGCGGTCGCGGTAGGCGGTCGGCAGGAACCGAGCGGGGTCGGCCTCAGCGCCCTCCGCGCGAGCGATCGTGTTCAGCTCGATCTGCAGCTCGTCGCGAAAGCGCTGTACGCGCCCGCGCACACGCACCAGCTGGCCGCGCTCAAAGCGACCGGCGAGCACGTCGGCGTCGCGGAAGGCACGCGCACGGATCGCTCCGGTGCTGTCGCGCAACTCGACTGTTAGGTATGGCGAGCCAGCCCGGGAGATCTGGCGCTCCTTGCGCGTACAGGCAAAGACAGCGTCCACGTCCTCGTCGCAGCGCAGCGTGGCAACGGTCTGGACGGGCTCGGTGGAGGCGGTGATAGTGCCGGAAGCCATCGCCGCATGATGTACGGTGGTTCGGATGCAGCCGCTCATTTGGGACCGCCGTCCGGGTGGCCTGAGGGCCCCGGCGATGGTCTGCGCGTTCGAGGGCTGGAACGACGCGGGAGATGCCGCCTCCGGCGCAGTGTCGTTCCTGGCTTCCGCGCTTGAGGCCCGCAGCTTCGCGCGGATCGACTCGGAGGAGTTCTACGACTTCCAAGCCAACCGGCCGGCCATCCGCTTCGGCGCCGACGAAGTCCGTGAGATCGAGTGGCCGACGGTGGAGATCTTCGAGGCACAGGCACCGCGCGCGCAGCGCGATCTGGTGCTGGTGCAGGGCGTCGAGCCCTCGATGCGCTGGCGCGCGTTCAGCAGCCACCTGGTGGATCTGGCGGAGGCGCTGGGGGTGCAGGTGGTGGTCTCGCTGGGCGCGCTGCTGGGCGATGTCCCCCACACGCGTCCAGTGGCGATGAGCGGTCACGCGTCTGATGCCACGCTGCTGGAGCGGCTTGGCATCCAGGCATCCAGCTACGAGGGGCCCACAGGCATCGTGGGCGTCTTGCACACGGCCTGCGCGCAGGCCGGGCTGCCCTCGGCGAGCCTGTGGGCTTCGGTACCCCATTACGTCGCCGCTGCCGCCAACCCCAAGGCTGCGTTGGCGCTGCTGCGCAGGGTGGAAGTGCTGATCGGCGTGTCTGTAGACGTATCGGAGCTCGAGGTGGCGGCGGCGGACTACGAACGCCAGGTGGGGTTGGCCGTGCGCAGCGACCCCGACATCCAGGCGTTCGTCGAACGCCTGGAGCAAGCCGCTGACAGCGAAGAGCAGGAGACCCCTGAGGAGCTTCCCTCGGGCGACATCATCGCCAGTGAATTCCAGCGGTTCTTGCGTCAGCGTGGGCGCGAGGGGAAGTAAGGCGACCCTCTCCCCCGGGAACCACCGCGCCAGCGCCGCCCCCGCCGCCAAATCACTGCAGCAACACGGTGTATTGCCATGGCTATACACCGTGTTCAGAGGAACATACAAAGCACGGCGGGCTCACGACCCACCAATGTCTGCCACGACGGCCCCCGCCGCAGCGCGCGCCCCTCTAAGCCTCAGCAGCCGGACACACGATCCGGTAGTCACAGATCGAGCAGGCAGAACGCGATGGCGTGGGCTCGAACTCCTGCGCGAGGATGCCCTCGCCAACCTCCAGCACCACATCCTTGACGGCATTGGCGTCCCGCTCATCGCGTGTTACGGGCACCTTGAGGTCGTCGAGCACGTAGTAGTAGGCCTGCTGGGAGCACTCGAGCTTCCAGTCTTCACGCGCGGCGAGCGCGTAGAGCGACAGCTGGATGTCGTCACGCAGCTGCTCGGCGGTCTTGGGGCGCGAGGTCTTGTAGTCGATCAGCTCGTACTCAGCGCCGAGCCGATCGACCCGGTCGACGCGCCCGCGCACGTGGTGGGGCCCGAGCCGGAAGTCGAACTGGCGCTCGAACCAGACAGGCTGGGAGCCCTGGCCATCCAGCCGCGCGTGGTAGCGCGTGAGGGCGATCTGCGCCTTCTCGAACAGCTCGCGGTCACGCTCGCTCTCGCCGAAGCCGGCGCGGCGCCAGCGGGTGTCGAGCAGCTCGAGCAGCTGGGCGAGGGTTTGGCCGCCGTCGGAGTGGTAGCGCTCGAGCACCTGGTGCACGACGATGCCGAAGCGCTGATGGACGGTCTGCTCAGTTGGGATGCGCAGGACGCGGGCGAACTTGTAGCGCAGCGGGCAGGCGCGATAGGTCTGGATGTCGGATGCGGACAGTGCGAGCCCAACTCCGCGGCGAGGCAGAAAGGGTCCGAGCGAGTGCTCCTCGCGCGGCGCAAGCGCCTGCGCCCGGGCGCGATCGTCGCCCTCAGCATCGCCGTCAACGGCGAGCAGCGTGTCGTCCAGCGTAGAGGTGAGGAGGATCTCGCGCTGCAAAGGGGTGGCGGCGGCAAGCAGGCGCACATTGACGTCAGCGAGCGCATCGGCGAGGCTCTGCCCGTCGGGGCGCTGAAGCACAGCGGAGAGCTTGAGCAGCTCGAGGTAGCGCACAACCCCGTGGGAGATGTCGAGGTCGGTGTCGAGCCGCAGCTCGCCGAGGCGCCCGCCGATGCGCGTGACCCCCTCGAGCACCTCCTCGCGCAGCAGCCGCATCGTGTCAGCGAGCCGATCCCCGGCTAGCGCTCCCTCGGCGTGATCTGGCGCCTGCTCGGGGCTGCGCCTATCCCCCACCGTGCCGGGCACAACGGTGGCGAGATGACGGACGAGATCGCGCGTGCTGGCCTCGGGCTTGGCGCGCACGAACTCGGTGGCGAGCTCGCGTAGCCGCCCGAGGCTGGCACGCTGCTCGGCGGCATCCTCGGGGGCCAGCAGCACTCGCCCGCGAACACCGAGGCGCTCGATCAGCCGCCCGATGAAGACATCGGGCGCCAGCGTGTCGAGCTCGGCGGCTGCGCTGCGGTGCAGCTCGAGGAAACGCTGGATGCGTTCGCGCGCCTCGGGTGGCACCTGGGGTGCCTCGATGGCGGCGTCGAGGCCGAGCACGAGATCGAGCTTGCGCCGGCGCGCTACCTGGATGACCCGCGCGAGCGCGACCTGGCGAAGCTCAACGGGCGGCCTGGCGAGCGCGCGCACGACCGCGGCCGCATCCTGTGGATCGACGAGCAGGCGCATCCAGGCGAGCACGTCGCGAACCTCTGCGCGCTTGAGAAACGCGCCAGCCTGCTCAGCGCCAGCGGCTTGCTCGGCGCCAGCGGCCGGATTGTCGCTCGAAGCGCCTGATGGCTCCCCGCGCGGCGAGCCATTTGGCGGCGCGGGCGCGATCCTGGAGCCAGACACGCTGTCAAGGATACGCGTGAGGATTTTCGGAGCTCCGCCCGCCGTGGCTACGCTGGAGTGATGGACGTGATCGATTGGGGCATGGCCCAGAGGATTGGTGAGCTGATTGCGGGCTCGCCGCCGTTCGGGGGTGTGCGTGCCGAATCGGTCGAGCCGCTTGCACGTGAGTTCGCGGGGCGTGTGGGTTCCTACAGCGGCCTGGAGATCTCGGGCGAGCTGCCGGCGCTAGAGCTGGTGGACCGCCCGGGCTGGATTGCGGCGAACCTGCAGAGCATGCGGCCGATGCTGGCGCCGCTGACGGAGTCGATGGGCGCGGGCAAGGGCCCATTCGCGGGTCCGTTGCGCTCGGCCTCTGGCCTGATGATGGGCGTGCAGGTGGGTGCGCTTGCGGGCATGCTCTCCCAGCGCGTGCTGGGGCAGTACGACTTGGCGCTGCTGGACTCCTCGGTGACACCGAGGCTCTTGCTGCTGGCTCCCAACCTGGCGCAGGCGGCAAGCACGCTGCATGTGGACCGCGACGAGCTGGTGCTGTGGGTGAGCATCCATGAGATCACGCATGCGGTGCAGTTCACGGGTGCTCCGTGGCTGCGCGAGTACCTGGGTGGAATGCTCAAGGAGCTGATCGATGGCTTGCAGGTGACGATCTCGGGGCGTCCTTCAGAGGACGGAGATACCACTACTGATGGCACTGGCAAGGGTGCGGGCAACGGCGGCTTGGGCGGGTTGGGCGGCTGGATGCCGAGCCTGCCGAAGCTGCCAGACCAGGCGCAGCTGCGTGAGATGGTGGAGCGCGCACGTCGCGGTGAGCTGCTGCGGCTGACACTCGGCGAGGATCGCTGGGCGCTGGTGGAGCGGATGCAGGCGGCGATGTCGCTGATCGAGGGTCACGCGGAGCACGTGATGGATGCGGTTGGCGCGGAGGTGTTGCCGTCGCTGCCGCGTTTGCGCGCGGCGATGAACCACCGCCGCGAGAATCGGGGTCTGCCGTGGCGCGTGCTCGAGCGGCTGCTGGGGTTGGAGCTGAAGATGAAGCAGTACGAGATGGGACGGCGCTTCTGCGACGCGGTCGTCGATGCGGGCGGCTCGCAGGCGCTGGCGCTGGCCTGGAGCGGGCCAGAGGCGCTGCCCACCACAGCCGAGCTCGACGATCCTGCGCTGTGGATCGCCCGTGTGCCTGGTGCTAGCCCCACTGGCAGCCGGAGCTAATGGCCAGGAATGCACGGTCCGACTAACTCGGAGCCGACAGCCGCTGACGAGCCACTCGAGCCTACGGTCGCCGATGTATCGAGGAGCACGGGGGCCTCCCGGTGATCGTGACTGACCGGCCAATGGAGTTGATGAGCGCGGAGGAGACTCGCACGGCGGTCGAGCGCGTGCGGCGTTGATTGCACCGGACTCGTGCGTCCCGATCGCGCCTATGCAAAGATCGAACGCATGTTCCTCTTGTTACAAGCCCCGCCGAGAATACCCCAGTAGTTACAGGGTTTTCACGTCCTGCTACGATCGCCGTGTAACGATCTCTCCCAAGCGGGTTACAAACAGGTGTTCGGCTGCTGAAGCCAGCGGCCAGCCCCCCACGAACAGCCCCTATCAGCCATTCCTCGCAGCCTGCGAGGAAGAGACAGGAGACTTACCAAGATGCCAACAGCCCCCAAAGCCTCACCCGCCGGGTCAAAAGCCCGAGCTAAAGCGGCTAAAAAACCAGCTTCGGCGAAAGCGTCAACGACTCGTCGTTCAACGGCGAGCCCTCGCTCGAGCGCGAGCGGCACGACGAAGACCAAGGCCACTCATGCGAAGGGTGCGCGCACGCGTGCGGCGAACACCGGCGAGCGCGCCGTGCGCCAGGCGCAGACAGCTACCCGTGAGACGGCTGATGTGGTCGGTGACTACGCCGAGCGCGCCGTGCTGATTCCGGTTGGCGCCGCTCTGATCGCTCGTGAGCGCGTGGTCTCGACGGTCAGCGACACGATCTCGATCTACTCCTCGCCGACCAAGACCCAGGCGCAGCTGCAACGCTTTGAGCGCCGCGGCGTGACGGCCCGCAACCGGCTCGAGCGCGAGGTGCGCAAAGCGCGTGTACGTGTTGAGCGTGAACTGCGCCAGCGCAGGCGCAGCATCGAGAGCACGGTGAGCGAGCTCGAGGAGCGCCGCGACGCGATTGCCAAGAGTGGAGAGGATCTGGCCAACCGCGTGCCGGACCTCGCTAACCGCGTACCCGAGCTGGCCAACCGAGTCCAGGAGCGCATCCTCAGCCTCGTCTAGAGCCACAAGTTTCCCCCGCCCGGTCTGGAGAGGCCGGCAGTGGGGAAGATCTGCCGGCCTCATATCCCGCCGGCAGTAGCAGCACCCTCTCCTCCCCTCGACCCGCGGGCGGCCCCCACCGCCCGCGGGTCACTTTAATGGCCCCACAGGCTGCGGCGCAGCGGCCAGAGCATCCGCGCAAAAGTCGGGAACAATAGGGCTATTCGCTCGCTTTATCCCGATAGTCAGAACTAGACTGCGTGAGTGCTTGAAGGGGTGGAGATCGAGGAGCGGCGAGCCGCCCAGCGGTCGAGCCCCCGTACTCGTCGCGCATGGACACCGCTCGCGCGCGCGCTGGCAGCGACTGGCGATCACTGGACTTTGATGATCGCACTCAGGCTGGCGCCTGGCAGGATGCGCGTGACTCACTTGCAAAAGCACCTGCCTGGCATCAGCGCGGGGGTGCTGGAGCGTTATCTGCAGCAGATGATCGCGCTCGAGCTGGTCACGCGAACGCGCTTCAAAGAGATGCCGCCGCGCGTTGAGCTCGAGCTCACCGACGCTGGGCGCGAGCTGCTCCCTGTAGCGGGCGCGCTGGCGCGCTGGGGGGCGCGCTATCTGTGGTCGGCGCCGCGGGAGCACGAGCAGATCGATCTCGACGCCCTGCTGCAGCTATTGCCGATGCTGCTGGAGGACAGTGCCAACCTGCCTGCAGGCTCGGTGGAAGCGATCGTCGAGCACAGCGACCCGCCTATCTGTCACCGCTACCTCGTGCAGGACGGGTGCCTGCGAACAGACGACAGCAGCGGCGATGGCAGCGCAGGGGGTGCGGAGGCTGCCACCGGCGGGCAGGCCACCGCCACGCGGCTCAGGCCAGCTGTGCTCCATGGCGACAAGGACGCTTGGATCGCTGCGCTTGGACCTGGCAGTAACTACACGCGCCTGCGCGTGACCGGCGATAAGCGGCTAGCCAAGCGTGTCCTTGACGGACTTGGCGGGCAGCTCCGCCAGGGTTTGGCACAATGGCCGCGTGACCGACACTGATGAGATCCGCACAGCGCTTGAGGTTGTAATCGATCCCGAGCTGCACCGCTCGATCGTTGAGCTCGACATGGTGCGCTCGATCGACATCAGCCCTAACGGCGTGGTCGACGTGACGGTCTCGCTGACCACCCCTGGATGCCCGATCAAGGGCCACTTCCAAACCGGTGTCGCCCAGGCTGTCTCCGCCTTGCAGGGTGTCACGCACGTGAACGTCTACTTCGATGTTCTGTCTGACACGCAGAAGCAGGCGCTACAGCAGAAGCTCGGCCGGGGCAGCTTGCCAGCGGGCGCACTTGCGCAGGTTGCCAATGTCCTGTGCATCGGCTCGGGCAAGGGCGGCGTTGGCAAGTCCACGCTGACCGCCAACCTCGCTGCTGCGCTGACCGCTGAAGGCAAGCGTGTGGGTGTGCTGGACGCTGACGTGTGGGGCTACTCGATCCCGCGCATGTATGGGCTCGGCGCCACCCGTCCTGATGTCTCGGCGCAGCGCAAGATCATCCCTCTTGTGGCCCACGGGGTGAAGGTCATGTCGATCGGCTTCTTCGTTGAGGAGGACGCTGCGGTGGTGTGGCGTGGGCCGATGCTGCACAAGGCACTGACGCAGTTCCTGCAGGATGTCGAATGGGGCGCCCTTGACTACCTGCTTGTTGACCTGCCGCCTGGTACGGGCGATGTGTCGATGACGCTCGCGCAGCTGCTGCCCCAGGCGCAGTTCATGATCGTGACCACGCCGCAGCAGACCGCGCAGAAAGTGGCCCGCCGCTCGGCCCACATGGCGCACAAGGTTGACTTGGAGATTGGCGGGGTGATCGAGAACATGTCCAGCTTCACCACCCCTTCGGGTGAGCGCTTTACGATCTTTGGCGAGGGTGGCGGGCAGGAGCTGGCTGACGAGCTCGACGTGCCGCTGCTTGGCAAGGTGCCGCTGACGATGCCGTTGCGTGAGCAGGCTGACGATGGCATTCCACTAGTGATCGAGGACCCTGATGACCCGGCCTCCCAGGCGATTCGTCAGGTCGCCCGTGGATTGATCGCGATGGCGCCTATCGCACTGCCGGTGCTGCCGCTCGTCAATGTCGCGCCTGCCGCTCCAACACCGGCTGAGAGCCCTAAGCCGGTGGGCATGTCACTGCCGATGGCCTGAGCCGCAAGACTCGGTTTTCGAGTCCGAGACAATCCGCCAAATCGCTGGCGCGCTGGCAATCCAGGACGTAGAGTCGCCCCGGATCGATCCTCTCCGATCGGCCGTGTTGATCGCTCGTTCGCCCTCTGTGAAGGAGGCTTTGCCGCCGGCATGTCATTCCAACGTCGCTTTCTCCTACCCCTCCTCCTCCCCCTCGTGATCCTTGCCGGGTGCGGCAGCGGCACCCAGTCACTGCCGAGCGGGCAGCGCAAGCTGATCGCCGAAGCGGACCCGATTTGCGCGAGTGCCAGTGCCAAGCGTGCGGAAGCAAACAGCAAGCTTGGCACCGTGACGTCCTTGTCTAGCCCGACGGTCCTCAAGAGCATCGCGGAAACTGCGCCAGGCGTGAGCGCCTATGAGAGCGAAGCGGTGGCCAAGTTGCGCCAGCTGAGCGCGCCTGCGTCGCTGTCCAGCGATTGGCAGACGATGCTGGCGGGCCTGCAGAAGCTGGCCAAGGCCACCGGGCAGCTAGGCGTCTATGCCAAGGAAAAAAATGTTGCTGCAGGGGAAAAGCTCCTTGCTAGCAGCAAGGTCACGCGCGAACAACTTCTCGTAATTGCCGGTCGCGATGGCTTCTCGCATTGTGGACGCGCTGACTGAGCGCTGCGCGTCCGCTCTGACATTGGGCGTGGGGCGCTGCGTGAGCGCTCGCCGCGGATGACCCAGGCGCCGCTAACGTGTCGGAGGCGAACGCCGATGCGATCGCTTGACAAGCGGATGCCACCTGGGAGGATCGTCTTTCCAATGCCAGTACAGGATCAACAGGAGGAGCAGGACGACCGGGCGCAGTCGACGGCGGCGCAACCGGCCCCGCAGGCGGAGCCCCAGAACGGCAAGCAGGAGGACGGCACGGTCGAATTCGACGAACGCCGCGCCAAGATGGAGCGGCTGCGTGCGGAGGGCATCGAGCCCTACCCGCCGGTCAGCCTGTGGGCGACGCGGACGCGCATCGCCGACGTGCTTGGCGCACACGACCCGGCCACGCTGGAGGCGGGCGAGCACACGGAGCTGAGCTACCAGATCGCCGGGCGGCTGATCTCCCGGCGCGGACACGGCAAGACGGCGTTCCTGGACATCCGCGACCTCTCCGGCCAGGTTCAGGCGGTCGTGCGCGTGGACGCGCTCGGGCAGGAGAGCTACGACCGCATTCTCGGCTTCGACATCGGCGACATCCTCGCCATCGACGGCTGCATATACGTAACCCAACGCGGTCAGCTCGCCCTGGCGGTGAAGCAGTGCACGCTGCTGACGAAGACGCTGCGACCGCCGCCGGACAAGCACCATGGCCTGGGCGACACGGGCACCCGCTATCGCTACCGCGAGCTTGACCTGATCGCCAACGAGGACACGCGCGAGCTGTTCGTCACGCGCTACAAGATTGTGTATGCGATCCGCGAATGGCTGAACGAACGTAACTTCATCGAGGTGGAAACGCCGGCGCTGCAGTCGCTGGCGGGCGGCGCTGGCTCGCGGCCGTTCACCACCCACCACAACGCGCTGGATCGGGATCTGTACCTGCGTATCTCTGTTGAGCTGTTCCTCAACCGCTGCATTGTTGGCGGCATGGAGAACGTTTATGACATGGGCAAGGTGTTCCGCAACGAGGGCATCTCTCCCAAGCACAGCCCTGAGTTCACGATCATCGAGTTCATGATGGCCTACGCGGACTACAACGACGTGGCCACAGCGACCGAAGAGATGTTCCGCGACGTTGCCCAGCGCGTGCTGGGCCGCACGACGATCAAACGCAATGGCGAGGACATCGATCTGGCCAAGCCGTGGCGGCGGGTGACGATGCGCGAGCTGATCCTGGAGCGCTTTGGCCTGGACTTCATGGAGTCGACGCGCGAGCAGCTGGCGGAGGTGCTCGATGAGCCGATGGATCCGCGGGCGACGTGGGCTGAGGTGGTGGCTGATATCTACTCGGAGAAAATCGAGTCGACGATCAACCAGCCAACGCATGTGTTCGACTTCCCACTGGAGCCGTTTCCGATCACCAAGCGCCACTCCGTTCACCCTGAGCTGGGCGAGCACTTCGACGCGGTGATTGGCGGCATCGAGCTGGTCAGCGGCGACACGGAGCTCAACGACCCGGTCGATCAGTGGCAGCGCTTTGTCGATCAGCGCAAGCGGCGGATGATCGATGATGAGGACGTGCCGCACCCCAACGATGAGGAGTACGCCCGCGCGATCGAGTACGGCTACTCCCCTACTGCTGGCGGCGGCATGGGCATTGACCGCTTGGTGATGATCCTCACCGAACGCGACACGCTGCGCGAGGTGATCCCGTTCCCGATCGTCAAGGATCTCCGGTGAGCACGGGCGCGGGCAAGCTTGACCTCGACCCGGGCATCGTGTCTGCCTGCCGCACGGCGGCCGCACAGATCGCCGAGCAGGTGGCTGAGCAGATCGCTGGACGCACGACTTTCTCGGTCGAGCGCAGCGTGACAAGACTGTTGGGGATGGACGGCGCCGACGGCCTGGAGGTACCGCTGCCGAATGTGCTCGTGGATCACGTGCACGACGGTGGCGGCCTCGGCCGCGGCGTCGCTTTTTGGATCGGCAATGCGATGCTGCAGACGGGGCGCGCGCCGCAGCAGATCGCTGAGGCGGTGAGCGCGGGCGAGCTCGACCTGTTCGCGCTAGACACGGCTGAGGAGCAGGCGATTCGCGAGCGCGTCACGGAGGAGTGCGCGTCACGCCTGCGTGAGATCTCACAGCGCTTTGAGGAGCGCAGGGCGATGCGCGAGCGCCTGGGCGATGCGGCCGCGCCGCTGCGCTATGTGCTGACGGCGACGGGCGATGTGTATGAGGACGTTGTGCACGCCAAGGCGGTGGCGCAGGCGGGCGGTGACATTGTGGCGGTGATCCGCTCGACCGCGCAGAGCCTGCTCGACTATGTCCCCTATGGCCCGACCACGGAGGGCTATGGCGGCACGTTTGCCACGCAGGCGAACTTCAAGATCATGCGCGAGGCGATGGATGAGTGGTCTGAGCAGCATGGCCGCTATGTGCGCCTGTCGAGCTTCTGCTCTGGCCTGTGTATGTCGGAGATCGCGGCTATGGGCGCGTGGGAGGGCTTTGACAACATGGTCAACGACGCGCTCTACGGGATTCTCTACCGAGATATCAACATCGTGCGTGGCCTGATCGACCAGCGCATCTCACGCATGATCAACGGCTATTTCGGCGTGGTGATCAATACGGGCGAGGACAACTACCTGCGCACGGCGGATGCTGTCGAGGCTGCTCCTTCGGTGACTGCGTCGCAGTTCATCAACCATCAGCTGGCGCGAGACTCGGGTGTGCCGGACGCGCAGATCGGCCTGGGTGACGCGTTTGAGATCGACATCCCTGTCACGAATGGCTTGCTGTATGAGTGGGCGCAGGCGCAGCTGACGCGCGAGCTGTTCCCGGACTGCCCTGTGAAGTACATGCCGCCGACGCGCCACATGGACGGCAACCTGTTCCGCACGCACGCGGCGGACACGCTGTTCAACCTCGTCACGATCGCCACTGGGCAGGGCATCCAGACGATTGGCGTGCCCACGGAGGGGATCTTCACCCCTCACGTGCATGACCGCGTGTTGGGGTTGCAGAACGTGGACTACGTGTTCAATGCTGCTCGCGATCTGGGCGAGGAGATTGAGTTCAAGCGTGGCGGCATCATCCAGACGCGCGCGCGGGAGGTCTTGGCTGGCGCGCACGAGCTGCTCGAGCGGATCGCCCAGACGGGCCTGTTCACTGCGGTGGAGCAGGCGACGTTTGGTGATGTCAGCCGCAAGCTGGATGAGGGCCGCGGCATTGAGGGGATCATCGACACTGACGAGGGTTATTTCAACCCGGTGGTGGAGCTGATGCGCGACCCGGCCGTCGCGGACGAGGCCACTTATGCATGAGTTAGCCCGGCGTGAGGCCACCGATGCGTGACGCCGTGGACCTGACGGCCGTGAGGCCATATGCCGATCACCTGGGTGACGGCCTGGTGCAGATGAGCTTCACGCTGCCTGTGCCATATTCGCTGGCGGCGCGCAGGGCGGCGTTGGAGCTTGCAGCCAACATGGGCTTCTCTGAGCCTGAGGTTGTCCACTATGAGGAGCTGACGGAGGGTTATACGTATTTCGTGATGTTTGGGCGCTGCACGCAGACGGTCGATTTCGCTGCGTTGCAGGGCGAGGGCTTTGACATCGAGTACATGAATGAGGATGAGATCGAGGCCTTTGCGGCGGAGCATCTGGCGCGCAAGGTTGTGGTGGTGGGCGCTAGCACGGGCTCGGACACGCACAGCGTGGGGATTGACGCGATGCTCAACCTCAAGGGCTATCACGGCCACCATGGCCTTGAGGGCTACCGCTCGTTTGAGACGTACAACCTCGGCAGCCAGGTTCCCAACAGCGTGTTGCTGGCCAAGGCGATCGAGGTGGACGCCGATGCGATCCTGGTCTCCCAGACGGTCACCCAGCAGAACCTGCATGTGCATAACTTGACGGAGCTGGTGGAGATGGTCGAGGCGGAGGGCAAGCGTGGGGAGATGATCCTCGCGTGTGGCGGGCCGCGTGTGTCGAACGAGCTGGCCAAGGAGCTCGGCTATGACGCGGGCTTCTCCAAAGGCACCGAACCGCATCACCTGGCGACGTTCATCGTGCGCGAGCTCGCCGCACGCGCCGAGTCCTCTGCGCGGGCCACGTCGGCGACCGAGTCCGCGATCGGCTGAGCTGATGACGCTCAGCGAGCTCACCGCATCGGATCGGCGCCTGGCGCTGGTGGGGCTCGCCAAGAACACTGGCAAGACGGTCGCGCTGACGGCGCTGCTGCGCGAGCTCCAAGACGATGGCCGCTGTGTTGGTGTGACCTCGGTGGGGCGCGACGGCGAGGAGCATGACGTGATCGACGCCCGCATCGAGAAGCCGCGAGTGCGCCTGCCCGCGGGGAGCCTGGTGGCGACGACGGACGGCCTGCTGCGGGCGAGCGCGATCGCGCATGAGCTGGTCGGGGACACCGACGTGCGTACCCCGCTGGGCAGGGTCCTGATCGCACGCTTGGCGGCCGCTGGCACGATCGAGATCGCCGGCCCGAGCGCTGCTACAGACGTGCGCGCTGTTAGCGATGCGATGCTTGCGCATGGCGCTGAGCAGGTGCTGATCGATGGCGCTGTCGATCGGCGTGCGGCGTCCTCGCCGGAGGTGACCGATGGGCTGATCATGTCCACCGGCGCGGTGCTTGATCGTGACATCGAGGAAGTTGTCTTACAGACGCGCGACGCAGTCGAGCTTGTGCGCCTGCCGAGCGTCGAGGACGGGTCTGATACAGGCCTGCGGCTGGCCCAGCTGGCACGAGCAGGGGTGAGCAGTGTCAACGGCGAGCGTGTGACCCTGCTCGTGGATGAGGACTTCGCGACCGTCGCGCTGCCCCCGCGCTTCGTCCTCTCGACTGAGGCTGAGCAGATCGCTGAGCTGCTCGATGCGAACCCGACTGCGCGCTGGCTGCTCGTTGCTGGCGCGCTACCAGACCGGTTCCTGCGCAACCTTGTGCATGCGGTGCATCGGCGCCGGCGTGAGCTGGTGGTGGTCGTGGCCGACTCCACGCGGGTGTTTCTGTGGAAACGAGGCCCCGACTGGTATCGGCGCCAGGGTGTCGAGCTGCGGACGCTCAACTCGATCCAGCTGCAGGCGATCACCGTCAACCCGATCGCGCCGCAGTCACACGGCTTCGATTCCGCGGAGCTACGCGGGCTGCTCGAAGAGGCGATTCCCGATGTGCCGATCTTCGACGTGCTGCATGCGGACTACGCCGGTGTGGCGCCGATCGCTGGGAACGCCACGGTCGGCTAGTGAGCGTGGGGTCCGAGCCAACGCCCGGACCCCACGCACTCACGTTGCGCTACGCGCCACCGATTTATGGTAATGGACTCCAGAGCGCGTTGGGTTCCGGCACGAATTTCGTGCTCGCCAGTAACTGTAACGCAGTACCCGACAGGACCGTTGCGGTGCCGAAGGAGATGAGGCTAACCTTCTGGATTTTACCTACCCCGCCGGAGATTAACCACACTTGCGTGATTGCCGCTTCGGGGAACTTGAGCAGCCACGACGTCGCCTGCTCAGGAGTCTGCCGTAATTCGACGTTGCCTTCACCCGCATTATCTAATCGCACTTCGCCAGCCACCGAGCCAGACACTGTCGTTTCAGGGAGTATACAAGCCTCGCCCACGAAGTTCAGGGTGACAAACGTGGTACCGGCCGCGGGAAAGAACTCTTCGTAGAGCTTTTTCCCGACTTTGCTGTTTTCTACGTTCTCCACCTGCTCAGACCTGATTGGGTTGGTTTTGATGATTGGGCTTTCGAGCTCGCAACCTTCCTCTACGCCATTGCCTACTTCCAACCTGCACTCGGAGAATACAGCGATCTCGTTGTCTTTGCCTGGGTTTTCCGCGTTTGAGCCTAACAGCACGCCTTCTTCGGTCCCCAAGCCGTCACATGTGATCCCGATCCCCTGCGCTGCGTTGATCAGCGTGAAGTTGTGGAGAACATTACCGATTTTGTATACTCTCGCATCGAAGTTGTGCGTCTTGCCGGCTATCAGCCGGGTCCCACCGATGGTGAAGTACGGTGCGGTTTCGGCTTGCGCCAGCGACGCGCCCACAACAGCCAATGCGAACATTGCCAACAACGTTACTATTGTCAATCTAGCTAGTTTCATCTTCGCTATCAGCTCCTTCTCATAATGAGCGTCACGGCGACGGAGGTGACAACAGGGTGCTTAGCGACGACTTTCGTGGCCGCGGGCAGCGGATGCGGCTACCGGCCGCGGATAATCGTCTCTGGCCGAGCACCGGCATCGCTGCGACCGCCGTGGCCAGCACCAAGACACCACCACGAACCGAGAACTCGACACACATCGCCGATCCACTCCTATCGATTTGGGAGGGCAGGTCTACCAGACGCGCAGCGGAACGCAAGGGCCCAGCGTAGAGATTTTTTCGGCTCAGATGTTCCATATAACGAACGACGGGTAGATGCTGGATCTTCCTCAGACGTAGCTGCGAACTCGACAGAAACAACTTGCGACTAAAAGCCGCCCGGTCCGAGGAACAGGAGCTTGTCGTCGATCGAGGAGCTCGCCAATCCGCCTCCCGTTGGAGACATGGCCACAAAGACGGCGGCGTGTCTCCAGCTACTCCAACAGCCCACCTAGCGATTCTCCGAATTAGGAATACCAACGGGTGCAGGGCAAAACCCACGGGCCATCGTGCCAGCTCGCGAGCACACTCCAGCGCACTGACGGGCCGTCCTTGACGCTCCCACGGCGCGTCGATGATAGTGCTCCTCGCTGCCCGCCCATCCATCGAGTGTGACGACTAACGGGAGGCTCGCCGCCCGTAGCCAGATCGCGGGGTCCGTCGAATGAGCACGATTGTCGAGAGGCTTGACGTAGTTGACGCGCACAACAGCTCCAACCGGCTGCTGTCGGTCGTGATCCCATGCCTGAACGAGGCGGAGAACATCGAGCTGTGCGTGACAGCTGCGCTGGGGGCGATGACGCGCGCGGGGATAGCAGGCGAGGTGATCGTCGCCGACAACGGCTCAGAGGACGGCAGCGCCGAGCTAGCCGAACTGGCGGGCGCCCGCGTAGTGCGCGAGCCTCGCCGTGGCTATGGCAGCGCTTACCTCGCGGGCTTCGCGGCGGCTCGCGGCGAGTACATCGTGATGGCAGATGCCGATCTGACGTATGACTTCGAGGAGATCCCCAGCTTCCTCGCCGCCCTGCGCGACGGCGCCGACATGGTCGTGGGCGACCGTATGGAGAACATTCACCCGGGAGCGATGCCGTGGCTTCACCGCTACATCGGCAACCCGCTGCTGTCGCGCTTTCTCAATCTCCTCTTCCATACCGGTGTACGCGACGCGCATTGCGGGATGCGCGCTGTCAGGCGCAGTCGCCTGGAGGTTCTGCAGCTGCGCACTACCGGCATGGAGTTCGCCTCGGAGATGATTGTGCGTGCGGCCAAGGAGAAGCTCGACATCCGCGAGATCCCCATCGAGTATCACCCCCGCGGCGGGGAGTCGAAGCTCTCGAGCTTCCGTGACGGCTGGCGGCACCTGCGCTTCCTGCTGCTGCACTCGCCCAACCATCTGTTCATCCTGCCCGGAGCGCTGATCGCTGTGCTCGGTGGCCTGATCTCGCTGACGGTGCTCGCGCGCATTCCCCTGCTCGCACGCCAGTGGGACCTGCACACGCTGATCGGCGGCTCGCTGCTGCTCATCATCGGCGCTCAGCTCGTCGGCCTCGGGCTGTGCGCCCATGCTTACGCGACGTATTTCATGGGGGAGCGCGATGCATGGTTCGACCGTGCGCGTGAGCGCTTGCGCCTAGAGCATGGGCTGATGCTGGGCGGCGCGGTCGCGCTGGCTGGCGCTGCGCTGATCTTGGTTGTCGTGCTCGACTGGGCCCAGCGCGGCTTCGGCAGCCTCTCCCAGGAGCGCGTGGCGATCTTTGCCGCCTCGCTGCTGGTGATTGGCATTCAGATCGTGTTCACCTCCTTCCTGCTCAGCATCCTCGGCCTTCGCCGCGACTGATGCTCAGCGTGAGGATCGCGCTCGCGCTGGCGGCCACGCTGACGGCGCTCGCGATCGCGCTGACGCTGCAGGGCGCGCCGCTGAGCGTCGCTGGCACGAACGGCATTCCCGACGCAGGTGAAGTAGCGACAACGAAACGTGACACGCACGCATGCCAGGGCAGCGAAACCGTTCCCGCCGGCACCACCGCCGTGCGCCTCACGCTCGCAGCCGAGATCGGTCCCAGGACGACACTCACAGCGAGCTCCGCCGGACGCACGATCACACACGGCCTCCGTGGCCAGGGCTGGACCGGAGCCACCGTGACGGTGCCCGTCCAGCGCGTATCACACACGGTCCGCAACGCCAAGATCTGCTTCGCGCTCGCGCGGCCGCTCGAAGTTATCGAGCTGTTTGGCAAGCACACGCTTGGCGCGCAAGCGCTCGTCGGTCCGCATGGCGAGCGGCTGCCGGGTCGGCTGGGAGTTGAATACCTGCGCCCTGGTCGCGCCTCATGGCTGTCGCTTCTGTCTGCTGTCGCTCGACGCATGGGTCTCGGTCATGCCTGGGGCGGCAGCTGGATAGCGCTGGCGCTGGCAAGCGCAATGGCGGGCGCAGCCGCGCTGATGGCGTGGCTGGCCGTCAGGGAGCTACGCCCCGAGGAGCCGCTGTGAGCACACGTGGCTCGAGACGAGCTGCTGCGCCCCCGCCAGCCAAGCCACGGCCAAGCGTGGGGTCGCGCGCGTTCACGAGACGCGCACAGCGAACTGCCAGCCGACGGACAGGGCGATCTCCTCGGGGCGCGCACGCGCCACGTTGGAGTGGCCTGGTAGCGCTACTGCGCCAGGTGCCCACCGCCGCCTGGGTCTGCATGCTCGTGGCGTTCTTGAGCGCCGCATGCTGGTCGTTCATCACGCCTCCCTTCGAGGTGCCCGACGAACCGGCTCACTTCGCCTACGTGCAGCAGCTGGCCAAGCGTGCAGCACTCCCAACCTCCAGCGGCGAACGCTATTCGCCTGAAGAGACAACGGTGCTACAGGCGCTGCGCCAGGAAGAAGTCAAGCAGGCACCACAGATCCTCAGTATCGCCTCGCTGGCCGAACAGAGCAACCTGCAGCGCGCGCTGAGCACTCCGCTCTCCACCAACAGCGAAGGGCAGGCTGGGGTGGCAGCGAACGAGCCGCCGCTGTACTACGCGCTCGAGGCAATCCCCTACGGCCTGGGCGCTGGCGGCACGCTGCTCGACCGCCTCGAGCTGATGCGGCTGCTGTCGGCGTTGATGGCCGGGCTAACCGCTCTGTTCACGTTCATGTTCGTGCGCGAGGCGCTACCGGGCGTGCGCTGGGCGTGGAGCGTTGGCGGGCTCAGCGTGGCGATCGCACCGTTGCTCGGCTTCATGTCAGGCGCGGTCAACCCCGACGCGCTGCTGTTCGCCGTATCCGCCGCGCTGTTCTATCTACTGGCACGGGCATTTCGCATAGGCCTCACCCGCGCCTCAGCCTGCGCGATCGCCGCGGTGATTGCCGCGGGGCTGTTGACGAAGGTGAACTTCATCGGCCTGCTCCCAGGCGCTGTCCTCGGGCTGATCCTGCTCACGCGAGCAGCAGCACGGACGGTCGGTCGCACCGCCTACATGTGGCTGGCGCTCGCGCTGGCAATCGTCATCTGTCCCGTGCTCTTGTACGGGGTGATCAGCGCGCTCGCCAATCATCCGACGATCGGCCTGGCGTCCAACGCCCTCAGCACCACCACTCATCACGGCTCGCTATTCGGCGAGATCTCCTACATCTGGGAGCTCTACCTGCCACGGCTGCCAGGCATGCCACATGACTTCCCCCACTACCTCACCAGCCGTGAAGTCTGGCTAAACGGCTATGTCGGGCTGTATGGCTGGCTCGACACCACGTTCCCCACCTGGGTCTACGATGCCGCGCTGGCGCCAACCGCGCTGATCCTCGCGCTCTGCGCGCGGGCGCTCATCAGCTCTCGCGCCGCGCTGCGAGACCGCGTCGGTGAGCTACTCGTATATGCGGGGATGGGCATCGGCGTGATGGCGCTAGTGGGCGCCGACTCCTACCTGGACTTCCCGCAGATTGCCGCTGAATATGGGCAGGCCCGCTACCTGCTGCCGATGCTGCCGCTGCTGGGCGCTGTGCTGGCGCTGGCAGCGCGCGGCGCTGGGCGGCGCTGGGGCCCAGTCGTCGGAGCGCTGATCGTGTCCCTGTTCCTGGCGCACGAGCTCTTCAGCCAGCTGCAGGTCATCGCCCGCTACTACGGCTAGCACTACACGCCGCTTGCGCGTGCGGCTACCTCGACGCGCTACTTGCTGTTGGCGAAGTACTCAGCGTTGATCTGCGTGTACTTCTGCCACTCGTCGGGGAGCTGGTCCTCCGCGAAGCATGCGTCCACCGGGCAGGCCTCGACGCAGGCGTCGCAGTCGATGCACTCCTCGGGGTCGATGTAGAGCATCTCGGCCGCGTCGTATCCAGGCTCGTCGGGCGTCGGGTGGATGCAGTCCACGGGGCATACCTCGACACAGGAGTTGTCCTTGGTGCCAATGCATGGCTCGGCGATTACGTAGGCCATTCGTTCCCTTCGTGAGTCTCGGTTGGGCTGAGCTGGTGGAGCGGCGAATACTATCGACGCCTACGCGCATTGCTAACCCCTGCGACCGCCAGTCAGCCGTAGTAGCGGGGCTTAGGTAGCGGACAGTAGTCCTTGGCCCCCGCCGCCTGCGGGTCGCCGATGCGCACCCACACGCCGGTGCCGTCGTCGAGACGCACGCATGGAGCGGGCATGTGCGGCTGGCGCTTGCCGTGGGCGAGTACAGCGTCACGACGGGTGAGCTTGCCCGCTTTGACGCCTTCAGCTACTTGCTTCATGCCGGCGACCTGGACGAGCGCCACCACGCCGCCTTCGGAGAAATCGGGTTCGAGCGCCTCTTCAGCGGGCCAGTCGACTTCCTGCACGCCGCTTCGGTGCAGAGCCTGCAGCACCGCCAGCAGATCGCCATCGCGGCGTGGCTGGGACACTAGGAACCCCTGGTTTGCGAGCAGCGTCACCGTGTTTGGGTGCTGCTGCAGCGACGGGTGTGAGCGCCCGAGCGCCAGCTCGAGCTTGGGCCCCGCGCCGAAGCTCGCCCCGAGTGTGTTGGCCAGCGTCACCAGCACGAGCACGGCCGTCGTAGCGATTCGTGCTGGGGCCGGCAATCGCACGATCCAGCCCGCCCCGAACACCGCCAGGTAGACGAGCAGCGGCATGCTGTAGCGCGTGTTGTGGGCGAACGTCTCGGTCAGGATGAGCCACGACAGGAATGCGCCAACCGTCAGCTCGAGCGCCAGCGGGCTGACTGGACGCCGTCGCGCGAATCCGATCAGCGTCCACACCCAGCCGACGGCGGCGAACACGAGCAGCGGCAGGTAGAGCTGCGCGTTGACGAGATTCCATAGGTACCACTCCAGGTTGGCCGCCGAGAAGCGTGGCGGTGCGACACCGGGTATGTAGTACTTGGAGAAGGCCGAGGAGGCGGCGGCGGCCTCGTTGCCAAGCGGACCGATCTGCTTGTACTCGCCGACGTACCACGGCAGCGCGATCACCAGCGCGACCGCCGCGAACAGCGCCAGCCCGCGCCATGCGCCGCGACCGCCGCGCACCGCCGTCACACCGACGACCCCTACGAGGAAGATCGCGAAAGGCTCCTTCGTGAGCATCCCCAGGCCGACAGCGAGACCAGCCACAGCGCAGGCTTTCAAGCGCGCGAAGCCCTCGGTGGCGATCACCAGCCATACCGAGACCGCGACCATCGCGGTCTCGGGCGCATCGATCATGAACACGTGGAACTGCGCGACGATCAGGGGTGATCCGAGCGCGAACACGACCGCCAGCAGGCCCGCTAGCTCGCCGAACGCCAGCCGTGCGACCTTGTAGCAGCCGAGCGCCAACAGCGGCACGAACACCAGGTTCTCGGCGAGGATCAGCTGCGAGATCCCGACGCCGCCCAGCGCGATCCCCAGCGAGCCGACGAGATACGCGAACGGCGGATAGGGAATCGACAGTGTCAGCGCCTTCAGCAGGTGCCCAGAGCTGAGCTCGTGGTGGACGTTGATCGCCAGGCTGAGGTGCAGCCCGGCATCGAAGATCGGGATGCTGCGATCCTGCGTCAACCACCAGCAGGTGATGGCGATGAACAAGCTGGTGACCGCGATGGCGCCCCACGCGGGTGCAGACCATTGGGGCCGGGCGATCCGAGCCAGCGGCAATGTGCGTGCCGCGGGCTTGCGAGCGCCGGCGTGCGTGGCCATCGGGCAAAGTTAGCTCCCGCTACCAGCTACCGCAACTATTCGCACGGCTGTGTTTCTATCGTCGTGGCCACTGCCGAGGCGGCGTTCTCCGATAGCTTTGAACGATGCTGCTGCTCACCGGCGCGACCGGCCTGGTCGGCTCCACGCTCCTGAGTCGACTGCTTGCCGAAGGTACCCAGGTTCGCTGCCTGGTGCGCGACCCGCGGCGACTTGGCGCCGAGCGCGTGCGCGTGCAGATTGCGCTCGGTGACCTGACCGATCCGCCATCCTTCCGCAATGCGCTGCGCGGCGTGGAGACAGTGGTGCACCTGGCGGCATCGATCCGCGACCAGCCGCGCGGCTCGATCGAGGAGCTCAACGGCATTGCCACCTGGCGGATGGTCGAGGCCGCACAGCGCCAGGGGGTGGAGCGCTTCGTGTTCTTCTCCGCGCTCGGCGCCTCCAACCACCATCGCACGCGTTGCCTGCGGGCGAAGGCGCTGGCCGAGCAGGCGGTGCGCGAGGCTGACGTGCACTCGATCGTGTTCGCGCCCTCGATCGTCTATGCCCCCGGAGACCCGTGGCTGACGCTGCTGGAGCGCATGGCGTGGCTGCCGGTGATGCCCGTCTCCGGCAGCGGCCGCGCTGCCTTCCAGCCGATCTGGGCGCAGGACGTCGCCGCCTGCGTCGCCGCTGCCCTGCGTGCGGGCGACGATATGGCTCACCAGCGCTATGAGCTGGCCGGCCCTGAGACGCTCAGCCACACCGACATGATCCAGGCGCTGCTGCGCTCCCTTCAGCGCAAGCGTCCACTGCTGCACGTGCCCACCCCGATCGTCTCGCGCGCGCTGCGCGCGCTCGAGCGGGTGGGCGGCCCCGGCGTGTTCGCCACCTGGGACGAGGCCGAGCTGATGGAGACGGCGATGACCTCCCCGCGCGGCGCCGCCGACGCGGAAGCGCTCGGGGTCAAACCAGCGCGGATGGCCGCGGTGCTGGGAAGCGGCTAACGGACCTGAATATCACTGTTACTCCGGAACGGAGACAACAGCGAAAAACGCTCGCTTTGGACTGTTACTACGTGCTATAAGGGGCGTGCCTCTTGGCCACCGTGGTCCTTGAGCTTGAGCCTCCATAATGGCGATTAGGCGATGCCGCTCACGACGTAAAGGAGCAGCGCCGCGATGATACGAATTAAGATCATTGTCGCAGTGGTCGCGATGATGAGCATATTGGCGTTTGGCGCCACATGCGCGTTAGCGGCGGCTTGGAAAGTGGGCGGTGTTGCACTTGTGGGGAGCGCATCCATTGAAGAACCGGTGAAACCCATAGGCGGGAGGCCGATCCTGACACTTGAAGTGCCCATGATACCTCCCGAAGATACGCTCAAAATGACCTGCGGCAAACTGTCTATCGTGGGAGGCGAAATTGTCGCACCCAATAAAAACCCCGCGCAGTTCTACCACTTCGAAGAATGCGCCGCCACCAGCCCCGTCGGCTGCAGGCTCGCGAGCACTTCGATACTTACCAGGGAACTGACTGGCACCACTGTGACCGGTGCTGGCACGGCCGCGATCATGAGTCTCGAACCAAAGGTTCTTACGGGCGGCAAACGGGTCCTGATGGAATTCGTCAACCGCGTGCCCTGCCTGATTCGCCCTTGTCAGATCAGGTCTATCGTAGAAGGCGAATTCAATTTCAGCATGCCCACAGGCCAGGTCGAAAATCTCATCCAGCCCCTGGAAATCGTCAGCGCAAACACCCTTACCACAGACGGGATGTTTGAAACCATATACACATTCGAAGGACGGGTCGAGCTGAGCAACGGGGAAGCCTTCAGTTTCAAATAAGCGCCGACCAGCCGCCAAGCCGGCCTGAGCGAGCGCTATTAGCCCCCGAGCCCTTTGATCACCGCTTCGAGCTGCCTCGCGTCGGTGACCGTTCTCGAGCTCGCCTTGGTGCCGGTGCCCGCGCTTCTGCCGATCAGGAAGGTAGGCGTGCCCCGGAAGCGTCCGCGCTTGACCGCTTGTGCGTCTAGCACCAGCTGCTCGGCGAGCTGCGGGTCGTGACGGTCATCTTCCCACAGTGCGACGTTCAACCCGGGTACCTGGTCGGCGATACCGCGAATGTAGCTTTCGCTGACATAGCCAGAGTCCTCTTCTCCCTGCTCGTGATAGAAGGTCTCGAGAAAGTTCCACATCTTGCTCTGCATACCCGCCGCCAGCGCGGCGATCTGCTGCGCCTTGAAGACCGGCGGTTCGCGGGTAGCGGTCTCCATTGCTCGATACTCGATCTTTAGATGACCGGCGAGTACCCACCTCTGGATGATCGCGGGCAGCGCCCCGAGCGTGAACTCCTTGCATATCGGGCACTCGAGATCTCCGAACCACTGCAGTGTCACCGGCGCGCGGGGATTACCCAGCACATTTGCGTGCTGCGGGATACCGGCTAGCAGCGTGCTGATCCCTTGCGCGATCGACGTTGCCCGCGCGCTGCGCGGCTGTGGCGGCGAGCTGCTGTCGCGGGCGGTTGCGATCAGGGCCACAGCAGTCAGCGACACGACCGCCACCGCTGCGATCGTCAGCCGTAGGAGCCGCGTTCGTCGTCCTCTGCTTGCGACCCTGACCTCGTCGTGCGCCTGACGCTCTGACATGGCTGTCCCAAATACAAATATCTCTCGGCGACGCGGAGGCATGCAGGTGGCTAATGCCGCGGTTTGCGCCCACCACTGACGCTACCTACGATGTCGTTGCCCCGTGCGACGCATCAGGCGACGCCCGTGCCACGCGCATTTTCGACGATCAGTTTTGTTTCTAACTACTTGGATTATCACTGTGATTCTGGGATAATCGCGGGTAAATTAGTGATCAGGCGAGGTCGAGCCGATCCGACACAGCGTCGATGAGAACAAGGAGCGCTGACTGATGTTACGCACGGGAACGGTCGTGTGGCCTCTAATCGCCGGGGAGCAGGCGGTGAGTGTACTGCGGTTGGGCTTGGTGGTGGTGACGCTATCGGTGTTGGGCGCTATGACTGCGACCGCGGCACGGGCGGAAACCGCCCCGAGCTTCGTGATAGGCGGCACACGGCTCACGGCGGGCAAAACTCATAATTTCGCCGCGAGGGCATATAAAGGAACGAGCATCACCCTTACCAACGCGAGCGCGAGCTTCAAGATCACGTGCAAAGCCCTGGCGCTTGAAAATGCGGTGCTGTTAGGGTCCAGCGAAGGCAGCCCAGGCAGCGCCGGTGAGATCGCGATATTCTCGGAATGCGCCTTGGAATCGGGTAACGGCGCCCCAGAATGCAAACTGGCGAGCGAAGCACTCGTTACGGAACCGATCAAGTCCGAGCAAGTGGAGAATGTGGTTGGCAGCAAAGCTGGGAAACAGCTTCTCGAAGAGTTCTTTCCGGTGAGCGCCGCCAACGGCTTCCTAACCGTCCACTTCACGGGCGCAAAATGCACGATCTCCGAAACGATCGTGTCTGGCCAGACCGTCGGCGAAGTCGTATTAGACAACGCAAGTGAAGGCGCTGTTGAATTAGGACAGACCCCGCAGGAACGCACGTCGTGGCTGATCAGGTTCCCCAGCACGGCGATCACTCAGGTGTGGTTAATCTCGAACGGGACAGGGAAAGTGCAGAAAACCAAAGAGACGGCGTTCGGCGAAACAGCCTTCCAAGAGGGCACCGAGTTAGTGTTATTGGCGAACGGGGAATGCGAACCCGAATACAAAAACTGGAGGCCGGCACCGTAGCTGGCCTCCCTAGGAGCCTCACGGCTGGCTGGGCTGATTGACCGGACACGTCGGCCGTGGTTGGCGGCTGCGTGCTCGCGCGGCGATTCCTGCGACGATATGAGCCTGCCCACAAGGCAGCTTCCCCGTCAAGCATCAAGCCCAGAAAGCGAGTGCCATGAGCGCGGTTCAAACACCACCTGAGGTCCAATCGGGCCTCGAAGGCGTCATCGCCTTCGCCACCGAGATCGCCGAGCCCGACAAAGAGGGTGGCGCGCTGCGCTACCGCGGCGTCGATATCGAGAACCTGGTGGGTGCCGTACCCTACGAGCAGGTCTGGGGCCTGCTGGTCGACGGCCACTTCAAACCCGGCCTGCCCCCCGCCGAACCGCACGCGCTGACCGTGCGCTCGGGCGATCATCGCGTCGACGTGCAGTCCGCGCTGGCAATGCTCGCGCCGGAGTGGGGCTTCGGGCAGCTGATCGACATCACCGACGAGGAGGCCCGCGACAACCTCGCGCGCGCTTCGGTGATGGCGCTGTCGTTCGTCGCCCAGTCCGCGCGCGAAGCCGGCCAGCCGCCCGTGCCCCAGTCGGAGATCGACGAAGGCAAGACGATTCCCGAGCGCTTCATGATCCGCTGGCGCGGCGAGGCCAACCCCGATCACGTCAAGGCGATCGACGCCTACTGGGTATCGGCGGCCGAGCACGGCATGAATGCCTCGACGTTCACGGCTCGCGTCATCGCATCGACCGGAGCCGACGTAGCGGCCGCGTTGTCAGGGGCGGTCGGAGCGCTATCGGGACCACTGCACGGAGGCGCGCCCTCGCGCGTGCTGAAGATGCTCGATGAGGTCGAAAAGAGCGGCAACGCCGAGAAGTGGGTATCGGACGCGCTGGACCGCGGCGAGCGCCTGATGGGCTTCGGCCATCGCATCTACCGCGCTGAAGATCCGCGTGCGCGGGTGCTGCGCCGGACGTGCGCCGAACTGGGCTCGCCCCGCTTCCAGGCCGCGGAGGCGCTGGAGAAGGCGGCGCTGGCGGAGCTGCATGCGCGTCGCCCCGACCGCGTGCTGGCGACGAACGTTGAGTTCTGGTCGGCCGTGGTGCTGGACCTCGCCGAAGTCCCACCGGACCTGTTCACGCCGATGTTCACGTGCGCGCGTGTTGCCGGATGGTCAGCGCACATCCTCGAGCAAAAGCGCGAGGCGAAGCTGATCCGGCCAACGGCGAAGTACGTGGGCGCTGGGCCGCGGTCGGTGGAGGCCGTCGAATAGGCAGCGTCGGGCCGGCTGCTGACTGGCATAGGTAGGTAAGAAACAGTTCTGCAAATCGCTTTGCACTTGGGTGGCTCGGGAAGTAGCTTTGCCTCCGATGCAACGGCCACTAAAAGCGATCAGGAGCACGGCGTCGATCTCGGGCGCCGTGCTGGCACTGGGGATCGCGCTCGCCGGCTGCGGCAGTGGCAGCGCAGCCAAAACGACAGCTCGCATACAGATCTCGAGCAGCGCGATCGAAGGCACCACGCTCCCGGCCCATTTCACCTGTGACGGGGCAAACGTAAATCCCCCGATCAAGTGGAGCGGGGTGCCATCTGGCACCAAGGAACTTGCGCTATTCGCCGTCGGCAAGCCGCCCGCCGGATCGGCCAATGCCTCGAGCACGATCGAATGGGCACTGGCAGGCATCAACCCGTCATTGGGGGAAGTGAAGGCCGGTAAGAAGCCCGCTGGAGCCTTCCTCGAGGAAGCCAGCGACGGCAAGCGCCACTACTCGATCTGCCCGCCCAAGGGCCAGACCAGGCTTTACGCGTTTGCGCTGTACGCACTGCCGGAACACGTCACCGTCACGGCCCAGATCAGCGGCGTCGCGCTGTACCACAATCTCGCCGAAGGCAAGCCCGAATTCCGGGCACCCGCAGCGGGCGCGATCACCGCTTCCTACACACGTAAGTAGGGGTACGCGGGAGCTAGGGCTCCCGTGTAGAGGATTTTCTTGTCCATCGCGTACGCCTTGGGATCGATCCCCAGCGTGTGGAGCCTGTCCAGCAGCGGCGCGACGGTCAGCGTCAGGGCCCACCGGACGGGAAAACGGATGCCTTGCGGCCGATTCAGGATGCTCGGAGTGTTCGGTCAGTCGTAGACTGCTCTCGTGTCTTTGCCAGAGTTCGTTCGGCTGCGATTTGCTTTTTGGGGCGACGCGATGAGCACTGGCGCTCGGTGGGCTTGGGGTTTGTTGGACGGCTTCGCTCGCGTGCTAGCCGTGTTGGTCCTCATCGCGGCAGTGGCGCTTCCGTCTTTCCTGACGGAAAGACCCGTGTGGGTGGTCTGCGCAGCTATCGGAGTCCTTCTCCTCGCTGCTTTCGCAGAGGGCACATACCGGGTTTGGCACGGAACCAAGTCCCGGCCATCAGAGGCTGCCACGGGCTCCAAGAGTACGCTGGCGGATAGGCTGGAAGGGCTTGCGCGCGAGTACATACTCCTAAAGCGCGAGGTTCCTTCACCGTCAGTAGAACCGCTTGCCAGCGAAACGAACGAAGCGTTCAATGAGCTTACAAGGAGGGTCAGTAGCGAGCTGCGGCGTAACGCGCCAGAGTTTATGGACGAGTGGAAGATCCACATGCCTGGACTTCCCTCACCCGTGCCGATAGAGGACTCCGAGGCGATGTGCAAGATGTTTGAGTTTGCTGCAGGGCAATGTCGAACGATCGCAGCGAAGTGGCGGAGTCAGCAATGAGCGCCGCACCCACACGCGTGGCGAAGACGACCTCCTGGTGTCAGCCCGGGAACCCAGCGCAACCGTTTCGCCAATCGCTTCGCAAGCCCTCCTAGCAAGACGAGGGGCCCGGCAACGCGCCGGGCCCCTCGTGGTCTAACTGCTCAAGCCGGCGCGCATCGCACGCCGAACCTGGCTACATCATCCCGCTCATGTCGGGCATGCCACCGCCGCCACCGCCGGCGCCTTCGTTCTCAGGCACCTCGGCGACGATCGCCTCGGTGGTGAGGATGTTCTTGGCGATCGACGCGGCGTTCTGCAGCGCGGAGCGCGTGACCATCGCCGGGTCGATCACGCCTGCGGCGACGAGATCGACGATCTCGTTGGTCGAGGCGTTCAGCCCGTGGCCTTTCTTGGCTTTGCGTACGTCGTTGACGACCACAGAGCCCTCCAGACCGGCGTTCTCGGCGAGCTGGCGCAGCGGCTCCTCGAGTGCGCGGAGCACGATGCGTGCACCCGTGCGCTCGTCGTCTGAGCCGTCGACCGACGCACCGTTGTCACTGATCGTGACGGCTGCCGAGGCCTGCAGCAGCGCGACGCCGCCGCCAGGCACGATGCCCTCCTCGAGTGCCGCCCGTGTTGCCTGCAGGGCGTCCTCGACGCGGTGCTTCTTCTCCTTCATCTCCGTCTCGGTTGCGGCACCGACCTTCACCACCGCAACGCCGCCTGAGAGCTTTGCCAGGCGCTCCTGGAGCTTCTCGCGGTCGAAGTCCGAGTCGGTGTTCTCGATCTCGGCTTTGATCTGCGCGATACGGCCCTTGATCGCAGCGGCGTCACCGGCACCATCGACGATCGTGGTGTTGTCCTTGGCCACAACCACGCGACGAGCGCGCCCGAGCTGGGAGATCTGTGTGTTCTCCAGCTTCAGACCCATCTCCTCGGTGATCACCTCGGCGTTTGTCAGGATCGCGATGTCCTCGAGCATCCGCTTGCGACGGTCGCCGAAGCCAGGCGCCTTGACGGCCACGCCGGTGAACGTCCCGCGTAGCTTGTTGACGACCAGTGTCGCCAGCGACTCGCCCTCGACGTCCTCAGCGATGATCAGGATCGGCTTGCCCGACTGAATCACAGCCTCGAGCACCGGCAGCACGTCGCGCACCGAGCCGATCTTCTGGTTTGCGATCAGGATGTAGGGGTCCTCCAGCACTGCCTCCATGCGGTCCTGGTCGGTGACCATGTAGGGCGAGATGTAGCCCTTGTCGAACTGCATGCCCTCGGTGAACTCGAGGTCCATGCCGAACGTCT
>Ga0302326_10001843_pt1 | contig 52892 bp, 51 predicted proteins | sample Palsa_T0_3_FD_202264 | JGI IMG/M metagenome (GOLD analysis project Ga0302326, IMG submission 202264) | Peat permafrost microbial communities from Stordalen Mire near Abisko, Sweden - Palsa_T0_3 | ecosystem: Environmental > Terrestrial > Soil > Palsa > Peat permafrost | place: Sweden: Abisko...
GCCATGGTTTGTTGTCGAAGGCTCGGCGGCATCGTCGCAGCGCAATAACCACAACCTAAATGCCAGGCCACGAACGAAAATGAGCGCAAAGAGACCTGAGGCAACAAACAATTGGAAACCATCTTTCGGGTTGAACCCCTCAAAATCGGGGCCGTTGCGAAAACGGGCGTCGAACAGATTGAAATCGACAGCACCGCCATGCCAAAGGCTGTTGAGAATACCAATAATTTCCCTCACGCCTAGGACTACAAAGAGCAACACGTAGACGATGCGCGAAAGCTGACGGGATAGTTGGCGAACGTCAGCGAGTGACATGGGGGGCGAGTGCTTGACGCACCACCGGCAGCGGGCAAGCACTAAGCCGCAAAGCAGCAATCCAAACAGCGCGTGGATACTAACCCACACCTCGAGCATCTGCCCCGACGCACCGAGCAGTCCCACAACTCCGATCACAACCGCCACCAGCGCGATGCATCCATGCAATGCTGTAACCATCTTCTGCCGATAACACGCGTGAGTCGGAAATCTCTGCGATCGTTCGGCTTGTGCCGCCATTTGTACTCCCAGCACTTGAGGAGGGATCAATCCACACATTTGGCAAGGGCCGCGTCGCTCCTTGTCTGCAACAGGCACTCACGACGGCAGGACGCACACGAAGTTACTTTGCCACGCAAAGGATAATATATCAGAAGCAAAAGGCAAGCGCTGAGCGCAGCACAACGCAGATGACGATATACTTGGCATTGCAAAGTAGTGCAAAGCAGTCTTCGGAGTTCTAATAACGAATGAATTTCTTGTTTTTTGGGACCGCGCGCCACGTGCCGCGCGGCAAAACCATCAAGGCGAGAATGAAGTGCGCAATGTTGGGATGGGCTGCCATCGGATTCTTCCCCGTCGTGGGCCGCACCGCGGACTCTCTCCTCGACTACACGCTCGAGGATACCAAGCTGTATTTCACGTCTCCGTTACGCTGGGATGAGCAAGACTGGCTCTATTTCGGCGGGGCGCTGGTCGCTATTGGTGCCGCCCACTCGTTCGATGAGCGAGTGCGCGACCATTTCGCGACGGGCTCCAAGGCTGTGCTTAACGGAGGCGAGGATAAGAATGGCTTACGTGATGCGGCACCAACGGTGGCACTCATCGCGGGCACCGGTCTCTATGCGGCCTTCATCGGCGATCGTGACGGATATCGGGAAACCTGGTCTTTAGTCGAAGCGGGCGCATTCAGTGCGGCGACCGCAGAAGTGTTGGGGTATGCAGTAGGGCGAGAGCGGCCGGATGCGACCACTTCCCCGAATGAATGGGCCAAGGGAGGCGACTCATTCCCATCGCTCCATACGACAGTGGCTTTTGCGGTGGGCACCGTGTTTGCGGAGTCAGGCAATGATGATTACCGATGGATTCGTCGTATTATCGGCTACGGAGTCGCCAGTGCGACAGCCTACGTTCGAACCAGTGAGAATGTCCACTGGCTATCGGACAGTGTCGCCGGGGCCGCGCTCGGAATTGCGACCGCCCGATTCGTGTTGAATCGGCAAGCTGCACAAGATCACGCCGTTTCGCTGCAATTTATGCCAGTTAAGAGCGGTTGGTTGATCTCCTGTTCCATGCGAACGCATTGAGGTGCTGGCGAGGCATACAGCGTCAGATGCACGGGGCTTGAGAGCGCCGGGAGAAGGCGCCGACATCCGCCGACAGCGGCGGCGGGGAATGGCGAAGACGATAGGCGAATCTTGCCAACAACAGCAACCAAAGCACGATCCCGATCAACGCGTGAAACGTTGATCCAAAAGGCCTGACCGGTGTTCACGCCGCCGCCGTCCGTGCGCTGATCCTTGCCTCGCGCAGGCGAGATGCCTGGCTCGGCGGCGCAACGGATGGCGACTGCTCGTTCCCGCACACGGACGTGGACGACCTCCACGCGCACAAGATATTCTGGGCAGCATTGACGTTCCGGTCGTGCATGCCACCGCATGCGCTGCATATCCATGTGCTTACAGAGAGCTGTCGTTGATGCCCTCGAGTCGCTCTGCCGAACATTCAAGAAACGCGCATTGCGATCGTATGTTGCGTATCTGGGACACTGATTCCGCGTACTGAAGCATGGGCGCTGACACGTCGGTGAGAATCACTTGCAGCGACGCGCCGATACGTTCTATGGCGCGAAAGGCCACCAGACCTTCGCCGGCGCCGATGTCAACCAAGCTCATGCCTTCGCCAAGCCGAGCGCCGTCCAGCAACCGATCTGCGTAACCCAGTACGGATGCTTGAACGAGGCGGCCGTACGCTGGATCGTCCGCATGACGATGGTGCAGCAGCCATTCGAACCACACATCTGAATTCATGAGCTCGTGATCAGCCACTTGCCTTGTCTCGCTCCAAGAGTTGCCCTCTAGTGCGCATGCATGTGCTCCACGACACCATCTGCACGCGGGGCATCGCGCGGGCTATGGCGAGGCCACGCGGACCTGCCAAGATCGAAGCCAGGTCCTGGCGTCGTCGTCAGACTCTATTCGATGATGGAAGCCTTTGTGGGGCACGCGCCTCTCGGCTGACATGCAGCCAAAGCAATCCGCTACATCTTATTAGCACCAACGCGCATACACCTGCGGCCAAGTAGCCCTGTAACTCATTTGCCGTGCCCGAGGTTGCTGCACCATTCAGCATGGCGCCCCCTTGGTGGACACCAACCAAAATGAAGAGCAACAGATAGATCGCGCGCGAATCACGGCGGCAAAATTCGCGGATTTGAGCGATCGATAAAAGAGGTGAGCGCCGTGCACGCCAACAATAGCGCGCGATGACCAGACCTCCCAAGAGCGCGCCGAAAAGGATCGCTATGTGGTTCTGCGCAAATAGAGCCTCGTAAGGCCAATAACTACGCAAAACTCCCACGAGGCCCACGGACACGACTAACACTCCCCATGCCGCTAGGCATCCCTCAATGATCCTTTCAGTTCCAAACGGGAATTTCTCGTGCGCCAGCGGTTCGCAACGTGCAGAAAGGTAACGATCAGTCATGCCACGCATTCCGGACCACCCGCATAGACTTTGTAATACAAAGTATCCTGACCGGGAACCATTTGCAAGCGCAACCTTTCCACATGTGCTTCAAGGGAGGAGTGCTACCAGAATTGGACCTGAAGATCGTGCCGCTGCGTGGCCTAGGGTCGCTGCTGCGGTGCAGGCCCGTACGCTTCACGCGGCGCGGGGGTGCTCGAGACTACAAGATGAGCCTCAGCCCATCAGCAGCTTCTTCACTGGTATTGAGCGCATCGGCCGCATCCGATATCACCTGATCCAATACCGCCAAATACTCTACGTATCGCTTACGACCTAAGGCGGTGATCCGGCAACGGGTCCCATTGGAGGTTTTCACGACACTAATAAGCTTAGCCTCCTCGAGCACGGCCAAGTGCCGATTGAGGTTACCGTCGGTCAATGCACATAGCTCCTTTAGATCACTGAAAAGCAGCCCCGCAGCATGTGTTATCAACGAGGTCATCAAGCTCAGCCTGGCACGCTCATGGATGACACGATTTAGTCCATCGTATGCAAAGCGTGGTTTTTCCAGCGATTTAGACTTTCGCACCGGCAGCGGACTCCTTAAATCCGAATCTTAATATGCCGGCCACAAACAATTGACCAGCGCCAAAGGGGATACCCATGCTCCAAGGCGAAAAGTCACGTGAAGTGCTCTGCACCACCAAGCAATAAAGCCCGGCGACTAGGTACCAAATGCCGACTGCGAAGGTGGGCTTAGGCAGGAATCGGCAGGACGAAAACACGCCAAGACTGAACAGTAGCTGCCAGACACCCGGGAGGATCCACAAATCTTGAGGTGCGAATCGCGCAAAAACGACGGTCAATAAAATACTGATGGTGACCGCCGGCAAAAACTGGTCCGCCGCGGCCCGTATCATCTGGTTCGCGAAGCCGGAATGAACGCGGCGCGCACGGGTGATCGCTTCAAACGCCGTCAACACTACGGTGATCGCGGCGGTCCCGACCCAAATTGACAGAAAGGCGGGAAAATCGTGGGCATCATTTCGCCAGTGAGCCTCGACGAAGGCAATGACCAGCGCCATTACACCGCTGGCCGCAATCGAGGCTGGTCCGTAGCCGCGGAATTGCGTATTCAAGGCCACTTGAGTGCGTATGGCGCTGATGTCGGCCAGCGCCTCTCTTAAATCCTCCACATCACACCTCCAAATATCGAGTGCTGCCTCTAGCGGACATTCGGTTAGAGCTTATAGCTCAAACCGGTATACAGATGGGTAATTGGCAACCCCAGCCGTACACACGCCTGCGAGGCCGGGCTGTCCGGTAATACGATGCGGTCCGCAAGCGCGCCGGCAAATTTGGCGAGGTGCTTCTCATGGAATCTCAGCCCATAGACTTTGCCTAGCCCCAGTCGACCGCGTAGCCACTGCGGCAAGATATCCACGGCCGCCCTGACCAGCACCGGCTGCATCCAGCGCAGCGGTTTTGGAAAGGCAGGCGCCGTCCTCATAATTTGTAAAAACTCAAAAATGATCGACGACGCCTCCAGCCGCGGAGCCATTGCGGTAAAAAAAGCCAATAAAGCACTGCCGGTGCAGGGCGCATCGGCGGCACCATAAAGTTGAGCTGTAGGGGCCGCTTCCCGGTATAGGTCGTCGAACTCGGCTGCGCTCAGCGGTTCCACATACTGGCTGTATGCCTGCCCAAAACCGTATCCCGCTGTGGCATGCACCCACGTTAATAGGTCTTTATCGGAAGCTGAATAGGAAACACCATTGCGGGTGGTGCCGACGACGTTCGCGTGCATTCGCACGATGCCGGCAATCATTGACTCCGCGACGCTCCGGGGACCATATACTGTAGTCATCGCGGCTAATCCCGTGCGGCGCAGACGACCCATCGGATCCTTGCGAAAGGAAGAATGCTCCCAAACTCCGGCACGAATCGACGGTTCTGCAAGTTCCATAATGACGGCGGCTATACCACCCACGAACAGCGCTATCGGATTTTTAAATACCCGCCAAGACACCGAACTTGGTGATACCAGCGCCGCCTCCCCCGACGGAGTCGCGAAATCGACCCGACGATATTGCGGCGGATTCAGGAGCGAGTCCGCTGCAGCGTTCAGACCGCGCTGCAAGGTTCTTGGCAACCAAACGATGGGAAACATGGCCAGGGATTATACGCGCCGACCCTGCGGGAAACATCACCGCGAACACAATGGGCTTCCCTGACAATGCGCCTTCGCGGGCAAGCAAAGGGGTCTCGGGTTCACTGACGTTCGCCGGTTGCCACTCGCTCACCGCGCTCATCAATCAGCAATTCCCCGTCTTCCTTTTTAAACGGTCCTTTTTGCGACAAGGGCAAAATATCGAGCAGCGCTTCCGAAGGCCGGCAGAGCTTCACCCCCCAAGGCGTCACAACGATAGGGCGGTTAATGAGAATGGGGTGCGCCATCATGGCATCGAGCAGTTGCGCATCGCTCAAGGCTTCATTGGCCAGGCCGAGCTCGACGAACGGTGTATCTTTTTCCCGTAGTAGCGCGCGCGGCGATATTTGCATTCGCTTGAGCAAGGATTCAAGGGTTGCGCGATCGGGTGGGCTTTTTAAATACTCGATGATGTGCGGTTCGACGCCGGCGTTTCGGATCAGCGCCAAGACATTGCGCGAGGTCCCACACGCGGGATTGTGATAAATCGTGACCGCGATCGGCGAGTCAGCCATTGGCCGCTTCGCTTTCCAAGGGGTCTGCCAGCTTGGCAGATAAATTGCTCGCCGCCGGCGAAGTCTTTGCTGCGGGGAACATAAATTGCGCCAACGCCCAGGCCGCCAGTGCGCCGGCGAGCTGGGCCACGATAAAGGCCGGCACATCGATTGGCCGAATTCCGGAGAAAGTATTGGTGAGCGATCGCGCGATGGTGATTGCGGGATTTGCAAATGAAGTCGAGGCCGTGAACCAATACGCCGCCCCGATCCAGCAGGCCACCATCCAGCTGGCATCCTCGGCGCGGCGGTGGCCAATCACGACCAGCAGCAACCCGAAAGTCGCGACCGTTTCCGCCAACCATTGTGCGGGGCCTGTACGGATGTGCGCCGAGGCCTGCCAAGGGGCGGCCTCGAACATTAAATGCGCGAGCAAGGCACCCGCACAGCATCCGAGTATCTGGACGAGCAGATACGCGCCGGCATCCCTCCAGGACAATTTGCCCCGCAGCGCTTCGATGCAGGAGACGGCCGGATTGAAGTGTGCCCCGCTCACCGGGCCCAAAAGTCCGATCAAGGTTGCAAGCACGGCGACCGTCGCGCCCGTGTTGGCCAGTAACGCCACGGCGATGTTTCCGCCAGCCAGGCGCTCGGCCATGATTCCGGAGCCGACCACCGTGGCGGAGAGTAACAGCGATCCCACCCCCTCTGAGGTGAGCCGCCGCAGGAGCGTGATCGAATTACGAGGCATCGGTCAGCGCCTTGCTCATGCAGATGGCCGAGATTGGACAGAGTGAGCGAAACTCAGCGCTTAGTTTGACCTCATCACTCACCTGGCGCCGATCGGTCTCTATGTAGCCGAGGCGTCGAAAGAAGGTCTGTGCGGTCTCGGTCAACAAGACGAGCCGCTGAATGCCTTCCGCCTGGGCATCATGTTCGAGGCGCGCGACGAGCTCGTGACCCAAGCCACGTTTGCGATGCTTGGCTACCACCGCCAGCGAACGCAGCAGTGCCTGATGGCCAAATCGCTCAAGACCAATCACGCCCACGAAGAAACCTCTTTCCTCGAGCACCCAGGATTGAAATTCGTGGGCACTCGCCAAGTCGGCGGCCGGCAGCCCGGCGCTTAGAAGGAGTTGCGCGATCGCCCGTAAGTCGGCCGGCTCGCCGCGGCGGATGGCTGCCCCCGACATCATCTTGCGCAGCAGCTCGATTCTTCGGGCGTCGCTTGCGCCTTCGCCGCGGGTACACAGCAGGCTGCAGCTGTGGGTTTCTCCCCGGGAATCGTCGATTTGCCGTGATTAAAAACAGGCGTGTCTTCGCCGTAGACCGGAATGCGGTCAAGCGTGTGGAAGGTTTCCCACGCGAGACCGGTCGGGTCGGTGACCCAATACTTGTTCGATTGAGCATAACAGCACGGCTGTTCGTCTTCTTGAACCAGGCGTGCATCGGCTGCCTGAAGTTGTGTGTGCATGCCGCGCAATTCCTCGTCCGTGTCGACTTGGAAACCCAAGTGGTTGACGCCAAGCGGCTGTCGACGCGTCGAAATAGCGAAATTCAACCGGGGGTCCTCCAGCATCCATTTGGCATAGTCGTCCTGGCGTACATCGGGAGCCGCGGCAAACAACATTGAATAAAAACTAATGGACTCATGGAGATTCTCGACGCTCACATGTAAGTGGAATCGTTTCATGCCTGTTTCCTCTTCGGTTGAGCAACTGCGACGGCAGGGGTGCCACACGTCGGGCCACAATCTTTGTCCGCCAATACGCAGCAGTTCTCGGTGAGAAAACCCAAGAGCTGATTCATGCGCGAAAAATTCGGGCTGTAGTACAAGAACCGCCCCTCACGGCGTGCCTCGATGAGGTTGGCACGCTGCAACTCCTTCAAGTGAAAAGACAGCGTGGGACCTGGCACATCGAGCTTTTCGCCCAACTGAGTCGGCGTATACCCCTCGGGGCCGCGCTTCACGAGCAATCGAAACAGCGCCAGACGCGACTCTTGTGCCAAGGCCGCCAACGCGTTCACGACTTCCAATGATTTCATATTTCCAATTATATAGAAATATAACGGAACGTCAAATTGAATTATCCAGCACCAGAGGTTCACGATTCACAACCCCAAAAACGTGGTCATCATCAGCCCAGCGCCGGCACCCAATACCACTATCACGAGTGGCGGCGCATGCCAGACGATTAGCAGAATGAAACCAACCAAGACGCAGGCCACGTCGGCTGACGATTTCACAGCGTTTATCCACAAAAGGTTATAAAGCGCGGCGGCCAAAAGACCGACTACCGCCGCGTTGACGCCCTGCATGATGGCTTGCGCCCTGGGCTGTATGCGCAGTTGTTGCCAGAACGGCAGCGCCCCCAGTAGTACCAGCATCCCCGGCAGAAAGATGCCGATGATTCCGAGTAGGGCCCCGATCCCGCCGTTTGGTGCTGCGAGCGCTCCCAGATACGCAGCAAAAGTGAACAAAGGACCAGGCACCGCTTGAGCAGCGCCGTACCCTGCGAGGAATGCGTCCTCACTCACCCAGCCAGGCGTGACGACCGCATTTTTCAAGAGCGGCAGTACCACGTGGCCGCCTCCGAACACCAACGCGCCAGAACGATAGAAGGCGTTGAACAATTCAATATTGCGTGAGGAAGAGAACAGCACTGGAAGGACGATCAGCACAGTGAAGAAAAGGCCCAAGGCAATGAGTCCGACGCGCCGCGAGACTGGAACGCTCAGGCTACCTCGCGCGGCTATGGGCGCAGATTTACAAAATAGCATCCCCGCGATCCCTCCTGTTACGATCGTGCCGAGTTGGGCGATTGATGAGGTGCTGGACAAAATAATCAGCGCCGCGACGCCGGCAATCGAGGCGCGCTCGCGGTCCGGACACAACGTGCGTGCCATCCCCCAGACGGCTTGCGCGACGATGGCTACTGCGACGAGTTTAAGGCCATGCAGTATCGCGTGCCCCGTCTGACCGCCGAGCGTCCCCGCTCCATAGGCGAATGCAGCGAGGAGGATGGCGGATGGCATCGTAAAGCCGATCCAGGCCGCGAGAGCACCCCAATACCCGGCGCGGATGAGCCCGAGGGAGAATCCGACCTGGCTGCTGGCAGGCCCCGGCAGGAATTGACACAACGCCACGAGATCGGAGTAGGCCGCGTCATCGAGCCAGCGCCGCCGGATGACGATTTCTTCGCGGAAATAGCCGATATGCGCGGTCGGGCCGCCGAACGAGGTCATCCCGAGCTTTAGGAAAGTGAGCAGTACCTCAAGCCCCGAGCGCTCGCGCACATTCAAAGAGCGCCATGAATCGAAGATCACCACTCAACTTCAGCGATCAAGTGTTGCCCACTCATCGATTTTCAATCGCGACACCACTGGCGCACCGCCGTGGCCGTCGGGCTTTAGAATCAAGGCTTCGCCGTCGGCAAGTCCGTCGGCACTTTGACGATAAGCCTCCATGATGTTCGGAAAGTGCGTGACGATCACGGTATTCGTGCCATCCAACGGCACTTTCGCGACGCGAGACATAAGCCAAGCGGCGCGAGTTCCGCTGCTGTCCGTCTGCATGCTTTGGCCCCCGTCGCCGAGCTCCGGGAAGGTTGCTGCCTGCCCGAATTGAGCCAACTTCACCGTTTGCAGTGCCCGATAGGTTGGGCTCGATAGGACTTGCCCAATAGTAATACCTAAGTGATGCAGCGCCTTTCCCATCGTCTGGGCCGACTGGATGCCGCTGTCGTCGAGTTGCCTCTCGTTGCCTTTATTGTCCGCGTTCACATGCGCCGCATCGGGGATCTCACGCGGTGAGCTCGCATGGCGCATCAAGATTACGTAACCACCGTGGCGCAAGTTCGCAAGAAGTTCCTGCCGCGACGGAGAGGCATTATCAGCCGAGCAGATCGCGCATGCCGTCAGCAGCAATGACAACCAGCCGCGATGATTTCGAATCCAAGGCATGGCGATTCCTCGTCCGGTTCGATGAGTATACTTTGTGACCGAAAGCGCAGAGAGCCGCCACATGATCGAACCAGGAAGGAAATGATGACGATGCCGCAGCTTATGGGGATTTTACTGGGTCTGACCCTGACCGCTTCGAGCTTTGCCGCCGAACTGCAAAGCGCCATCGATCGGGACTATTCGTCATTGGAGGCGCTTTATCGGCAATTGCACGCTCATCCCGAACTGTCGTCCCACGAAGTCGAAACCGCCAAGATTATGGCGCAGCAGGCTCGCGACGCGGGTTTTACGGTGACCGAACATGTCGGCGGCACGGGTGTCGTCGCGCTGATGAAGAATGGAGCCGCGGATTCCCTCCGTTCAGATATGGCTTGGTGCCGTCGATCCCGACATATATGCCAAGACCACGGACAGGAGTTCGCTGCCTGGTCCGCATTCGTCGAAATGGGGCGCCGGATGCCGAACCGGCCATCAAGATGGGCATCATGACATTGACTCTGGCGGCGCTCGATCTGATGGCGAAAGCGAAATAACCCGCAAGCGGCGCGGAAAAGCACGCCCCTCGGACGGCGCGGCTTTCGCGCCGCCCGAGGTTTCAGTTCCAGAAATAGCGTCTTTTGGGAGCGGCCACGAGGCCCGCCAAAAATCCGACTGCACCGGCAATGCCGGCGACGACGCCGATGGCAACCCAGGGATTCTCGTGAACGAAGTCGTCGGCCGATACCATCGCATTCTTGATAGCGTCGGCTGCGCCCTCGCCGACCTCCGACATGGCGGATTTGGCCGACGAAACCGTTTGATTTACCCGGTCGCGCAGTCCCTGAACGTCAGGTGTTTGGGCTTGGGCGGTCGATTCGTGAAGTTCGGGCGAATCACTCATGGGCGTTCCTCGTTGCATGCCAGAACTGCAACTCTATAGGTAATGCGCTGCCCGTCTGTAGGATGACGCCCCGTCGCGCGCGCGACGGCTCCGACGTGCCACGCGTCAGCCGAGCGCGGCCCGGCGATCCTTGATCGACGGGGGCGTCCACTGATAGATCCAAGTCTCGGTCAGCGGTTTGCCTTCGATGCGCAGATACAGGCGCAGGTCGATGGGTTCCAGGTTGTCGTCGGCGGGGCGTATGTCGAACAGCGCGCGGTAGCCTTTGAATTCGGCCACGAAGTGGGCGGTGACGTGTTCGGTGGTGCCATGCGAGGTGCTGATGACGGCCTCGACAGTGGCGTCTTTGGACAGCGCGCCGAGCTCGCCGCCGGCAAAATCCACCGCGAAGTGCCAGGAATAGTACTGGCGCTTCTGGCCGACCGTGCCGCCGATGCCGGTGCGCGTGGCGATCACCTGGGCGAGGGCGGACGAGAAGGGCATGCGCGTGCCCCAGTACAACCGATAGGCATAGAGCATTTCCTGGCCGGCCTGGACCTTTTCGGCCGGATTCCAGAACGCCACGATGTTGTCGAAGGTTTCATCCACGGTCGGAATTTCAACGAGCTGCACGGCGCCCTTGCCCCAGCCGCCCTTGGGCGTAGGCTTGGGCTCGACCCAGAGGCTCGGACGGCGGTCGTAATACACGCCGTCGTCCTGGTAGTGATCCCAATCGCGATCCCGCTGCAGCAGCCCGAAGCCCCGCGGGTTGTCGTCCAGATAGGAATTGAAATGCAGCGATGCGGGGTTGGTGAGCGGGCGCCAGATCCACTCGCCGGAACCGTTCCACATCGAGAGGCCATCGGAGTCGTGAATCTCGGGCCGCCAGTCGTTCACCGCGCGGCGGTCGTTCTTGCCGTAATAGAACATGCTGGTGAGCGGCGCGACGCCGAGACGTTCGACCGCCTTGCGTGGGTAGAGCGCGGAGTCGATGTCCATGATCGTGGTGCCGCCGGGAGCAATTTGAAAATGCAGGGCACCCGAAATGCTCGGCGAATCCATCAAGGCGTAGAGGTTCATGGAACCTGAGCCTTTGGCGGGACGCTCGAACCAAAATGCGACGAAGCGCGGGAATTCCTCGGGGCGTGGAAACGCCGTGTCGACGGCCAGTGCCCGCGCCGACAACCCATATTGCCGGGTATCGCCGCCCACCGCCCGAAAGTAGCTGGCGCCCAGAAATGCGGCGACATCCGCGCGCCAGTCCGTGACGAACTGCACGCGAAATCCGGCGAAGCCGGCGTGATCGCGCATGAGATTCGGATCGATGCCGCTCTTCTCGAACTCGAACATGGCCGGATCGTAGAGGATCTCGCGTGCCTGGCCGTCAACCACTTCGTACAAATGCACGGGCTGGGAGAAGCTGCGGCCGACGTGAAAGAACGCCAGCCGGAATTCCGAGCCCGAGTCCGCCCACAGCGAATGTTCAGGCTTGAATCGCAGCGATTGATACTGATCGTAGCCCAGGGCCGCCATGGCCGGCGGCAGTGTGTCCTTGCCGGGCTGGAAAGGATTGCCGGCGAGAAATCGCGCCTGGCCCTTGAGCCACGCATAGTCGAATGCCTTCGCGGGACCGGTGCCCGTGGCGGCTTGCGAAGCCGCCGGCGCAGGCGCCTGACCGGGTGCTCCGGCCGCCGGCGCAGCCTGCGGTGCCGTTGCAGCCGACAGCAAGCCGGCACAGGGAATCGATCCTGCGGCCAGGACCACCGCCGTTGTCAATATCTCGCGTCGGCGCACCATGGTTCTTTCCTTTAAATCGTGTATGAAACTTCAGCGGCGTCGGGCAGCGCAGCGAGCTGATCGAGCAAGCGGGCATCGCCGGCGACCTCGACGCGTTCGATCGGGGTGAGCCATTGCAGTGCCTCATCGAGCGAGCGGGCGTCCACCAGCTTTTGCGCGGCAGTGAATGCGTGCGGGTCCGGCTGGCCGCGCGGATCGGGAGGTCGGGCCAGATTGCCGCTGATGTGCGCGTTGCGTGCGTCGCGATGGCGGGCAAGATGACGCAGGCCGTCGTTGGGCAGCGCGGCGCTGTGCTGCGTCAGTTGCTCGCGGCGCGCGACCAGCGCGGGAACATCGAGTTCTTCCGGAGTGCGCAGCAATGCGAATTTGCAGAGCACGCGGCCGAAGAATTCGCTGCCGCTGAGACGCGACAAAGGCACGGCGAGGAACAGCCCGAGCAGGGCGGGCGACACCCAGGCGAGCAGCGGCGCGGAGATGAAATAAACGATCACGGCGGTCACGGCGCTCAGCAGCATGTGCCGGCGGTGATAGTGCCAGGCATCCTTCCAGGTGGTGCTGCCGGAATCGCGGCGCTGCGGCTTCCAGCCGGAGTCGCGCCCGAGAAAGACCTCCACGACGTGACGGCTCTGAATCATCATGAGAATCGGCGCGTACAACGCCGAGAGAATGGTCTCGAGCAGAATGCTGGCGCTGACGCCGATGACGCCGCCGGCGCCGCGGCGGATGCGCTTCGACAGCAGCGCGCGGATCAGCCCGAGCGTCTTCGGAATGAGCAGCACGATCATGCTGAACCAGAAGAGGGCCATCATGAGGTCGACGTCGAACCGCGGCCAGGTGGGAAACAGCTGAAAATCGTGGCTGAAGTATTCGGGACGTATCAGGCGCGACTGCACGGCGAGCGCGAAGCCGATTCCCAGCATCACCAGCCAGAGCGGCGACGATAGATAGCTCATGATGCCGACACCCAGGTGCATGCGGCTGACCAGGCGCAGGCCCGAGGTGCCGATGATTTTCATGTGCTGCAGGTTGCCCTGCGCCCAGCGTCGATCGCGGATGGCGACATCGATCAGCGTGGGCGGCGACTCTTCCCACGAGCCGCCGCAGTCGGTGATCATACGGACCTTGAAGCCGGCGCGGCGCATCAGCGCGGCTTCGACGAAATCATGCGACAACACGAAGCCGCCGAAGGGCTTGCGTCCTTCGAGCTTGGGCAAGCCGCAGTGCTGCGCGAAAGCGTTGACGCGAATGATGGCGTTGTGTCCCCAGTAGTTGCCGCTGTCGCCGGACCAAGCCGCCAGGCCGCGAGCGATGACCGGACCGTAGACGCAGGCGGCGAACTGTTGCAGGCGGCCGAAGAAGGTCCTGGCGCCGATGAGTTGCGGCACGGTTTGCAGCATGCCGAGGTTCGCATCCGTCTGCATCATGCGCGCCATGCGCTGCAGCGTGGGCGCATCGATCAGGCTGTCGGCGTCGAGCACGACCATGTAGTCGTAGCGGCCGCCCCAGCGCGACACGAAGTCCTCGAGATTTCCCGCTTTGCGCGCGATGTTGTGCCAGCGGCGGCGATACCAGACCGGCATAATGGCGGAGAGCGCCGTGCGCAGCCGCTCGACGCTCAAGGATTCGCGAATCCAGGCGTCGGCGAGCGTGGAGTCGGACAGGATCACGATCTCGAACCCGCGGTGGGCATCGATGCGCTGCAAGGCTTCGGCCATGGCCTGCAGCGCTGCCGTGGTGCGAATCGGGTCCTCGTTGTAGATGGGCATCACCAGCGCGGTGAGCGGCGGGGTTGAGGGACCGGGCGGCGGGACAGGATCGCGATTTTTGGAGGCGCCGGCCAGCACCGAGCCCGCGGCAAAGGCAATCCAGCCGAGCGACACGGCGAAGAAGAAAATCATGGTGCCCTGCAGGAAGGTCATGCTGAAGAAGCGCACGGCCTGCAGCATTTGATAGACACCATAGGTGGTGACGCCGAGCGTGACGCTGATCAGTATGAAGCGGGCATATAGCACCGCGGCGGAAACCAAGTGGCGTTCGCGCCAATAGGGCCGATAGCGCAAATCCTGCGCCGGCATAGCCATGGGCGCCTCGGGCGGCATCCCACCACCGGGAGCGGCGCGCGGTTCGAACGGAAGTTCCTGGCTTACGAGGAGGTCCATCGGTACAGCCATGTTTCGGTTACCGGCGTGTCGCCGCGCATGATGCGCAGGCGCATCTCGATCAGATCGGCGTTGTTGGGATCGATTTCGAAACTGGCGCGCAGCCCATGCAGTCCATAGTTGGACATCAGCGTCGCGTTGGAAACATGCCCGGCCGAGGCGGAAATGTCGAGGCGCAATCCATCGACTTTCTCGCCGGCGCCGATGAAGTCGAGCAGGAACACGCGGCGCTTGCCATCGAGGCTGGCGCCGGAGCGCGTGGCAATGGTCTTGCCCATGCCTTTCGGCAGGGGCGGTTCAGCCAACCACGTGATGCGATACGCGAACGTCGCCGGGTGGTTGGGGGTCAACGAGTGCGCAGGGCGCCAAAAGGCGACGATGTTGTCGTTGCTCTCGCGCCCGGATGGTATCTCGACCAGCTCGACAGCACCTGCGCCCCAGTCCCCCGCGGGCGTAACCCACGTGCTAGGCCGCCGTTCGTATTGCGCGTCGAAATCTTGAAAGTCGCTCTGTTCGCGCGAGCGCTGCACCAGGCCGAAGCCCTGCGGAGGCGTGGTGGTGAAGGCGGAGACTTGCAGTTTCACGGGGTTGGCGAGCTGGCGAAATATCTGCTCGCCGCTCCCGGTGGTGATCTGCAAGCCGTCGGAATCGTGCACTTCGGGGCGGTAGTCATCGAGACGGCCGCGATTGGTCTCGTCGAACAAAAACATGGAGGTCAGCGGTGCTATGCCGACCACGCGCAACTCGGTGCGAGGGAACAGCGTGAGCTCGACGTCGGTGGTGGTTTCGACGCCGGGCTGCACGGTGAACTTGTAGGCACCCGTGACCGACTCGCTCTCGAGCAGCGCGAAGATCACGAGGTTCGCAGCGTGCGGTCCGGGCCGTTCGACCCAGAAATGAGTGAACGCGGGAAACTCCTCGCCTTGCGGCTCGGCGGTGTTGACGGCGAGTCCGCGCGCGGACAGTCCGTACAACAGATTTTTCGCCACGGCGCGAAAGTAGCTTGCACCCTGGAACACCAGAAACTCATCCCAGACCTTGGGGGAGTTGATGCGGGTGCGGACGCGAAAACCCGATAACGGCAGGGAGGTGACCTTGCCCAATTGTCCCGGCAGGTCGAAGGAGGACTGGAACATCGCCGGCGTTGCGACCAGGTCCTGGGCCTTGCCGTCTTCCACGGTGGATACGGTAACGGTCGTCTGCAGGTTGTAGCCGGCGCGCAGCAGCTCGAGCCGAAAGGGCAGCGGGTCATTGCGCCAGATGCCCGCTTCCGGATTGAAATGAATGCTGCGGTATTGCTCGGTGCTGAGCTTGTCGAGCGCCGTCGGCAGGCTCGAGCGCCGGGGGGGCGCGTAGGCCAGGGAGGCGCGGCGCTTGGCATCCTGCAGCAGCGTCTCGAAGCTGAATGGATAGCTTCCCGGCTGCGCAGCTTCGGGCGCGGGGGCGCCATGCGCGGCGACGGCAATCATCGTCAACGCGAACAACCGGATCGAATCGCCCATCGAAATCTGCAAAACTGGACCCTTTGTATTGATTTGCCGGCTACGCCAAGCCCCTTGATATCCTTAGGAATTGTTTCCACCGTCAACGCGGCCCGAATCCAGCCGTCTAACCTTGATGAAACTGGCGTGCGCTGTCAACGGCCATCGTTCGGCGCCGGCTCCGGCGCTCTGGTGCGAAACGCCCAATCCACTTACAATCGGGCCAAGACCTTGGGAGCGTAATCACGCGCAAATCAAGGCGCGCTGGTGAGCATGGATTCCCGCAGCCTCCTGACCGCGATTTGGCTTCTCTCAGCCTGTGGCGCCGCAGGTGCCGATACGTTCAGCTTTTCCGGGCAAGCCGCCAAGGAGAAAGCGCAGCAGGAGGCCGATGCAACCGCCCGTGCGCAAAGGATTCAAGCACTCGTATCCGTTCCCTGCGATCAACGCCTGAAAAATCAACGCATCCTGTTCTTGGTCGGAGAACAGCAGTCCAGCCAATGGCAGACCGACCAGGCACGTTTCGGGGAGTTCGTGCGCGTGATCGACAAGCGGCTGAAAGATCTTGGCCTCAAAACCTACACGCAGCAAGAAATCAAGGCGAGCATTGCACAGGCTGAGGTCGACGCCTATTTCAAAAACGATCCGGACGCGGCGCTGTCCGCGTCCAAGCGATTGGGTGCGAACCACGTATTGCGAGGGGTCATCAGCAGTCGGACCGGCGTCAATCCGGTCGTGCAGGTCAACGAGGTGGCGGTCAACATCGACCTCACGCTGTCGGCGGCCGACGGCCGCGTACTTTCCGATGTGAGCGCGCATTCGGACTCTTATTCCGGCAGCGACACGCTGACCACGGCGCTCGATCTGGTCAAACAACAGGCGGACCTGTTGGTGGCGCAACTCTACAACGATTATTGCAGCAGCACGAAATGAAAAAGCCAGGGAGATCCGTTCATGCCATTTAATCCAGTCGCAAAAATCGGCGGCGCGCTACTGTGCCTTTGTATGATCCCATCCGCCTGGGCACAGTCGCCGCCCACCTGGGGCGCGAATTCCAGCCCTTCGCCCACCGCCAACAGCAGCGTGTCGAAGGACGCGAACGCTGCCGCGGACAAAGGCATGTACACCGATGTGGTCTACACCAATTCATCGAAGCCCGGCCCGCAGCTGATCGTGCTGCCGGGCGAGATCAAGAGCAACAATGCCAGCTTCGTCTCGCGGTACGGGCCGAACAACATTGCCGATTTCGGCGAACTGGAGCTCTCCAAGGCTAATTTTCAGGTGCTCGATCGCGCCGACTTGGGTCCCATGCTCAATGAGATCCAGCTCGCCTATGGCGCGGGCGATACCGACGAAGCCAAGAAGGTCATGAAGAAGGGCAAGCTGAAAACGACCAAGTGGATCGTGAAGTTCGACATTCTCAAAGCCGAACAAGTCGCGCAGCAGAAGCAGGGATTCAACGGCGGGGTGGCCAGCTCGCTCATCGGCATATTCGGCAGCGGACGCAGCGGCGCCGCCGCCGGAACGGTCACCGGCTCCGTCGACACCAAGTCGGAGGCGGGAGTATGGGTCATCGGCATGCGCTACAAGCTGCTCGATGCCTCGACCACCGAGCAGGTCGCGCAAGGCTACACCGAAGAGAAAATGGAAGTCGGTGCGCAATCGACGTCCGTGGCAGGAGTCTCCAGCGCCGCCAAAGGCGGTGTGTCGCTCGACACCATGGTGCAGCGGCTGGTGCAGAAGAGCGTTTGGGACATCGACAACAAGTATAAATAGCACTCCATACCGTGAACGACGCTCCAAGACCCTTACCCGAACGGCTCGGCAAGTACCAAGTGCGCCGCGAAGTCGGACGCGGCGGCATGGGTGTGGTGTACGAGGGCTATGATCCGCTGATCGACCGGCGCGTCGCGTTGAAGACCTTCCTTACCGAGTACTTCGACGGCACCCAACCCGACAACTTGATGACGCGGCTGCAGCGTGAAGCGCAGGCGGCGGGCCGGCTCAGCCATCGCAACATCATCGCCGTTTACGACTTCGGCGAGGACGATGTCAAGGACGCCGCGGGCAAGGACGCGAAGACCGCGTTCATCGCGATGGAATTCATCGAGGGACGCTCACTGGAAAGCTACCTCCAAGCGAACGAGCGTTTCAAGATCCCCGACATCGTGCGCATCATGGGGGAACTGCTCGATGCGCTCGAGTACTCGCACAGCCATGGCGTCGTGCATCGGGACATCAAGCCAGGAAACATCATCCTGCTCGCCGACGGCACGGTGAAGGTGGGCGATTTTGGCATCGCGCGCATCGAATCCTCGACGCTGACTCAGTTGGGAGCGGTGCTGGGCTCGCCCCGCTACATGTCCCAGGAGCAATTCATGGGACAGACCGTCGACGGTCGCTCCGACATATATTCGGCGGGCGTAGTTCTGTACCAGCTGTTGACGGGGGAAGTGCCGTTCGCGGGCACGTACACGGCGATCATGTATAAGGTCCTCAACGACCAGCCGCCGCCGCCCTCGGCGTTGAACGTACAGGTGCCCAAGGCCTTGGACGACGTACTGCGCCGCGCAATGGCCAAGCGGCCCGACGAGCGCTACCAGACGGCCGGTGAATTCAAACAGGCGATTGCGGCAGCGGCGAGCGCTCCGGCATCCGGGGAGGAGCGGACCGTGATGCGGCCGGCGGAGGCAGTCAGTACGGCCGGCGGCCCGCCCGCTCGGCCTAAATTCGTGTTGCGCCCCGCCGTGCTGTTCACTGGGCTCGCCGCCTTGTCGGCGGCCGCAGGCGCGGGCTGGTACTTCTGGGAACCGCGGCACGAACCTGGAGCGACCGTCAATTCCGTGGCAAGGGACGTACCGGTGTCGACCGGCAACGCAGCGCCGGCGCCCGCGTCGCCGACTACTCCTGCCAGCCCGCCGGCGGCAGCAGCACCCGCGGAGCCTGCCGCGAATGGTGACTCGGCGCTCATCAGTGCCGTGGGGATCGCTCCGGTCAACGACCCGGCGCAGGACGCAGCCGCTGCCGAACAGGCGGTCGCGGATGATGCGCGCCGCCAGATGATCGCAAAAGCCGCGGCGCTGTACGTGCAGCCGAGCTCGCTCAAATCCAATTACGCCATCCTGCGCACCAAGCTGTTGGCGCACAGCGGTGATTTCATCACGACCGTGTTTCAGCAGCCGACGGTGCAAAAGGCGCAGGATGGGTCGGCCTACGGCATCATGCAGGCAGCCGTCAGCGTGCGCGACGTGCAGAAATCGCTCAATCAAATCTCGCGCGAGGATCGGGTCGAATTCATCCGCAACAACGGCGATCCGCGCATCTCCGTGAGCGTGCGCGCTTGGACTCCCGGATCCGAGGGCGATACGGGTCCGCAGATCTCCCCGGTGGCCGAGAATCTCCTCAAAGAACACATCCGTTCGTTTGGGTTCGCCGTAGTGGATGACAACCAAGCCAAGCCACCGGCCGACTTCCATGTCGACAGCGAAGTGCGCTTCAAGAAGCTGTCCGCGAGACTTCCGGCTTCGGGACTTACCATCGAGAAGTTCGCGCTCACCTCATGGACGGTGAGGGCGGTCGACGTAAAATCGGGCGAGGAGATCTACCACAACACGGCCATTCCGCAGAAGCAAAGCTGGGCTAGCGAGGAACTCGCCTTGCAGGACGTGGGGCGGATGATTGGCGCTGAGTTCTCCCGCAGTTTCTTTTTGCAGTATTTCGATTTCAAGCCGAAGAAAGCTCGGCTGAGGTTCACCGGCCTGCCGCCGGCGGTGGGCAATGCCGTGCTGGCCGCCATCAACGGCAACTTGACCGTTCTCAACGCTGCGTTCGCGCCGCAAAGCGGGGAGGATGTCGTGATCGACGCCGATTTGTCAGGCGGTTCCGCGCCGCTGCCGGGTCTCGTGCAGCAGAATTTATTGGAGCCGATGAACAAGAAATTCGGCCGAGCCTGCTTCACCCTGCTCCCCGGCGATCCGGGACAGGAGCTCCACGTCGCGTTCGACGCCGGCTGCGTGTCCATGCTGGGCAGGCTGGAAGCGGCGCCTCGGGATGCATTTGGAACATGAGGGCCGAACTGCAGAGCGCACCGGCGGTGCTGATGGTGCGGCCGGCGTGCTTCGGCTTCAATGCGCAAACCGCCGACAGCAATTCCTTTCAGCGTGCCGGCGTCGAGGGGCAAGCAACGGCCCTGGTGGAGTTCGACGGCGTGGTTCACGCTTTGCGAGAGGCCGGGATCCTGGTGCTGATCGCCGCCGACACGCCATCGCCGGTCAAGCCGGACGCCGTCTTCCCGAACAACTGGGTGAGTTTTCATGGCGACGGTACGGTGGCGCTGTACCCCATGCTGGCCGCCAACCGTCGCCTGGAGAGGCGCGAGGAGATCATCGGGCAAGTGGTGCGCGAAGGCGGATTTCGCGTGTCGCGTACCGTGGATTTCACCCATCACGAAGGCCAGGGCAAGTACCTGGAAGGCACCGGCAGCTTGGTGCTTGATCGTGTGCACCGGGTGGCGTTCGCGTGTTCCTCGCCGCGGACCGACCTGGATGTGCTCGGCGATTTTGCACAGCAGCTGGATTACGACTTGGTGACCTTCGACGCGCTGGATGCCGAGGGGCGGCCGATATATCACACCAACGTGCTGATGGCCGTCGGCAGCGCGTTTGCAATCGTGTGCGGCGAGTCGATGCCAAATGCGAGTCACCGGGCCGCGGTGTTCGCCAAATTGCGCGAGACCGGCCATGACATCGTCGACATCTCGCGCGCGCAAATGCTCAAATTCGCAGGCAATGCGCTGGAACTGACCACCCCGAGCGGCCGTGTCTTGGTGATGTCGAGCACCGCTCTTGGCAGTTTGAGCGCGCAGCAACTGGAGCAGCTTAAGTCGCACGCCAGGATCCTGGAAATTGCCATTCCGCACATCGAGGCCATCGGCGGCGGCGGGGTGCGCTGCATGTTGGCGGAAATACACTTGCCCAAGCCATAATCCGGTATGTTGGAACTGGGGATCAAATTACTGCTGGCGTACCTGCTGGGCACCGTGCTCGGCAGCCTGCTGTTGGGGCGCTTGCGCGGCGTCGACATTCGCAGCATGGGCAGCGGTAATGCGGGCGCCACCAATGCGATGCGCACGCAGGGCAAATGGTTCGGTTTGCTGGTGCTCCTCATCGACGTGGCAAAAGGCGTCATCGCCGTGGGGTGGCTGCCCGCGGCCGTGCTGCCGGGGATCGGCATCGATGCCGGCCTGTCGCGTCAGTGGCTGACGGTGGCGTGCGGCTTCGCCGTCATCGTGGGTCATGTGTTTCCCGTGTGGTTCGGCTTTCGCGGCGGCAAGGGCTTTGCAACCATGATAGGCGTGGTGGGTGCGGTGGAGCTGCGATTGCTGCTGGCGCTGCTCGTCAGTTGGCTCGTGGTGGTGATGCTCACCGGCTATGTGGGTCTCGCGGCGATTCTCTCGGGAGTGGCGTTGGTGATCGCCGTTCTCGTGTTCGAGCCTGACAACGCACCGCTGCTGATTTTTTGCATCAGCGTCGCGGCATTCGTGGTGTTCACTCATCGCAGCAACCTCGCACGCATGCGCGCCGGCACGGAAAGCCGGTTGCGCCGCCTATGGCTGTTTCGATCCCGGGCAGCGTAGCGCCGCCACCGCTGCTGGTTCTCTTGTCCGATGGCGAGGTGCGATCGGGAGAATCTCTGGCGGAACACCTGGGTCAAACGCGGGCGGCGGTTTGGAAGGGTGTGCAACGATTGCGTGCGCTCGGCATCGGCGTGCAGGCGCTGCCGCGCCGCGGCTACCGCTTGTCCGAGCCGGTCGAGCTGCTGCGCGCCGATCTCATTCTGCCCGAGCTGTCCGCGCAGTCGCGCCGGCATTTGCGCAATCTGGAGATACTGTTCGACGTGGACTCGACCAGCACGCGGCTGCTGGCGGCCAAACCGCCGCCGATCGGCCTGGCAGACGTGTGCACGAGCGAGCTGCAGCACGCCGGCCGCGGCCGCTTGGGAAGGCGCTGGATTGCACCATTCGGGTCCGGTCTGGCGATTTCCGTCGCTTGGTCGTTCAGCGATGCCGCGCGGGCTCTGCCGGCATTGAGCCTTGGGGTGGGCGTGGCCGTGTCGCGTGCCTTGGTGCGGGTAGGCGCCACCGGGATTGCGCTCAAGTGGCCCAACGATGTCTGGTACCGCGACCGCAAGGTCGGCGGCGTGCTGGTGGAAATTCGCGCCGAGGCGGGGGGGCCGGCGCAGGTGGTCATCGGAATCGGCCTCAACGTGCGCCTGCCGGCGGCGGCACGCCAGGAGATCGAGACCAGCGGCGCTCAGGTGGCTGCCGTGGCGGATGCCTGCAAGGCGCCGCCCTCGCGCAATCAGATCGCGGGGACGATTCTGGACGAGCTTTTGAGTATGCTGGTGGAGTTCGAGCGCGTCGGCTTCCCGGCGTTTCGGGATGACTGGACGGCGTTGGACGCTTTGAACGGCCGGCATGTTCAGGTGCAATTGGGCGACAAGATTGCGACGGGGACCGCGCGCGGCGCCGACCTGGATGGCGCTCTGCTGCTGGAGACTGAGGGTGGGCTGCGGCGATTCGTGTCGGGCGAGGCGAGTTTGAGATTGATCGAAGGTAACAATTGACGCTTCTGAAGACCATCGTTGCGGGATTGGTGCTGGCCAACGTGGGCTACTTTCTATGGAGCCGCGGGATCGCCAAGTCACCGGAGAGCGCCGCCGTCGCGGCACCTTCGACTTTGAAGCTTGCTTCCGAATCGCCGGCGCAAGGCTCCGTGCCCCTGCCGAACGCTTCCGGCGAGGCGCCCGCTGAGGCGAGCGCCGTGCCTGCGGCGCCCGATGCCGTCACCCCTGCAGCCAACAGCACGCCGATGGATGTTCCGAGACGTTGCGTCAGCGTCGGCCCGTTCCGCGACGTCTCGGAAGCCGCGCGCGCCGCGGGCACATTGCGCAGCGGCGGCTATGACCCGCGCCAGCGGGTGGCGGACGGCGAGGTGTGGGCCGGCGTGTGGGTGTACTTGCCGCTGCCCGCCGCGCGCCCCGCGGCTGATCAGGTTCTCGATAAACTCAAAACCGCGGGCATCGATGATGCGCTGGAGATGCCCGGCCCCAACGATAATTCGGTAATCTCACTGGGGTTGTTCAGCGAGCCCAAGCGCGCGCAGGCGCGCGTCGCGCAAGCCCAGGCGCTGTCGCTGAATCCCGTCGTCACCGACCGCAAGCGCAATGGCAACGTGTATTGGATCGATGTCGACTTGAAGCCCACCGACGCCATGCTGAATGCCAGCGATCTGCAGGGCGAATCAGGACATATCATCCGGCTCGAAGTGAAAGCGTGTCCGACGGCGGGCGGACAGCGATGAAGGCTCGCGCCGTCATATTGCGGACGACCGCCGGGCTCGGGGCCATCGTCGGTTACGGTTGCCTGTTCGCGTTTCTGTACCTGGTGAGCGCGCAGATCTATCACTGGTTTCGCGACGGCGAGTGGACTTCTGTCGGCGTGAGCGACGGGCTGCGCATCGGCCTGGCGCGCTGCTGCGTCAATGATCTCGACAGCGGCAGGCTCGCCGATTTCGTGCAGTGGCTCAATTCGCCGGTGGGTTGGCTGGGGTTGCATCGGGTCGTCGAGGTGATCCCCGCGTCGTTGGCGCTGTTCCTGGCGAGCATGGCGGGGAATTGCCTGCTCATTTACAGCAGGGATCGAGTGCGGCAAGAATTGCACTGAGGCGGGCGGATGGGAACACTCATGCCCGAGGCAAATCAGTATCGATTGCTGCGCCAACGGCGCTTCCTGCCGTTCTTCGTCGCGCAGGCCTGCGGCGCGTTCAACGACAATCTTCTGAAGAACGTGCTGATCATCCTGGTGACTTATCAGGCGGCGCGCTGGAGCACCCTCAAGCCGGAGTTGCTGACCAATATCGCCGCCGGTTTGTTCATCGCCCCGTTCGTCGTGTTCTCAGGCATCGCCGGCCAACTGGGAGAGCGTTTCGACAAAGCCCTCATCCTGAAGAGCATCAAGGCGCTGGAAATCGCCATCATGCTGGTGGCGGCAGTGGGCTTTTTGCAGCAGCGCGTCTCGCTGCTGCTGTTTGCCTTGTTCATGATGGGCCTGCATTCCACGTTTTTCGCGCCCGCCAAGTACGGACTGCTGCCGCAGGTATTGAATGGCGAGGAGTTGGTGGGCGGCAACGCCATGTTGGAAGGTGGGACGTTTCTGGCAATCCTTCTCGGCACGCTGGCCGCGGCCTTGCTGGCGGGACACGCCAACACCGCCTGGATCGCCGGGGGACTGGTCGGCATCGCGCTGCTGGGATTCGCCGTGAGTCTCGCCATTCCGAAATCGACCGCGACAGCGCCGCAGCAGCGCTTGGATCTCAATCCCTGGACCTCGACGCTCGACGCCCTGCGCGCGGCGCGCCAGTCGCGCACCGTGCTGTTGTCGGTGCTCGGCATGTCGTGGTTCTGGTTCTTCGGCGCGCTGGTGCTCACGCAGTTGCCGCTGTACTGTCACAACGTTTTGCACGGCGACGAATCCCTCGTGACCGTGACCCTGGTGGTGTTCTCAGTGGCCGTCGGCGTGGGCTCGCTGTTGTGCGAACGCCTCTCGGGGCGTCAAGTGGAGGTTGGTTTGGTGCCGTTTGGTTCCATCGGGCTGTCGCTGTTCGCGACCGACTGGGTGATCGCCACCCCGCATGTCGATGCCCATGCGCTGTTGACGGCGCGCGCCTTGATCGGGTTGCACGGCGGCGTGCGCACCCTGTTCGACATCGCGGCGGTGGGCGTCTTCGGCGGATTCTTCATCGTACCGTTGAATGCACTGGTGCAGCAGCGCTCGCGGCCGGAGGCATTGGCGCGGGTAATCGGCGCGAGCAGCATCTTTAACGCGCTGTTCATGGTGGGAGCCGCCGTGGTGGGGGGCGTCGGTCTGGCGCGGGGCCTGAGCGTGACGCAGCTCATCTTGATCGCGGCGGCGATGAACGCGGCCGTCGCGGCGTACATCTATACGTTGGTGCCGGAATTTCTGCTGCGGTTCGTGTCCTGGCTGCTGGTGCACACCCTGTACCGGCTCAAGAGAAGCGGCAACCGTTTTCCGGAATCAGGACCGGCGCTCATCGTCTGTAATCACGTGAGCTTCGTCGATGCGCTGGTGATTTCGGCAGCCTGCCGGCGGCCGATCCGCTTCATCATGGACAATGCCATATTCAACGCGCCCGTGATCAGCACCCTGGCGCGGGGCATGAAGGCGATTCCCATCGCTTCCGTCAAGGAGGATCCCGACGTCTACACGCAGGCATTCGAGGCGGCCGCGGCGGCGCTGCGCGATGGCGAGCTGGTGTGCATATTTCCGGAAGGCCGGTTGACCTCGGACGGACTCATCGGGGAATTTCGCCCGGGACTTTCGCGCATTTTGGGCGAGACTCCGGTGCCCGTCATTCCCATCGCCATCGTCGGTCTCTGGGGTTCGATGTTCTCGCGCTTCGGCCGCAAGCTATGGCAGCGTCTGCCGCGCAAACTCTGGCACCGGGTGGTGGTCAACGTCGGTGAGTACATGGCGCCCGACGACACCAGCCCGGAGACATTGCGCGAGCGGATCGTCGCACTGTACGGTGGCGCATGACACCTAAGCCGCTGGCCGTCATCACCGGAGCGTCGAGCGGGATCGGCGAGGCCTTCGCGCGCAAGCTCGTTGCGCGTTACGATTTGTTGTTGATTGCCAGAAGCAAGGATCGACTGGAGGCACTGGCGCAGGAGTTGCGTGAGCTTGGCGCCGCAGTGGCGGTGCTGGCTGCCGACCTGAGCGATGCGGAGCAACTCAAAATGGTTGCGGATCGCATCGCGGCGGGTCCCAATCTGGCGCTGCTCGTCAACAATGCGGGTTTTGGCGATCGCGCGCCGTTCTGGGAGGCGGACGTCGAGGTCCTCGATAAGATGCATCGTCTGCACATCGGCGCCTTGGTGCGTTTGAGCCATGCCGCGCTGCGCGTGATGGTCCCGCAAAATCGCGGCGCCATCATCAATCTGGCGTCGGTAGCCGCCTTCGCGCGGCGTGAAGGCAGCATCAGCTATGGCGCAACGAAGAGCTGGGTCACGGTATTTACCGAAGGCTTGTACGTGGACCTGCGGGCGGCCGCATCATTGGTGTACGTGCAAGCCCTTTGCCCCGGATACACGTACTCCGGATTTCACGATGTGCTGGGGGAGGATAGAAACCGGCTCGCGCCACCGGCGCTTTGGCTCAGCGCCGAGAAGGTCGTCGAAGATTCGTTGCAGGGGATGATCGACCGGAAGCTGTACGTGGTGCCGGGGTGGCGCTACAAATTGGCCGTGGGGGTGCTGCGCGCTTTGCCTTTTTGGCTGCAAATCCGCCTGGCGAAGGCGGGCAACGCTGCGGCGGCGCGGTCTGCGAAAACCGCGCGCTGACTCGCCGTCAGAACCGATGAGAGGCAGGTGATTTTGGACGCCGACCCTTTGCGAAAGTCACGCGTATGTGCCGCCGATTTGAGAGTGGCATGGAAAAGAGTTCTTATAACTATAACTTCGATTCTCCTTTGTCTATCCACCTGGATGTCAGGTCGCGCGCTTGCCGCCACTTCCGATGTCAACCCGGTAACCACGTCCGCGGATCTAGAGCACATTCATAGAATCGAGAACGGCTTGCTGCCGGGGATCCTTATCAAGGGCCACACTGTCCATGGAATGAAGCTCATCGACAGGATGAAGCATTACAAGGTTCCGGGGGTGAGCATTGCCTTTTTTGCGCGGGGCAAGATCCCGTGGACCCGTGCGTACGGCTATGCGGATGTGTCGAGGAGGAATGCAGTCACCCCCGAAACGCTTTTTCAGGCGGCATCAATCAGCAAATCGATTTCAACCCTGGCGGTGCTGCGGTTGGTGCAGGACGGAAAGTTGAATCTCGATGAAGACATCAATGTGAAACTTAAGGGCTGGAGAGTCCCCGACAACGAATTCACGGCAGAACAAAAGGTCACTCTGCGCCGCATTCTCAGCCATAGCGCGGGGTTAACTGTCGCGATATTCTCGACCGGGAGGTTCTGCGGCCTCTAGGAATGTCGCACAGCACGTTTGTGCAGCCCGCGGGAACCGACGAGCGAGGACCGCCCGGTCGGGCAATACCTCGATGCAATCGGGCCGGGTCGCGCGCGACTGCGCATAGGTCTACCGCACGATTTCTTCTACGCGAGCTTGGATCCTGATATCCAGGCGGCGACCGACCAGGCGCTACGCACCCTGGTCGCGCTGGGCGCCGAACTACGCGAAACACCCCTCGAGGTGAGCACGGACAGAATAGTGATCCGTGCAGAAGCTTACGCATATCACGCTGAGTACGTCGCCAAGAGCCCGGAGCTGTATATCCCAGAGACTCTGGCGAAGGTGCGCCTCGGCGCTGGCATCGATGCACAGACCTACATCAGGGCGCGCCGCGATCTGGATCGCCTTCGCCGAACGTCATTGACCGTTTTTTCCTCCGTCGATCTGTTGGTGACGCCCACGACGCCTGTGATTGCTCCGAAGGCGTCGGACTATCCGTCAACGATCGAGGGCGCTCTCGCGCTCGACGGATCGCTGCTTCGGAATACGCGCCCGTTGAACCTGCTTGCCTTCCCGACAATCTCAGTCCCCTGCGGGCTAACAAACGCCGGCATGCCCATCGGGCTTCAGATATCCGGCCCGCCGTGGGAAGAGTCGAGGGTATTGGGACTGGCGCACGCGTATCAGGAGGCGACGGACTGGCATCGGCGACGGCCGCCCACGTTGACGAGAAGTTAACTGCCTAGGAACATGACCAGGGCCTCCCATCAGCGCATTACATCCTGTCACCGGAAGCTAGTGCTGTTCCATGAAGCGGCGCATGACCTCCCACGCGAGCCGGCTCTCGTCCAGCCGTGGTAATGTCAGCGGCCAGTTATGCTGCATTCCCTTGCCGACAAGCACGGTAACGGCAGTCCCTGCGCCCTTGGAATCACCCGGAGCCGTCATCTAACCGTGATTGCATCGCCGGTTACGGTACGTTAGGTGTAAGTGGCGCAAAATGAAGGCCACGAGCCTTTAGGGTCTCGTTTCGAAGAGCGACTCAGTCGATATTCCTTGTCCGCACCGGAGGAATTCACGTCGGTCGGATGACATGGTAACCCTTCAGTCCCGTCAGGGCGCTCCGACAACCAAAATCACGAAGGAACCGGGGATCGGCGCCGGACGCGGATTGGGCTCCGCTTCGGTGGGCGTGGGTGCCGGTCCGAAATCGGCGGTGACGAGATACACCTTGCCCGTGCCTGGATCGAGAGCCATGGTGCGCGCGCCCCGTTTGGTTGCGAGGGTTTGAATCACCGTGTAGTGATCCGGCGAGTCTTGATGTATGACGGTCAATGTACCGTCGCCGTTCGAGCTATAGACGAGCCCCCGGGGCGCATCGTATGCCGCCGCATCGGGATGCTCGCCGATCGGAACCAATGCGACCTGTTTGCCGCTCTGCGAGTCGGTGATGGCCATGACCTTCCCGTCGCACACGGAGAACAACCGGTGATGTGCGCGGTCGATCGCGAGGCCCGTGGGACTATCGCAGCCGGGCAAGCTCCAGGTTGCCTTCACGCTCAAACTTTGACCGTCGATGACGATCATCCGGCCGGGATCGCTTTCGATATTCAAGAAAATGCGGCCGTCGCTGCCGTTGACCGCAAACTCCGGCTTGTCGGGAAGCGTAATTCTTGCCACGAGGCCGAGATTTGCCGCGTCGAGCACGGTCACATCATGGCTCGCGCCATTGAAGGTGAAGACATGCCCGCCAATGCGATCGTAGAGGATCGCGTCGGGATTGCGCGCGGGAACTTCCCCTTCTTGAATGACCTGAAGACTGTCGAGATCGAACGCGGTGACGGAGTTCGCCCTGCCGTTGCTGGTGAAGCCTCGCCGCATGTCATTGGCGATGGCGATGCCGTGAACGCCGACAGTGTTCGCAACGGAGCCCACCACGGTTCCCGTATCGATGCTGACCACATCCACTCTGGTTCCGCGGCTCACGAACAATCGCTTCGTGGTGGGATCGAAGCTCAAATAATCCCAGCCGCCATCGCCGCCGAGCGTCCAGCGCTGCAACACCGCCAACTTAGGGAGTGCCGGCGCGGCTTGAGTCGGCGCGGCTTGCGTTGGTCGAGGCGCGAGCAGCGCGGCAACAACGCTCAGCGTAATGCCAAGGAACGCGCCGAGCCCGCGCCGGGCCCGGCCACTTTTCGATGAGAAGTAAGCTGTTGGCACGGCCGACTACTTGGGTGCCACCAGGCCCTCCGGCGCACCCCTCTTCAAAATGTCGGGGAGCGCTTGACCTTCCTCGGTAAAGGACAGCGACACTGAATTCAGGCAGTGTCTTTCACCGGTCGGCGGGGGTCCGTCCGGAAACACGTGGCCCAAGTGGCTGGCGCAGCGGGCGCACACCTCCTCGACCCTGACCATCCCGTAGCTGGTGTCGCGAATTCGTTTGATGTGCGATTCGTCGAAAGGCTTGAAGAAGCTCGGCCAACCGGTGCCGGAATCGAACTTGGCGCTGGAGCGAAACAGCGGCAATCCGCAGAAGCGGCAGGTGTACGTACCGCTCTTTTTGTTGTCCAAAAAGACGCCGCAGAATGCGGCCTCCGTGCCATGTTGCAGCAAGACGTGACGTTCGTCGTCGTTGAGGCCATCGATGATCTGGCGCCGTTGGGTTTCGTTCGGGGGAGTCAGGTTGAATGCCATGCTGGGTACCTCGCGAATGAGTCGATTGTACGCAAATCGCGCCGGCCGCGCAGCGCGCAGATGCACCTCAACCAGCGCCAGGCGGCAACATCGAGCCTGTGCGGGCCAACGATCTTGGTTTCGGCCTTGACTTTTCTCTCCAATATATACAACTATATGGTTGTGAATAAAATCAACCTGACGCTAACGGCGCTGGCCGATCCGACTCGCCGCGCGATTCTGGACCGGCTCGCGCTCGGGCCGGCTTCCGTGAACGAACTCGCACGGCCGTTCAAGCTGACGCAGCAAGCGGTATCGAAGCATTTGGACTACCTGCACCGCGCTCAACTGATCAACAAGCGGCGCGACGGCCGGCAGCAATTTTGCACCCTGAATCCTCAACCCTTCAGGGATGTGATCGGCTGGGCGGAACAATGCTGCCGCGCGTGGGAGGAGAGCTTCGAGCGCCTGGACGTTGTACTCGAGGACATGAAACGCAAGGACAAGAAGAAATGACCCAAGAGATACCGGACGATCCGGCCGAGCCGCAGTTCGTCATTTCACGCACCTTCAAGGCGCCGCGCGACTTGGTATTCAAGGCGTGGACCGAGCCGCAGTACATCAGCCGCTGGTGGGGCCCGAAAGGATTCACGGCACCCGTCGTCGAGGTCGACTTTCGAGTCGGGGGCAAGTTTCTCTTCTGCATGCGGTCGCCGGCCGGCAACGATTATTGGAACAAGGGCGAATATCGAGAAATCATCGTGCCGGAGCGCATCGTATCCGTCATGCATTTCTCCGACGCGCAGGGCAATTTCAAGACCCCCGCCGACTATGGAATGGCCGCGGACTTTCCGCTGGAGATGCTCGACGTGGTCACTTTCGAGATCATGGACGCCGATAAGACGCTGCTGACGCTGCGCCGCAATCACACGCTGAGCCAGGCACGGCATTACGGAGAGGACGAGGGCTGGGCGGAATCTTTGGAGCGATTCGCGCGGGCGGTCGAGCAATGAGAAAACTGGTGCTCAAGATGTCTATGTCTCTGGATGGCTTCGTCTGCGGACCGAACGGGGAAGCCGATTGGATATTCAGGACTTCGGATGCGACCTCGTCTGCATGGATTTTGCGAGGTCTGGAAGGCGCCGGCGCGCACTTGATGGGCAGTCGCACGTTTCAGGACATGCTGGCCTACTGGCCCACCTCGAGCGATCCGATGGCCGCGCCAATGAACGAAATTCCCAAGGTAGTGTTTTCAAAACGCAGCGATGCGAGTGTCCGCAATGACCGATTGACCACCGCGGCCCTGAAAGATGCACCGCGGGAGCCTATGGGTCCCGCGGCGTCGGTGAGTGCTGAGGCCGCCCGGAGCTGGGCGCGGGCGACCGTAGCCACAGGCGATTTGGGCGGTGAAATCAATCGGTTGAAAGCCGAGCCCGGGAATTATTTGTTGGCCCACGGCGGGGCATCTTTTGCACAAAGCTTGGTGCAACGTAAATTGATCGATGAATTCTGGCTGGTGGTGCACCCGGTGGCGCTGGGGCACGGCCTCCCGCTATTTTCGAGGCTGACCGCTCCTTTTGATTTTGAGCTCGTGAACACGACGGTATTCGGCGCAGGCGCCGTCGCCCATACCTATCGACCCCGCTAGTCACGCCTCATATCCCACCCTTGGCCGCTCTTCGAAAAAAGCAGCTATCATGATGCCAGGCCGGCGGCCGGCCCTTCGAAATCAAAAATCATTGACGATGAACGCTAGGGGGATCATGTCCAATCTGTCGGTCTTCCTCGGCGAGTACATCGGCACCGCGCTTCTCTTGTTGCTCGGGAACGGCGTATGCGCTGCCGTCACCTTGGAGAAATCCAAGGCGCGGGGGGCGGGGTGGCTGGTCATTTGCTTTGGATGGGGCTTCGCCGTGATGGTAGGAGCGTACGTCTCCGCACCGCTGTCCGGAGCGCACTTGAATCCCGCCGTGACCATCGGCGTGTCGATCAAGTCGGGCGACTGGAGCCAGGTGCCGATTTATCTTGCGGGTCAAATTCTTGGCGCGATCAGCGGCGCGCTCTTGTGCTGGCTGACTTACCTGGGCCAGTTCAATCGCAACAACCAGGCGACCCTGGGAATATTCGCCACCAGTCCCGAAATTCGCAATCCGCTGCAGAATCTGACTTCAGAGATCATCGCGACTTTCGTACTGATCTTCTTCATCCTGGTGATCGGCGACAACCAGGGTCTCAAAACCAGTGCCTCGTCGAGCCTGTTGGTTGCCTTTCTGGTGGTGGGTCTTGGACTTTCGCTGGGCGGTCCCACTGGTTATGCCATCAATCCCGTGCGGGATCTAGGTCCGCGGCTCGTGCACTCGTTGCTGCCCATCCCTCACAAGGGAACCTCCGACTGGGGGTATGCTTACGTTCCCATCATTGGTCCCAGCATCGGTGCGCTGCTGGCCGGCTTGTTCTACCGCCTGGTGTTTCAACCTTGAACCGCTACGTTGCCGCCATCGATCAGGGAACGACCTCCTCGCGCTGCATCGTCTTCGATCACGATGGCGCCATCGTCGCCGTGGATCAGAAGGAACATCGGCAGATCTTCCCTCGACCGGGTTGGGTGGAGCACAACGCGGAGGAGATCTGGACCAATGTTGAGTCGGTGGTAGCCGGAGCGCTCAAAAAACTCTCGATCAAGCCGCACGACCTGGCGGCCGTCGGCATCACCAATCAGCGTGAAACCACCCTTGTGTGGAACAAGGCAACCGGCAAGCCCGTGCACAACGCCATCGTCTGGCAGGACACGCGCACCGACCGTTTGGTGCGCGACTTGGGAGGTTCGCAGGGACAGGACAGATTCCGCGATTTGTGCGGACTGCCGCTGGCCACCTACTTCTCCGGCCCCAAGGCTCGCTGGATTCTGGATGCGCAACCTGAATTGCGCAAATCGGCGGAAGCAGGCGAGTTGCTGTTCGGCACGATGGATAGCTGGCTCATTTGGAAATTGACCGGGCGGCATGTCACCGATGTGACCAATGCCAGCCGCACCATGTTGATGAACCTCCGTACTCTGCAATGGGATGACACGTTGCTGGCGGCGATCGGCGTGCCGCGCGCCATGCTGCCGGAAATCTGCTCATCGTCCCAGGTCTACGGCAATGCGACGGGGGTTCTACAGGGCGTGCCTGTGGCCTCGGCGCTTGGCGACCAACAAGCGGCGCTGTTCGGGCAAACTTGCTTCTCGCCGGGCGAAGGCAAGAACACCTATGGCACGGGGTGCTTTCTCTTGGTCAACACCGGGCAGCAGCTGGTGCAATCCAACAACGGCTTGCTGACGACCGTGGGCTACAAGATCGGCACCCAACCCGCGGTGTACGCGCTGGAGGGTTCCATCGCCGTAACCGGCGCCTTGGTGCAATGGGTGCGCGACAATTTGGGGTTGATCTCGAATGCCGCGGAAATCGAAACATTGGCGGGAAGCGTCGAGAACAACGGCGGTTGCTACTTCGTGCCGGCCTTCTCGGGCTTGTTCGCCCCCTACTGGCAATCGACTGCACGCGGCGTGATCGTGGGGCTGACGAGCTATGTGACCAAGGGCCACATTGCCCGAGCCGTGCTGGAGGCTACGGCATGGCAGACCCGCGAAGTGGTCGACGCCATGGCGGCCGACTCGGGCGTCGCGTTGACGACGCTCAAAGTCGACGGCGGAATGACTGCGAATGGCTTGCTGATGCAATTCCAGGCGGACGTGCTCGACGTCCCCGTGGTGAGACCCGTGGTTTCGGAAACCACATGTCTCGGCGCTGCATATGCGGCCGGGCTTGCCGTCGGCTATTGGCCGAACATCGAAGGCCTGCGGGCCAACTGGAAGAAATCCGTCGAATGGAAACCGACCATGTCCGCGGCGCAGCGCGGCAAAGGTTTTCGCAAATGGAAGAAGGCGGTCAAGCGCAGCATGGATTGGACCGATGCCGATGAAGAAGGAAATCTGTGACCTGGTCGGCATTCAATCATGAAACCGATGTAACGATCGGATCGCATTAATCAGACTTCATTCGACGGGTGGGATGCCCGCAGCGGCCGAGTGTAAACTCCCCGTCGCATTGCATCGAGCGAAGTGTCTGCTCATAACTATATTCATCGGAGGAATCGTGAGAACCCCAATCAAAACCATTCTGGCTGGAATTGCTCTGTTGTTCGTTCTGCCGCTGGCGGCCAATGCGGATACGCCGGGCAAGCATCCGGCCTATCTGCATGCCCTATCCGATTTGCGCGCCGCGCGCTGGATGCTCGAGCATCGGCCCGGCGATGCCGCGGTGAGCGGCCAGGAAGATGTCGCGATCACCGAAATCGACGCGGCGATCGGCGAGATCAAGAAGGCGGCCATCGATGACGGCAAGGACCTCCATGATCATCCCGGCGTGCAAGACGTCGCGGGCCGCCCCGGCCGGCTGCATAAGGCGCTCGAACTGCTGCACAAGGTGCATGGGGACGTAGCGCGCGAAGAAGACGATCCAATGGTCAAGGGGCTGCGCAATCGTGCGGTGGGACATATCGACGCGGCCATCGAAGCCACCCGGCACGCGATCGGCGATGTCGAGCACGGCAGGTAGCCCCGCAGGTGATCCGTCAGCGTTGATGTGAACTCAGCGTTGAATTTAAACGGTACGAGCGAGCTTGCTCGTTCGTACCGGTTTCCCAACTATTGTCGTCCGCCTCCCGCCTGCTCGGCTCGGGCGGCGCCTCTCCCTCCCAAAGATGGGCTCTCGTTCCGGCGGGAGCTCGATACCAACCCGGATCCTTGTAATCACCGCGCTTGAGATCGGCGCGGATTTTCATCAGCGTGAACATGCCGCCCATCTCGATATTCCCGAACGGACCGTTGCCCGCCATCATCGGCAACGTGTTCGGCGGCAACGGCATGCTCATCGGCGTGCTGCCCATGGTGCGCGACATGTTCATGTACTGCGGCACGAGAGCACTGATCTGCTGGGCCAAGTCGTCCTGCTCGACGCCGAGCATCGTGGGCAACGAATGGTTCATGGCGTTCATGGTGTGATGACTCTTGTGGCAATGAAATGCCCAGTCGCCCTCCGCGGCGGCGGTGAATTCGATGGCCCGCATTTGACCCACCGCGATGTCGGCGGTCACCTCGGGCCACCGGGAAGCCGGCGGCGTCCAGCCGCCGTCCGTTCCCACCACCTCGAACTCGTGGCCGTGCAGGTGAATGGGATGATTGGTCATCGTGAGGTTGCCGATGCGCACGCGCACCCGCTCGCCGAGCCTCGCCACCATCGGTGCGGTGCCTGGATAGGCGCGGCTATTGAAGGTCCACAGGTTGAAATCCAGCATGGTGCTGACCTTGGGCGTGAAAGTTCCCGGATCGATGTCGTAGGCGTTCAGGAGAAACACATAATCGCGGTCGACCGGCATGAAGTTCGGATCCTTGGCATGCGTGACCCAGAATCCCATCATGCCCATCGCCATTTGCATGGTCTCGTCCGCATGCGGGTGATACATGAAGGTCCCCGAGCGCCGCGCGACGAATTCGTACACGAATGTCTTGCCCGGCTCGATGGCCGGCTGATTGAGCCCGGCAATGCCATCCATGCCGTTCGGCAGGCGCTGCCCGTGCCAGTGGATGCTGGTGTGCTCCGGCAAACGGTTGGTCACGAACATGCGCACCCGGTCTCCCTCCACGACTTCGATGGTGGGTCCCGGCGACTGGCCATTGTAGCCCCATAGGTTCGCATGCATGCCGGGCGCGATCTCGCGCACCACGGGCTCCGCGACCAAATGAAACTCCTTGACGCCATTGCGTATGCGCCACGGCAGGCTCCAACCGTTCAAGGTGGCGACCGGACGGAAGTGCGCGCCGTCGGGTGGCGCGGACGGCGCCTGCATGAGGGGCGAATCGCGCGACACGATTTCCGGCAGCGCAGCGAGAGAGCTTTTGGCAACGCTGCCTGCGGCTACAGCGAGGCCGGCCGTTGTGAAAAAACTTCTTCGGGTAATCATGGTGACGCCCTCATTGCGGGGCCGCCCAACAGGGCGGCGTCGAGCCGGGATTTGGCGAGCCAAAAATCGCGCAGGGTGGCGATGTAATCATTCACGCTGGAAATTTGCTCGCGGGTATCGGTCAGCAATTCAAAAATGCTGATCAGCGAGGCGTTGTAGCGCAGCAGGTTTTGCTCGGCCACCGATTTGCGCAGCGGCACGAGCACATCGCCCTGCTGCCGGGCGAGTTCGAAATTAGCCCGATATACCGCGTAGGCCTGCCGCACCTGGGAGCGGGCATCGATTGCCGCCTGCGCGAAGCGGTCGAGCGCTTGGGTGTAGAGCGCCTCGGATTTTTTCAAACGCGCCGTGCCGCCGTCGAAAATCGGCACTTCCAGGATAATCGCATAGCCGCGCTCGTAGGGCGCGTCGCGCGGTCCCTGTTTCACCCACGACGGACCGAGATCCAACACGTTCACGAAGCGCGTCGCCCGGGTGAGCTTGAGGCGGCGTGCGAGCGCGTCGATGTTCCGGCGCATCAGCTGCAAGTCGATGCGATTCTGTAGAACCGTTCGTTCCACGTCCGGCAGCTCCTCGATGCGGGGCGGCAAGTCGGGCAGGGCGGGCGCGAGCTGCATGGAGCCGGTGGAATCCGTCTCGCTGGTCATCCCCATGAGACGCAGCAGCCTTTCCCGTGCCGTTGCCTCGGCGATTTGCGCCCGCGTCAAGTTGCGGGTCGCGTCGGCGTAGAAGACCTGCTCGCGCGCCTGATCGAGGCTGTTCCAATTGCCGGCACCTTGCATGCGCTGCGCCAGCGCCGCGCCCGTCTCGGCAGCAGCGCGAACTTTGAGCAGGTACTGCAGCGACTGACGGGCCGCCACGGCATCGAAGTAGGCGTCCCGGGTTTGCGCAGCCAGTTGTGCGATGTCGAGGAATACCGCGTTCTGGGTTTGCGCGAAACGCTGCCTCTCGATGTCGTGGGCGTAAGGCAGCGTCAACAGCGACAATACGTTGAAGCTCAAGGTTTCGACGATGTCGAATTGGCCATCAACGCTGGTGTGAGACAACTCGAAACGCGGGTTCGGCAACCGTCCCGATTGAACCAGATCCGCCTCCGAGATTTGCAACTCCTGGAACGACGCGCGGAGCGCGCGATTGTTGAGGAGCGCGACCTGCACGGCGTCCTCGGCGCCGAGCGGATGCGACAACAGCTGCGCCACCGCCGCGGCGCTTTTGGCCGCCTCCGCAGCGGAGCGCGGCCAACTCACATTCTTGTCCAGGCGGCTCTGCGCCGATGCAGCGACGGTGCCGAAGCCGCCGTCCTCGGAGAAGCCGGCGCACCCGGATAGTCCCGACAGCGCTGCCGCCACCGCCCCGCCGAGGAATGCCCAGCGGCCGGCGCGTCGGCGCAAGTTCCAAATATTCATGAAGCCCTCGATCCTCGAGGCAAGCCCCAAGGTTGATCACGACCGGAAATGGGACGCAGCTGGCTGCGTCCCTCGATTCGGACAGCCGGCTCCTTAAGGAGGGCGGTCCAGGCGGTCGGGCGGGATCAGCAGGGGCGCGCTCGGCCCCGGCAGGGAAGGTTCCGAGGCGACGGCGCGAGGCGGCGTCCAATCGAGAGTTGCTGCCACGACCGCGGTCATGCAACACGCGGCGCAGCAACCGTGGCTTTGCACGGTAGAGCCGTGTACTGGATGTTGCGCGCAGTGCTCGTGCGGCGTGGTCCCGACGTGTTGGGTAGATTGAGTGGCTTGGCCGGCAATGTTCGCGTGCTCGCAACCAAATGCCGCGGTAAAACTCTGCAGCGGCAGCATCAGCGCCAACAAGAGCGCGGCGATCGGCCAGTTGCCCCGACGAGGTGTCATAAGCGCTGAAAATATCACTATGGCGGCCACAATACACGCCGCGGCCACACTACCCGTGAACTAAGACTACAATCGGTCTCCTGAAAGCTGTTCGGAAGAGGTTGACATGCGTATTGCATTGATCGTCGGTGCCTTGTTGATCGCGGGCGGTCTATATGTCTTGATCAAGTCGCCGTCCTATAGTCAGGACAAGCCGGTTCTCAAAGTAGGACCGCTCGAGGCGAATGTGACGCAGCAGCACGAGATTCCGCCGTGGCTGGGCGGTGTTGCGCTGGCGGCGGGCGTGGTTCTCGTGGTCGTGGGTACGCGCGGCAAGGCCTAGGCGGCGGCCATGAAATCTCTTGCTTGGCTCTCGACCGAGACCCAAGGACAAACTCTCATACAACTGGGAGAACTGACGCTTGCCTTGGTTCTTTCGACCCTCATCGGGCTGGAACGGGAATTTCGGGTAAAGAGCGCCGGTTTGCGCACGCACACCTTGGTGGGCGTGGCCTCCGCGCTGATCATGCTGGTATCCAAATATGGATTCGGCGACGTACTGGCGCAGGACCTCGTGGTGCTCGATCCCTCGCGAATCGCCGCACAGGTGGTTTCCGGCATCGGCTTCATCGGCGGCGGGCTGATTTTCGTGCAGCGCGACGTGGTGCGCGGCCTGACCACGGCCGCGACCATCTGGCTCACCGCAGCGGTGGGTCTGTCTTGCGGAGCAGGATTGCCAATCCTCGGAATTTTCGTGACCGCGGCGCATTTCTTGATCATGTACGCCTATACGCATGTGGCGCGCAGGATGCTGTCCATACGCGGCGATCTGCTCATTCAGTATCAAGGCGGCATGGGCGTTGTGCAGAAGATCACCCGGCTGTGCACCGGCAGCGGTTTTTCCGTTCAGGAACTAAGCGTACAGCGGGAAGATGTGCCGGCTGATCGAAAGCAGGCCATGCGCCTGCGCTTGCGGGGACGCGGCGATTTGGAATCGCTGGCGATAGCCATCGGGGACCTCGAGGGTGTCGTCGCCGTCAGAATGACGCCGCAGCAGGAAACGCCGGCCCAACAGCACGCGGAGTGATTCACTTGGCCAGCGCCGCGCGCAGCGCGAGCAACTCGCGGCGGCGGGTGGGACTGGTCTTCGGATAGCGGAGCTTCAGCGCCTTTAAAGTCTGCGCCACGATGAACGATACGATCAGGCGCGCGTTCTTTTTGTCGTCCGCGGGCACGACGTACCACGGCGCGATTTCGCTGCTGGTGGCGCTGAGGCAATGCTCATAGGCGCGCATGTAGTCCTTCCAATATTTCCGCTCTTGCACGTCCGCCAGCGAGAATTTCCAGTTTTTTTGCGGTTGGTCGATGCGCTCCAGAAATCGCTTGCGTTGTTCTTCCTTGGACAGGTGCAGGAAAAATTTGATGATGCGCGTGCCGTTGCGATGCAAATGACCTTCCAGATTCAAAATCGAGCGATAGCGGTCGCGCCAGATGTGCTCGTCCTCGCCGATGCCTTCGCCGCGCAGGATGCTCGGATGCACGCGGGCGATCAGCACCTCCTCGTAATAAGACCGGTTGAATATACCGATGCGCCCCCGTTCCGGCAGGTCCCGGGTCGTGCGCCACAAGAAGTCATGCTTGAGTTCGGTTGCGCTGGGGTGCGCGAAGCTGAATACCTGGCAGCCCTGAGGATTCACCCCTGACATGACGTGGGCGATGACCCCGTCCTTGCCGGCGGCATCCATGGCCTGAAAAATAATCAAAATCGCGTAACGGTTGGATGCATACAGCAACTGCTGCTGCGCACTCAACGTTTGGACGTGTTCCCTTAACACTTCTTGATAATTCTTGTCAGACTTGTATACCGGGGAAACGCGCGTGGGCCACCTGCCAAGATCCACTTTTTTGGCCGCCGGAACTAGGAAATCCTTGATTTTGATGGGCATCGATCAGTACCTCGGGCGTAGTCTTTGTCTTACACGGGCTCTGTTCGCCTGCGTACAGCATATCGAACGGGAGGGGTGCACTATCACTCGTCTATAAAAGGATCAACAAGAATGCTCTCGCAGTGCCTCCGCTCGCTGTCGCTGTTCGCCGTCTGTATATCGTCACTACATGCCGCTTCCTTCGAGTTGCCGCCGCTGAATTCTCCGCCGAGCACCGAGCATCACGTCGGCAAGGTGGTTTGGGCGGATCTGGTCACGCCCAGTCTGGCAACGGCGGAAAAATTTTACGGAGGCCTGTTCGGTTGGACCTTTCAAAGCATCCGGGCCGGCGAATCCGACTATGTCGTCGCCATCGAGGCCGGACGGCCGGTGGCGGGCCTCATCGAAAAACCGATTTCCGATTCCGACCGGCGTCAGCCGGCGTGGCTCGCTTTCATCGCGGTGCGGGATGTGGATGCCGTGAAGCGCACCGCCCTTGCGCACAAGGGCAAGCTGATCGCCGATTCGGTGACTTACGCGATGCGTGGACGGCAAGCGATATTGGCCGATCCCGAGGGAGCCGTCTTCGCCATATTGGCATCGAGCAGCGGCGATCCACCCGATTATCTGGCATCCCCCGGGGAATGGATCTGGAGTTCACTGCACGCCAAGGATCCGGAAGTCGAGGCGTCCTTCTATCAAAGCATATTTGGCTACGATGTATACGATGCCGAGAGCGCGGACGGCATGGAGCACGTGATCCTGTCCAGCGACGACTACGCGCGTGCCAGCGCCAACTCGTTTCCGGACAATCAGGGCCGGCGCCACGCGCATTGGCTCAACTTCGTTCGGGTTGTGAATGCCTCTGACATGACCGCCAAGGCGGTCTCATTAGGGGGGCGCGTGCTGGTCGAACCGCATCCCGATCGCCACGGCGGCATGGTCGCGGTGGTGGCGGATCCCGCGGGAGCACCCGTGGGGCTCATGGAATGGAGCGATAGCGACACCAAGGCGGAGCCGAAATGAAGCGCATGCGATGGGCGATCGGAATTGCAGGCGCGCTCAGCTTGGCAGCTATTGCGGGTTGCGCGGTTGACGGCGTCGGTGTCAACGGCACCGTCGGCGTAGGCTACGTCGGCGGCTACTACGAGCCGTATGGCTATGACTACGGTGGATGGGGCCCGGGCTACGCCGTGGGGCCTTATCGCGGCGGACACGGCGGCTACGTTCGCGACCGCGGACACGCACCGGCCTTCCGTCCCGCGCCGCGAGGCCATAGTATGCCCTCCATTCCCTCGAGACCGCGAGGCCGCTAGTCGCGAAGCCTTCTTGCGGCGGACAAACCTTTCGATCTTTCGGCGGTATTGCGCATGAGCGGCGACGTTGACACTGCGGGTTCATCTCGGGGCACGGGATTGCGAACCTGGATCAGGTACCACTCGATCTTGGCCACCCTGATCGGTCTGGCCGTGCTGCTCGTTGTCTGGCTGATCATTTCAGGCGTGATGAAGCCGAAGAAGAAGCCGGGTCCGCCGCCTCCCATTCCCATTGCCGAAGGGCAGATCAAGACCGGCAATATCGATGTTTATCTCGACGAGTTGGGCACCGTCACGCCGGTGTATACCGTGACGGTCGCGAGCCGGGTGGCGGGTGAACTGACCGAGGTTCGCTATAAGGAAGGTCAGCTGGTCAAGAAGAACGAACTGCTGGCGGTCGTCGACCCTCGTCCCTACGAGGCGGTGCTGCTGCAGAGTCAGGGTGCGCTGTCGCGCGACCAAGCCGCCCTGAAGAATGCGCGCATCGATCTGGTGCGCTACCAGAATTCGTTCAAGGAACATGCGATTCCACAGCAACAGCTGGCGACGCAGGAAGCCTTGGTCGAACAAGACGAGGGCACCGTGAAGGTGGATCAGGGCAATCTGGAGGCGGCCCAGGTCAACGTCGATTACACGCGCATCCTCTCGCCAATCGACGGCCGCGTCGGACTGCGCCTCGTCGATCCCGGCAACATCGTGCCGGCCAATGGCACGACCGGCATTGCGGTCATCACGCAATTGCAGCCCATCACCGTCATATTCACCATCGCCGAGGACAGCTTGTCGCAGGTGGTGGAGCAAACATCGGCGGGCAACACCTTGGCGGTAAAAGCCCTGGATCGGACCAAACAACATGAACTGGCGGACGGCACCTTGCTGACAGTGGACAATCAAATCAACACCACCACCGGAACGGTGCGCGCCCGCGCTTCGTTTCCAAATACACATAACGAGTTGTTTCCGAATCAGTTCGTGAACGTGAGGCTCCTGGTGAAGACCCTGACCGATGTGACTTTGGTGCCGGAAGCGGCGATTCAGCGCAATAACGATGTGGCCTTTGTGTACGTGATCCAGCCGGACAGCAGCGTCAAGCAGCAGAACATCAAGATCATCGCGACGGAAGGTCAGGTGTCGGCGGCCACGGGGGTCACTGCGGGTCAGCACGTCGTGACCGATGGATTCGACCGGTTGCAGAGCGGCTCCAAGATCACGATCCGCAAACCCGCTGCCAAAGGCGCACCCGACGGCAGTGCCGGCGCGCCGCAGCCGGCCCAGCAACCGTCGCAGCAGGCGCCGCAACCCTCGCAATGAACCCGTCCCGACCGTTCATCCTGCGGCCGATTGCCACATCGCTGCTGATGGCGGCGATACTTTTGATCGGCATCATCGGTTTTCGCCAATTGCCGATCGCCGCGCTGCCCGAAGTGGATTATCCCACCATGCAGGTGCTGACCTTCTATCCGGGCGCCAGCCCTGATGTCGTGGCGTCGGCCATAACCGCGCCGCTGGAGAGGCAGCTGGGCGAGGTGCCGGGGCTGAATCAAATGCTCTCGACCAGTTCTTTCGGCGCCTCGGTGATCACGCTGCAGTTCAACTTGAGCTTGAACATCGACATCGCCGAGCAGGACGTTCAAGAGGCCATCAATGCCGCGCAGAATTTTCTGCCGGCCGGCCTGCCGATGCCGCCGGTGTACAACAAGGTCAACCCGGCCGACGCGCCCATTCTGACGCTCGCCTTGACCTCGGACACCATGCCGCTGTCCCAGGTGGAGGACTACACCGATACGCGCCTGGCGCAGAAGATTTCGCAGCTGCCCGGGGTCGGCGCCGTCACCATCAGCGGCGGACAGAAACCGGCGGTGCGCGTGCAGGTCAATCCGACCCAGCTCGCCTCCTACGGCTTGAACATGGAGGATGTGCGGACAGCCCTGACGGCGGCGAGTCTGGACACCGCGAAGGGCAGTTTCGACGGGCCCTCGCAAAGCTTTCAGATCGGCGCCAACGATCAGATCACCACCAGCGGCGACTACAAGCAGCTGGTGCTGAGCTATCGCAACGGCGCGCCTGTGATGCTGACCGACGTGGCCAAGGTCGTGGACGGCACCGAGAACGGCGAGCTCTCCGCGTGGATGAACAAGACTCCGGCGGTGATCGTCAACATCCAACGCCAACCAGGCGCCAACATCATCGATGTCGTCGACAAGATCAAGGCGCTGCTGCCGAAGCTGCGCGCCACCATTCCGCAGGTCATCAAAATTTCCATTTTGACGGACCGCACCACGACGGTTCGCGCCTCGGTCTCCGACGTGGAATTCGAGCTGCTGCTGTGCATTGCGCTCGTGGTCGCGGTGATCTTCGTATTCCTGCGCACCCTGGCCGCGACCATCATTCCGGGCATCGCCGTGCCGCTGTCGCTGGTGGGCACGTTCGCCGCCATGTATGCGCTCGGCTTCAGCCTGAATAATCTAACGCTGATGGCGCTCACCATATCCACGGGTTTCGTGGTCGATGATGCCATCGTGATGATCGAAAACATCACGCGCTACGTGGAGCAAGGCGAGAAGCCCCTGGATGCCGCGCTGAAGGGCGCCGAGCAGATCGGCTTCACCATCATGTCGTTGACCATCTCGCTGATCGCCGTGCTCATTCCGCTCTTGTTCATGGGCGACATCACCGGACGATTGTTCCGCGAGTTCGCGATCACCTTGAGCGCCACCATCCTGATCTCCGCGTTCGTTTCGTTGACGCTTACCCCCATGCTGTGCGCGCGATTGCTGCGGCATAAGGAGCATGCCGAGGAAGGCAGGTTTTATCGATGGTCGGAAAACATCTTCAAGAACATCATCGATTTCTACGAGCGCACGCTCGACTGGGTGCTGGAGAGGCGCACCTTGGCGCAGCTGGTGTTCATCGGCACGCTGCTGCTCACCGGGCTGCTTTTGATCGCCATTCCGAAGGGATTCTTCCCGGTGCAGGATACGGGCGAAATCCAAGGTGTGACGGAGGCAGCGCAGAGTGTGTCGTTCGACAAGATGTCGCAATTGCAGCAGCAGGTGGCCGACACCATCCTGAAGAATCCCGCCGTCGAGAGCTTGTCTTCATTCATCGGCGTGGACGGCACGAACACCACGCTCAACAGCGGCCGCATTCAGATCAATCTCAAACCGTTGAGCGAGCGGGAATCCGCCACCGACGTGATCCAGGAGTTGCGCAATTCCTTGGGCCAGGTGGACGGAATCACGCTCTACATGCAGCCGGTGCAGGACATTTCGGTGGAGGACATCGTCAGCCGCACCGAATATCAGTACAGCATGCAGGACCCGAACGCCGATGAACTTGCGAGCTACGCTGCCAATTTCGTCGAGCGCTTGAAGCAGTTGCCGGAACTCGAGGATGTGGCGAGCGACCTGGCAAACGGCGGCCGCCAAGCGTCGCTGTATCTCGATCGTCCCACGGCATCGCGCTTGGGGATCACGACGCAGAACATCGATGATGCGCTGTACGATGCCTATGGGCAGAGGCAGGTGTCGACGCTGTTCACGCAGCTGAATCAATACCATGTGATCCTGGAGGCCGATCCACAGTCGCGCACCAACCCGCGGCAACTCGACGATCTATACATACACGCCGGCGCGGGTCCTTCCATACCGCTCGACACCATCTTGCAGGTGAAGCAAACCAGCGCGCCGACGCTCATCAGCCACATGGGCCAATTTCCCGCCACCACCGTGTCGTTCAATCTGAGCGAAGGCAGCGCGCTCGGCGCGGCGGTCAAGGCAATCCAGAAAGTGGAACAGGAGCTGCCGCCGCCGGCGGCGATGCAGAGCACCTTTCAAGGCACGGCGTTGGCGTTCATAAACTCCCTGTCGAATGAGTTCGTGCTGATCCTGGCCGCGCTGGTCACCGTCTACATCGTGCTCGGCGTACTGTACGAAAGCTACATTCATCCCATCACCATCCTCTCGACCCTGCCTTCCGCCGGCGTCGGGGCCCTGTTGGCGTTGTTGATCTTCCGCGATGAGCTGACCGTCGTCGCCATCATCGGCATCGTGCTGTTGATCGGCATCGTGCAGAAGAATGCAATCATGATGATCGACTTCGCGCTCGAGGCGCAGCGCAAAGAGCACAAGAGCGCCTTCGATGCCATCCATGAAGCCTGCCTGCTGCGTTTCAGGCCCATACTCATGACCACCATGGCTGCGATGTTGGGCGCGGTGCCGCTGGCCTTCGGGCACGGCGTCGGTTCGGAGCTGCGCCGCCCCCTGGGTATAACCATCATTGGCGGCCTGATTTTCAGCCAGATGTTGACCTTGTACACCACTCCCGTCATCTACCTGGCCTTCGACGGTCTGGCGGAGCGCTTTGAAAGGTGGCGCGGCCACAAGAAGGGACCCGACTCGTCCGGGCCGCTGCCGGTACCGGAGGGGCAACCGCCGCGATGAACCTTTCCGCGCCATTCATCAAGCGGCCCATCGGCACCAGCCTGTTGACGGCGGCCATTGCGCTGGCGGGGATGGCCGCTTTTCGGCTGCTGCCCGTCTCGCCACTGCCGCAGGTCGACTTCCCCACGGTATCGGTGTCGGCATCGCTCCCCGGCGCGAGTCCGGAGATCATGGCGTCGTCGGTGGCGACGCCGTTGGAGCGAGAATTCGGCCGCATCGCGTCGGTCACCGAGATGACGGCGCAAAGCACGCTGGGGCAAACCCAAGTCACGCTGCAATTCGACTTGAACCGCAACATCGACGCCGCGGCGCGTGATGTGGAATCCGCGATCAATGCGGCGCGCAGCTATCTGCCGGCCAACCTGCCCACGAACCCGACCTATCGCAAAGTGAATCCGGCCGACGCGCCCATCATGATCGTTGCGCTGACCTCGGACAAGCTGGCGCCGGCGCAGCTCTACGATGCCGCCTCGACCATTCTGCAGCAACGGCTTTCCCAGGTAACCGGGGTCGGTCAGGTTCTGGTGGGCGGCAGTTCCGCGCCGGCGGTGCGCATCAACGTCAACCCGACGCAGTTGAACGGCTACGGCATTCAACTCGAGACAGTGCGTGCAGCGGTGGCCGCGCAGACCGCCAACGAGGCCAAGGGTAGCTTCGCGGATGCGGACGGCCGCTGGCAGATCGGCGCCAACGATCAGCTCATGAAAGCCAAGGACTACGCGCCGTTGATCGTGAGCTACAGCAACGGTGCGCCGGTACGGGTCAGCGACATTGCCCAGGTACAGGACTCGGTGCAGACCGTTCGCTCAATGGGCATCGCCAACGGCAAGCGGGCGGCGGTTCTCCTCATCTTTCGCCAGCCGGGCGCCAACATCATCACCACGGTCGACGCCATACGGGCCACCCTGCCGCAGCTGCACGCGGCCATCGATCCGGCCATCGAAATGACGATCGGTCTGGACCAGACCGTGACCATCCGTGCCTCGGTGGCGGACATCGAACGCACCCTGGTGATCTCGATATGCCTGGTGGTGCTCGTGGTGTTTTTGTTCCTGCGCGAGTGGCGTTCCACGTTGATTCCATTCGTGGCCGTGCCGGTTTCCATCATCGGCACGTTGGCGGTCATGTACTTGTTCGGCTACAGCATCGACAATCTGTCGTTGATCGCATTGACCATATCGACGGGCTTCGTCGTCGACGATGCCATCGTCGTGCTCGAGAACATCACCCGGTATCACGAAGGCGGCATGGCTCCCTTGGAGGCGGCGAGCAAGGGTGCCGCGGAGATCGGGTCCACCGTCGTATCCATGAGCTTGTCGCTGGTGGCCGTGTTCATTCCCATCCTGATGATGGGCGGCATCATCGGACGACTGTTTCGCGAGTTCGCGGTGGTGCTGTCCGTGACCATCCTGGTCTCTTTGGTGGTGTCGTTGACGACGACCCCGATGATGTGTTCGTTGTTGCTCGAGCACGGCGCCAAGCACGGCCGGTTCTACATGGCGAGCGAGCGGATCTTCGAGCGGATACTCAAAGGATATGAGAATTCGCTGCACTGGATGCTGGATCGCTCGCTGTTCGTGCTGGTCGTCGCCGTCGCAACGGTGGCCTTAAGCGTTTACCTGTACATCATCATACCGAAGGGCTTCTTCCCGCAGCAGGACACCGGGCGCCTGAACGGCAACGTGATCGCCGATCAGGCGATATCCTTTCAAGCGATGCAGGCCAAAATTCAAACCTTGGCGGCCATCGTCAAGTCGGACCCCGGCGTGGCGACGGTCATCGCCTTCACGGGCGGCGGCGGCGGCACCACCACCAACACCGGAAGGTCCTTCATCGCGCTCAAGCCCTTGAAGGAGCGCAAGGCGACCGCCGACCAGATCATCAACCGGCTGCGTCCGAAATTGACCGCGGTTCCGGGCGCCACGCTGATCCTTCAGGCAGTGCAGGACGTGCGCATCGGCGGGAGGCAAAGTGCGGCCCAGTATCAATACACCATCCATACCGACGACCTGAATCTGCTGAATCACTGGGGGCCGATTCTGCTGAAATCGATGAAGGGTTTGCATCAACTCACCGATGTGAACAGCGATCAGCAAAACAGCGGGCTGTCCGCGAACCTGGTGATCGATCGGCAGACGGCATCGCGGCTGGGCATCACCGCCGAGGCCATCGACAACGTTCTCTACGACGCCTTCGGCGAGCGCGAGATCGCGACCACCTACACGCCCCTCAACCAATACTATGTGGTGATGGTGGTCGATCCACAGTTCTGGCAAGACCCCGCGGCGTTGCATAACGTGTATGTTTCCTCGAGCAGCGGCGGCATGGTGCCGCTGTCGGCGTTCACGCACTACGCCGCATCCACGGCGCCGTTGGCCGTGAACCACTCCAGCGTTTTCCCGTCGGTAACCTTTTCCTTCAATCTGGCGCCGGGCGTTGCGCTCGGCGATGCGGTCAATGCCATCAATGCGGCCGAGCGCCAGGCCGGCATGCCGACGACCATCACGGGCGCCTTCAGCGGCACGGCGCAGGCCTTCAGCGCATCGCTCGCGAACGAGCCGTTGTTGATCGCGGCGGCCATCGCGGCGGTGTATGTCGTGCTCGGCATACTCTACGAAAGCTACATACATCCCATCACGATTCTCTCGACGCTGCCATCGGCGGGAGTCGGGGCGCTGCTGGCGCTGCTGCTCACGCACACCGATCTTTCGGTGATCGCATTGATCGGCATCATCCTGCTGATCGGCATCGTGAAGAAGAATGCCATCATGATGATCGACTTCGCGCTCGAGGTGGAGCGGCGCGATCACAAGAGCGCCAAGGATGCCGTGTTCGAGGCGTGCATCCTGCGTTTCAGGCCCATCATGATGACGACCATGGCGGCATTGCTGGGAGGCGTGCCATTGGCGATCGGCACGGGCATGGGCTCTGAGTTGCGCCGGCCTCTGGGGATAGCCATCTGTGGCGGCCTCATTGTCAGCCAGGCGCTGACGCTGTACACAACGCCCGTGGTGTATCTATACATGGATCGCTTGAATACCTGGATCTCGAAATTCGGGATCGGATCCTCGCCTGCCGAGGAGGCCCCTGCATCATGAACCGCCCGTACTTTGCATCGCTCTCGTATGCCGTCCTGGCGTTGAGCGGCCTCGCTATGGGCGGGTGCAATCTGGCGCCGCATTACGACCCGCCGAAGCTCGATACCGGCGACAAATTCAAGGAGGCCGTGCACATCGATGCCCCCGCCGAAGGTTGGAAGATCGCAGACCCCCAAGACGCGGTATTGCGCGGCAAGTGGTGGGAGATCTACGGAGATCAAACGCTCAACGAACTCGAGGAGCGCGTCGCCAACTCCAACCAATCGATCATTGCCGCGGAGGCCAACTATCGTGCATCCCAGGCCATGGTGCAGCAGGCAGAGGCGGCTTTCTTTCCGACGCTCAGCCTGAATCCGTCGGTGACACGCAGCAGATCCAGCGCATCGGTGGAGACGCTGGGCGGCGCCGGTTCGACGAGCGGCGCCATCACGGGCATAGGCACGACCGGCACAGGCACGACCGGCACGGGCACGACGACGGGTACGGCTACCACCGGCACACCCACGGCCACCGGCACCTCAGTGGCCCCGCACACCATTTATGCGCTGCCTCTGGAGGCATCCTATCAGATCGATCTCTGGGGCAGCGTGCGCAACAACGTGGCGGAAAATCGCGCCAACGCGCGGGCGAGCGCGGCGCAGCTGGTCAATACGCTGCTGAGTACGCAGAGCACGCTGGCGCAGGATTATTTCCAGCTGCGCATCGCCGATGAAGAGCGGCGCGTTCTCGACAACACCTTGGAGGATTTCCGGGCCAATCTGCACTTGGTGCAGGTGCTTTACAACAATGGACTGGATTCGGAGGAAGATCTTGCACAGGCCGAGACGCAGGTGAAGTCCGCCGAGGCCCAGGCGACCGATCTCGGCGTCACGCGAGCCACATTCGAGCATGCCATCGCCGTGCTGATCGGCGTCCCGCCCTCGGGTTTTTCCTTGCCGTACGTGCGCTTCAATCAGACCTTGCCGCCGATTCCGGTGGATGGCGTGCCGGCGGATCTGATCGAGCGGCGCCCGGATATCGCAGCGGCCGAACGGCAGGTGGCGTCCGCCAACGCAGGCATAGGCGTGGCCCGTGCGGCATTCTTCCCGACGCTCTCCTTGAGCGGCGAGGCGGGCTTCGAATCAACGGCCATAAGTCAATTGCTCAAATGGCCAAACCGCTTTTGGTCGGTGGGACCCGATCTGGCGCAGGTGTTGTTCGATGGCGGCCTGCGGCGCGCCGAGACCGCACAGGCCCGCGCGCAGTTCGATGCCGCCGCCGCGAATTATCGGCAAACGGTGTTGAGCGCACTGCAGGGCGTGGAGGACAACCTGGCCAGCCTGCGCATATTGACGCAGGAGCTCAAGCAACAGCACGAGGCCGCGGTGGCGGCGAAGCGTGCCGTGGAATTGTCGGTGGTGCGTTTTCAGCAAGGTGTGGATAGCTACATCAATGTCATCACCGCGCAGAACTCCTTCCTCACGGCGCGCGAAACGGAGGTGCAATTGCAGCTGCGGCAACTGACCGCGAGCGTCAACTTGATCAACAACCTCGGCGGCGGGTGGTCCACCTCGCAGTGGTCGGACAGCGAAAAAATGGCGTTGAGGGGGCCGGGGGAGCCGTCCAAGCTGCCCGACGGTACCAACATCCCTGTGGCCAATCCGCCGCCGCACCCTCAGCACGACATCCGCCCCGAGGAAATATTGAAGCGGGATCAGGACACGATGGGCGAGCAACCCCCGTCGCCATAGGATTACTCGTGTAGTATTCGCAAAACTACGACGATTTCCGGAAGCGCTCTTGCTCGACGCCACACCACTCCCCGATTCGCGGCAGACGCGCCGCGTGCTGCTGGCCAGCATGGTCGGCACGACCATCGAGTTCTACGATTTTTATATTTATGCCACCGCGGCCGTGCTGGTTTTCCCACGGCTATTTTTTCCGAAGTCGGATCCGGCGACCGCGTCGCTGCAATCCTTAGTGACCTTTGCGCTGGCATTCCTGGCGCGGCCCATCGGATCCGCGCTATTCGGACATTTCGGCGATCGCGTCGGGCGCAAGACCACGCTGGTCACGGCATTGTTGACCATGGGCATCTCGACCATCTGTATCGGGTTGCTGCCGACCTATGCGTCGCTCGGCGTGTACGCCGCGATACTGCTCGCGTTGTGCCGCGTCGGACAGGGCGTTGGATTGGGGGGTGAATGGGGCGGCGCGGTGCTGCTCGCCACCGAGAATGCGCCGCTCGGCAAACACGCGTGGTTCGGCATGTTTCCGCAGCTGGGTGCACCGTTGGGGCTGTTCTTCTCCATCGCCGCATTTTTGTTGATGAGCAACGGCTTGAGCGATGCGCAGCTTTTCAGCTGGGGGTGGCGCGTGCCGTTTCTCGCCAGCGCGGTGCTGGTGGCGGTGGGTTTGTACATCCGCCTGCAATTGACCGAAACGCCCGCGTTCAAGCGCGCGCTCGAACAAGGCGAACGGGTGCGGGTCCCCATGTTCTCGGTCATCGTCAAGCATCCGCTCGAATTGCTGCTGGGAACGCTGGGGGCAACGACCACATTCGTCGTATTTTATCTGGCCAATGTCTTTGCGCTGGGATGGGCCACGAACTCGCTGGGGTTCGGGAGGCGGCCCTTTCTGGTGATGCAGCTGATCGCGGTGGTGTTCTTCGGCGCGGTCATTCCGTTCACCGGCATCGCCGCCGACCGCATCGGCGGCCGAAATATGATGATCGTCGCGACCGTGGTCATCATCGGGTTCGGATTCGCCTTTCAACCCTTGTTCGGCGCCCACGACACGGGGAAGGTGCTGGCATTCCTGATTCTCGGGTTCGCCTTGAGCGGCTTGAGCTACGGTCCGTTGGGCAGCGCGCTCGCCACCATGTTTCCGACCGCAGTGCGCTACACGGGCACTTCCCTGACCTTCAATATCGCAGGCATCCTCGGCGCATCGCTCGCCGCGCCGCTGGCGACCTGGCTGGCCACGCATTACGGGCTGGCCTACGTCGGCTATTATCTGTCGGTTGCGGGTCTCATCACCTTGATCGCACTGCTCTTCATCAAAGGTAGGGTTTAAGTGCTGCACATACCTCAAGGCGAGAGTGTCAAAACAGTCTTTATGTCACATTACCCTCGGTCGCGCGCGCCCACACTGGCGCTTCCTCTTATTGACAAGGAGCGCGCATTTGAACATTACGAACGAAGTGAAGCACTGGCACAAGGCAGCCCCCCTGCTCATCACCGTGGCGACGATTCTCGGCCTGATCGTTATCCTGCACCACTAATGTTGCACTCTAGTTGGTCGGGCAAATCCATGTTCTAAAGAGGCACGCGAACGGAAGGCGATCGTAAGAAGTCTTTAATAGTTTTCGGTGCGAACTCGCACCATTCGACGCCGATAGCGTTTTTTGATTGACGCGCTACACGCGCCATAACCGTCGTTGCGCTGTGACCCATTTTGGGGAGTTTCACGCTGATTGCGATATGAGCATGCAGAGGCAACTCATGGTCTGTTTCGATGAGCGCGCCGCTCCAACTTAGATTTTTAAGATGCCCGTGAAATGCCGGTAAGGCACATGCCGCCACTTGCACTGGTATGTGCACCGCAATCCGTTGGCCCCAGCGGTGCCCGCTTCCGGTCAGTTGCTTTGTCATCATAAAAAATCCATCCTTTGATAAAGGGCGCGTCCTACTTTGTGCCGCCGCCGCTTCGGTTTTCTGTTCGGAACCGCACATACGCCGGGCTTAAAACGGTGACGGACCGCACACTTCAACGATCGGCCCTATTTCCCGTCGAATGCACAAATCACAGCAGCGGCGTCAGCCACTGTCTGAGCGTCGCGGAATCCATCGAGCCCGACTGCCGCGCGATGGTATTGCCGCCGCGAAACACCATGGTCGTCGGGATGCTGCGGATATTGAAACGTGCACCGGGTCCCGGCTCGTCCTGGGTGTTCAGTTTGGCGAAGCGCATTTTCGGTTCGAGCTCATGCGCCACCTTGTCGAAGTGCGGGGCCATCGCTATGCAGGGTCCGCACCAGGGTGCCCAGAAATCCACGACGAGAGGCAAATCCGTGCGCGAAATGTGCTTGTCGAAATTTGCAGCCGTCAGTTCGATGGGCTCGCCATTGAACAGGGCGGCGTGACATTTCGGACAGTGCGGCGCATCACCCAAGCGATCGCTCGGCAGCCCCACCACGGAATCGCACTGACCGCAGACGACGTGTACTTTATTGCTCATGGCGATTCGTGGTTCATGGAGGTTGGGTGGCTGCTACTTGGGCTGAGCCACGAGTACGACGAAGGTATCCGGTATGACATTCGGGCGGGGCGGTGGCTGGTCCGCCGCGGGCGCCGGGCGCGGCCCGAATTGCGCCGCGGCAAGATAGAGCCGGTGCGTGGCGGGATCCAGCGCCACGGTGCGCGCGCTTACCTGGGTCGTCACCGTGGCGAGTACCCGGTAATCATCCGGCGAATCCTGGCGGATCACGTTCAAGGTGCCGTCGATGCCATTGGCAATGAACAGCATGCCCAGATCGGGATCATAAGCGACGCCGTCGGGTCCACGGCCGATCACGACGCGCGCGATGGCCTTGCCCGAAACCGAATCCGTCACCG
>Ga0302326_10001845_pt1 | contig 52851 bp, 41 predicted proteins | sample Palsa_T0_3_FD_202264 | JGI IMG/M metagenome (GOLD analysis project Ga0302326, IMG submission 202264) | Peat permafrost microbial communities from Stordalen Mire near Abisko, Sweden - Palsa_T0_3 | ecosystem: Environmental > Terrestrial > Soil > Palsa > Peat permafrost | place: Sweden: Abisko...
CGTGCTGGTGAAAGGAGAACTGGGCGGCGCGGCGTTTCGCGTCCTGTTGCCCGCTGCGTCCAATGGCATCCAAGCGCATCCTGATCGTGGATGACGAAGAGAACATCGGCCGCTCGCTGCGGCTGATTCTGGAGCGGGAAGGTTATGCCATCTCGCTGTGCCGCTCCATACGGGAGTTCCGCGCGCATCCGGATGCGGAGCGCGCCGACGCGTTTCTGTTCGACGTGCGCCTGCCGGATGGCAGCGGCATCGAGCTGCTGCGCTCGGTGCGGCAGAATGGCAATCCCGCGCCCGCGGTAATGATCTCGGGCCACGGCACCATCGCCGACGCGGTGGAAGCCACGCGCAGCGGAGCTTTCGATTTCCTGGAGAAGCCGCTCAGCCGCGACAAGGTGCTGCTGGCGATCAAGAACGCTCTGGAGCATTCCAGCTTGCGCGCGGAGAACGAGCGGTTGCGCGAGCTTATGGCCGGCGGCGCGAAGATGATCGGTTCTTCGCCCGCGTTCCAGCGAGCCGTGGAACAAGCCGGCATGGCCGCCCGCTCGGATGCGCGCGTGCTGCTGATCGGCGAATCCGGTACCGGCAAAGAACTGCTGGCCGCCTATATCCATCAGAACAGCCCGTTCGCAGCGGGGCCGTTCGTGAAAGTGAACTGCGCGGCCATCCCCACCGAGCTATTGGAAAGCGAGCTGTTCGGACACGAGAAGGGCGCGTTTACCGGGGCGGCCTCGGCGCGGCGCGGCCGGTTCGAGCTGGCCGATAGCGGGACCATTTTCCTGGACGAGGTGGGCGACTTGCACGGCGCTTCGCAGGCCAAGCTATTGCGCGTATTGCAAGAAGGCGAATTTCACAGGGTCGGCGGCGAGCAAACTATTCGCGTGGCCGTGCGCGTGATTTCCGCGACCAATCGCGACCTGAGCGCGCTGGTGGCGCAGTCGAAATTCCGGGAAGACTTGTATTACCGGCTGAGCGTGGTGCCGATCCGTGTGCCGTCGCTGCGCGAGAGGCCGCCGGATATACGCCCGCTGGCGGATTATTTCCTCGAGGAATTTTGCGCGCGCAACAACTTCAAGCCCAAGGCGCTGGATGCCTCGGCCTATGCCGCGCTGGAGAGCTATGCCTGGCCAGGCAATGCGCGCGAGCTGCGCAACGTGATCGAGCGCATGGCCATCCTGACTCCGGGAGAGCGGCTGACGCGCGATGCCATTCCGGTCGAGATTCGCGTGCCGCGGGACGCCGGGCCGCGCTCGAGCATTCAGGAGGCGCGCGAATCGGCCGAGCGCGACCATGTGCTGCGCGCGCTCGAGGAGGCTAACTGGAACGTGTCCGGCGCGGCGCGGGCGTTGGGGATGGAGCGGACGAATTTGCATAAGCGGATACGGGCGCTGGGATTGAGTAGGACGAAGTAGGACGGTGCGACGGGGCCTCGCCAGTTCATGTCCGAACAGACGAACATGATCTTGGAGGTGATCCTTCACTGATGGTGATGGGCGTTGAAGCTGCCCACTCGAGCCGCGGGTGCTCGTTCGGCGATTTCGATAACAATGGCGACCTGGCTATCCTGATTGTCAACCTGAACGAGCCGCCTTCCCTGCTACGCAACGATGTGCGGGGAGAGAACCGGTGGCTGAAGGTCAAGCTCATCGGTACCCAATCGAACCGCAGCGCGATCGGCGCGCGGGTAACGGTAGAGTACGGAGGCAAGCGGCAGGCGCAGGGGGTGGTCAGCCAGGCGAGTTACCTCTCCTGCAGCGACCGGCGCCTGCACTTCGGCCTCGGGAGGGCCGAGACGGCGGATGTCGAAGTTTGCTGGCCGAGTGGCAAGAAACAGGTGTTCACTAAAGTCGCCGCCAACCAATTGGTGGTGATCCGCGAGGGCGCAGGAACTGTGGAGCGCGGCCCGTGGCCAGGGCGTTGACGAGGCGTATTTCGCCTCGGCGGGATCCGACCGGTCGGGCTGGGGCTGAAGGTGCATGTCGCGGTAACTCTGTTTGAGCTTCTCCTTCATGTCCTTAAGTTTCTCGAAATCGGCGAGTTCGCGGCGGGAATCGTCCGTGCTCCCGAGCCGGCAATAGACCATGGCCAGTTGATAACGGATCACCGCATCAAACGGCTCCTCCTTGACGGCATGTTCCAGGAGCGGCCGGGCCTTTTCCGGCTGGTCGATGGCAATCAGCGCCTTTGCCAGGCCGAAAGCGGCATCGATGTTATTGGGCTGCAACTGGAGTGCTCGTGAAAGTGCTTCGCGGCTGTCTGGATATCAGACGCACGCAGGGCCGACTCGCCCAATCTGCACTCGCCGTCCGGATCTCCGGCCACTTTCAGCATTCGGCCAACTCGAAGTGGGCGCCGGAGAGGTGCGGGTCGATCTTGATAGCTTCGCGGTAATGCGCGATGGCTCCTTCGCTGTTGCCCTGGCGCAGGCGCGCGGACCCGGGCGCACTCATGGCAATGCTCAGCATGGTCTCATCGGTCTGCGTCGAGTAAATACGGTAGGCCGTCGGTTCGCTTTTCGCACATCCAAGCAAGTCCTGGGTTTTCGCAAGGATGGGCTGGAGTTTCACGGCAACACGAAGCTGCTGAACAGCCTGCGCATAATCGCCGCGAAAGAAGAGCAGCACACCAAGATTGTTCCGTGCATCCACATTGTTCGGATCGAGCGCCAGGACGGCTTTGAACTCAAGGCCGGCCGCATCGGTCTGGTTATTCTTAAGAAACTCCCTTGCCTTCTGCATGTGAGTTTCGATCTGCGGCCCCTCATCGGGAGGGGACTGAGCGAGCCAAGAGCATGGCAATACGGTGACGAGAATAAGCGCTTTGAGGTCCATGGCGAGGCTTCCAACCAGAGCGCGCGAACCGGACCAACCCGTCGCAGGCGTTCCGGAAGGATGATCAGAATGATAGCCGGGCGCCGATCTGGACCGTACGGCCGCCGATCGTGGTCGAGGTGATGATACCAGCATTGGGCGTTGCGATGCTGCCATTGGGATTGCCGAACCTCGGGTGAGTGTATGGGCTGCCCGACTCCTCGATGAAGATCGAGGACACCTGCCATCCGCCGATAACCCAATCGAGCGGGCCGCCGTGATTAAGCAGCCTCTTACCAGGTTGGAATATCCGTAATTGATGCCCGGGAGGTAAGCGTCCTGCTCTTTGACCAGGTGTAGTTAACAATTGGAAATCGCATTGTAGTAAATTGCCGCCGATATACAGGAATTGAGGGCAGGGACGGAGGCTTTGCGGATCAGACGACGTCGCCAGTTTGTTCTCAGGCTGCCGCCGGGGAGTTGCTTTTCAATGCCCACCGACCACTGAAAAATCCGCGCCACAGGCGTATGATAATCAGCGAAACTGACGTTCTTGCCGTTGTAAGCGTCCGGCGCCCTGGAGGCTACTCCGTAGTTTAATGGCGGGTTGGTAGCCGAGAAGAGAGACAAGGGGTTGGCATTGGTGCTGTCGTTCAGCGAGCGCACAAGCTGCGGCCCAGCCGTTCACCACGCACTCTCCGTCCCGCACAGGAACTGTCGGCCGTAGAAAAATATGGCATAATTGGTGAAATTCGCTTATGGTATTGCTTGGATCCGTCTCTTCTTGGTCGCGCATTATTCTTCGCTTCGATACCATTTTGTCATCGACGCGGAACAGAGCTTTGGTAGCCTCTGAAGTCACCCCGTTTTTCCATCTCAAAAAAGGAGTTCGCATGCCTGGATTTTCGAGAGTCGTTCGTCTCACTGGGCTCGGCCGCGCCGGCGCGGTTGCACTGCTCAGCGTGATCTTCTCCCTGTCCTGCGCCGTCGCGCAATCCACTTTCGGCGCCATCCTGGGCACCGTGAAAGATAATTCCGGCGCAGTGGTTCCGAAGGCCAACGTTAAAGCCGTCAACACAGATGAGAACACGAGCCACCAAGCTACAACAAATGGAAATGGCGACTATGAGTTTTTGAATATAATGCCCGGCCACTACACAGTGGAAGTGACTGCGCAGGGTTTTGAGCGGTTCTCGGCGACGGAGTTGTCTCTAGTTGCCCGCCAGACGCTGCGTGTCGATGCGGCGCTGCAAGTAGGTCAAATGTCGCAGGCGGTTTCCGTGGCGGCATCGGAGGTAGGTGTCATCGCCACCGATTCCCAGGTGATTCAAGAAACGTTCGATCCGCAGGCACTGTTGAACCTGCCGGCGAACATCCGCGCCAACGGAAACACCAGCCCCTACCAACTGATTCAGGTGTTGCCAGGCGTACAAGCCGACGACAGCAGCAACTTCTCGATTCAGGGCGGCATCCCGTCGCAGACGCAGTATTCGCTTGACGGCATCTCGGTCACGAACGTGACCGGGAATCAACCGCTGTCCAATGCGTTTCCGTCCTCCGAGTCCATTGCCGAGATCAAGGTGCAAGGCGTCGGCAACAACGCCGAGTACGGCCAGGTGGGCGACGTCACCACCATCTCGAAGAGCGGTACGAATCAAATCCACGGCGCCTTATTCTGGTACACGCAAAATGCGGCGATGAATGCTATCAACTTCGGTGAAACTTCCAAGCCCAAGCTCATCGCCAACGACTTTGGCGCGAGCATAGGCGGCCCAGTCATCATCCCGCATCTCTACCATGGGAAGGACAAAACCTTCTTCTACGGAACCTATGAAGGATTCCGTTACCCAAAAACCACCACGGTCCAGGATACGGTTCCGACGCAGGCCATGCAAAACGGCAACTTCAGCGCCGAAGGCGTTACGATCATCGATCCAACCACGGGCGCGCCTTTCCCCAACGATACGATTCCGGCCAGCCGGATCAGCCCCGTAGCACAGAAATTCCTTACCTTGTTTCCCCTCCCGAATGCCGGCAACCTAAGCTCGGTCCACGCCGCCAATTACATCGTTAACCGTGATACGAGTTATGACTCCGACCAATACGATGTTCGGATCGATCACTATCTCACTTCCAAGCAATCGATCTTCGGCCGCTGGACCTGGAAAGACATCAACCAGCTTTCCACCAACGACCTTCTAATACCTTCGACGAGCAATCCCGACGATTATCGCCTGCTGGTGGTGGCCTATAACTACGCGATCCTGCCGAATTTGCTCAACGAGGCACGCTTCGGCTTCACCAGACAAGACACTGGGACCACCAATCCTTTCAATGGGGCGGCGTTCTCGCAGTCACTCGGTCTGCAAGGCTTGATCGGCCTACCGGCGTTTTTCAACGGCTTGCCCGAGATTGACATCAATAATCTCACGGGAGAGACCGCCGACCGGTTGGAGGGCATCACGCACGGGCGGACGTACCAGCTCGTCGACAATGTGAGCTGGACTCTTGGCCGGCACACGCTGAAGTTCGGCTTCGACTACCGCCATATCCAGGCGATCGACCCGCTTAGCTTCATAGGCGGCGACAATTACGGCCAATTCAGCTTTAGCGGGCAGTTCACTAAAGCGCCGTTCGCCGACTTTCTGCTCGGGCTGCCCAGCACCACCGCTTTCGACGACGTTAAAATGGATAACGACGGCATCACCAATCACTACAACGCCTACGCGCAGGACAGTTTCCGTGTCAACCCGAAGCTGACCCTGGAATACGGGCTGCGCTTTGAATTCCACCCGGGCTACACGGATGCCTCCGGCAACATCGGCAACTTCAACCCCAACGTAGCGAAGTCCGGCGAGGTCATCTATCCCGACGGCGCGGCCGATCTGCTCGCCACCGGCTTTCTCGAAAGCGCCAACGCCTGCCCGCAGCTCGGAAGCAGCGTTGGGCCGAGCCTGAACGGCGCGCCCTGCATGCCGGTGCTCTCCGCCAGCCAGGCCGGGCTTCCCAACAGCCTGCGCACCGCCCCGGTCCGGTTCATGCCACGCTTCGGCTTCGCCTACCGGCCGTTCGACAACAAAACTGTGTTCCGAGGCGGCTACAGTATCTATAACACCGAAGTGCTGGGCTCCATTTACTATGCGCTTACTGGGACTCTGCAATCGGCGACTTACACCTACAACAACAGCATCACCAATGGCGTCCCGGCCATCCAATGGCCGAACGTGAAAACGGGCGGCTCGGGCGTTGTGGTGCCGCCCGCGGGAACCGACTACTTTGGCACGGCGAACCAGATCAACTACAAAGATCCGTATTCCGAACAGTGGAATTTCTCCATTGACCGCGACCTGGGCTTTAACACTGGTTTGCGCCTCTCGTACATCGGAATGGAGACTCACGATCTGGTCTGGGCGCCGAACTTGAATCAGTCGACCTACTCAACCACATACTATGTGGATCAGCCTCTAAGCGATCGTCCGTTCCCGAACTGGGGTGTCGTCAATACCCGTGCCAACGGCGCTAACGCCAGCTATAACGCATTCCAGTTGGAAGTGAACCACCGTTACAAAAGCGGACTGACTTTGAACTCGGCATACACCCTAGCCAAGGCTCTGGCAGACAACCAGGGCTACACCTCGACTAGCTTTGCCGGCGAAAACGCTGGAGGCCGCACCATGAATGCGCTCAACCTGAAGGACGAATACGGTCCAGTATACGGCATACGCCATAACCGCTGGATCACGTCCGCGATTTATGAGTTACCGGTTGGCCGCGGCCGCCAGTTCGCTGGTAAGATGAATCGCTTCGCCGACGGCATTATCGGAGGTTGGCAGCTCAGTTCCATCTTCCTGTGGCAAAGCGGACCATATATGACGCCCTACTTCAGTGGCGGGGATCCGTCAGGCACCGGGTCGGGTGTCATCGGTCGTAGTCAAGCTCCCGATCTGGTGGGCAACCCCGCTCTGGGCAACCCGACAGCGAGCGACTGGTTCAACGCGGCCGCGTATACTTGCCCGGGTGTTTCCGGGTGGCAGCCCGGCACGTCTTGCCTCATTGGAACGCCAGGGAATGGCGCTCCGATCGGGCGCTTCGGCAACGCCGGGATCGGCACAGTGGTGGGTCCGGGAACAGTGAACTTGAACGCGGGCTTATCCAAGAGTTTCGCGCTCACCGAGCGTGTCAAGATAAAGGTGGAGGGGTCGTTCACTAACGTGTTGAACCACCTGAATCTGGCAAACCCGGTGCTGGCGATCGACAACTCCAGCGTTGGTCAAATCACGAGCGCCCGGCCGGCCGACTTTGGCGGCAACCGCACGGGCCAAGTGGGCGCCCGCATCCAGTTCTGACCCGGTTTCCGTTCACTTACCGACTATAGGCCAAAGGGATGCCAACACGAGTGCCGCATTGTCCGTGCGAGACGCTCCCGAGCCGGGGCTGCGGATGGTGCGCGGCCTTGGCACTATTCCCGCAGTCGAACGGCTTGAATATAACGAGTGATCTGATCCAGGTGCGAAAGGTCGTGACCAGCCAGCATTCGCAACAACAGGCCCAAGGACTCCGGGCCGCGCTCATTGTGCTGGCCGGTGCGCTTCAAATCCGCCGGTGACATTTGTTTCCACAACGCCAGATTGAACTGGCGCATCGTCCGAAACATTTGCACGAGATCCGACGGCTCGCGCTCATTGTGCCGTTGGCCGGCCACCCACAAATCCTGGTTCATGCCCAGAATGGTCGGATTATCCTCGCAAAGAATCAGCCTCAGGCGATACCCATACACCCATTCGCTGTCGGCGAGATGGCCGATGACCTCATTGGGCGTCCATTTTTCTTCAAACGGCCGTGCGCGCAGCACCGTCGCCGAATGCGTGCGCACAATGTCGGCCAATGTGGACTCAGTCTGCGCCAATACCTCCAAAGGATTTCGGTCACCAAGCAACTTGAACATCTTCTCGTGATAGGACTGTGGATCGGACACCCAAAGTCCCGCCTGCGCCGTGGTCACTGTCAACTCCTTCCTTCCCCGTGAAAACCGTTCCTCAGTCTTTTCCTTAGCCACGTTTGTTAGCGAGGGAAGCCGGCCGGCGAATTGGTGCCGGCACTCCCTTCCATGTGGTGGAGCACATACCGACGATAGTACGCAAAGCCCGGACAGGTCAAGGGGACAGCCAGTACCTCGTTCTCCGGCTAGCGGGCGGCTTCATAAAAGCGATTGTATGCACACAATACGGACCTCCGGACGTGTTGCAGTTTAAGGGGCTCTGGTGCAAACGCGGACGCATTCGGCGAATGATGGACGGATGCCACGATTCGTACTGGTCGAAGAACTGTTCAAGGGTCGGCACTTCGATCGGGAGATCGTGGTTCTGTGCCGATGGCAGGCTTGCTCGGCTAGCGAGTAACAGTGAGTTTGGGGTGCACCGCTCCGAAAAACGCGGTCGCGGCGCAGCATAGACTCTGTTCGCCTCGTCTTATAGGGTGGCGCCATTGCTGGAATCGTCACCCTCACCGCCGAACGCGCTGCACGACGCGGGAGCATCGCGATGGTATGTTCGCCATGGTGCTGCCGCAGGATGTGGGAGGGCACGCCGAGCAGCGGCACGTACGCGCGTTACTGCTGGAGCCGCACTGCGGGGGGACTGGATAAGCGCTTCGCGTCCGCACTCGCCCGCCTTCGTCGTCCGCAACGACGCGCCGCTCATCGGCGAACGCGCCGCAACACGCGGGCGCGGCGCAAAGGAACGTGGCGATGCGCACGCCGACTGCAACGCCCGCGGCGAATGACGCGACCAGGGGGCGCGCACGCTCTTCGATGCCCTACCGCACGACCTGTGATGGGACGCCGCGTTACGGCATGTGGGCACGGTGCCTCTCAAAACGTTTCGCGTCCGCACCCGTCCGCCTCCTTCGCTGGCGATGAGCACGCCGGGCGGCGGCACGTGGGCTCGGCACCGTGAAGTTCGACGGTTGTTATTCGAAGTGATTGCTCCTTTCGAAACGCCACCGACGAGTCGCATTCACCTACGTAGGCCGGCAACTACAGAAGTCGCAACGCTGGGTGCCACCCTATAGCGGCGCCCCGAGAATGGCGATAGGACCACGCCGCCAGAAGCACTCCGCTTGCTCAAAACCCGCTAGTTCCATTGCCCCGAGTTCCTCCCGCACGGAGAAGTACGTATCTTCGGCCGCCCAATCATCGAGATTCTGGTAGCCCTGCTTCAGCGTAAAACCCTGGCCTGCCATGAAGGCGGCCCACTCATCGCGCAGGAACGGCCAGAAAGGGCCGGCCGCCGCGTCATTGTTCAAAAACACGCCACCCGGCAGAATGGCCTCTCGGATCTGGCGGTACACTATAGCCTTTTCCTCCAAACTCGGCATGTGGTGCAAGGCGAACGCCGAGACGACAGCGTTCACCGGGGGCAAGGGATCCGCGAATGAGGCGAGGCCCAGTTCAGCACGATTGGCAAAGCGGGCAAGGCGAGCTTGCGCGACGGCAAGCATTTCAGGGTCGATGTCGCGCACAAGCACGGACGCCTGCGGGAACCGCTCCAGGATGGCTTCGGCGAGCGAGCCGGTGCCGCCGCCTAAGTCGACGATCCGGGTGGTCCCCTGAACGTGTGCGGCAGCCAAGAGATCAAGCTGCACACCGCGGCTCTCATCATAGTGCGGAATGTATGTGCGGATGACGCGGTCATACTCCGCCGTACTCAGGCGCAGATGGGAAGATACGGAGTGTTCGCTTTCCATGACAATTCCTCGGAGCTCTCTTGCAGGCCAGATTAAATTCTAACCGGAGTTTCCGTTTTTCGGTCACGAATCAGCGCAACATGCATCCGGAATACCTTCACTGGTCAGATTACGTCCAGGGCTTCCACATCTGGAGGCAATGGGCGGGCGCATTCGCAATGGTGGTGGCGATGAGCCGCCGGTGTGGAGGAGCGTTCACCGCTCGAGCTCCAGCCTCGCGAGCCGGATCGCACGGCGGAAACCTCGACCCACCGGATCGAGCGACGGGAACCTCGACGCGTTTGGCGGCCACTCGACCGCCGAAGCACACAGGTCAAAAACCATCACCGAGAACCCCGAAACCGCCCTCGTCGCCGGCCACGATGCGCGCAAAAATCAGCCTGCCACCAAACTCCAACTCAATCGCGCCGTGCAACGAGGGAGAGATAACACCGCGAGGCTCAACAAAACTTGATGTATGCGTGGGATAGCGGCCCGGTACCGGTACATTTACGGGGCCCTAGACCTAGTAAACATTGGGGTTTAAGCGCACACTGCTCTGGGAGCATCAAGTATGCGTTTAGACAGTCTCTTTAAACCGACCTGGTGGGAGCGGGTAGTCGAGCTGTTCCGCCCACGGCGCCGCCACGATCGCGAGGATCGGGCACGTCGTCATCTGCACTCACTGATCGAAAGACACGACCGGGAGTCAGCGAGAGAAAGGAGAAACAGATGACCGAAAAGGAGCACTTTTCGCTGGTAAACCGACAGCTACTCGCGCTCGGGTACGCCAGCAGCCGCCTCTCCGGTGCCTATTGTCTGGCGTTCAGCACGTTCGCATTCCACGCCGGCTATCCCGTCACTGTGGCTCAGATGGGCGAGCTGGCGGACTGCCGGAGTATCACGCAGGGGATAGAGCTGACGCGCCAATTCTGGGGCGAGGACTTTTTCGAGTGCGCGTGGAAACGGGCGGCGACGACCTAAAAGCTCCGAAAGCTTCGTAGTCCAACCACTGTAAGTAACAGGCGGTGATGAAGCGCAATCAGCAGCTCAGACTCCGGTACCATCATCGTCCTGCCTGCCAATCCATGGAAGCCGGATCGACCGGTGCGACCCTCGACCCGACGGCGGCCACCCGACCGACTGAAGCGTGTACGCCAAAAACCCAGAACCTGGACCCCCCTTTTTGTCGCCCGTGTTTCGCGCGCTACCTTCGTCGCCAGGCCGACGATGCGCCGCTTATCGGCGAACGCGCCGCAACGCGCGGGCGCCATCGCCACGGAAGCTGGCGATGAGCAGGCCGACGTGAGAACGGCGTCGCCAATCTGAGCGCCAGCCTCGCGAACTGCATCGCTCGGCTCGCCTGATTCCCAACTGAACCCGGCGAGTTGAACGCGGTTGGCGTCGGCCTGCGACTGCCGCCACCGGCGCGCCAAGCGGTGTGTTCAAGACGCCGGCGGCGGCAAGCGGAGCTTACGACCGCCTCTTAACCGCCATTGCCGCGCCGCGTTTCCGGCTTGGCGACAGTCCTTGATTCCAACAGCACTCGTCGCAACAGCTTCAGAACTGGCGTATCAGCCGGCCAACTGAGCTTCGGGCTTTCCTTTCCTTCTCGGCCGCCCCGAGAGCAGTTGCAACTCGTAATGCGACCGCAACGATAAGATTTCGCCATGGCATTAAAAAGCTCCATCCGAACAGGTTTTCTCACTCAAACGCGATGCGACAAAGTGCGAAGGATTTCGGACGCGCGGTCAATCACGCCAATAGGTTACGCGATGCTTACTCCAAGCACGCCAAGTCTTTTTTCCAATCGATTCCGACCGTGGTATTGCCGTACGAGCCAGTTGTTTCAAAAGGAACCATCCGCATAGATCTGCGTTTCTTGAGAGGAATCACGAGTTGAACTGCTTGATCATCCTGGTTTGCCAGTTGTCGGAATTGTTGCACGGCACGTTGCTTGTCAATTGGGTATCGTTTCTTCATCTGCGACTCTCCTTAGAAAAGGCATTTGCCGGAGCCTATCACGGCTCCGGCGAGAGTCGCATGTTTCAACTAAATTCCGGGCAACCTCCTTTAAGTACCAAAAGTAAACTCGTGGGATGGGCAGTTGGGTGGGTCATTTTGACGCTCTTCGGCTCCCCCCGAATGGCGAGAGACAATGCTTCGACAAGCCGTTCGGTGAATCCGACTGGACCTCTCGGGTCGAACAAGGAACCATCGGGGCGCATCGATGGTGGGAGGTGTTATCTGGTCGGAAGCCTTGTGGCCAAGGGCGCTTCCGAGTAAGATGCGGAGCCATGAGGCTCCTTGAGCTGCCGGAGGGAAAGACCCTAGAATTCAAACGGGATTTATCGTCACCGGATGGCATTCTCAAGTGCATGGTCGGGTCCGCCAACACCGCCGGCGGGATCATTATTATCGGCGTCGAAGACGGGACGAAGCACGTCCGCGGCGTTCAAGATGTTCTCGGGGCGGAAGAGAAGCTTGCAAATATGATCTCCGACTCAATCCGTCCCCGCCTCATTCCGGAAATAGAAGTGATTCCCTGGCGAAACCTGAACGTCCTGGCGGTGCAGGGTTACCCGAGCAACTTACGCCTGCATTACCTGGAACGGATGGGACCCGAAGAAGGAGTCTATATTCGTGTAGGTCCGAAAATGGAACACTCTGCGCATCATCACGGAGCATCAGGGCCGTCAGGTGCCGACCATCGGAGGCTTGCTTCTGTTGGGCAAGGACAGGTTCGCTCGATTTCCGGATGCCTGGATTCGGCGGGTCGATTTGCCGGAACAAATCGAACACGTTTGGTGGATTCCGCAGATATTCGCTCATTCCTGCCTCAGAGCGTGGAAGAGGCGAATCGCCTTCGTACAAAAATACCTGACCCGTGAATCGATTATCGAGGGTATTCGCAAAGAGGATCGCTGGTCTGTTCCCCTGGTTGCAATCCGGGAAGCACTCATGAACGCCATCGTTCATGCCGACTACGCGCATCGGCGTTCAATCAGCCCAAGACCAGTGCAAAAACCACTGCAACTCTGATCGCCGATCTTCTAGATGATTGATTTGGAATGGAGCCACCCTCCGGGATCGAACCGGAGACCTGCTGATTACGAATCAGCCGCTCTACCAACTGAGCTAGGGTGGCTTATGTTTTTAATTCTAACAACTTGCAGCGGATTTTGGCAAATCAGTTCATCAGCCGCTCAAGGATGCGCAGGGACCGTTTAAGCAATAGAAGAATATAGAGTTACTGGATTATGAAAATCGAATGGTTCTGAATCCGAACCTCCGAGTGGCGAATGCAGACTCGGACCCAAGCGATAAGGAAGATTGAATTCGTCGACGCCCAGTGAAGGGTGGAATGATTCTCTATGTGTCTCGGCGATCCTTCCAAGTCCGCTTCGCGCGAACATCGTCGATGAGAAATCGGATACCCTGATTGTCCGATGGGTTCAGCCAAAGCATGCGGTCAAAGATTCGCGAGGCTTCTTCAAATCGGCCCAATAGCCACAGGCAAAGACCGTATCCATGCATGCACCGCAGGAATGGCCGATTGTTGATGTGTCCCCACGCCAGGACACCATCAAAGTCCGCAGGCAGCGACAACTCCCCAATCCGGAAACCCACTTCGTAGTGACGGACCGCCACGACCGCTTTCCACGGCATCGGGCCAAAGGCCAAGTTGCCGAGGTGTGCATGGGCATCCAGGCAGCGGAGGTCTGCCCGACAAACGTCCATCAGGGTCCTGTACGCGCCCCGAGTATCCCCAGAGTCTTTGAGGTCGTTCGATACACCGATCGGATCGTAATCCGCATCCTCGTAGTCGTAACCCGGTAACACTTGCTCCATTTCAAATGCCCGTCGCGGGCCATATGCGATGATCCGTTTTGCCCACCCTTCGATCGCCTCACCCTCCTCACCCCAGTATTCTTCGATTGGATTCCATATGCCGCGGTCCTCAAGTCGGAGAGATGTCAATCCCAAGGCCGTCGCATCGATTCTCTCGGACTTGATCTCAGCGGAGAGGTGCGGATCAACAGACGTCCACTTTTTGCGCACCTTCGCACCCACGATTTCACCTGGCACCCAGGCTCTTCGAGTCCGGAGCGTCACGGTTCGTTCGATCCCTAGAAACCGACAACGTGCAGTTTGTTGTGTCGCTGACAGCACTGATAGGACGACCAGTTCCACCATATCCTTCGCATGAATTACCGAACCGGCGGTTTCATGACGCATTTTGGTGGTAGCCGAAGCGGTCGCCTCTGGCGGGAACGGTGTCAGCCCCATCCATTTGCGGTATGCGGCGACGTACCTCCCTCCTTCTGCTCCGGGATGAAACACGACATCAGAGGCGGAGACGATGTACTCGCGCCCATCCTGCCGACAACACTTCGCCGTCAATCCGCGCCGTTCGTTTCCGTCGTAGTCGAACTTCAACACCGAGACCGCCTCGCCGATGACAAAAGCATCGCTGGGAACGGTGACACCATCCTCGAAAGCCTGCCGAAACGCCCACAGTTGTTCGTCCTCGCCGTGAGCATCGACCGTAATCTGCTCGATCAGTTCATTTGGCGCGGCCTCATTGCCGGGGCGCGCCATAAGTGCAGGATTTGCGTTCCTCACGATGAGCTCCTCCCCACATTGTGCACCAAAACGGGGCTGGGCTGGATCGAAAGCGATGGTCCCGCAGCCAAGCCAGTATACTCCATTGGAGTATACTGAATTGTGCAGACCGTCGTCGAAACGCCGGCATTCCTCGATGACGCGCGGTCGTTGCGCTTATTGGACGGGGAGCGGCTCGCCATTGTGACATGCATTGCTGCCAATCCTGCGGCCGGCGATGTAATCGAGGGAACGGGCGGTGCCCGCAAAGTGCGGTTTGCCGGAAGGGCAAGGGGAAACGAGGCGGGTATCGGGTAATAACGTTCTTCTCCGGGACAGACATTCCGGTATTCTTGCTCAATATCTTCGCCAAGAGCGAGAAGACCGATTTGGCGCCCAAAGAACGGCGAGTATTGAAATCCGTCCTGGCGAGCATAGTCGAGACCTATAGGTCTGAAAGGGAGTCGAGATGAAGAAAAGGAAACCGACGGCGGGCGAACGAATGATCGAGAGCGCCAGGCAAGCGCTCAATTTCGCCGGGGGCGGGAAGAATCATGGCTGTGAGGTACACGTCCCAGACGACATTGATGTCAAGGCGATCAGAGAGAAAATCTCCCTTTCTCAAGGGGAGTTTGCCAAGTTATTCGGTCTGAGTAAACGGACCCTGGAACATTGGGAGCATGGGCGTCGAGTCCCCAGCGGCCCTGCTCGGGCCTTCCTGACAGTCATCGCGCGTGAACCGGACGCAGTTCGACGTGCGTTGTTGGCTTGAGCGAAAAGTCGGATTCAAAATCGGATTCAATTAGCGCCCGTCAGGCCAAGTATGCCCAGGGAATCATGGCCTGGCCGATCACAGAATCAATAGCATACGTGTAGAGGTAGAAATTACGAATCAGCCGCTCTACCAACTGAGCTAGGGTGGCCCGTTTTTATCAACTTACAAGCGATGCCGACGGGAAGTTGGATTCAATTCGCCCTGGCTGCCTGATCGGTTCCCAGCTCTGATTTTAGCAGATGGTCCAAGCCCGAATTGCAAGCGTGGCTCCAGGTTCTCGTGCTCACATCAGCGGTGACCTCCTGGCCTGGTTGGCCCCGCGGCCGGGCTGACATTGGCGTCCCGGAGATCTTCGCGGCGCGAACACCGGACAGTTCCGCACCCGTGTGCCCGACGGGGTGATTCCCTTCTGTTAATATCTGTAATGCCACTGTAATGATCAGCCCGACGAATAGCCATTGCGAAAGCAAAGAGGATGGATGCCGGGGGGAATCGTTGCAGACAGTGGCCTCTCCGGAAGGGACGAGCCTGTCGTGAATGACGGCGCTCCAGCCGTGCCACCGCATGGACGAAATTGGTTGACGCTTTTCCAAGGCGCGCGTCCTTTCAATCGCGCCGGGGCGGTCCGCGACGCCCTGGCCGGATTCGAGTTAGCGGCGATGAACATCCCGCAGGCGCTCGGCTACGCCAGGATTGCCGGCACGCCCGTAGTCACAGGGATCTACACGCTGTTGTTTCCGCTGGTGGCTTTCGCGGCGTTCGGCTCTTCGCGATACCTTGTGGTGGCCGCAGACTCCGCGACCGCCGCTATTGTTGCCGGCGGAGTCTCCCTCATGGCGCCGTTGGCCAGCGCGAGGTACGTGGCTCTGACGGGGCTGGTGGCGCTGCTGACCGCGGGGTTTTTGTTGGTTGCGCGGGTGCTGAAACTGGGCTTTCTGGCCGACTTTCTCTCGCAGACGGTGCTGGCGGGGTTTCTCACGGGAGTGGGATTCCAGGTCGGCATTGCCGTGCTCGGGGCAATGCTTGGCGTGGAGGTCCACTCCCGTAGGACGGTCGGACAACTCGCTGAAGTTCTCCGCAGTCTGCCAAACGTGCATCTGCCGACGCTGGGCCTGTCCGCTGTGGTGGTGTCTGGCATTCTCGCGCTGCACCGGTTAGCGCCGAGGGTGCCCGGCCCGCTGATCGCCGCGGCAGGCGCGGTGGCGGCGAGTGCGGCCTGGAATTTTGCCGGTCACGGGATCGGCGTCATCGGGCCGGTGGCCGGGGGCCTGCCACATCTGGGACTGCCGGATGTGCACTGGAAGGACATCGGGCCGCTGGTTCCAGTGGCGGGATCGTGTTTTGTGATGATCCTGGCCCAGAGCGCGGCAACCGCTCGCGTCTACGCGGCGCGCCACCACCAGCGCCTGAACGGAAACGCGGACCTGGTGGGCCTGTGCGCCGCAAATACCGCGGCGGCGTTCAGCGGCACGTTCGTGGTGAACGGAAGCCCCACGCAAACGGCCATGGTCGAAAGCTCCGGCGGCCAGAGCCAGATCGTACACCTTGCCACCGCGGCGATCGTTGCATTGGTGCTCCTCTTTCTGACCGGGCCATTGCAATACCTGCCACTCTGCGTGCTAAGCGGCATCGTGTTCATCATTGCCATCCGGCTCGTCAATGTGCGTGGCCTGCGTGGTATTCGCCGCGAGAGCCCCGGCGAATATGCGCTGGCGTTGACGACCGCGGCGATCGTGGTACTAGTCGGCGTCGAACAGGGCATCGTGCTGGCAATGATATTGTCGCTACTCCGCATTGTGCGACACAGCTATCATCCTCACACGGCTGTACTGGTTGAAAGCGAAAACGGGATATGGCAGCTGACCCCCGCCGTTCCGGGTACGCTTTCCGCGCCTGGATTGGTGATCTACCGCTTTGGGGCGGCTCTGTTCTACGCGAATGCCGGCCGGTTTTCCGACGACATACGCGGGCTTGTGGGGCCGGCGCCTTCGCCGGTGCGCTGGCTGGTCGTGGATGCCGGGGCGATCACGCATGTGGACTACACCGCCGCGCGCGTGGTGCGGGAGCTACAGGAAGACCTGGCCCAGCTCGGCGTAATCCTGCTGTTGGCGCACGTGCAGTCGGACCTGAGGCCCGACTTGGACCGGCACGGCCTGACGGAGGTCATAGGCCCGACGCGGATTTTCGATAGCCTGCACGAGGCGCTCGCAACCTTGCGCGTCCGCTAAGCTATCTACTTCTAACGGCTAACGGGTAGCTTGTGGGTACTCTTCGCCTGATACATTTGCGCGTCCGCGACCTTGAGCAATTCATCGGGATCCTCGCCATCGAGAGGACAGAGACTGATCCCGGTGCTTGCGTCGACCCAGAGCGCCTGGTCGTTGAAGTAAATCGGCTCCTCGAGCGCGGCGCTGATTTTGGCCACAATTCGCTCGGCATCCAAGCGACTTCCGAGGTGTGGAAGCACCATCACGAACTCGTCACCGCCGATGCGGCCAACCGTATCGCCACGGCGCACGATACGAGCCATGCGCGCGGCAATTTCTTGCAGAACCGCGTCACCCGCCGCGTGCCCGTGGATGTCGTTGACCTCCTTAAAGCTGTCCAGGTCGATGTACACTACCCCAAGCAGGCTCCCTTTCAAGACTGCTAGGGCGATCTCCGTATGCAGCCGCTCATAAAGGTGCGGACGGTTGGGGAGTCCCGTAAGCAGGTCGTACTGCGCGCGGAACGACAACTGTTCGTAAAGGCTACGCCGTTCCAACGCCAGGCCGGCCAATTTGCTGAATGACCCAAGCAACTCAGGTTGCGCATCGGGAGGACTCTTGTCCGCGAAGAATGCCGCGATGACACCTGCCATCCGCCCGTTGACCAGAATCGGGGCGGAGCTAAAGCTCCGGAAGCGGCAAGGCAAATGTGTCTCCAGAAGGCCCTCCCAGACGGGATCCTGAGAGAACTGCCGCAATTCGCGAAATCCGGCGCCGACGGAAATCGAGTCGATCTTGATGTGCTTTAGAACGTCCAGCCAGTCTCCAGGCAAGACTGGCACGCTCGAGACCAGCTGGCCCTCGAGTAGCTTGACCAGGATCGCGCAAACCGAGTTGGAACAGTGAGCCGCCGCCGTAGCGGCAAGTTGATCCAGCACCCGCTCGATCGGTTCATCTCGCGCGACGAGTTCCAGAACCTGCTGGCGATCCACTTCCAGCGATTCAGCTTGACGTGCTGTGTGCAGGGCCTCTTGCGTCGTTTGGTTGGCTAGCTCCAGTTTGACGGTCTTGACGACCAGGTCTTTCGTCTGCGCTTTCACTTGCCGCCGGATAACGACCACCCACACCAGGATACCGAGGGTGATCGCCACCAACACGCTCATAACCGATAAGGTTCGCGCAACGTTCCACCAGGAAGGACTCTCGATCAACAACACGTCCTGAGACGATCGCAGACGAATTTTGAAGGATTGCGCCGCACCCGCGGCGTCCCTCTCACCAAGGAGACAGATTCCCGTGATCTGGAGAAGACTGCCTGGCTGAAAGGAAAAACCCGGCTCCGCTTGCTGCGCTCTCAGACCCGCGCTAAACGCGAGCCCGCCATAGTCGAGAGCGAGAAGTTTCCCGTCCGGAACAACAGACAATGACCGCAGCCAACCCTTAACTGTCACCAGCTTCGAATCGTATTTGTCGGCCAATGCCTGATTCGCCTCGATCGAAGCAGCGGCGGGCGGCGGTCCGGAGCCGTCAACCCGATAGATGGCATCCTGAACTACCGGACGGTAATCCTGAACCCCTACGAAGCCAACTACCTCGATCCGATCGCCTGGCCGTAGTTGAGACGTCTGGCTGGTCGCCACGTAAACGCTACCGGTCGGATCTGCGATGTACAGGTCGTTTCCCGGGAATTGAGCGGTCACCACTCCTTGCACTTTGAGACGATGCCTGAGTAAACCCGACAAGTTGAACCGCTGCAATCTTCCGATCGGCCAGCTAGCCAGAGCAAACGGGTCGGGTGATCCGGCTTCCAGGATCTGGATTTTATCTGGCTCGGGCACAAAGAGGTTAACACCAACAATTTGACCTTCCTGAGTGAAAAGCGCACCGCAGACGCCGCGCACCCGAACGCGAGAATCCACCAGCCCCTGGGGCATGCCTCCGTGCTCAGGAATGTAGCCCGCCACTTGCCCGCCCGGTATTTGCAGGATGAAACGGACACGACCGTCTTTAATGATTTGAGCCGATCGAACCACTCCTTCGAGCTCCACCCATTCACTATCAACGGTGGTGGAATCCAACTGGTCCATCGAAACTCGCTGGGCCTTCGGCATGGCTGCATGGCCAACCACGGTCCAGCGCGGTTCGCCGATGTCCGGAGCAAAATCAGTCTGGGTGGTGACTCCTTGCAGATCCAGGAGTTGGCCCGGCACCGCCGTTAACCCGGTAGGCGACCGTGCAACCCAGATGCCTCCGGTAGAGTCGTGCACGAACATGTTGACCGAATCGAAGTACGTAACCACCACGCGCAGGCGTACCGAGAATCCCTCGCGGGCCTGCTCTGTAGTCAGCCTGTGGATTTGGTTGACGTGGGTCAGAGCCGGCGGCGTGGGGTCCGAAGCTTTCCCCTCGCTACCCCCGGCGTGGCCACCAGCCAACAGGTACGCTGCCGCGAGCGCCAGCACGTTATATCGAAGGGTCATGCGCTTTGCGTCAGCGTTTTAAGAGCAAGCGGCCAGCCAAATTAATACTGATTTAACAAAAATGCCAGGAGATATCCGGATAAAGGTGATTGAATAGAGCGTTATTTCTCACGCAATAGGCTGCTATTTCCTGAAATAGCCCGCGCCGGCGGCAGGACCTGCACCTACCCTGGTAACTTCTGCACGACCCGCCAGGAGCTAGACTATAGCTCATGCGCTTGCGCACGGCTAAGGACCGTTTGAAGGTCGAGCACAGCATCATCGACGGGGTGCGGGAGATCCTGGAGCGTTTGCTGGCCGAAAACCCGGCGATCCGCTCGGTCATTCCTGGCGTCATCCGGCCGGTACGGGATGCCAAGGGGCCGGTGAAGGTTCACATTACGGTGCCGACGCAAAATGGGTGGAAGGCTATCGCGCTTAGCGCCGGGGCGCGGCAGGAGTTGTTCATCAGCACGGCGCTTTCGCAGGATGAAGTGACCCGGGCGCTTGAGCGCGCGGGCGCGGCTACTCGATAACCAGCAGCAGATCTTTCGCTTCCACATGGCGGCCCGGTTGCACTAACACCTGATTCACTTTGCCGGCCACCGGCGCATAAACGGTGCTCTGCATTTTCATGGCTTCCATAACCAGCAAACGGTCGCCTTTTTTCACCGGCTGGTGCAGCTCCACCGCCACGCTCGACACTATGCCCGGGATGGGCGCGCCAATCTCGCCGGGCCGGGCCGGGTTCGCTTTCGGCTGCGTTTCCACTTTCGCTTGCAGGCTCTGGTCGCGTATATCCACTTCGCGCGGCTGGCCGTTCAGCTCGAAGAACACCGTGCGGGAGCCTTCCGGATGCGGCTCGCCCACAGTCAGGAATTTGATGACCAGCGCCTTGCCGGGCTCGAGCTCGACGGCGATTTCATCTCCGCGCTGCATGCCGTAATAGAATTGCGGCGTCGGCAGCACTTCCACGTTGCCCCAGGTCTGGCGGGCGCGCGCGAACTTCAGAAACACGTCCGGATACATGAGGTAACTGAGCACTTCGTCGCGCGCGGGTTTGTGTCCGGCTTTGCGCTCAAGCAGGGCGGCGGTTTCCTCGAAATTCACCGGCGCAAGATGCGCGCCGGGGCGGCCTCGCTGCGGCTTGGCGCCCTTCAGCACGGCCTGCTGCAAGCGTTTGGGCCACCCGCCCTGGGGCTCGCCGAGCGCGCCGCTCAGCATCTCGATGACCGAGCCGGGCAGGGTAAGGTTGTGGTCCGAGCCCAGCTTCGCAAGCTGTTCGACGGTCATATTATGGTTGACCAGGAAAATCGCAAGATCACCGACCGCCTTGCTCGAGGGCGTTACTTTCACGATGTCGCCCAGCGCCCGGTTCACATCCGCGTACGTCCCGGCAATCTCATGCCAGCGCGCGCCCAGCCCCATGATTTCGGCCTGCTCGCGTAAATTAGTGTACTGGCCGCCGGGCATTTCATGGATATATACTTCCGCGGTGCCGGATTTCGGCCCGGTATCGAACGGGGCATAATAGGTCCGCACGGTTTCCCAGTAATCCGCGCAGAGATTCAACGCATCGAGATCGAGGCCGCTATCGCGCGGGGTATGCTGTAACGCGGCCACCATGGAATTCAGGTTGGGCTGGCTGGTGGCGCCGCTCATCGATGCGATGGCCCCGTCGGCCACGTCGACGCCCGCCTCGGCTGCCTTCAATACGGAAGCCGCATTGACGCCGCTGGTGTCGTGCGTGTGGAAGTGGATGGGAATCGCGATTTCCTGCCGCAGCGCGCTCACCAGCTTTTCGGCCGCGTATGGCTTGCACAGGCCGGCCATATCCTTGATGGCGAGCACGTGCGCGCCCATACGTTCCAGCTCCCGGGCCATCTTGACGTAATACTGCAGCGAATACTTGTCGCGCCGCGAATCGAGAATGTCGCCGGTGTAACAGACGGACGCCTCGCAAATTTTGGAGGTCTTGCGCACGGCCTCCATGGCCACCTTCATATTAGGGAGCCAGTTCAACGAGTCGAAGATGCGGAAGATATCGATGCCTTGCGCGGCGGCCTCGTAGATGAATTCTTCGACCACGTTGTCCGGATAGGCGGTGTAGCCGACGGCGTTCGAGGCGCGCAGCAGCATCTGGAAGCAGATGTTGGGAATGGCATCGCGCAATTGCCGCAAACGGAGCCAAGGGTCCTCGTGCAGGAAGCGCATGGCTACGTCGAAGGTGGCGCCGCCCCACATCTCGAGGCTGTAGAGGGTGGGCAGGCGGCGCGAGATGAAGCTGGCAATGCGCAGCATGTCGCAAGTGCGCACGCGCGTGGCGAGCAGCGACTGGTGCGCGTCGCGGAAAGTCGTATCGGTGAGCAGCAACCGATTTTGGGAGCGGGTCCATTCGGAGAATTTTTCCGGACCCAACTCTGCGAGCAGCTGCCGGGTGCCGGGGAGCGGTGCGGCAACGCTGCGGGGCGGGACGGGCGGAGCATCCATACGCGGCGGCGGCGTCTTGCCTGCGACGGTGGGATTCCCGTTGACGATCACTTCACCAAGGTAGGTGAGCAGTCTGGTGGCGCGATCGCGGCGGGCCACGAAGCGGAATAATTCGGGGGTCTGCTCGAGCCACGAAGTGGTCACGCGCCCAGCCTGGAAATCCGGGTGATTGACCACGTTTTCAAGGAACGGGATGTTGGTCTTGACACCGCGCACGCGGAACTCGCGCAGACAGCGGTCCATGCGCTGGCACGCCTGGCGGAAGTCGCGGCCCCACGCGGTGGTTTTCACCAGCAGCGAATCGTAATAAGGAGTGATGACGGCGCCGCTATAAGCCGACCCGCCATCCAGCCGGATGCCGAAGCCGGCGGGCGAGCGGTAAGTGTGGATCTTGCCGTAGTCGGGGACGAAATGGTTGGCCGGGTCCTCGGTGGTGATGCGGCATTGCAGGGCGAAGCCGTAGAGCGGCATTTGCTCCTGGCGGGGCAGGTTCATTTCGGGACCGAACAGATCGAGGCCCTGGGCAACCTGGATCTGGCAGCGCACCAGGTCAATGCCGGTGACCATTTCGGTGACGGTATGCTCGACCTGGATGCGCGGGTTCACTTCGATGAAGTACCAGGCGCCCGACGCCGCATCCACCAGGAACTCGACGGTGCCGGCGTTGTAGTAACCGGCGGCTTGAGTCAGCTTCACGGCGGCTTCGGCGAGCGCCTGGCGGATGCCATCGTCGAGGCCCACGGCGGGGGCCACCTCAACTACTTTCTGATGGCGGCGCTGCACGGAGCAGTCGCGCTCGTAGAGGTGCAGGATGTGGCCGGCGCGGTCGCCCAGGATTTGCACTTCGACGTGGCGCGCGTGCTGGATATAGCGTTCGAGGAACACAGCGTCGTTTCCGAAAGCGGCGCCGGCTTCACGGCGGGCCTCGGCGAGGCGTTCGTCGAATTCCGCCAGGGCGCCGACCACGCGCATGCCCCGGCCGCCGCCGCCGAAAGCCGCCTTGACGATGAGAGGAAATCCGATCTGGCGCGCGATGCGTTTGGCGCGCCGCGGGTCGCGAATGGCCTCGGCATCCTCAGTGCCGGGAACCACCGGAATGCCGGCCCGCACGGCAACCTGGCGCGCCGCGGTTTTATCGCCGAGCAATTCCAGCAGTTCGGCGCTGGGCCCGATGAAGGTGATGCCGGCCCGCTCGCAGGCGCGCGGCAGAGCCGGGTTCTCGGACAAAAAGCCGTAGCCCGGATGAATTGCATCGACGCCCTTTTCGCGGGCGAGAGCGACGATGCCATCCACATCGAGATAGGCTTCGATGGGACCCTTGCCCAAGCCAATCAGGTAGGCTTCATCGGCTTTGAAGCGGTGCAGGGCGAGCCGGTCTTCGTGCGAGTAGATGGCGACGGTGCGCAAGCCGAGCTCGTTGGCCGCGCGGAGAATGCGAATGGAGATTTCTCCGCGATTGAGTGCCAGCAGCTTGCGCATTTGCGGCGAACCCATTTGCGCCAACCAATGCTCAGCCGACGAAGGGAGCTTTAATGGCGGCTACGACGTGTGGGCGCCCGGCACGCGCGCGTATTTTTTCCGCGATGCGAACGGCCACCAGCCGGCCGGCGTCGTTGGAGCGAGTTTCGGCTTCGGCTATTGCCGCGCACTGCCGCCGTTCCTCATCCACCGCGTGCATCATAAACTCCATGGTCATCGCGGATTGTCTTTGAATGGTGAAAGAGAGCCTGTCGATGGTCTCGTTGGCGGGCTGCCTGAAAATCTCCATCTTGTACTCGGCACTGGTCATACTTAAAGCATAGCGCGGTAATCGATCAGCTCGACGCCGCAATCGAGGAGCGCCTGGCGTGTCTCGGGGGCTGTCAGGGCCTGGAGCTCCCGCTCACGGCTCTCCTTGAGCCGCGTGGGCGCGCCGCGCAAAGCCTGGCCGCAGTATCCGGGATGGCACATGAATTCAGTGAGGCCCTCGGGCAGATCGCGGATCAAGCGCACCAACTCGGCGGCGCCGAAGCGGCCGGTGAGCCGGAACCCCGTGAAGTGGTCGGTGGTTCGGCAGCCACGGCGCGTCAGCACGCGGTGGAAGAGCCAGCCGAGCGCCGGCAGATCGAACGGGCGGCGCACCCAGCGGATTTCGAATTCTTCCGCGATGCGCGCCACGGCCTCGAGCACCGGCGGCGCGAGATGCGTGTGCTTGTGGGTATCGAGGTGCGTTGGGTGCAAGCCAACCGCGAGGATCTTGCGGACCTGGGCCGCCAGCTCGTCGTAAACGCGGAGGCGCCGCGCCGCCAGCGCGCGCAGCAGTTCGGGAACGGAGAGGGGCAGGGCAGCGTGGGGCGGCAGCAGTGAGCGGCCTCCGATCAGCACGAGGTGGCAGCCGACATCGAGAGTGGCAGTGGCTTGCGCTATGCGGACGGCATCGTCAAACGCATCGCCATTGGCCATTAAAGTGGTAGCGGTGAGAATGCCGGTGCGGTGCGCTTCGAGGATGCCGAGATTCACATCCGGCGTGAATCCAAAATCGTCGGCATTTACGATGAGGCGCCTGCTCAAAAGATGGCCAGCTTGATGCGCAGGAACTTTTTGGGATTGGCCCGTATGTCCTTGGCCAGCGATTGGAACTCGCGCATGGCGCCGTTCATGGCTTCATACAACTGCGGATTGACCAGCAATTGCCCCAGGGTGCCCTGGCCCGAGTTGATGCGGTCGATGGTGGTATCCAGTTTGGCGGCGAGAGTGTTGAACTGGTTGTAGAGCTGCTCGTCTTTCAGCAGCTTGCCGGCGGTGCCTTTGCCGGCGTTGAGCTCCTGCATGAGGCGGCGCATCTCAGCGATGGTTTGTCGCGCGTCGTCGTAGAGTTCAGGGTCCTTGAGCAGCTTGCCGGCGCTGCCTTGACCTTGCTGCAGATCGGCCAGCATGGCGTCGATGCGCTTGATGGGCGCGCGGACTTCCTGGTAAAGACTGTCATCGTAGAGCAGCTTGCTGAGCGTGCCCTTGCCATTGCGCACGTCGGCCAGGAGCTGCTGGCCCTGGAGAGCGATGCCGTCAAGGCGGTTGTACAGCTCCTCGTCCCGAAGCAGCTTGCCGATATTGCCTTTGCCGGCGTCGACGTCGTGCAGGATGGAGTCGGCGCGCTTGGAAATATCCTGCAAGGTGTCCAGCAAGTTGGCGCTTTGCGCCATCAATTCGGGGATGTCTTGCCCCACCAGGCTGCGGATCTCGGCGCCGGGCTTCACCGGGGTGGCGCTCTGTCCCTTGGTGATGTTGACGAACTTATCGCCGAGGAGGTTAGCGGCGCTGATTTCGGAAGTGGAGTCTTCCGGAATCTCCTTCATGAACTTGTCCTCGATGGCCATTTCGAACTCGACGGCGCGCTTGGGGTTCTTCGAGCCGGAGAGCTTGACGGACTGGACGGCGCCGACCAGAATGCCGTTGAGCCGCACGGGAGTGCTTTCGGCGATGCCGGCTGCGTCGTCCAGGTAGGTGCGGATTATTTGGTTGTGCTCGAAAATGCCGCGGCTTCCGGTGAGCAGGAGGATCAGCAGCGCCAGGATCATCACCGCGGTGAACGCGATTACCCCGACCTTCAACTGCGACCAGCGTATCTTGCTTCTGTCCATGCTCTATTCCCGTCGCTTGACGAACTTCGCAACGTAGGGATCTTTAGAGGCCTCCAACTCGTCCTGGGGGCCTTCAAAAATCAGGCGGCCTTCGCGCATCACCATGAAGACGGTCCGCGACGCCGCGCGGCCATCGTTCTTTTCGACCGGCTCCAAACGGCCACTATCCGGATTGTAGCGGAAATTCGCCACCAGGTTGCCGTCCTGATAGCGATAGGTCACCAGCATGGTGGTGGTTTTGTTCAAATCGCGCTCTTTGACGATGAGGGCCATGATGGTGTGGGCGGTGATGGGATCGAGGCCGGCGGTGGGTGAATCGTACAGGAGCAGCGGTGGACCGGAGACCACCGCGCGGGCGATGGCGGCGCGGCGGCGCATGCCGCCCGAAAGCTCGCTCGGGAATTTTTCCAGAGTGCCCTCCAGCTCGACAAATTTCAAAGCCTCTTCGACGCGGGGTCGCACTTCGCCCTTAGCGCACTGTATGGAGGGTTGATTGAGCAGCGGGTACGCCACGTTCTCTTCGATGCTGAGAGAATCGAACAGAGCGCTCTCCTGGAACAACATGCCGATCTTGCTGCGAACCTCGAACAAGGCGCGCTCGGACATGCCGCTGATATCTTTCCCGAAGACGTAGACAGCGCCGGAATCCGGCCTTTGCAAACCGAGGGACGTCTTGAGCAGGACGGTCTTGCCGCTGCCGGCGGTGCCCAGGATGATGCGCGATTCTCCCTCGCATGCCTGAAACGACACTTCCACCAGGGCCGGCACGTCGTCGAAGGAGACACTCACGCGGTCGAACCGCAGCACCGGGTTTTGCGTATCGGGCGGCATCACACGGCGGCTTGGCTGACAAAAATCTTGGAGAAGAAGAAATCCAGCAGCAGGATCAGGACGGACGCCGCCACCACCGCTTGCGTAGTGGCGCGACCGACGCCCTGCGTGCCGCCGGTCGTGCGCAGACCGTAAAAGCAGCCCACCAATGCAATGACGAAGGCGAAGGCGAACGGTTTGAGCAGCCCCTGAGACACGTCATTCCACTCGAGGGCTTTCCACACGCTGGTCCAATACTGCTGGCTTGGCAGACTCAGCACGAAGTAGGCGATGATCCAGCCGCCGAACATACCGATGAAGTCGGAAAGGATGGTGAGCAGCGGAAGCATGACCGCGGTGGCGATCAGGCGCGGGGTGACCAGCTTCTGGATAGGATCGGTGCCCAGGGCGCGCATCGCGTCGATCTGCTCGGTGACTTTCATGGAGCCGAGCTCGCTGGCGATGCCGGAAGAGTTACGGCCGGCAACCATGAGAGCGGTGAGGACCGGGCCAAGCTCACGGACCACGGAGATGGAGACGAGCGTGCCGGTGCGGCCCACTTGGCCGTATTGGGCCAGCGCGCGGGACATCTGCAGGGCCATCACCGCGCCGCTGAAGAAGCCGGTGAGAACCACGATGGGCAGGCTGCCGACACCGATCAGATCCATCTGCATGACGACGTCGTCCCCGTAGTGCGGGCGGGCGGCCACGTTGCGGATGGCCCGCCCGGTAAGCAGAAAAAAATCTTGAACGGCGATGAACGGTTCTTTTAGGAAGTCGAGCAAACCGGCGGATCCCCGAAATTCGATGCTACCATACCCCTATAAATCCGAATATGAAAGGACTTACCACCGTCGCTGGAATTCGTGTCGGGCACGCCTCGAATTTCGATGCGCTGACCGGCTGCACGGCGATCCTGTGCGAGGGCGGGGCGGTCTGCGGCGTGGACATACGCGGATCGGCCAGCGGCACCGAAGAAATCGAGGCACTGCGGCCCGGCCACATTACCGAGCAGGTTCACGCGATCGTGCTCTCGGGCGGAAGCGCTTTCGGACTGGAGACGGCTTCGGGCGTGCGGCGTTACCTGGAGCAGCGCGGCATTGGATTTCGGACGGGGCCGGCGGTGGTGCCCATCGTGCCTTGCGCGATTCTGTTCGATCTGGGAATTGGAAAGCCCGGCGTGCGGCCTACGCGGGAGATGGGCGAGAGCGCGGCTGCGGCGGCGACAACCGAGGCGGTGAAAGAAGGGGCGGTGGGGGCCGGTACGGGAGCCACGGTGGGCAAGATTTTCGGGATGCGGCAGGCGATGAAATCGGGCATCGGCTCGGGCCTGGTGGAGCTGAAGGGAGGCGTGCTGGTGGCGGCGCTGGCGGCGGTGAATGCTTTCGGCGACGTCCGGGATCCTGGCACGGGAAAGCTGATCGCCGGCGCCCGCCGCGCTCCGGACAGCATGGAGCTGGCCGATACCGAAGCGCAGATGAAGGCAGGCGCGCTGCGCGGCGGCTTCGAGCGCCACAACACGACGCTGGTGGCGGTGGCCACCAACGCGCAGCTTTCGAAAGTGGGCGCCACCAAGTTAGCGCAGCTTGCATCGTTAGGAATGGCGCGGACGATTTACCCGGTAAACACGATGTTAGACGGCGATGTAGTGTTCGCGCTTTCGTTGGGCGACGCACAAGCGGACGTCAACACGCTGGGAGTGGCGGCGGCCGAGGCCGTGGCGGAGGCGGTGGTGCGGGCGGTTCGGAGCGCGGCTGCGATGGGCGGGGTGCCTGGCTTAGGGTAGGTTAAAGTCGCTGTGGCTGTTTGATCAGTGCGCCTTATTCCGCACCAGGCATTCCGGCTTTTTCCACTCGATCACCAGCGATGTTACATTCTTCCCGGCGGGAGCACAATCGTTCATGGCGCGAGCGATTCGTACGTTGGCGTAATCCTCAGATAAGAGTGCAGGGCAGCCCATTTGTTCAAGCATCGTCCTGGCCTCGCCCTGCCTGACGCCGAGCGGAAGCAATTCGTTCAAGAGCTTGTCTACAAGATCGGCGGAGATCTCTAAGACTGACTTAGTCCGTGGCTCGACCAACAACCGGCAGATTGCCCGATCCTGGCCGTACTCTACTGTGAGGCTTACCTCAGGAGTCACTCGATACTGTTCGATCTCAGGCGGCCCGTACTTAGCAGTGAGCTCCCAAGTGTTACTCTGAGCGCCTGCGGCTCGAACCATAAATGACAAGAGGCCCACAAAGACCGTGAAGCGGACCATTATGTACATATCGAACTCGTGAGCAATGCAATTGCCAACCGGTAAATGGCTGAGGCCGCGTCGCCCGGACCAGCCCGTCGAGGTGAACTGGCGGCACACTGTATTCGTATTGTTACATGTAAATTGGGTGCAATCATGTGTAAATTCGCTGTCTTACCGTGAGTTCAATCATTAATCGTCATGATAGAGTATTTCTTGGTTGCATCACGCGGAGTTTGTAGCGTGTTACACATCTGACTAAGGAGAATATTTCGTGAAAGATCTGATGAATAACTTCAAAGGTTCAGCGGACCGCCGTTCATTTATGAAAAAGGGGTTGGCCGCTGCCGGCTTCGGCGCGGGGCTGTTAGCTGGTGGCTTACCCGCCTTTGCACAACGACAACGACCACAACAACAGCAAGCACAGATTGGGGGCACTCCGCTCACTGCCGGAGATACCGCCATTATCAAGTTCCTGGCCGCCGCGGAGCTCATCGAAGCCGACCTGTGGCAACAGTATGCGGAACTGGGCGGCCTCACCCCTGGCCAACTTCCCGTGGAGACAGCCCCGTTCACACCGATGAACAACTATCAGGCAGCCTTCATGAACCTCGATCCCGATGGCCCGCAATACATCTCCAGCAATACTGGGGACGAGCAGAGCCACGCGTCTTTCCTGAACGCCTACCTGATTGCCAAGGGCCAGGAACCGGTGGATCTGGACGTGTTCCGCACTCTGCCGAGCAGCCAGGCAACCGGGGCCCAGCAAATCGGCCGGCTGACCAATCTTATGCAGCTTAGTGTAGACACCAGCTGGTACACCCGTTATCGCAGCACGAGCAATCCGGATTTCGGCGCTACGTTCCCGCAAGCACTGCCTCAGTTGTCCGGTGGTGTGTTTACGGCGATTCCCAGGACCAATGCCGATTTCAGCCCAGTCAACCACATTCAGGCGATCGCCAATACGGCGGCCTTTCACTTTGGATCAATCGAGCAAGGCGGCTCAAGTCTTTACCTCACACTCGCGCAAAAGGTGTCCAGTGTGGAAGTGTTGAAGATCTTGATGAGCATCGGCGGAGACGAGATAGCCCACTTTCTGGAATGGGTCGATTTTTCGGGCAACGGAGTACAACCGCCCATCGCACCGTTCGCCGATCCGACAAATGGGTTGACTTTCCCGAACTTCGATGTAATCGAACCCGGCGGCACGATGGTCAATCCTCTGCTGCAGACCAATCTGATCTTCCCGGTCCCGTGCGAGTTCATTAGCCCGGACCTGCCTCACTGCGCGGTGATCCGGCCAACCTCTCAGGGCCAGATCGATGCTGTCGGCGCTTCCAACTTTCTCATCAACGAAGGGCTCTTTATCGGCCAACCGCCAGCCTTCTTCACGGCGCTACTCAATCTGGCGGCGGAAGCAGATGCAGCTCAGCGACACTAAAACTGACTCGCTGTATGTGAACGCGGGTGAAGAAGTAGTTCACCCGCGCGCCTTATACGCGATGCAGTCGATCTCCACTTTCATCTCTGGAATGGCGAACCGGCACGCTACGGTTGTGCGTGCCGGTTTGTTAGCGCCGAAGAACTCCACGTAGACTTCGTTCATGGCGGCGAAGTCCGCGCCGTCCGCCAGAAAGACCGAGCACTTTACCACATCGGCCATGGTCGCGCCGCAGCCTTCGAGGATGCTCTGGATATTGGTCAGCACGATGCGGGTCTCCTGGCCGATGTCGCCAAGCCGCATCTTATTGGTGGCCGGGTCGATGGGCCCCTGGCCCGAGACGAAGATGAAATCGCCCGCGCGCACGGCCGGAGAATAAGGTCCGCGCGGCGCGGGCACGCCTGGCGGACTCAAACGTTCGATCATGGTTATAGTCCCTCCGCTTCCAGAAACCGCTCGGCCTCCATGGCTGCCATGCAGCCCGCGGCAGAGGCGGTGATGGCCTGCCGGTAGACGCGGTCCTGCACGTCACCGGCGTGAAACACACCCGGAATATTGGTTCTGGCGCCGCCTTTGGAAACAATGTAGCCGTCGGCGTCCGTGTCGATCTGCCCCTTGAATACGGCCGTATTTGGAATGTGGCCGATGGCCACGAAAAAGCCGTCCACTTCCTGCTCCCAGACGGCGCCGGTGTTCAGGTTTTTCAGGCGCACACCAGTTACCAGATGCTGCCCCGCATCGTAGATTTCTTCGACCACGGTGTTGGGGAGGAACTTGATTTTGGGATTGTGGCGCGCGCGATCGAGCATGATCTTGGAGGCGCGGAACTGGTCGCGGCGATGGACCACGGCAACCTCGGAGCCGAAGCGCGTTAGAAAATTGGCCTCTTCCATGGCGGAATCACCGCCGCCGATCACCATGATTTTCTTGCCGCGATAGAAGAAGCCGTCGCAAGTGGCGCAGGAGCTGACGCCGTGGCCGATGAGCTTTTGTTCGGATTCGAGTCCCAGCCAGCGCGCCGAAGCCCCCGAAGCGATAATCAGGGTGCGCGTCTCGATCCACTCGCCATCCACGCTAAGGCGGAACGGGTGGCGCGAGAGATCGCTATCGACGACGTCGCCGTGCATGAATTCGGCGCCGAAATTCTGGGCCTGCTTCTTGATGTTTTCGACCAGGTCGGGGCCGTTGATGCCCTCCGGAAAGCCGGGAAAGTTCTCGACCAGCGTGGTCAAAGACAACTGCCCGCCCGCATGTTTTCCGAGGATCACTAGCGGTTTGAGGTTGGCGCGGGCCGCGTAGATCGCCGCCGTGTTTCCGGCGCACCCGGAGCCGATGATGACCACATTATGCATCTGGAGTTTAGATTCTACAATGTAGCACGAGGATGCGCGAGCGCGGCCGCCGCTCGATAGACCACTCCAACGAGTGGCTATACTGAGGATTCCTGATGCATGCCCGCCAAACCAATTCGCTATAAGGATGCCGGCGTCAACATCGATGAGGCGGATCGGGCTGTCTCCGCCATCCGCAAACTGGCGCGCGAGACTTTCACGCGCGGCGTGCTTACCGACATCGGCACGTTCGGCGCCTGCTATTCGCTGGCCGGATGGAAAAAGCCCGTGCTGATCAGCTCCGCCGACGGCGTGGGAACTAAGATTAAGCTCGCATTCCTGACCGGTCGTCACGATACCGTGGGCGAGGACCTGGTCAATCACTGCGTGAACGATATCGCGGTGCAAGGCGCCGTGCCCTTATTCTTCCTGGACTATTTTGCAGTCGGAAAGCTGGAGGCGGCCGTCGCCGGGCAGGTGGTGGCGGGCCTTGCGCGAGGGTGCCGGCAAAACGGATGCGCGCTGATCGGCGGCGAGACCGCGGAGATGCCCGGCCTGTATGCGCAAGGCGAATACGATCTGGCGGGTTTCATCGTGGGCGCCGCCGAGCGCACCGACCTGCTCACGGGGAAGCGCATTCGCGCCGGCGATGTGCTCCTCGGATTGCCATCCACGGGGCTGCACACCAACGGCTACTCGCTGGCGCGCAAGCTGCTGTTCGAAGTGGCTGGCTACGGTCCCTCCAGCGTAGTCCCGGAACTGGGCGAACCAGTCGCCGATGCGCTGCTCAGAATCCATCGCAGCTATCTGAAGCCGATTCGTGCGCTGGCCGGCAAGGGCCTGCTGCGCGGCGCGGCGCACATCACCGGAGGCGGCCTCACCGACAACACTCCGCGTATGCTGCCGGAAGGGCTGGCCGTTGAGATCGACGCGGGCGCCTGGACCATTCCCCCGATCTTCGGGCTGCTGCGGCGTCTGGGCAGCATCCCGGAAGACGACTATCGCCGCACTTTCAATCTGGGCATCGGGATGGTTCTGGCGGTGTCGCGCGCGCAATCGCGGCGCTCCGAAGAAACGCTCCTGGAGCTGGGCGAGCCATTCTACGCGATCGGCAAAGTCGTGCGGCGGAAACGCGGCGGGCCGCGCGTGGTGTACAGATGAAAAAGCGCCTGGGCATTCTGCTCTCCGGCCGCGGCTCCAATTTTGAAGCTATCGCAGACAGCGTGGCCGCCGGAAACCTCGACGCTGAAATCGCCGTGGTGATCGGCAACCGCCCGGAGGCGCGGGGCCTCGAAGTGGCCCGGCAACGCGGCTTAAACGCTGTGTGCATCCCTTCGAAAGGACTGGATCGGAATATCTACGACGGCATGCTGGCCGCCGAGCTGAAGAAGCACGCGGTCGACCTGGTTTGCCTGGCGGGATTTATGCGCCTGCTGAGCGCCGGATTTGTCCGCGAGTTTCCGCGCCGGATTCTGAACATCCATCCGTCTCTGCTGCCGTCCTTCGCCGGCCTGGACGCGCAATATCAAGCGCTCGAGCATGGCGCGAAGATCACCGGTTGTACGGTACATTTTGTCGACGAATACCTGGACGCCGGCCCGATCGTGGCGCAGGCCGCGGTTCCTGTGCAGGACGACGACACCGTGGAAACGCTCTCCGCCCGCATCCTACGGGAGGAGCACCGGATCTATACCGAAGCCATCCGGTTAGTGCTGAGCGGGCTGTGGCGCATCGAGGGGCGCCGGGTTTTGAAGGGCAACTAGCTTGCGCGCGCGCTGCCCTATGAAGTCGGAAAGCTTGATCGGTGGGATCTCGCCCCGCTCCAATTGGTGCTGCACGGCCCGTTGGTAACGGCGCAACACCTCCTCCCGGCGTGAACGTGTCAACCGGCAGGCCTCGAGATCCACCAGAAGGTCTACCTCCCAAGCCTGGAAGCAGGTGCGGCGCACCTCTCCATTCAAGATCTCTTTCACCAATCGGTTGAAGCGATTGATCATTAACTCCAGGTCCACCGGCTCGTCCATACAATAGTGGATATCGGCGGTGGGGGGCGGAACTTTAGCTTTAACTCAGCCGAGCTCGCTCATCCCTGCAATTTGTGCAGGAAATCGTAATCGACCCTGATCGCCTCCATCGCCGGCATTTCGGTGAAGGGCGGCTCCTGTTCGACGTAGTATTGCTCGACCCCGGCTTTTTTGGCAGCCGCGAAGACCGGCTTGTAATCGATGCCGCCGCGGCCGAGCTCGGTAGGCTCCGGCCGCTGAGGACCCTGCAGACTGACGGTGGGAGCGCCGGATTTGAAGGCCTTGATGTGCAACAGCCGAAAACGGTCCGGGAACTTGTCGAGGTAGGCGACGGGATCGTAACCGGCGGCCGCAACCCAGCCACAATCCATTTCCATCTTGACCAGTTGCGGGTCCGTGGAGCTCAGCAGCGTGTCGTACGCGGTAACATCCCCGAACTTCCGAAACTCGAGATTATGGTTGTGATAGGCGTACTGTAAGCCGTGTTTCCTGGCTTCCGCGCCGAGTTGGTTACACGTATCGGCGCTTCGCTTGTAGTCGTCGAGAGTCATGCCTTCGAGGACCTTGACGAAAGCGTCGAAGTCTGGCTTCGCGCCGCTCACCGAGGCCATGGCGCTCTGGGGCGGATTGAAAGATGTTACGACGTACTTGACTCCAAGCTCCTTCGCGAAATCCATGAATTGCGCCGGGGTCTTCTGAAAGTCGAACATGTGGGCGCTGCGGCAAGTAAGGCCGGCATCGCTGAAGGCGGCCCGAAGCTCGGGGGCGGATTTCTGGTAAGTGGCGGCGAGCTCGACTTCTTTGTAACCGATGGCGGCGATTTGCTTTAGCGTGCCATTAAAGTCTTTGCCGAGCTGGTCGCCGACGGTGTAGAGCTGCAGGCCGATGGGCCGGTTGAGCGGATTGGCGCGCAGCGGGTCGAAGTTGGTCATAGTGGCAGCAGCCGTCAGGCCGGCAGTGCGGAGAACATTGCGGCGGGTTGGAGGCATAAGCATCAGTATAGCTCCCAGACCTTTATACACTTTTACATTCCTTTAGACGTCTTGATTCGTCTATTAAAGCGGATGCGGAGGTAGAGCGATGATCGCGCACATTGAATCAGCCAATGAGAACGATGTCATGCGGGAACAGCTCGAGTACCTGATCGACCATACCGCGGAGCATGTCCAGTGCGGCTGCGCCGAATGCCGGCGATACCTTCGGGCACGTTCCATACTGCTCGAAATCTTCGGCGAGCCCCAGACGCCCCAGGTCCAGGAATTTCCGAAGCTGGCACAGGCCGCCTAAACGCTAGGTTCTGGGTTCTGGGCGCTAGGTCCTGGCGTACTTATCGCAGACGGTCGAAAAGTTTGCCGGCACCCAGGACCGCGAGCGCAGCAAGTACACACCCAGCACCCTCTAAGGCGCCCTGTTAATTCAGTCCCGCCACCAATCCCGCACGGCGCGCAAGTGCCCTCGATTTCCGTCCGGTCGGCAGCCTCGGGCGCCAGGCGCAGATAGGTCTCGAGATCAGTCCGCCCCGCGCTCAGGTTGCGCATCTGTAATCTGTAAGTGGACGATGCCCCGCTGCTTGTATTCCTCCGCCCCATCCGGGTTGCCCGCAGGTTGAGCGTCTGCAGCGCCAGGACTTGCTTTCTTGCGCGCTGCTCCGGTACAATCAACCCCCACGGAGGGAGGATGCGCGCCGCTTTCTTGAACGCTGGAGGTCTGCCCCGGTGGACCACGGGAATGCAAGCCGTGGCGTTACTGTTCATGGCAGCGACGCTTCCGGCACAGGTCCAGCCTGCTCCTGGTTGGTGCTCGATGGCGCACTGCAACAGCCAGATGTCGGACTTCGTGCCACTCACTCCACCTGGTCTGAACGGGAATGTCTACGTCGAAGCGATCGACAACGCCGAAGCGGGAGTCTGGAGCGGTCTTGGTTGCGTCTCCAACGGAACCAATGCGGCGTGCTCGTTCCGGCAATCCATTAACGCCTTGGTCTACTATGGCGCAAACGGCTCTTTGCTGTGGACTTCAGGCGATCTTCTCGACGATCAAACCTCCAAGAGCGCCCCGATTATCCAAGCCGACGGAAGTGTGGTGATCGGGGACGATCAGCACATCTACAAGTTCAACGGCGACGGCACCGTGGCTTGGTCCACACCGTCGCCTGGCGGTGATCCCATTTCTTTAAACACGACTCCAAACGGCGCCATCGTCAGCGCCACGGCCGCCAAGGACATCGAACCATGCTCGCAGAACAACTGCTCCTTAATGTTCGCCATCACCAATCAAGGCTCTGGTTACACGACGGCTACGGTGATTTTGAGCGGCGGGGATTGTCGGGGAGCGGCGGCCTCCGCCACCATTTCCGGAGGCGCGGTGACCGCCATCATGGCGACGACGGCGGGTTCGCCCTGTATCATAGCGCCCGATGTGATCATTCAAGGCGATGGAACAGGCGCGGCGGCTTCCGCCAACCTGGAGACCTCCGCGCCTCTGACCGTATATAGCGGGACAACCGGCGCGCTGGTGGGAAGTATGTTCCTCTATCAGAGTGGGACGAGCGGCGCCTACTATCAAACCGTCAATACTCCTTGTGTAAACAACGGGAGCTATCCGAATCGAGTCTACATATCCACTAACTTGAACAATAACCAGAGCCAGGGAGCTTTATGGGCGGTCGACATCGACCCTACTAACCTGACCAGCCCGATCAGCCCGGCCTGGTCGTTAATTTTCCACGGGCCTTCGGGGGCCTCGCCCCTGTGTTTGGGCAACGATGTCTACTTCGACGGCGACGGCATTGTTCCGGGAGACAACGTGGGAACGACCATCTTCGGCGTGCAGGATAACGGAACATCGGGCTCGTTCCTGTTCCAGATGCCCTTGGGCACGGGCGTGGGAGCCGTGACCTGTAACTTCGCTTTGGATCCCCGGCCGGTCGGTGGATTCTGGCACCAACTGCAGTCCGATCCCAGTATCTATCATCGCAGCTTTACCGACGGCAGCTTGATCGAGACAATCGATGTGAGTGCATTACTGACCGCTAACGGCGCTCCTTCGGCGACTTACTGGCCGACGGGCGTCTTCACCACTTATGGGACTCCCGATGAGCCTTATTTGATAGTGCCGGAAGCAGCTACGACGAATGTTGCGAGCTATCTCGCAATGGTGAACATCGCCGGCCAGAGCCTGGTGTGGGCGCTGCCCTTTCAAGGGAACAGTCAGATTTTAGATGACGCCCCCGAGGCCGCGGCAGCGCTGGTGATGGACGCCACTGGAAGCCCCGTGCTGGTCACGGCCGGTAGGCACTCGGGCGCGTATTTTATCGCCACGGGCGGACCCACGGCGGCGCTATCCTCCGGGAGCCTCAGTTTCGGAAATCAGATCGTCGGCGGAAGCGGTGGCGCACAGAGCGTCACCATCACCAACAACTCCAGCTCTACCCTGACGATTAGTAGCATCAGCGTCAGTGGCCCTTTCGCCCAGACCAACACGTGTGGGGCTTCCCTGGCCCCGGGCGTCGCCTGCGCCATTTCGGTCACTTTCAATCCTACGGCGGCGGGAACCGGGACCGGCGCCATCACCGTTGCCAGCAACGGCCAGAACAGTCCCCAGACAATCGTTCTGTCCGGCGCCGGAACTACGGCCCAACCCGTCATCGGGTTGTCGTCGGCGCTGCTGAACTTCGCGGCGCAAATTGTGGGAACGCTTAGCCCGCCACAGAGCGTGACGCTGACCAATAGCGGCGCGGCTGCGCTCAACATTACCGGCATTGTGGCCGGCGGCGCTGCCCTGCAGACCAATTCCTGCCCGGTTACTTTGACGCCGGGCGCCACTTGTCTCATCAACGTTATGTTTCCCGCTCTGGGCATAGGACCGCAAGCGGGCAGCATCACGATCAGTGGAAATGCTCCGAATAGTCCTCAAGCGATCTCGGTGGCGGGCACGGGCTCCGCGGTGTTGGGGGCTGCGGCGAGCTTGTCCGAAACGGCTCTGGTCTTCCTCGCGCAAACCGTGGGCACGGTCAGCGCGCCCGAAACGGTGACGTTGTCCAATGCCGGCACGGCCGCTCTCAACATTACGGGCATTATCGCCGGCGGCAACGCCACTCAAACCAATACCTGCGGCGGGACAGTGGCGATAGGCGCCAGTTGCGTAATCAATGTCACTTTCTCGCCCGCCAGCTTCGGCTTCGGAAGCGGTTCCGTGATCGTCACGGATAACGCTCCCGATAGTCCGCAGACCATAACTGTCTACGGCCAGGGCATTGGGTATCCGGTGCCATTCGTGAGCCAGCCGCTGCTACCGGCAAGCGTTCAGCCCGGCAGCCAGGGATTCACGCTGACGCTGCGCGGCGCCGGTTTTGTTCCGAACTCACTGGTTTATTGGAACGGCAGCCCCCGCGCGACTACTTTCGTGAGTGCGACACAGTTGACGGCTGCGATCACGGCTTCCGACATCGCTACGGCGAGCACGGGCTGGGTTAGCGTCGGCAACCCAACCCCCGGCGGAGGTCAGTCCGACGTTGTCTGGTTGCCGGTCGGCTACCCCAGCCCGGCGCCGGTGATGAGCCGCGCGGATCTGCCGGCCAGTTCTGCTCCTGTGGCTATCGCCACCGCCGATTTCAACTTAGACGGCAAGCTCGACCTGGTGGTCGCCAACTCGGGCGCCAACACGGTTTCCATCCTGCTCGGCAATGGAGACGGCACCTTCGCTCCCAAGGCGGATTACCCAACCGGTTCTCAGCCCATGGCGGTCGCAGTGGGCGATTTCAACGGCGACGGTGTGCCGGACCTGGCAGTGGTCAATCAGGCTGATGACACCGTTTCCATTTTGCTGGGAAGCGGCGGCGGAATCTTCGCCTCCCAGGCTGTCTACGCCGCGGGGAACGGTCCGCTGGCGGTTATCGCAGTGGATCTGAACGGCGACGGTAGTCTGGATCTGGCGGTGGCCAACCTGGCCGACAATACCGTCTCCATTTTGCTGGGCAACGGAGATGGGACCTTCGCCGCGCATGTCGACTACGCCGCCGGGGAATCCCCGAGCGCGCTGGCGGCCGGGGACTTCAATGGCGACGGCAAATTAGATCTGGCGGTGGCCAACAATTTCACCAACGGCACGATTTCCTTTCTGACAGGCAACGGTGACGGCACCATGCAACCTCCAACCGCCTATGCGACGGGTGACTCGGTCGCCTTGGTGGCAGCCGATTTCAACGGAGACGGCATGCTCGACGTGGCCGCTATTAACGAATTGGACGACGGCATCTCGGTGCTGCTGAACGGGAACAATGGCTCATTCTACCCAAGCGCCAACACTGAGCAAAGGCAGATTCCGCCCTATCCGTTGGGGCTGGCAATGGCCGATATGAACGACGACGGTACCTTGGAGTTACTGGTGGCCAACGATGCCTCGAGCGAAATCAACATCGTGGTAAACAATGGCGCCGGCGCTTTCTCGATCGCGCTGGAGTACGCCAGCGCTCCGGGGGCCTCCGCTTTGGCTGCCGGCGATTTCAATGGCGATGGCAGTATCGATGTGGCAGTCGTCTCGCCGGTTTCGAATACCATCTCGATTCTGTCGCAGGCGCCTGCGGTAGCGCTCTCCAGCTTGAGTCTCAACCTGAACGTCGCCGTGGGCTTGAGCGCGGCCGGAACCGTGACGCTAACCAATAGCGGCAGCGCCGTGCTACAGATCGGCGGGATTAGCGTAAGCGGCAACTTCTCACAAACCAACACTTGTCCGGCCACTCTCGCGGGGGGGTCGGTTTGCGCCATTACGGTGACTTTTGCTCCCGCCGGGGCCGGAACCGTAACCGGGACGCTGACCATTGTGGATAATGCTCCAGGCTCGCCACAGACGGTCAACTTGAGCGGAACCGGCGTAGCCATTTATGCTGTGCTAAGCCTTTCCAAGAACACAGTCTATGGCGGCAACACGCTCGCAAACAACACCGTAAGTCTGACCGGTGCGGCGCCGCCCGGCGGAGCGGCTATCGCGCTGTCCAGTTCCAATCCGGCGATTGCATCTGTTCCGGCATCCGTCACGATTCCGGCGGGATCGACGGTATCGCCGCCTTTTTCAGTGACTACCACGGGAGTGGCCTCTCAAACCTCGATCACACTGTCTGCCACCTATGATGCAGTCACCTCCAACGCCTCACTTATAGTCTATCCGGCGGCGCTGGAGTCGTTGATTGTGTCGCCGGCGAGCGTGACGGGCGGTTTATCGACAACTGCAAATCTCGTGCACCTGAACGGTCAGGCGCCGGCCCGCGGCGCAGTTGTCAGCCTTTCCAGCTCCAACCCCGCTGTTGCCTCGGTTCCCGCTTCGGTAAGTGTGCCGGCTTATTCCAGCTCATCGCCTGACTTTAGCATCACGTCGGGCTCTGTCACTTCGCAGACTCAGGTAGTAATCACCGCCGTGTACTATCAGACTACACTGACAAAGACTCTCACGGTAAACCCGGTCAATGTGGCTTCGGTGACTCTGTCGCCCGCCACCGTGACCGGGGGCGTAGCGCCGGTAAGTTCCGCGAATGTGGTCACTCTGAATGCGCCGGCGCCTTCCGGCGGGGCTGTAGTGATGCTATCCAGTTCCAACACCAGCGCGGCCACGGTTCCGCCTTCCGTCGCCGTGGCTGCCGGCGCCACCGCCTCTGCTAGTTTCACGATCGCCAGCAGCGCTGTCGCCGCGCGCGCGATAGTGACGATTTCGGCCACTTATGGCATTACCAGGATGGCCCAACTGACGGTCAATCCCGCCACGCCTTTCTCCGTGATGCTATCGGCGAAGAAGGTGGTGGGAGGCCATTCTCTGGCATCGAACGTGGTAACGATGAACGGGCCGGCGCCCACCATGGGGTCGACCATTAGTCTAACGAGCTCCAATCCGGCCGTTGCCGCGGTTCCCGCGACCGTGGCCGTTCCGGCGGGCGCCATTTCGTCGCAGCCCTTTACGATAACGACCGCGGCAGTGACGTCGACGACGCCGGTTACCATCTCAGCCAGTTACCTGGGGATTACCAGGTCCATCACGCTGAACGTCGTAGAGTGAGGCTCGAAGGGTCCCCGACGCCGCCGGCGATTGTGCTATTCTCCATCTCAGACGGTTGTCTATGCGTCTCCATACCGCCTTCGGCGTGGGTTTTCTGGGACTGGCCGGCTGGGGTTTGTTGGCTCAGAAGCCCTTCAAGGAATACCCCGCGATCGAGTACGAGAATTTCCCCATACCGCCAGACTGGAATCAGGTGACTGAGTGGACGCGCGCCCGGCTGCGCTATCCCGACGTCTACGGGTATCCAGCGCGCGAGCTCATCATGCGGGACGGGCGCCCGTTTCCCGGCTACTGGACCATGGATTATCCACGCTCGGACGGCGCGGGGGAAGTCAATAACTGGCCGACGTTGTACGCGGTCGAAGTGGGGCACTGGTTTTTGCCCGACGACCAGGCCCGTCAGCTTCGCGCGTTTCTGCTGCGCGGCGGTTTCCTTATGGTCGACGATTTCCACGGTACCGAAGAGTGGAATGTTTTCACCAGCAGCATGCACAACGTGTATCCCGACCGGGCCATCGTAGAGCTGAGCAATAGCGATCCCATCTTTCACACGGTCTACGATCTGGACGAGAGATCCCAGGCGTCCGGAGCGCAATACTTTGATAGCGGGCGGACCTATGAGAACGACGGCTACCAGCCTCGCTGGCGCGCGATCTATGACGACAGGGCCGCGTGATGGTGGCGATTTGCCAAAATATGGATCTGGGAGATGCGTGGGAGTGGTCCGACGATGGGCGCTACTCGGAGAAATGGTGCATCTCTGGCTTACAGGATCGCGGTGAACTATTTCGTCTACGATCTGACTCACTAATGTGCGGCTAAGTGTCATATTCGCCGCCGCCGCTTTCGCCGCGGGAGTCTTTGCTCAGGATGCGCAGGAGATCGTCCGCAAGTCCGTCGAGTTAGATCAGACCAACTGGCTGCGTATGAAGGACTATACCTGGGTGGCGCGATCCACCGAGCGCCACTTCGACTCGAACGGTAAAGTGAAATCGGAAGAGAGCAGGGCGTGGGAGACCATCATTCTGGATGGCGAACCGTACCGGCGCATGCTGGAACACAACGGAAAGCCGCTGCCCCCCGATGAGTTGCGCAAGCAGCAGGAGAAGCTGGACAAGAACGTCGCCAAGCTGCAACATGAGACGGCCGAGCAGAAGCAGCGCCGCCTGGCTGAATACGAAAAGCAGCGGGTGAAGGATCGTGCTTTTCTAAGAGAGATACCGGATGCCTATGACCTCCAGCTTGCGGGAGACGCGAAAGTGGACGGCCACGATGTCTGGGTGATCGTGGGGACCCCCAAGCCCGGATATCATCCGAAGGATCGGGATGCCAAGGCGCTCGAGAAAATCCGCGGAAAGCTGTGGGTGGATAAGAGTAATTACCAGTGGGTCCGGTTGGAAGCGGAGAGCATCGGCACGATCTCGTTCGGGCTGTTCCTGGCCCGGCTGAATCCTGGCGCAAAGGTGGTGTTTGAGCAGACGCGGGTGAACGATGAAGTGTGGCTGCCCAAACACATGTTCCTGAAAGGGACGGGTAGGCTCGGGCTGCTGGTCAGGGTCGCAACGGAAGAGGATATTACGTGGAACGACTATCGGAAGTTTCAGGTGAATTCAAAGATTGTGGGGGCCGGGAGGTGAACGCGAATGAACGCGGATCGAGCTAATTTTCAAAAGTCGATGGCGATTACTTCGTGGTCCAGGATGGATTGGATGGTCAGGCTAATCGATCCGTTAGTCTCCGTGACATGCGGTGTCTGACCGCTTACCAGCAACTGAAACTTTCTTGCCTGCAGGCCTTGCGGCAGCACGATGCTGACCTGCTGCGGCAGCGTAGGAAGAAACTCCCGGAGAGGGCCTTTCATCATCATCGGATTCGTCAGGTTCACAAGATGCACCGTCAACGAATCTTTTTGCCGCCAGATAGTGACATCCAGAATGCCAGGGCCGGTCACAACTACCGGCGGCGGCTCGTTGGCGGCCCAGTCCACTGAGTTGCGCAGCAGCTTCCAGTGATCGAGTGAGAGGACTTCCCAATAGATTCGATCGATGTCCCACGGGAAGTAGACAACCCGGCCTTTCCCCAATTCCCGCACATAGACTTCCGGAATATCCGTCTTGGGCACGCGCGCAAATACTTCCTCCATGGGAAGGTCAGGATACGACGGAATCAACGTGAGAGGCGGATTGGAGTAACTGCCGATCGTACCGGTATGTACGCGCGAAGCGCCGTTGATGATGCGCTCGGCGTCGTCCAACCCGGCGAGAACCGGATGGCGCTTCCCCGTGGCCGTATCCGCTTCGAGCCGAAGATAGGAGTTCTGCATGCGCGCATCGATGCTTCCGCCGAAGGACGCTCCGAAAAGATCGGCGAGCCCGAAATCCGCGCGCCGCACGCCCCACTCGTCGTATAGCGACGTTTCATAAGTAGCTACGATGCTGCCCCCGCGCTCGACGTAATCGCGAATCTGATCGCACTGCCGCTTCGATAGAGCAGCGATATTCGGAAAAATCAGGACTTTGAACCGGTCGATGTGGGCCGCATCGAGCAGGCGGTCGTGCACCATCTCGAACGGAACGCGCGCCTCGATGAGCGCCTGGTAATAGCCGAGGGTGTGGTTCTCGACCTTCTCATTCGCCCGGTCGCCGCCATAATACTGCGCGGTTTGCTGCGAGTAGACCATGGCGATCCGCGCCAGTGACTCGTCGTTGCGGAGATACCGTTCGTTCCGGTAGTGCCAGCCGTAGAGGTCTTCGACAACCGGGAGCCAGCGCCGGTCGTGCAGTGTGCCGGCGAACTTGGTGAACCACGGGCGCAGGCCGTTCGCGATGCCGTCGAGCACCCAGAGCCGGATCTCGGGGCCGCTCTGGACCGAGTCCTTCCAACGATAAGGCTCTTCGACGCCGATACTGAACACGCCGCCAATGGGTTTACGGCCCATGGTCGAGCGATATTCCTTTCCATTCTTGCCGTTGGCCCAGGGCGGCGTGAGACCGCGGCGGGCCTGACGGTCCGCGAAGAGAATTGGCGCGAGCTCGCCGATGGCCTGCATGTCGAGATCGCTCAAAGCTCCGCCGCCGGTGTTGGGAATGAAACAAGCGCCGGAATTGATCTTGCGAATCGACGCGTCCCACAACCGCCAAAGCTCGAACAAGCGCTGCTGCCGCCAGGTGATATAGGCGCGCCGACCGGGGTCCCGCGGGTCATTGGTGCGCGGCAGATCCAATCCTGTTGCGGACTTGAAGTTCTGACGGCAGTGCTCGCAGTAGCACATGCCGGAGCCTGCCCAGCGATTGCTGAAAACGCCGTCGACCTGATACAGGGAGACGATCTCGCTCGTGACCTCGGTCATGAATTCGAAGTTGTACGGACCGAGTGCGCAGGTCACCCACAATTCGGGCATGGCCCAATGCCGGCGCTTCTGTCCATCGGCATCCACGGCAATCCAGTCCGGATGCGCGTCACAGACGTCCTGATGAGTGGCGTGCGGGTCGGTGCGCGCGATCACCACCATGTTCATCTTGCGGCAGCCGGCCACCAGATCGCCGAATGCGTCGCTGTTTCGAAGCCATGCGCTGCGGTAGTGCAGCGGAATCTTAGTCGGGTAATAAGCTACGCATCCGCCGGCGCTGAGGCAGGCCGCATCCGAGTGAGTGCGCCGAAAATACTCGAGCCAGAAACTCAGGTCGTAATTGCGGGGATCGTCTTCGACCAGCGTCAACTGCGCCCAGCGCATGGGCCGGTCGAACCAGGGTAGCGGCTCGGGTCGCGCGGTGGCCGCAGGATCGCCAGCCAGCGCCAGCGCGGAGCCGGCCATGGCGGTGTTGCGCAGGAAGTCTCTGCGAGTAGTCATGATGTCTGCCGTGCGCGGATCCCTTGTCCTACCAGTCCATGGTGACCGAGAGTGCTGTTGAGCCATTCGGTCATTTGCCGCTCCCAGTCCGGAACGCCGGGGATCTTGTACCACGAGCCCGTAGCGTGGGGGCCATTCGGAATCCGAATCAAGTCACATCGCACGCCCGCCGCCTGCAATGCCAGTTGTAAGTTCGTGGACTCGGAAAACGGGACAGACTCGTCCTTGTCGCCGTGAATGAGCAGAAAGGGCGGAGCGTCCCTGGTCACGTGGGTGATGGGCGAGGCTTCGGCCAGCGCGACTTCCTCGCCTTGTTGCTTGATGAGACCGTTCAGCAACGCATGCACGTTCTCGTTCACTGGCCTGCCACGAAAATCGCTAGGTCCGAACAGAGTGACTACGGCCTGCACGCGCGCCCCGGGCGCATTGAGCAGGCCGACCATGTTACTCAAGTAGCCGCCGGCGGAGCCTCCCACTAAAGCGATCTTGTCCGGGTCGGCCTTCCATTCCGCCGCATGGGAGCGCAGGTAGCGGATGGCTGTTTCAACGTCTTCGACCATGGCGGGATACGGATGCTGGGGCGCCAGGCGGTAGTTGATGGAGAATACGCTATATCCGGCAGGCGCCAGAAAGTCGGCGCAATAGGCCTCGCTGCCGTTCCTGCTGGTGCCGCCTATGAAGCCGCCGCCGTGAATGATGATGACGATAGAGTGGGGAGCGGAGCCGGAAGGCGCGTAATAGTCCATAGTGAGGTTTTCGCCGCCGGCTTCACCGTAGACCAGGCCTTCCTGAGTCGGAGTGATGGCCCACCCGCAGGCGCCGGTCAGCAGAAAGCAGGTGAAGATCGAGAGAGAACAGGTCATACGGGAATCTTACAACCCGTACAGCTTTCGCGCATTCTCCCGGAGAACCATGCGGGCCAACTCGAGGGCGCGATCGCGCGAGATCTCGCCATCCCGCATCATCGCCGTGAGCGCGATGGCCAGCGCCTCCCGGCCTCTGTGCGCCGCGATCCAGCCCGATTCCTCCCACCCCATCTCGTCCGAATACGGATAGGCATCCGTGCCGAACATCACTTTTTCCGGCACCCATTCCATCCACTCGCGCAGAGTCTGAGCCAGCGTGGCGGGCGGCAGCAGCAGCGATTGCGATGAATAATCGAGATAGGCGTTGGGCTTTTCCAATAGTGGGGTGATTTCGCGGGTAAAGGGCCAACCCCCGTGTATCATGACAAAGTTCGTCTTCCGTAGTGCGGGATCGTTGAGGACGGATTCCAGGCGCAGCGGATTCGCGCCCTGGATATCGAAGTAGCTTCCGGCGCCGGCCATGGTGTGCAGATGTACGGCCATCCCCAGGCGTCCGCATTCCGCCGCGATGTACCGGAACAGATAGTCCTGCAGCAGCTTATATTGGTCGTCCGGCGGCGCGGGCTTGGCCAGAAATTGCGCATACACGCGATCCGCCGCGGAGCGGTCCACTTTGTCGAACTCCAGCGACCGCAGGTAGGCTGCTTCGAACTTTTCAGCCACCGCCCCGCCATGCTTCTGACGTTCGAGCGTTGGAGTGACTACGCGGGTAAGATAGTCACCCAGATTCAACGGTGGCGCGTCTAGCCCGGCTTCTTTCAAGTACCGTAGCCGCAGAGTCTCTTCCAGCGCAAAGAAAGCCTTGCGATCGGAGTTCTTGGCCGCGAGCTGCGTATTGTCCAGCGGGAAGAGTAGCGCGTCGGCATACGGCACCCACCGGAATCGCGGCGGTTGAATTCCACGGCCCATCTGCACGCGATTCGCCAGCATCACTTCCACGCCCATTCGATCCAGCACCCAGGCCGGATAACCATCGCCCTGATCCGCGATGGAGCGCTGTTTGCTTCGCTGCAGCTGTTGTGCGTGTGAGGGCTGGGTATCGTTGTAAGGGAAGGCGAATAACGCCCGCCAAGCCTCGACTATGCCGGGCGCGCCTGGTCTCAAGTAGACCGGATCGGAGGAGGGCTCCATGTTATCGACCGGCAGCGCGTCGAACTCACGATCCCTCTCACCGCTTCCCACCACTCGCACGGGGTGGGCGTGATTATCGATAGCTCGAATACGCGCGATCTCTCCAGCAAGGTCGGGCTGACTGGCGCGATCGCAGCCGGTCCACGGAAGCAGCGCAAGGGCCAGCGGGAGACAGGCTCGTGTCCATTCATATCGAGCGCGGCTTCGCCGGTCAAGAAATGGAAGGCTGGTTTGCATTTCGTTTCGTCCAATGATATGCCGCGAGGGAATTCTTCCAGAAGTACTTTTCCGCAACCGCCGTCCCCTTGACGGTGAAGTACTCGCGGACAATCTTCAGAACCAGCGGATAAGTTCCCCACTGATCGCCGTTCGGCCAGTCGCTGCCGTAGAGTAGCCGGTCCTGGCCGAAGATATCCCAAAGCTCGTCCAGCCTGTCCCGGTAGAAGTCCAGGTGGTCGGGGACTTTGCCCCTGTCGCGGCGGAGGACCTCGGAGATTTTCACATAGATCCGCGGACGCTTTCCCAACTCGCGGAGATTGGCCTGGCACGCTCTGCGAGCGGTGGCATCGGCTGGAAGATCCATCTGTGGCAGATGATCGACGATGACCCGCAGGTTGGGGACCTGATCGGTAAGCCGCACCACATCGGCGATCAATGCCGGAGTGGGATTGGCGGTGTCCAGGACCAGATCGGCGCTGGCCAAGACCTTAAGGTCCGAAATGAATTCCGTTTTCGCCAGTTCCGCGCCCAGGTCTCTACCCCATAAGTTGCCGTACCGGATGCCCCTAAAAAGGGGGTTCCGATGGAAGCGCTCGAGGTTATCGCGGAACTTCGGGCCGCCCGGTTCCAGGTCCCCAATGGTCCCGACGACGATCGAGTCTTTAGCCGCAATATCCAGCACCCACTGGTTGTCCTCGAGCCAGGGGCTGCATTCTACTTCTATGGCTCCCACGATGCCGAGTCCCTGAGTGACCTGGCGATACCTGTCAGGCAACGCGGCCCGGTAGAGTAGTTGATTGTTCTTATCCGGCCAGGGTACGCCCTGGGGGCGCCCCGGATCGAATAGATGTATATGTGTGTCGATGATGGGTACGGATGTAGCGGCTGCCAGCCTATCTACGCGCATACCCGGCAAACTAACGCCAGCCGTGGCGCTCAGAAAGCTTCTGCGATCCATTTTGGTATTGTATCGCTCAGTTCGGTCCTGATAGTAGGCACTCTCGTTTGAACCGAGTCATTGCCATTGCATGCGCAATCCGGATGAGTGGAGCTATAATCGGGCTGAGGCCACCACTTATGCGAGACACTGAAGTACTTGAGGCTGCATTAATCGGCTTTCAACACCTGCACGATCAGGTTCAGGAAAAGATAGCCGCGCTAAGAAGCCAGATTGGAGCGCCGCCCGCTGCACGGCAAACGCTCTCTCACAAGGCTGCGGCAGGGGCCGCGCCCAAGAAACGCACTATGAGTGCGGCCGCGCGCAAGCGCATCGCTCTGGCTCAGAAGAAGAGATGGGCCGCTTATAAAGCCGAGCACGGCGCGCCGGTGAAGGCGAAGCGCGTACTCAGCGCCGCCGGCCGCGCGCGCATCATCGCCGCCACGAAAAAACGGTGGGCCGCCTTCCGGAAGGCTCAATAGAGGGCTCGGAACCAAGAAACCTCTTCCTGACGGGTGCGCTTACATGCGCCCCTTGATGCCGGCTTCCATAGAGATCTGGTGAGTCGTCAGGATAGATCCCGTGGCCCGTTCGAGCGCGGCGCGGGCCTTGACGTAAGCGCTCTTGGCAGCCACCTCGGTGGATTTCGCCTGGGCCAGCAGGCTCTCGTACTGAATGACGAAGAAGGCCGTGGACGCCCCGACTTCGTATTTCATCTGCTCGGCTTCGAGCGATTCCTGCTGGAAGCGCCTGGCCTGCACGGCCGCTTCGTAAGAGGAGCGCGCCCGGCGCATGGCGATCAAGGCGTCTTCCACTTCCAGACGCGCTTCGTTCTGTAACTGGCGAAGGCGAACCTCCGACTGCCGGAGTTGTAACTCGTCCCGCGCCAGGTCGGCTTCGGCGACTCGGTTACGAATTGGCAGCGTCATCTGCACGCCGATTCCGTAAGTGGGGTATTTACGGGCGAATAGTTGATCGAGCACGGTGCCGTAACCGCCCGCGAAGGGAGTATCCGAAGTCGGCGCCAACGGATTCACAGGGCCTGCCAAGCCGTTATTCTGCAGAATCCCCACGAGGTCCACCTCCGGCAACAGCGCGTTCCGGGAACCCTTCAGACCAATCTGAGAATTCTCGATCTGCAGGCCAGCCTGCCCGAGATCCGGGCGGTTCGCCAGGGCCTCTGCGAACAAATCCTGTATGGGCCGGATCTCCTCCTTTTCGGGGATGTTGAGCAAGTCTGTAGGAATAATCGTGGCGGCCTGTACCTCCGGGTCCGCATTGCCGCTCCGGGTGAGCAGGTTCTTCAGAATCGCCTGCTGTTCCTCGAGTACGCCGCCCGCGTTAATCAGGTCCTGGCGGGTCGAAAATACCTGAGCGTTGGCGCGGGTCATCTCAACCGGAGCCAGCGTGCCCTCGTCCACCTGCGCCTTAGTATCGGAGTATAGCTTCTCGGCCGCGTTCAGGTTCTCCTGCTTCACCTTGACGTCTTCGTAGAGAGCCACGAAGTCCGTGTAGAGACGAATGATGCCATAAACCGTGGCGATGAGTTGTTGCTGAAACAGCAGGGTCGTAATCTTCCGGTCGTTGTTGGCGATCCGGATGAAGCGGCGATTGAGCGCCGGTCCGAATCCACGCAAGAGAGGCTGTGTGACGTTCAGGCCGAGACTGGATCCGGTGTACGGGTTGTAGTTAGTGTTCAAGGCGTTCAGCGACTGATGACTGTTGTCGAAGGCCAGGTTCACTTGCGCGCCGCTGCTGAAAGCCTGCACTAAACCGGCATTGGCGACGAATCCGCTGCTTACCAGAGCTGGAACGCCGTACGAGAGTATGTCGGTCTGCGGAGTAGTCTGATGCAGCCAGCTCAGCTGACCAACCAGGGATGGATCGAAGATGGGAACCGTGGTTCCGGTAGATTGAGGAATGGTACCCTGAATCGACAGATTGGTTTGAGGCTCGCCAAGAGCGCCTAACTCGATCGCATTCGTAGACACCGTGCTTCCCGTCGTAACGCTGGTGCCCGAAGCTGGATTAGTTACCACGGGGCTGAGCGGTCCGCCTACACCGGTGGGTGACTCGGTGACTATAAAAGGAACGCCGCGCAGCAGCCCGCCGCCCTTGGCGCGAAGCACGTCGCTATCGGCGATCTGGAAGCTGAAGCGGTCCAGCTCCACATCGAGATTGTTCTCGATGGCCAGAGCCAGAGCATCCGCCTGGGAAAGATAGAGATTACCGGCGCGGATCAAGTCATGCACGCGCGGGGAGTTATGGAAATCGACAGGCGGATAGTAGCGTGGAACAAGGGGGCGGCTACTGTCGGGCACGCCGGGCGCCTGGCTCATCATTGGCGTGGCGCAGGATAGAAAGACGATTAGCGATTTATACATCGGTTTTCAGGCTGGGCGCTTTTTCTCCCGCAGTGGCACGGGATTTACTTTCGCGCCTTCCTGGACGGTATCGCCGGGATTCACCACTACTTGCTGCCCGGCCTCGAGTCCGGAGAGAACTTCAATCTTATCGCCGAAATCGCGACCTAATTGGAGCCGCTGAAAGTGTACCGTGTGATCGGGACCTACGACGGCGACCTGGGGTCCATCGCCCCGCACCACCAGCGTGTCGCCCGGTATCAGCAGCGGCGGATTCTTCCGCGGAGTGGTCATGTCCACCAACGTGTACATGCCCGGCATCAGAGCGCCGTCGGCATTGGGCACCTGGACTTCGGTAAGCAGCGTGCGCGTGGTGGGATCGAGCGCGTTAGCGGTACGGGTGACCGTCCCGGTGAACTGGCGGCCGCCCAGATCGGGAACCACCAGACGCGCAACCTGGCCGACGTGGACTCCCCCCGCCTCCGATTGCGGAACGTTCGCGTAAGTGCGCAGACGGTCGGTTTGCGCTACCCGGAACAGAAGCGTGTTGGCTTCGCTGACGAGCGCACCGACGTCCACGTTGCGCAGCGTGATGACGCCGGCAAATGGCGCGTAGACGCTCTTGTAGCCTTGCAAGTCGGTAAGCCGGGAGACATTGGCCTTGGCCGCCAGGATGTTGCTGCGCGCCGCCGATACGGCCTTTTCCAACGCTTGCACGTTGGCCTGCTGAGCCGCATATTGTGCTTGATAAGTATCGTTGTCCTGACGCGAGACCGCGCCTTTGGCCACCAGCTTCTCCCATCGCTGCGCGGTCACTTTGGCTAACTGCTCATTGGCTTTGCCCTGTTGCAAATTGGCAGTGGCCTGCTCGAGGGCCGAACCTACTTGCTCGACGGCGGCCTGCGCCTGGTGCACCTGTTGATCGAGCTCCGGCGCTTCGATTTCCGCCAGCAGTTGGCCGGCTTTCACGCGATCGCCAATATCCACATATCTGCGCTTGATGTAACCGCTGGCGCGCGCCAGCACGGGCGCCTCGGTGACCGCCTCGATGTTACCCGGCAGGACCAGCGTGCTGCTGCCGGGCGACCGTTCCACGCCAACTACAGTTACCGTGGGCAGAGCATGCTCTTCGGCATTGGCTTCCGCGACCAGTACGGCCTCGCGGCGGCGATGAGGAATGTACCCGGTGACGAAACCCGCGACGATCAGGATTACGAGGACCAGCGCCATGAGCCACAGCGTGCGCCGTTTGGGAGCGGCCGCCGCGTGGACCTCCGTGGAAGCCTGCTGGTGAAGCTTCTGCTGTTCGTCCAGCTTGCGCTTGAGCGATTCGATTTCGGCTCGCAAGCCCGCTTCCGTGTCGTCGGCCACTTCCAGTCCTTGTGATTCGGGAGAATCGTATTCTATTTTAGCCATTCTTCAACGCCAATCTTCAACCTAAGAGCATTTCGTCGGTGATGTTCTCCTGCTCCTCCTCGGCGATCTTGCGGTCGAAATCGACCGGCGGATTCTTCTTGAGCAAGCTGTACACAATCGGGACTATGAACAGCGTGGTAATGGTGGCCAGCAGCAAGCCGCCGATCACGGCGCGTCCCAGCGGCGCATTCTGCTCGCCGCCCTCGCCCCAAGCGAGAGCCATGGGCAGCATGCCGATAATCATCGCCAGGGCCGTCATCAGCACGGGGCGAATGCGGGTATGGCCCGCGGACAGCGCGGCCGAGCGCGCATCCATGCCTTCGAGGCGCTGATCGTTGGCGAAGACCACCATCAGAATGCTGTTGGCGGTGGCCACGCCGATGCACATGATGGAACCCATGAGCGAAGGCACGCTAAACGTGGTCTGAGTGATGAACAGCATCCAAACGATGCCGGCCAGCGCGCCGGGCAGCGCCATCAGGATGATGAACGGATCCAACCACGACTGAAAATTCACCGCCATCAGCAGGTATACCAGTGTGACCGCGAAGATCATACCTAGCCCGAGGCGCACGAAAGAGGTCTCCATGGTTCGCACCTGGCCGCGCAGCTCAAAGGTGGTGCCCCTGGGAAGTTTGCCCGAAAACTCCCGCATAATCTTTTCGACCCCGGCTCCCAGGCTGCCCAGATCCTGCCGGTCCGTGTTGGCATACACATCGAAAACGGGCTGGACGTTGTAGTGATTGATAATCTCGGGGGCCACGCCGCGCGTGACGCTGGCCATATTCGACAACAGCTGCGGACCACCCGCCGTGGCGCCCGGGTTACCGTACGCGAGCGAGCTCTGGCTGGGCGCGTTGCCTACCGTGGAATCCGAAGCGTGGGCGCTTCCGGATAGAGAAGTCGCCGTATTGCTGAGAACACTGCCCAGGGGCGCGGAGATAGGCGTTCGCATCAACTTGGCCAGCGTGTCCATGCGGTATTGGGGCGTCTGCACGGCCATGAAGTAACTCACTCCGTTAGTCCAGTTCAGCCACTCGTTGGGCGCCACCTGGCCACTCGAACTGAGCGAGATCAGCAGGCTGTTGGTGACGTCGCGCTGCTGCAGGCCCAACTGGCCGGCCTTGCTGCGATCCACCTCGATGCGCAGCTCCGGATAATCCACAATCTGGTGAACGTGCACATCGGCCGCCCCCGGAATGTGCGAGATGCGCTCGGACAGCGCCTGGGCGATCTGATAATTGCGCGGATCGCGGCCGACGATCTGCAGGTCGATGGGCGCCGGCAGACCGAAGTTCAGAATCTGGTTGGTGATGTTGGCCGGCTCAAAGAAAATCTCGATGTTGGGGAATTTCTGGTGCAAGCGCTTGCGAAGCTGGTCGGTATACTCCGCGGTAGGACCGTGGTCGTCCGCTTTCAGCGAGATCAGGATATCGCCGTCTCCGGTCCCCAGAGTGCTGATATCGCCGAAGGCCAGGTTGAAACCACCGAAGGGAA
>Ga0302326_10001847_pt1 | contig 52841 bp, 47 predicted proteins | sample Palsa_T0_3_FD_202264 | JGI IMG/M metagenome (GOLD analysis project Ga0302326, IMG submission 202264) | Peat permafrost microbial communities from Stordalen Mire near Abisko, Sweden - Palsa_T0_3 | ecosystem: Environmental > Terrestrial > Soil > Palsa > Peat permafrost | place: Sweden: Abisko...
ACGTGGTCAGCGAGCAGGTCGTTCAGGAGGCTGCTGCCGCGATCCGCAAGGGCGGCGTCTTGGTCCTGACCGGGCTCGCCCACCCCGAGGCGCTGACCGTCCACCTGTCCGGAGCGGACCTGACGCTGAACCGCAAGCAGGTCCGGGGCTCGCTGTTCGGCGACTGCAACCCGACTCAGGACATCAAGAAGATGCTGGCCCTCTACCGCTCGGGCAAGCTCAAGCTCGACGAGCTGGTGACCAAGCAATACACGCTTGAGGACATCAACCAGGGCTACGCGGACCTGAACTCGGGCCAGAACATCCGCGGCGTCGTCATCCACGACCACTGACCGAGCTACTCACCCTTCTGGAGGAAAAGGTCGTCGGACTCCGCCGCCAGGCGGAGGTGATTGCCGTCGCCCTGCAGGAGGGCTGCCACGTCGTCCTCGAGGGTCCGCCGGGAACGGGTAAGTCGACGCTGCTGCGGGCGATCGCCAGCGCGTCTGGACGGGGGATGGAGTTCGTGGAGGGCAACGCCGAGCTGACCCCAGCGCGGCTCCTCGGCCACCACGATCCCGCGCTGGTCCTCAGTGGCGGCTATCGCCCCGAGGCGTGGACGGACGGGCCGCTGGCCACGGCGATGAGAGCGGGCTCGCTGCTCTACCTCGAGGAGCTCAACCGGATCCCCGAGGAGACGCTCAACGTGTTGATCACCGCGATGGCCGAACAGGAGCTGGTGATCCCACGGCTCGGCCATATCGCCGCCGCCGACGGTTTCGTGCTCGTCGCGGCGATGAACCCCTTCGACACCATCGGCACCGCTCGCGTGAGTCAGGCCATCGCCGACCGCACCTGCCGGGTGGCGATCCCGTATCTGGACGCGGACGCCGAGCGCGAGATCGTCCGTCGTGAGACGGACGCCGACGGGCTCGCGGTCGCGGTGGCCGTTGAGGTCACACGCGGAACCCGTACGCACAGCGCGGTTCGCGTCGGCTCCTCGGTGCGCGGTGCGATCGACATGGTGCGGCTGGCCCGCGGCCTCTCGCACCTGCGGGATCAGGACCCGCTCGGCCGCGAGGGGCTGCTCGACGCCGCGGTCGCTGCGCTGTCCGGGCGGATCAGCGTTCACGAGGACCAGGATCGCAGCGCCGAGGAGGTGATCGCCGAGCTGCTCGACCGGGCGCTGGCCCCGAATCCCGAGCCGGCATCGGGGAGAGCCAGCGCCGCGTCGGCCGGCCGCCCGCCGGCCGACGCGGCGCTCTGAGCCCGCAGGACACCCGCCGGAAGGTCGCCGCCCAGGCGCGCATCACGCTCGCCCGGCACAGGCTGTCCTCGACGCACGCCGGCTTCGCACAGGTCTCACCCGAGGTCGGCACGCTCGACCCCGCCGCGTTCAGCGCGCAGCTGGCGCAGGACGGGGACGCCGCCGTGGCGATGCTGGCTGACCTCGCGGTGGCCACCGATCCGCTGCTCCGGCGCGAGGCGCGGCGCCTGGCCGGAGCGCTGCTGCCGCCGCTGGGGCGCGTCGGGCAGCCCCGCCGCCGCGGCACGCGACGGATGGTCGCGCGGCCCGGGGCGCTCGACGGCGACCTCGATCTCGATCGGACGCTCGAGCGAAGCCCTGATCTGCACTGTCACGATCCCCGTGACCTGGTGGCCCGCCAGTTTGCCGCCGCTCCCCGCGCGATATGTCTGCTGGTCGACCGCAGCGGGTCGATGAGTGGGCACGCCGTCGCATTGGCCGCGGTCGCCGCCGCCGCGGTTTTCAGCGCCGCCGGCAACCGGCTCCGTTGCAGCGTGATTGCCTTTGGCTCCGAGCCGTTGGTGCTGCTCGACCGGCATGCGGCGCGGTCGTCGGCCGCGGTGATCGACGACCTGCTCTCCTTACGCGGACACGGGACGACTGACATCGCTCGGGCGCTCCGGGTGGCGGCCGAGCAGCTCGACCAAGTGCCGTCCGGTGGCCGCACCGCCCTGCTCATGTCAGACGCTCTGCACACCGCGGGGGCAGACCCGCTGCAGGCCCTCGGCGGCCTGGATTGCCTCCACGTCCTGGGGGCGAGCACCGAGCCCGACGCGGTGGCAGCGGGGACGGCGCTGGCGCGCCGCGGACACGGTCGCTACCTGCCGGCCAGCCGACTCGCGGACCTCACGCGCTCGCTGCAGCTGGCGCTGGCCTAAAGCAGCGCCCAGGAATCCGAGGCCAGAAACGCAGAAGCCCCCAAAGAAGGGGGCCTTTGGGGGCTTCGCGTAATGGGGGCCTGCCGTCCAAGAAGGGCAGCTACAGGGGGTATCGGCACGGCGCTGACAAACCTTGAGCACTTAATCCGGACATTTAACGCCGGCCCCCTGTGGCGCCCGATCGGTTCACGCGGCGCGGCGGAAGCACAGCCGCTGATATCTGCTGTCTGCCGTGGGCGCCGCGAGAGGATAGGGTAGGTTCATGAGAGCCATCCAATTCGAGCGCTTCGGCCCGCCGGAGGTGCTGGAGCTGGTCGAGGTGCCCGAGCCACACGCCACGGCGAAGCAGATCCGCGTGGCCGTCAAGGCCGTCGGCGTCAATCCCGCGGACTGGAAGTTTCGCCAGGGCATGATGGGTGGCGAGCTGCCTCAGGGCACCGGTCTTGAGGTGGCCGGCGTGGTCGACGAAGTGGGCGACGAGATCACCGATGTGACTGCCGGCGACGCGGTGTTCGGATCCGCCCGGGGCGGCGCAGCCGACTTCGCGGTGCTGGAGCATTACGCCCCCATTCCGGCCTCGCTGGACTTCGCCGCGGCGGCGGCGCTGACCGTGGCGGTCGAGACCGCGACCCGCACGCTTGATGCGATCGGCGTCCGGGAGGGGCAGACCGTGCTCGTGAACGGCGCCGCGGGCGTGGTCGGGATCGCGACCGTTCAGCTCGCGCTCGAGCGCGGCGCGCGAGTGATCGGGACGGCCAGCGCCGTCAACCACGACTACCTGCGCTCCTATGGTGCCGAGCCGACGACCTACGGCGAGGGCCTCGTCGAGCGCGTGCGTGCGTTGGCTCCCGGCGGCGTGGACCGCGCGATCGACGACGCCGGCGGTGGTGCTCTGCCGGCATTGGTGAAGCTGGCCGGCGGCCCGGAGCATGTGATCACGATTGCCGACTACGAGGGCGCGCAGAGCACTGGTGTGACGATGACCGGCGGTCCAGCTTCCCAGCGGGCGTGGTACGCGCTCGGTGACGTCGGCGAGCTGATCGCCGCGGGTCGATTCTCGGTTCCGGTCGCGCAGACGTTCCCGCTGGAGCAGGTCGCCGAGGCGCACCGGCTCAGCCAGACCGGCCATGTCCGCGGCAAGCTCGTGCTGCTCGTCAACTGACGCGAGCCCCTGGCATCCTCTGGGGTTGTTCTGAGTCAAGCTGCGCCATCGGTGCCCTCCGGGCCGAGGCCGTGCTGAATCTTTGCCCACCGTGGCTAGTTTTTCAGCACGCCCCCTGTCTAGCCGGCTGAGATGCTCGCGCTCAGGCTCGTGGCAGTGAGCCTCGGGATGACTGACGAACTTCGCCGGCGGGCTGGCGATCGGGCGCTGCCGCCACTATCGCCGCCGCGCGTGGCGGAGACAGCGTTCATCGATTGCGGGCGGCCAGTGGTGGCGGGCCGATTTCCGCCGGCGCGGCAGCCAGCGCCGTTGCGAGCGAGACGACGCCGCCGAACAGCGCGTCGAGCGCGCTCTGCGCCCGTTCGGTCGGGGCGCCGTCGATGAAGTCTCGACTCGTCAGGTACACGCTGGTCGGTGCCAGGATCGCACCGAACCACGCGAGCACGTCGCGCAGATGCCAATCGGCGCCAAGCGAATGGTGGTCCGTTGCCCCCATCGCAACGATCGCGACCGCCTTGCCCTGGAGGCCCTCGACGGGCACGAGATCGAGCAGGTTCTTGAGCGAGCCGGTGAACGTTCCGCGGTAGACCGGCGTCGCGAGGAGCACCGCGTGGGCGCGGGCGATGGCTGCCACCACCTCTGCGCTGTCGTCGTCAAGCGAGTGCAGCGGGGCGCCCGACGCAAACGAAACTCGACGCTCAGCGAGATCGATCACCGTGGCGGCCGTGCCGGACGCGGAGACGTGGCGGTCGAGCGCCTCCGAGACCGCGCGCCGCAGTCGTCCCGGTGGGGTGACGCTGCCAATGATCGCCACCAGCGACCGTGGATCGCCTGGGTGAGGACTCGCGTGAAGCTCGGTCATGGTTGGTCATTGCCCCGGCCGTTGGTGGACGGACGGGTGCGACTCACGGGCTCGTCGTGGCTCATCGGCGCGAGCCTGGTGTAGGCACCACGGTGGAAGACCAAGGGCGGCACGTGGTCATCTGTATGCCACAGTTCGAGCACCCGCCCGATCACGATCAGATGGTCGCCGCCGTCAGCCGTGTCGTGCACTTCGGCTTCGAGCGTCGCCGGCGCGGAGTCGATCAGTGGCGCCCCCGTGAGCAGGCCGTCGTTGTGCGGGACGACTCCCCAGGCCCGGCCCTTGGTGCTGTGTGCGAACTGCCGAGCGATCGCCTCCTGTCCGGCCTCCAGGACGCTGAGCGCGAACCGCCGGCGCGTGAGGACGACCCTGAGCGTCCGCGACTCCCTCCGCAGGCAGACGAGCACCAGTGGCGGATCGAGCGAAACCGACGACACCGCGTTGGCCGTCGTTCCCCACGGCGTGCCGTCGTCCGCGCGAGCGCTTACCACCGTGACGCCGGTCGCGAAATGGCCCATCGCCCGGCGCAGGCGGTCGCCGCTGACCACGTCGGAAACGCGTGCGTCGAAGCTCACGCGGTCATCGCCCGGGGTAGGTGGAGCAGCTGCCCTTCGGCGGGGGCCGCCTCCTGCCAGAGCGTTGATCGCATGGTCTCCACCAGGGCTGAGGAGATCTCCGGACTGATGCCCGGACGGGCTCGGACCGAGAGGTGCTGGAGAACGAAATCGGTGGCGGCTGACCGATAAAGTACACCAAGTCAATTGATAATACATACATTAGATGCATTGGATTCCAATTGGGACTCAGATCCGATGTATCCGGCTCATCGATACGGGAGCGGCAGCTGGCCGCGGTCAACGATGCAAGCGGTCCACCGAGTCGGCGAAGGTCGAGAAGAGCTGGTTTGCGGCTACGGCCGCGGTCTTGAACTCGCGCGAGGTCGCCTCCAGTAGGCCTTGGGTGTCCACGGCGGCGCTGTGCTCGCCGTAGACCCGTTTGGTGATGATTTCTGGGGTGACCTCTGGATGGAATTGGATGCCGAGATGGTTTCCGGCTCGGTAGGCCTGGGGTCCACCGTTGTTGTGGGCGAGCAGTTGGGCTCCGGGCGGAATGCGGATCGAGTCGTCGTGCCAGGCGAACCAGGGGCCGGCCGCGATCGTCTGGGGCTCTGCGGTCACGACCCGCCTCCATCCGCGCGCGGGCCGGCCGGCGGGTTCGACGGCGCCTCCGAGCGCGAGCGCCAATGCCTGCGCTCCGAAGCCCAGGCCGAGGATTGTCGTGCCGGCTTGATCGGCGCGGCGAAGCCATTCGATCTCGTCGGCCAGCCACCCGTTTCGTGTCTCGTCGGCGGACTCGTCGGACCCGAGGACGACGGCCAGTGCGATCGAGCTCGGGTCCGGTAGCCGCTCGGCACGGTCGATCCGGACGGTTCGCCGCACCAGATCGCGCGCCCTGAGCACGTCGAGCAGCAGACCGGGAGGGGCGTTGTCCTGATGTTGGACCATCACCACCCCGGCGCCAGAGCCGGCGCGGCGTCTGGGACTGAGCCAGCGCTGACGAATACGCCCGCCTGCCGGTCGAACACCGCTCGAGGCGGCAGAAGCAGGTCGGAAGGGTGGTCTTGCGTCTCGACGGCTCATGAAATACCTCGTTGGTTCGGATCGGCTCCCCGCTGCGATGGCAATCACCGAACCAGAACGTCTCGGCGACAGAGCAGCCACAGCAACTGCAATAGCAACCGACAATCTACATAAGTTCGATGTAAATTGTCATCTTCGCCGCGGTCCAGCTCGAGGCTGACGGCACGGCCGCCGCCGAGGGTCCCCGATCCTTGGCCGCTCTGCCGGATTAGGCGAGTTCCCACAGGTCGTTGCCGCGGGAGAACTCGACGAATACGGCCGGCTCGTCGCCGACGCTCCACGCGTCGTGGCCGGGCGGGAGGATCATGACGTCGTGCGGCCCGAACCGCTCTTCGCTGCCGTCATCCATCCGTACGTGGAGCTGCCCGGAGAGGACCAGAGCTGCGTGCGGCAGCTTGCAGCTGTCCGTGCCAGCGTAGGACTTGAGGTCCTCGGACCACCTGGCGCCGGGGCCGAAGGTCACGCGCGTGACGGTTATGCCGTCGAGGATCACCGACTCTTTGGCGATCCGGCCGTGGACATCTGCTGAAACGGCGTCCAGATTGCCCTTTTGCATCGTGGCCAGCGCCATATCTCATCCCTCCGTCGGAGAACGTGAACCCTTGTGCGGCCTAAAGATAACAAAATTGATTGCTTTACTATGCTTGGGCGCCTGAACACAGCGGGGTCGCTGGCTCGAAACGCTCCGCGGCCAGGATTTCCGCCGTTGCTGACGTTGGGTGTGTTCTCAGCCCGGGGTGGCTTGAGGCTCTGCGAGATGGGCCCGGAGCGGACGGCCGATTCGGGCCGGGGTGAGTCCGACCGCTGCGGCAACGCGGTCATAGGACGCGCGGCGCTCGGCCGGATCGTAGGTGTTGGTGGTGGCGATGATCTCGTCGGCGTGTGACTCGTCGACGAGCGCGCGGATACGGTCGCGGACGTGCTGCGCTCCACCGACCACGTCGGCACGTTGGTCGACTCGGGCTTCGGCTTCGCGCTCGGCGGTGCTCCAGCGGTGCGCGAGCGCTTCGTCGACGGTCATCAGCGGCGAGGGGTTGCCGGCCCGATGTTGTACGAGCGCCAGGTGCCACGGCAGGGCGAGGGCCTGGGCATGCGCGTCGTCCTCGCCCACGAGGACCTTGAGTCCGAGGATCGCGTACGGCCGGTCACCGGGGCGTAAGGGGACGAACTGCTCTCGGTACAGGCGCAGAGCGCCCGCCGCGGCCTCGGGGTTGGTATAGGCGGCGAAGCCATAGCCGAGGCCCTTGCGTGCCGCCGTCGCGGCTGAGTTCGGGGTCGAGCCGAGCAGGAAGACCGGCGGCAGCGGCACGTCGACGGGGACGGCCCGCACGCCGGCCAGCGGATGCCCGGACGGCAGTGGGCGCACATCACCGAAGGCCAGCAGCTCGTCGAGTTGACTGTCGTAGCCCGCGCCGTGCTCGGTGTCCCCGGGCCGCCTGAACGCGAGTACGGTGGCCTCGTCGGTGGCTCCCTCGGACCGGCCGATACCGAGATCGATGCGGCCGGGGTGCAGCGCCGCGAGCGTGCGGAACTGCTCGGCGACGTGCAAGGGCCGGTGGTTGGGAAGCAGAATGCCGCCGGATCCGACGCGTAGATGGACGGTGGCTGACGCCACGTGCCCGATCAGGACCTCGGGGGCCGAGCTGGCGACGCCGCCCATGGCGTGGTGCTCGGCGACCCAGAAGCGGGTGTAGCCGAGCGAATCGACGTGTCGGGCCAGAATGATCGCGTCGCGGACGGCTTCGCCCTCGGAGGTGCCGGCGCGCGTCGGCGCCTGATCAAGCACAGAGAACGCGGTCACTCCCGTAGCATGACACTCTTCCATCAAGATGATTGACATTGTCGACAAACCCGCCCATTGCATCTCGCCCTCGCGCTGAATGACGCCGGCTGGCATCCCGCCGCCTGGCGCGAGCCGACGGCCCGCGCCGGCGAGCTGTTCAGCGCGCGCTACTGGGTCGACCAGGTGCGCGAGGCGCAGTCCGGGCGGCTGGACTTCGTGACCATCGAGGACTCGTTCCGGCTGCAGTCGACCCGCGCTGACGGGCCCGATGACCGCACCGACCAGGTACGCGGACGCCTTGACGCGGTGCTGATCGCCGCTCGCGTGGCGCCCGTCACTCAGCACATTGGCATCGTTCCGGCGGCCACGACGACGCTGACCGAGCCGTTTCGGGTCTCGACCCAGATCGCCACACTCGACTATGTCAGCCGCGGGCGCGCGGGCTGGCACGTGCAGACCTCGACCCGCCACAGCGACGGCGCGTACGTGGGTCCGAGAACGATCCCCTCCTCGGAGGCGATGTTCGACGAGGCCGCCGGTCACGTCGAGGTGGTTCGCCGGCTGTGGGACAGTTGGGAGGACGGCGCCGAGATCCGCGATGCCTCCACCGGCCGGTTCATCGATCGCGACCGCGTTCACTACATCGATTTCGAAGGCCCTTACTTCGATGTCAAGGGGCCCTCGATCACCCCGCGGCCGCCGCAGGGCCAGCCGATCGTCACGACGGTCGCGGGCACCAATGCGGCCGACCGGTTCGCGGCCCGCAGCGCCGACATCGTGTTCCTGACGCCTCGCGACGAAGTCGGGCTGGCGCAGCGCACGGGTGAGATCGACGACGCGCTGGCCGACGCCGGACGCGACTCCACGCTCTCGCGGGTGTTCGCCGACGTCGTCGTCTTCCTGGACGACGACGCGGCTGCCGCGGCGTCGCGCCAGGCGCGCCTGGACGCCCTCGACGGCGGCGTCTACCGGCCCGACACGCTGCTGTTCACGGGCACGCCGGCACAGCTGAGCGAGCAGCTGATGGCCTGGACCGAGCTGGGGTGCAGCGGCTTCCGGTTGCGACCGGGGGCCGTGCCGCACGACCTGTACGCGATCACCCGTAGCCTGGTCGCGGAACTGCGCGACCGTGGCGCCGTGCCCCGCGAGTACAGGTCGAGCACGTTGCGCGGCGGGCTCGGGCTCGCCCGTCCGGCCAACCGATACGCAGCCATATGAGCAGGCCGCTGAAGCAGATCCGGCTGGCGGCGCATTTCCCGGGCGTGAACAACACGACCGTCTGGAGCGACCCGGACTCCGGCAGCCACATCGACTTCGACTCGTTCGTCAGTCTCGCCCAGACCGCTGAGGGCGCGAAATTCGACTTCTTCTTCCTCGCCGAGGGCCTGCGCATGCGCGAGCACGCCGGGCGCCTGCAGGACCTCGACGTCGCTGGGCGACCGGACAGCTTCACGGTGCTGGCGGCGCTGGCCGCCGTCACCGAGCGGATCGGTCTCGCCGCCACGATCACCACCACCTATCACGAGCCCCACGAGGTGGCCCGCCAGCTCGCGTCGCTCGACCACCTCTCGGGCGGTCGCGCGGCCTGGAACCTCGTGACCTCCTCCGATGCGTTCACGGGCGCCAACTTCCGCCGCGGCGCGTACCTGAAGTACGCCCAACGCTACGAGCGTGGGGGCCAGTTCGTCGAGGCCGCCAACCAGCTGTGGGGCTCGTGGGCGGCTGACGAGGTGCTCGCCGACGTCGACGCTGGCGAGTTCCTGCGTCACGGCACGCCCGGCGCGTTCGCCTTCCGCGGAAGCCAGGTCGACATCTCAGGTGAATTCACGGTGCCGCACTCCCCGCAGGGACGGCCGGTGATGATTCAGGCCGGCGACTCCACGGAGGGACGCGAGTTCGCGGCCCAGTACGCCGACGGGATCTTCACCCGCCACGGCACCCTCGAGGCGGGCCAGGCTTTCTATGCCGACGTCAAAGGGCGCCTCGCCCGCTACGGACGCTCGCCCGAGGAGATGCTGATCCTGCCCGGCACCACGTTCGTCCTCGGCGACACCGACGCCGACGCCCGCGAGCGCGCCCACCACGTCCGCCGTCAGCAGGTCACTGGGGCCCACGCGATCTTGTTCCTGGAGCAGCTCTGGAACCGCGACCTGTCGGCGTACGACCCCGACGGCCCGCTGCCCGACATCGACCCTGACATCAGCTCCGAGGCCCGCGCCCAGGGCAGTGCCGCGGCCCGCAGCCTCAATCGCGAGGCCGTCGCAACCGCCAGGCAATGGAGAGAGCGAGCGCAGGCCGGCCGCCTGTCGATCCGCGAGTTGGTGATCGAGATGACCAACCGTCAGACGTTCACCGGTTCCCCCGCGACGGTCGCGGAGGCCCTCAACGCGCACGTCCAGGCCAACGCCTGCGACGGCTTCATCCTCGTCCCTCACATCACCCCAGGCGGGCTCGACCGGTTCGCCGACGAGGTCGTGCCGCTGCTCCAGGAGCGCGGCGTCTTCCGCACCGAGTACACCGGCACCACCCTCCGCGAGCACCTCGGGCTCGATCGGGCGCCGACCGGCGCCGTCGCGGCCGCACTTCAGTAGCGCCACAGGTGCGCGGAAATGACCTCCTCAAGGGATCGGTCCTGGGCCCAGCTCGCGTCGGCGCGCCGAGCAGCCAGAAAGGCGCCCAGGAGAGGCTCGCCGAGCGCTTCACGGATGCGCGGGCTATCGAGCAGCGCATCCTCCTGCTGTTGCGGCGTGGTGGGTAAACGCACGACTCCCATCCGCTCGCGTTGCTCGTCAGTCCACCGGCCGGGATCCTCCTCGATCGACCGCGCCAGCGGGAGCTTCGCTTCGATCCCGGCCAGTCCGGCGGCGATCACCGCCGCGAGGGTCAGGTAGGGGTTGCCCGACGCATCGGAGGGCTTCAGCTCGACATTCGCGTTCGAGTCGCCAAGGAGCGGGGAGGACGGCACGTACCGCAGCGCGGCTTCTCGGTTCTCGATCCCCCAGAACGCGTACGCGCCGGCGAAGTAGCCCGGGCGAAATCGAGCCAGAGACGGCACGCTCGCTGCCGCCACGGCAGCGAGCGCCGGGAGGTCTCTGAGCAGGCCCGCGATGTAACCGCTGCCCTGCGCCCCGGGAGACCTATCCCCACCGAGCAGGTTTTCGCCCTCACGCCACACCGAGGAGTGAACGTGCCAGCCGTTGCCCACGCCCTCGGCGGTGACCAGAGGCGCAAAGCTCACCCGGACACCGTGCGCACGGGCGGCTGCTCGGATCGTCTGGCGGGCGAGCAGTTGGTTGTCCGCGGCGCTCACGGGATCGGACGCGAGCAGACTCAGCTCAACCTGAGCGGGACCGTACTCGGCGTGCAGCTGCCCGATCTCGAGTCCGTTGGCATTCAGGTCGCGCAGCAGAGCAACGACGAATTCGTCGATCTCCAGCAGCGCCTGCGGGCTATAGGCCGGCCCGCGATGAGCCGGCCGCGGTTCGTCGCTGTCATGCCCCACGAAGAACTCGAGCTCGTAGCCCACCCGCAGTTCCAGGCCGAGCGCGGCGGCCCGATCCACCTGGGCCTCCAGTGCGCTGCGCTGGTCATACGGCCACGCCGAACCGTCGCTGGCGAGCTGACGCCCGGGCGCCCACGCCAACCCGGGCTGACCGGCCAGCCCCGTCACGCGGCCCAACACAGGCAGCAGCCGAACATCCCCCGACGGTGTCGAGAGCCCCTCGTGACCGAAGGTGATCCCATCGTGGGAGTCGAACACGGCGAACAACGTCGTGATCCCGACGCCGCGCTCAGCCACCTCGGCAACCCGTGAGACCGGCACCGTCCGCGAGCGCGGAATCCCGTTGTTGTCAATCCACGCAATCGTCAGCCCCACCACGCCTGCCGCGGCCAGCCCCTCGGCCACAGACTCGGCCGACCCGTGGTCTGGTTCAGTCATCTGTTCGCCACTCCTCAGTCCAGGATCCGAATCGCGCGGGGAAGAGGGCAGCCTAGGCCGGCAGCGGTCGGCCTGACAGCGAGGTGAGGAGAGACGGGGTACCAGGGCGCAACCCCTGATCCCATGCGTGGGGAGAAACCCAACCCCCATTGCACAGTGCTGCACCAGCTCATCACTTCCATTACATCACTTGGCGTTGTATCTCCGGGCCAACCGACCGTTTCGCGGTCTCCCATCGAATAGGCCGAGCTTGTGCAGCCGGCGCAGGTCCCAGTCGGCTACCTGGCGGCCCAATCTCGCGCCGGTGTCGTCTGAGAAGCGGAAGTGGATTCCCTCCCACACGCGGGCGTTGATGACTTCCTGGGTGATTCGCGCCCAGCTGGTGTACACGTGGGTCGAGCCTGGATCGGTCGGGCTGGTTACGCTGATCGGCGCGGGCGCGTTCGGGCCAACGAAAGCGGTCAGCACCTGTTGCGCGGCGCCGGCGTACCCGCCGTGACCACTGGGGTATTCGGGGTAGGAGGGCGTGGTGAACAGCGGCGTCCAGGTTGGGTCGGCGCTGACTCCCGGGCTGCCGTCCCGGATTGCGGTCACTGGCCGCCAGAACACGTACTTGTACTTGGCGCTGTAGATCGCGATCTGGGCGTCGGTCGTAACGACCTGGAAGGCGGCGACGAAGCGCGTGTCCCAGGCAAGCGAGTGGTCGGTGTCGGCGATGATCGCGCGCACGATCTGCACGTACTGGATGTTGATCGCCGGCTCCCAGAAGAGCGCGACATCGGTCTCCTGCGGCGTCCGGACGGTGCTGTCGACGGCACCATAGGCTTCTGTCTCCGCAAGTGACTGCAGGTAGGAGCGAGAAGTCAGCGCGGGCGGTGGCCCGGGGTCGAACTGGTCGTTGGCGGCCAACAGGAACGATTGCGCGTTGCCCTCGCCGGCACGGACGGCGGGGCCGTAGGCGGGGGGCGTGGGCTGCCACACACCTGGTCCGGGCGCTGGCGGGGTGAATGGGATGTCGACCGATGCCGTATCCAGGCCGTCGTTCTGGCGCTCGGCGATCACCGAAGCGGCTTCCTGCTGACCAGCGGCGATGCCATCGCTCTTCGCCGCTGCGTTCGGAATCGTCGCGAGCGTGGAGGTGAGGTCGGAGTCGAGCTGGATTTGCTGGCTGGGCACCAACCACACGAGTGTGTCGTGGAGCGCCTGGGCGAACGCTGCGACCTGGAAGTCCGGCTCCCGGCTGCGATCAACGGCGCGCGAAGCAGCCAGCCAGCTGATGTCCCATGCGTTGCTCGCAGTCACCGGCTGGGGGAAGGCGGCATCGGCGACCGTGCTGTTGGTGATGTCGTACCACTGCAAGACAACGCTTGAGGTCGCCAAGTCCGGGGCGGTGGGGAAGCCCCCCGGGCGGAGGTGACGAGCACTGGCCGATGGCGCCAGCACGAGGGCCAGCGCCAGCGATACCGCCAACGACGGCACCGCGATGTTCAGGCGTCGGGTTTTCATCGACGTTGTTCCTCGTTTTCGTGTGTGTAGCGCCGCGCTTGTCCGCATTGTTCACTACTCTTATTGAAACTATTGTAATTGTCAAGCTGCGACCAGGTCTTCCGTCCGCCCCGGCGTTAGGTCGCGCTGGCCACCCTGAGCGCGACGTTCCTCACCTCGCGCTGGCGGCGGTTTCGGTCCATGTGCTGAACTTCACTAAATCGATATATTTTATTTACAATTGCGAAGAGACCGAACGCCTCAGGGGGGCTTCGGGCGCAGCATCGATCGGCCATGAACGATCACGACAACGCCGCCACAACATCGTCGGGCACCACCCCGGGCATCGTGGCCAGGGTCGCAATGGCCCTCTCCGAGCGCGCCGAGCGGCGCGCTCTCGCGGTCGCGGGAATCGCGGCATTTATCGCGGGCTCGGTGTTCATGGTCTCTCGCGATGGCCTTCTGATCTCCCAGGACACGGTCTTCCTGTGGGTGCTCGCGGCGCTGTTCGCGCTGTCGCTCACCGACCTCGGCCGGTGGCGACGTGGCATGCTCGTGGACTGGCTGCCGCTGGGGGTGCTGCTCGTGTTCTACGACGCCTCCCATGGGATCGCGCGGCTGCTGGGGATGCGGACACACCAGGCGCTGCAGCTTGGATTCGACCAAGCGCTATTCGGCAAGACGCTGCTTGCCGTGCAGTTGCAGCACCTGCTGCACCAAGGGACGGGCGTCAAGGTGTGGGAGTACCCGCTGTTCATCGTCTACATGAGCCACTTCTTCACGGCGCTCGTGATCGCAGGGATTCTGTGGCGCTTTGCCTACCCTCGCTTCCGGCAGTTCCGCGCGCGAATGGTCGTCTTGTATGGGCTCGGCTTTCTCACCTACGTGCTCTACCCCGCATCGCCCCCGTGGATGGTTGCCAAGGCGAGCGGGATCCCGTTGCACCGGATCGTGGTCGAGGTCTGGACGCACACGGGGCTGACCACGGCCGGCAGTCTCATCGAGCGTGGGAGCACATTTGACAATCAGGTGGCGGCGGTCCCGTCTGTGCATGCCGCCGTGTCGATGTTCATCCTGCTGTTCTTCTGGAAGGGCGCACGCCGGTGGGTGCGAGCCGTGATGGTCACCTACGTCCTCGCGATGGCGTTCATCCTTGTCTACGGGGGCGAGCACTTCGCGTTTGACATTCTCGCCGGCTGGCTGTACGCCATCACCGTGACAGTCGGCTTCGCGGTCGCGACCCATCTACGCCGAACCTGGCCACCATCGTGGAGCAAGGTGGCTGGTCGGGCGGTCGCGGCACTCGGAGGGTGAGCGACGTCGTCGCCGGGCTCTGGGCGACCATCCGCCGGCGCCTCCCGCTCGTTCTGATCGCCCTGCTGGCGGTCGGCTTCCTGTCCCTGGGCGCGATCGAGGCGTGGCGAGACTCACCCACCTTCGATGAGCCCGTCTACGTCTCATCCGGACTGGCCGCTCTGCGCACGGGCGAGCTGTCGCTCAACGACGAGCATCCGCCGCTGGCGAAGGTCCTCGCCGTCCTCCCCGTCCTGCTCGCGCATCCCGTCACACCGATCGATCATGAGGCGGGCAACAACGACGAGCACACCTACAGCGCCGCGTTCCTCCAGGCGCAGATCCGCGCTGGCACGCTACGCGCCGTCGACTTCGCCTCACGTGTCGTCGCTCTGCTCGAGTCGGTCGCGCTCGCGCTGCTCCTCTATCGGCTTGGGTCCGACCTGTACGGCGCCCCGGCGGGCTGTTTCTGCGCCGCGCTCTGGCTCGCCTCGCCGCTCGTGCTCGGCCTCGGCCATATCGACGGTGTCGATATGCCGTTCGCCCTGGCCGTCGTTGGCTTCAGCTGGGCCCTGCTGCGCTGGATACGCGGCCGCTCGCGAACGAGGCTACTCATTCTGGGGATCGCCGCCGGGATCGCCGCACTGACCAACGCCTCCGGGCTGCTGATCGTGGCGCTCGGTGTGGTCGTCGTGCCTGTCGAGGAGATCGGGTACGGGCGGCGCCGAGCCGCGCTCGCCGGGCTGACGTTCGCCCTCACCGCCCTCGCGTCGATCTGGATCGTCTACATCGCGTTAGATCCGGCGACACTCGGGGCCGGGGCCGGTCTCCTGCCACACCCCTATGTGGAGGGACTGCGCTACCTCGAGAGCCATGACACATCACCCGCGCCGAGCTACCTCGCCGGGATCTCGTGGACGGGCGGGCGCTGGTGGTACTGGCCGCTGAGCCTCGCGATCAAGCTGCCGCCGGCGACGGTCGCCGTGCTGCTCCTCGGACCCCTGGGATTGCTGGGCCTCGATCGGGTCCCGCGACGTGAGGTGGCCATCGTGGCCGCGCTCCCAGCGATCGTCCTGTTCGGATTCGATCTCTCGCTCCAGCGTGACATCGGCGTGCGCTACCTGCTCCCCGTCGTCGCGCTCTGGCTCGTCGTGGCGTCCGCCGCGTCAACCAGGTCACGCAGCCGGACCGTGCTCGTCGCGCTCGCGGCTGTCGTCGGACTCGGCGTTTGGGCCACGGTCGCGTCCTTTCCGCATTCGCTGTCGTGGACCGATCCGGTGTTCGGAGTGCCCTATCAGGCTGCCACCAACTCGAGCGTCGACTGGGGTCAGGACCTCTTTGCACTGCAGCGCTGGGATCGCGCGCACGTCGCGCGCGTGGCGTACTTCGGGCCGCGTGGGATCACACCGGCCGATACCGGGCAGGCAGCGCCGCTGATCGGCGTCCCGCCCGCGCAAATCACCGGCTGGGTCGCCGTATCGGCAACCGATCTGACGACCGTCGCCAGCCTCGCCTGGCTGCGCGCTTACTGCCCCGTTGACAGCATCGCCGAGACGATCCTCATCTATCGCTTCACGCACCCGCCATCGGCCCTCGCGGGGCCCGGTCAGCCCGCCTCGCCCTGCTGGGGGTCGGTGAGCTCGCGCAAGACCTGAACGCCGCCGCGTCGGATGGATCCCTCAGGCGACGTTCGTGATCACCGGCGCCCCACGAGTCCCATATGAGGTCTGGCACGAGGGAACAAAAAGTGAGCCCACCCCCTGTCAGGGAACGTTTGCGGCGGCCCCTGGGAGCCTGGTGGCCGTCCATGGGCCGCCCGCCACGCGCGCGGAGTCGACGGTGATCCTGGTGCCGTTGGCGAGAAACAGTCGTGGCGGCTGGTCGGGCGCGGGATCGGCGCTCGCGCCAAGGATGGCTGTAGCGTTGCCCGGCAGCATGATGGCCTGCTGGGTGTTCGCGGTCACGGAGGTGGCCGCTGGTTGGCCGGACGCGGTCTGGTAGAACACGTCGGCAGCGAGCGCGCCGGATTGGAGCAGGTAGCTTGACGCTATCAGGGCGCTCGTGGGCCCCGGTGTACCAGGCAGCTCGCTGACTGTCCATGTGCCACCGGACGGTTGCGAGGTCGCCGCCGCCAGCTTGCCATCAGGGCCGGTGAAGAACACGCGCTGCTCGTCACCGTCGGGGCCGGTGCTGATCGCTGCCAGCGTGGTGCCGGCGGACAGGTCGGTGGCTGGAAGGATGGGGGTGCTTTGCCACCCGGCACTTGGCGATCCAGGACCGGCCGATGAGGTAACCATTAGCGTGCCGTCGCTGTCGATGTAGACGATGTGCGTGGCGCCGTCACCGCTGCCGGCGGTGTCCAGGAGAGCGAGCGATCCGAGATCGGTGGCCGACGGGCCGGGCAGGGTCTTGGTCAGCCAGGTGGCGCCGCGCTCGTACGCCTGCGTCAGGCGGCCAGCGTGGTTGAAGTAGAACACCTCGGGGGTGTCTGGAGCCAGTCGCCCGCCCACGTGTGCGGCGGCGGTTGTCGCGACCAGTCCGCTGCCCGTCGCGGGGCGGCCGGCCAGCGTCTGCGTGGCCCAGGTTGCGCCGCTGTGATACGTCTGTGCCAGATCGCCGTCGGCTGCGCGGAAGAAGACGTGCGGCTCCATCACGTCGCCGGCGTCCGGGTAGTTGAGAGCCGTCAGCCCGCTGCCAGCAGCGGCGCGTCCGGGCATCGCGTTCTGCCGCCACCCCGCCCCGTTCCAGCTTTCGGCGACCAGCCCTCCAGTGGCCGTCGGCAGGAACAGCAGCTGGTCGACTGGAGTGGTCAAATACCACACGGCGTTGCTGGGCGTGGACACCGTCGCCGCCGACGGGGAAACGACGGCGAGGTTCAGGGTGCTCGTGGTCACGGTGCCGAAGCTCGAGGTCGCAGTCATCGTGACGGTCTCGGGCTCGGCACTGGTGAACACGTGGCTGATATCGGGCCCGTTCGCGGTCCCGCCATCGCCAAACGTCCACACGTAGCGAGAGACCGAGCCGCCAGGCTCGGTTGCGTGTGCCTGGAAGAAGACCGACGTGCCCGTTACGGCGAGGCCCGGGCCGGTGATCCCCGCGGACGGGACGGGATGCTGCGGCGCGGCGGGCGGGGCGACCAGGACCCACTGCTCGCTTCTGTTCCACACGCCCGCGGCCCAGCGGGCCAGCCTCACGTTGGGGTCGTATGCCACGTCGACGCCAGTCGTGCCGATGAAGTCTCCGTTGACGAGGTTCACGGTGCCATTCCGATGGACCGCGCTGACGATTCCGACGTGATCAGCGAATGTTGACCAGGTGACACGTCCGGGCGGGTAAAACACGACAGCGTCACCGACCGCTGGTCGGCCCGAGTCGGGCTTCAACACCTCGCCCTGATCCCGTCCCCACACGTAGAAGGACTTCGCCCCGGCATTGATCACGTTCATGTCGGCGGTCACCCCGGCGTGCTGCCAGACCCATTTGGCGAAGTCCGAACACCAGGTCTCGTTCTCGTTCTGCACACTGAACCGAGCATCGATGCCGCAGCCGTTGCTGTTCGGGGCCGGAGGACCAACGAGCGTCGTGTAGGGATCACAGTCCAAACCGGTGAAGTTCACTACCGGCGGGTTGGTAGTCACGCCAACCTGGCTGAGCGCTATGTCGGCGATCGACTGGCGCACCGAGCGGCGGTGCGCCGCCGCCGACAGCGCGCGCACGTTCCCACCCGGTCGCGCGGACAGGTACGCCCGTATCAAGCCAGCCCGATCAACCGCACTGGCGGCGAGCACGCGTACCGGCGAGCTCGCGGGCGGGCCAGCGGACGGGGCGCTCCCAGCGACGACGCTGTCAGCGGTCGCGGTTGCCGTCATCAGAACCGGCCACACAGCACACGCCGCCGAACCGAGCAGCACAACCAGTGTCGCCGCCGCTCTCCGACCGAGACCTGGTTGCGACCTCCGCATAGACGAAACTGCGCCGTCGGTACCCAATTCGAGCACGACCCCCCTCTCGTCTTGGGCAACGGGCACGCTGCTCGGGGTGATGCGAACCACCCCTAGGGAGCCTAGTCGGCTGCGTCGGCGGGCCCGATGCTCAGGGAGATCAGATTCCCCCCGCTGGATAGGAGACAACCCATGAGCACCAGGATTCATGCCGTGAGCACCAACAGTCATCATCGCATCGTGCGCCGGGCCGCTGTGGTACTCGGCGCTCTGGTCGTCGCGAGCACGCTGGCTCTCGCCACCCCGCAGGCCCATGCCACCGCGCCGAAGCTGAGGGCCGACAGCGTGACGCTACATCAGTCCAAGCCCAACCGGCTGACCAAGCTGCCCAAGCCGATCAAGTCGATCCAGTCGATCAAGTCACACGCGATCACGATCATCAAAATCGGGAACGGTGAGGCGATATGCGTTTTCTACGACGACGGCGGCAACCCCGTCGCCACTGCCGAGGGCACAGTCGTTGAGGTGTCAGGCGAGCTCCCCGACGACGACAACGGCCCGGTGGTGACGCGTTACGTCTGCGGTTCGGACGGCGAGTGGCACCAAACGGATTAGTCCCAGCACACCGCGCGAACAGGATCGGGCCCGGCCACCCGGGTCCGATCCTCGCGAAGCCCGACGCGCTTGGCGACGATCGATCTCCACGGAGCGTCCTTGACACGTCGTGCGACGTGCGATCCTGATCTGATGCGGTTCGAATGTGAGCTTTCGCTGCCCGAAGGGTTTCTGGTCGGGCACGCGACCCGCGCTCAGGCCGGGACCGGCTGCACGGTTGTGATCTGTCCGCCGGGGACGCGCGGTGGTGTGGACGTGCGCGGCGGCGGGACCGGTACGCGCGAGCTCGAACCGCTGTCCCCGCTCGCGAATGCCGAGGGTCCAACGGCTGTACTGATGAGCGGCGGGAGCGCGTTCGGCTTGGCGGCGGCTGACGGCGTCGTGCGGTGGCTTGAGCAGCGCGGACTCGGGCGACCAACCCCGTTCGGCGTGGTTCCGCTGGTCCCGACGGCGGTCGTGTTCGACGCCAGCGCGGGCGAGCCTGGCGCGCGCCCGGGACCCGATGACGGCTACGCGGCGTGTGAGGCGGCCCGTCCCGGCGTTCCCGAGTGCGGGCGGGTCGGCGCGGGCGCTGGCGCCGCGGTCGGGAAGATGCTCGGGCGCGAGCACGCCACCCTTGGCGGAGTTGGCTACGCCGCGGTCAAGCTCTCCAGCGGCGCGACGATCGCCGCGATCGCGGTGGCCAACGCCTTCGGCGACGTGCTCGCCGAAGACGGCACAGTCCTCGGAGGCCCGACCGGAAAGGACGGCGAGGTACTGCGCAGCGCCGACCTGCTCCGGCACACACCCGAGCTGAGCCGCTGGGCCGCGCGGCCGGGCCAGAGCACAACCCTGGCGTGCGTGTGCATCGACGCGGCGCTCGACAAGCGCGGCTGTGGGATCGTCGCGCGGGTGGCCAGCGCGGGGATCGCCAGGGCAGTCGACCCGGCGTTCACCCCTCACGACGGTGACGTCGCGTTCTGCCTCGCGTCCGGAACCGGACCGCCCCCCACTCCCGGACCAGCCACCTCTTGGACGCTGACCATGCTCGGCAGCGCCGCCGCGACCGTCACCGCCGCCGCGATCAGAGACGCGATCCGCCAGTCCACGCCAAGCCACCCGGGCAACTGATGCCTCGCGCTCGGAGCGCGCTGACCAAGCCGACGAGCGCCGGCCGCCCGCGCGGCCGGGCCGTATCAGGTTCCCTGCGGCGCCGGTGCCTATGACCCGTCGGCGATCACCCGCGCGTTGATCGCTTGCACGGTTGCTGGCGTGACCTTGAGTTCGCGTCGGTCATAGCTGATCAGTCCGTCGACCTCGTCCTCGACGTCCGTGGCCGCCGTGTAGATCGCCCCGCTGAGTCCGGCGTGGAGTGCCTCGAGGTCGACCTGGGCGAGCAGGTCGACGTAGCGGAGGGTGAGGATGTGGGAGTTTGCCTCTCGTTCGTAGCCGAAGGTCCTGCCTGGCCATGTGTGGTCGGGGATGCGGAGCGCGAGCCCGCCGAACTCGCCGTCCTCGGTGGCCTGAATCGCGCTGGGGGCCTGGGCTGCGGGGTTGGGGTAGGAGTGCTGGTCTTGGACATCGCCAGGGTTTGACTGTCCGCACGTGCAGCGGTTGTAACCGCTGACGGTGTCGACCAGGCGGGTGGGATCCCACGTGTGCAGGTCATGGGTGACCGGGCCGAGATCGAACTCTCCCCACCCCTCGTTGAACGGGACCCACTGCACGATGGAGGGGTGATCGATGTTGGCGTTGACGATCGCGTGCAACTCACGTAGGAACTCCTGTTGCGCGGCGGCGGTCGGCGTCGTGACGGCCGTCGCGGGCATGTCCTGCCAGACCAGTAGGCCGAGGCGGTCGGTGTCGTAGTACCACTGTTGCGGTTCGACCTTCATGTGCTTGCGGACCGCGTTGAACCCGAGCGCCTTCTCGATCTGCAGGTCGGAGACGAGCGCCTGGGGGGTCGGCGCGGTGTAGCCGCCATCGGGCCAATAGCCCTGGTCCAGCGTGCCGAGCATGAAGGTGGGCTGGCCGTTGAGCTCGACCTTGGCCACCCCGCCCACCGAGACGACCGAGATCGACCGCATCCCGAAGTAGCTGCCCACCGCGTCGATCGCACGCCCGCTGCGGGTCAGCCGCACCGTCAGGCCGTACAGGTAGGGGTCCTGGGGAGACCACAGCCGGGCGCCCGGCAGCGACAGCGTGAGCGTCGCGGTCGGGGAGCCTTGGGCGCTGGCCACCGGCTGCGTGCCGCTGTAGGCAATCGCCTGGACGGTATCGCCCGCCGCATTGGTCGTGGCGACGGTGACGCTCAGGGTGTCGTGTGGCACGTCGGGCGTGGCGCGGATGTTGTCGATGTGCGCCACCGGTACGGGCTCCAGCCACACGGTCTGCCAGATCCCCGAGCTGGCCGTGTACCAGATGCCGCCGGGCCGCAGTCGCTGCTTGCCCACCGGTTCGCTGCCCCGGTCAACCGGCGCGTACACACCGACGAGCACCTCTTGCACGCCGGCGGGCCGCAGGGCCGCCGTGATGTCCAGGCTGAACGGGTCATAGCCCCCGCGGTGAGTCCCGATCCGCCGGCCGTTCACCCACACTGTCGCCTGCCAGTCAACCGCGCCGAAGTGCAGCAGCACCCGTCGTCCCGACCACGACGACGGGATCGTGAACGTCCGGCGGTACCACGAGTGCTCGTAATGGGCGCCGATACCCGACAGCGCCGATTCCATCGGGAAGGGCACCAGGATCCGCTGTGGCAGAGCCAGCCCGATCGGCGCGGGCGCGCCCGCCGGCGCCGGGGCGAACTGCCACACCCCGTTGAGGTTCTCCCAGGCGGCGCGGGTCATCTGCGGTCTGGGGTAGCCCCAGTTGACGCTGGTCGGCGACACGTGTGCCGTCCACGGGGTCGAAAGCACCGCCGGCCTGGCGCGCCAGCCGGTCTGCCCCGGGCCGGCCGGGGCGCTCGCCCCCGGCCGTGGCGGCGCGCTCGGCGGCGGCGGCAGCCCCTTCATCACCCCGGCCACGAGCCCGGAGATCGCCCCCACCGCGCCGGGCTCACGCCCCGCGGCCGCAGCCTGGCCGGCGCCTCCGAGCATCGCCAGCGCCACGGCCAAGATCGCCGGCACCGACCGCTGCGACACAACCCGACCGTGCACGGCAGCGAATGTACCGACGGGCGGCGCCGCGGGCGATTCTGCGCTGTTCGATACGTTCAGGCGGCTCCAGCGCGAATTCCCAGGTGTCGCCGCGTCGTGGGCCGGCGAGGGCGACGCGGACCTGCTCGTCGGCTACCAGCTCGAGGACAGCCAGCCGTTCACGGCCCGCCACTACTTTGATCAAGCCCGGGCGCTCTACCAGCGGGCCCTCCAGCTGCAGCCGACTTCCAGCACCGGGCCGGACTCGCTCGCGCCCTCGCCGAGCTAGGCGATGTCGGCGCGGCGATCGCCACCCAGCGCCGCGCGGTCGCGGGCGACTCGTCGTCGGCCGAGCTGCAGGCGAGGTTGCTGGACTACCTACAGCGTGGACACCGCTTCGCCCAGGCCGCCGCCGTGGCCGCCGGGCTGGCATCGGTCCACACATTTCCCAGCGGCGCCGAGCTGTACGCGTCTCCGTTCCCGGCCTTTCCGAGCGATCCCGCGACCGCCGCTGAGCAGGACGCCAGCGGAGACGAGGACGTGGCCGATCCCTTGTCGACCGGCATTGGGCTGATGGAGCCGGCGGACGTCGGCGTGATCGAGGAGCCAGAAATGTCGCCTTCTTCAGCGGTGGTTAATCTCTCGTTCCTCCCCGTGTTCGTACCGATGGAGGGCGTCGGCGGGTCGGCGCGATGGTGTCCGGGATGGTCGCGCCTGGTCGACCTCGTGCTCTCACGGCATCCGGCCCAGGTATTGAGCGACTTCTCCCGCCGGCTCGTCGACCTGCGACCGGGCGAGCAGGACTGCGACTCGGTGCTCGACGACGGTCCCCAGGACCTCGCCGGCATAGCAGAGCTCGAGCTCGGCCACGTCCAGGTCGCCGAACGCACGGCGGCGATCTCGGACTACCGCGCCTCGTTGGCGCGAGACCCGACCGAGTACCCGGTCGCGAACAACCTCGGCGTCGCGCTTGAGCGTCTGGGCCCCCTGCACGTGGCCGCCTCCGAGGGCAGCCTCGCGCGCGCCCGAGCGCTCGACTCCAAGCTCGCCTCGCGCGGACCGGTCCCGCTCCTCGACAACACCACCTACATCAGCCACCTCGACCTGTCAAAGCCCCTGCCGGCGAACTGGACGTTCGCCAGTTCGCAGACTCACGCCGCGGTAGCGGCGGCGGGGCTGCACCCCACAGGCGCCGCCGTCGCCAACACCGCGCGAATGGAAAGTCGCGAGAGAATTGAAACTGCGCGCTGTGGCCTTGATTTGCAGGAGCTTCTGCTCGCACTCTGTCGTGTGGGGAAGGCTGTGGGGAACTGATCGTGCTTGCTATGTGTGCACCAGAAAGAAACGGAGAGGGGGGGATTCGAACCCCCGATGGACTGAAAGCCCATACCGGTTTTCGAGACCGGCGCATTCAACCGCTCTGCCACCTCTCCAGGTCGGCGAACCACAAGTTAGACGACCGCGCCCTTGGTTATCGGCGTGAGGCGAAGAATGCGCGCAGGAGGTCGGCGCACTCTTGCGCCAGCAGGCCTGACTGCACCCGCGGGTGATGGTTGAGTCGTGGCTCGGCCAGCACGTTGAGCACGCTGCCGCCGGCGCCGGCCTTGGGATCAAGGGTTCCGAACACGACGCGGGGAACCCGAGCCAGGACGATCGCCCCGGCGCACATCGCGCACGGCTCGAGCGTCACGTACAGCACCGACTCAAGCACGCGCCAGTTCCCCAGCGTGCGGGCGGCATCGCGAAGCGCGATCAGCTCGGCGTGGGCCGTCGGATCGGACCGGAGCTGGCGCTCATTGTGTCCGGAGCCGATCACTTCGCCGTTCTGGACCACGATCGCGCCGACCGGGATGTCGTCGTGTTCGAGTGCGCGCGCGGCCTCGCGTAACGCCAGGCGCATGAAGTACTCGTCGCGGGGAAAGAAGTGCGAGCTCACGGTCTCCGGTCAGCGAAGGATGGCGCTACCGTCTGTGGTGGCGGAACTTTCGGGCTTGCGATGATGTCTTATCGGTGCCCCGGGGGCCCCTGTCCGCCACGGGCGTACGCCACCTGCCGTGATTTCCACACCGCTTATCCGTCGTTTGATCGATGCTGCGCTGGCCGCCGTCGCGCTGCTGACGGTCGCCGCCGGGCTCGGAACCGCCGGGGCGAGCGCCGCGGATTTCGTTCCCGGTGAGGTGATCGTCGGCTTTGCGCGGGCCCCCATCCCGGCGGTGACGGCGAACGCCGAGCTGAGGCTGGGCGTCCGCGCCAGCGCCGCCGCCGCCGAGCCAGGCGTCAAGATCCTGCACCTGCCCCGGGGAGAGAGTGTGGCCGGGGCGATCGCGGCGCTGCGCCGCCAGCCGGGAGTCGCGTATGCGGTGCCGAACTTCATCGCTCATGCGGCTGGGGACTGGTATCCGGATGACCGCGGTTCCACCCATCGCCCGGGGGGCTGGGAGTCGATGCAATGGAACTTCCTCCCGCTGACGGGGGTGAACGCCCCTGAGGCGTGGGCGAACCTGCTCGCCGATCATCGGCCGGGGGGGCGCGGCGTGATCGTCGCGATCCTCGACACCGGCGTGGCCTATCGCAACTGGCACCAGTTTCGGAAGTCTCCGGACTTTGGCGGCACGCGCTTCGTCGCCCCGCACGACTTTGTCGCCAATACCCGCTATCCACTGGATCAGAACGGGCACGGCACATTCGTGGCCGGCATGGTGGCGGAGGCGACCAACAACGTGATCGGCCTGACCGGCTTGGCCTACGGGGCGTCGATCATGCCCGTGCGCGTCCTCAACGCGGCCGGCGAGGGCGACGAGACCACGATCGCGCGCGGCATCCGCTACGCGGTCACGCACGGCGCCGAGGTGATCAACCTCAGTCTCGAGTTCTCGCCCGACGAAGTCAGTTCTGAGACCCAGATCCCCGACATCGTGAGCGCGATCGACTTCGCCCGCCAGCGAGGCGTCGTGGTGGTGGCCGCCGCCGGGAACGATCAGACCGACCAGCTCGCCTACCCGGCCCGGACCCCTTCCGTGATCTCGGTTGGCGCCACCACGCGCGACCGGTGCCTGGCCGATTACTCCAACGGTGGGTCCGGGCTCGATCTGGTCGCACCCGGTGGAGGCGACGATGCGATCATGCCGACGGATCCCGATTGCCATCCCGGTCGGAACCTGCCGTCGATCGACCAGCTCACCCTGCTCGACCCGCCTCACTGGGGGCAGTTCGGCTACCCGGGCGGTGTCTATGGCACGTCGATGTCCTCGCCGGAGGTGGCCGCTGCGGCAGCGCTGGTGATTGCCAGTGGAGTGCTCGGCCCCCATCCCACGGCCGACCAGATCCTGCAACGGCTCGAGCAGACCGCGGTGCCGCTCGGTGGCGCACAGCCCAACTCGAGTTACGGCTTCGGCCTGCTCGACGCCGGGGCGGCCACCGCGCCGGTTCCGACGACCAGCGGGCAGCGCCGATAACGGTTGGGCATGGGCGGCGCGAATCCGCGGCCGCGGGCTCCAGTGCGTCTATGTGGTGCGGACGATCAGCACCGAGCACGGTGCGTGATGGGAGACCTTGTTGGGGACCGAACCGAGCAGGAAGCGCGTGGCGCCCGTCATCCCCTTGTTCCCGACCACGATCAGATCCGACTGCTGCTCCTCGGCCACATCGAGGATCGCGTCAGCAGCGTCGCCCTGGCGCGCGAACGTCTCGACGTGTTCGACGCCGGCCCCGTGTGCCTCCTGCTCGGCTGACGCGAGCAGCGCGAGGACATCCTCGCGCGGGTTGACCATCCACTGCACGTCCTGGGGCGCCTCGCGCCGCTCCTGACGAAGGCGCGGTTGCGAGACCGGCTCGTAGGCGCTGACGATCTGCAGCCTTGCCCCGACCGAATGGGCCAGGCCGATGGCTTGACGGACCGCGGTCGTGGCGGTATCCGATCCATCGGTGCCGACGACGATCGAGCCGAACATCCCAGCACTGTACCCGGGCGTTCAGACCAGTTTGGTGATCGCAATCACCATCGAGGCGAGGACGCATACGAGGATTGCCAGCTGTGTCCACACCCAAAGCCGAGGCATCCCCGCAAAGCTATCGTGTTGGCGATGCCGGAGCGGCTGAGTCCAGCGCTGAAGGCGGTCAGCGACGCGGTCCTTGCCCTCGCCGCTGAGCTGTCGGTCGAAGAAGTGCTCCAGCGTCTGGTCGAGTCCGCTCGCGAGCTGGCCGGGGCCCGCTTCGCCGCGCTCGGGATCCCGGACGGAGAGGGCGGCTTTCGGCGCTTCCTGGTGGCGGGGATGAGCGATGGGCTGGTGGCGGCGATGGGTCCACTTCCCCGCACCCACGGCATGCTCGGGGCGATGTTGGAGGCCGAGGGTCCGTACCGAAGCTCCGACATCCACCTGGACCCACGCTTCCGCGGATGGTGGCCCCCGGAGCATCCTGACATGCACTCGTTCCTCGGCGTGCCGATCGTGGCCCGCGAGGGCGTGATCGGGGCCTTCTATCTGACCGAGAAGGAGGGTGTCGCGGCGTTCGACGACGCCGATCAAGAGCTGATCGAGCTGCTCGCCGCGCACGCGGCGATCGCCATCACCAACGCGCGACTATACGAGCGCAGCCGGGAGCTCTCGATCCTGTCCGAGCGCAACCGGCTCGCGCTGGAGCTGCACGACGTCGTCAGCCAGAAGCTGTTCAGCCTCAACCTCACCGCGGAGGCGGCAGCGACGCTGCTCGACCGCGACCCCACCGCCGCCCGCGCGCAGCTGGACCGACTGCGTGAGCTCGCCCGCGAAACGCTCGAGGAGTTACGCTCGCTGATCCTCGGGCTGCGTCCGGCCGACCTGCAACGCGACGGTCTGGAGGGCGCGCTGCGCAAGGAGATCGCGATGCTCCGCCGTGTCCATGGCGTCGACGTCGAGTTCCACGCCGAAGGCTCCGGTAGGGACCGGGGCGAACGCGATGTCGAGGTGCTGAGAATCGCGAATGAAGCGCTGCACAACGCCGTCCGCCACGCCGGCGCGGCGCGGGTGGTGGTGCGGCTCCGGGACGGCGCCACGATGCTGGTGGTCGAGGTGATCGATGACGGGGTGGGCTTCGACCCCGCCGGGGTCGAGATGCGGTCGCGTCACCTGGGTCTGACCTCGATGGAGGAGCGCGCCTCAGAGCTCGGGGGGCGGATCGAGATCCGCTCGGCTCCGGGTGCCGGCACGACGGTGCGGCTGGAGCTGGCCAGCGAATGAGCGAGGCCGCGATCCGCGTCCTGATCGTCGACGATCACGCCGTCGTGCGAGAGGGTCTGCGCACGTTCCTCCAGTTGCAGGACCAGATCGAGGTGGTGGGCGAGGCGGGGGACGGCGAGCAGGCCTTGGCGCAGGCCGCTCGTCTGCGGCCCGACGTGATCCTGATGGACCTGGTCATGCCCGGCTTGGACGGTGTCAGCGCGATGCGCGAGCTGCGCGCGCGAGCCTCCCCGAGCCGAGTGATCGTGCTCACGAGCTTCCTCGACGACGACCGGCTGATGCCCGCGATCGAGGCCGGCGCGGCGGGGTACCTGCTCAAGAACGTCGAGCCGGCCGAGCTGGCGCGCGCCGTGCATGCGGCGCACGCGGGCGAGGCGCTGCTCGATCCGACCGTGGCGGCTCGGCTGGTGCAGACGATCGCCGCGCGCCCGGGCGTGATTGGATCTGAGAGCCAGCGACTGACCCGACGCGAGCACGAGGTGCTCGAGCTGATCGCCCGCGGCCGGTCGAACAAGCGGATCGCCTTGGCGCTCGGAATCTCGGAGAAGACCGTCAAGACGCACGTCGGCCACGTGCTGGCCAAGCTCGGGGTCAGCGACCGTACGCAGGCGGCGTTGCTCGCCGTGTCGGAGGGGCTCGTGCATCTCGGGACCTAGGACCAATTGCCGCTGGAAACCGGGACCGAGGGCGGCGTACTGTCGTCCTCATGCCGCTGGCAATCGTCACTGGAGCGTCTCGTGGTCTTGGCCTCGCGCTCGCCCGCGCCCTCGCCGAGCGCGGCTGGGCGCTCGTGCTCGACGCCCGCGGAGCGGCCGAGCTGGAGCGGGCGGCGGACGAGCTGAGGCTGACCACCGAGGTCGCCGCCATCCCCGGCGACGTCGCCGGGGATTGCCACCGACGGGCGCTAGCAGAAGCTGCGGGGGAGCGGATCGACCTGCTGGTCAATAATGCCAGCACGCTCGGCCCGAGCCCCCAGCCCGGACTCGCCGACTACCCGCTGGGAGAGCTCGAGCGTGTCTATCGGGTCAACGTGATCGCGCCGCTGGCCCTCGCGCAGCTGGTGTTGCCGCGGATGCCCGACGGCGGGTGCATTGTCAACCTCACCTCCGACGCCGCGATCGAGCCCTACGAGGGGTGGGGTGGCTACGGATCGTCGAAGGCGGCGCTCGAGCAGTGCTCGGCGATCCTGGCCGCCGAGCACCCGGCGCTGAGGATCTACGCGGTCGACCCGGGCGACATGCGCACCCAGATGCATCAGGAGGCGTTTCCCGGTGAGGACATCTCTGACCGCCCGCCGCCCGAGGAGAGCGTTCCCGGCCTGCTCGAGGTCATCGAGGGTGGGCTGCCCAGCGGCCGCTACGTGGCGCGGGCGCTGGCCCCGAGCGAGCCCTCGGCGTGAGCGCGCTGGCGTTTGACCTCCCGGCCGCGCTGGAGGCGAGCGGGCCGCCCGAAGCGCGCGGGGTCCCTCGCGACGGGGTCAAGCTGCTGGTGGCGCGCGGGGACGACGGATCGATCAGCCACGCGAGCTTCCGCGACCTGGAGTCGCTGCTGACGCCGGGCGACCTGGTGGTCGTCAACGTATCGGCGACGATTCCGGCGGCCGTGCTCGGCCGCCGCACCGACGGCAGCCCGGTGCGCGTCCACTTCGCCACCCGCGCGCCCCGGCTGGATGACCGTTATCGGGTGATCGAGTTGCGCAGCGCCGACGGGTCCCGCCCCGCCCGGGCCCGAGCCGGGGAGATCATCGTGCTCGCCGCCGGCCAGGCGCAGCTGGAGTTGGTGGCGCCGTACCTGTCTGGCCCGCGGCTGATGATCGCCCGCTTCGCAGGCCCCGAATCGGTGCAGGCCTACCTGAACCGCCACGGGCAGCCAATCCGCTACGGATACGTGGCCCAGGGCTGGCCGCTGCAGGCCTACCAGAACGTGTACGCCACCACTCCGGGAAGCGCCGAGATGCCGAGCGCCGGCCGGCCGTTCACGTTCGAGCTGATGAGCGCTCTGATCGCTCGTGGCGTGCTGATCGCGCCGATCACCCTGCACACCGGCGTGTCCTCGCCCGAGCACCACGAGCCGCCCTATCCAGAGCATTACGACGTGCCGCAGAGCACCGCGCGCCTGCTCTCCGCGACGCGCGGATGGGGTGGTCGCGTGATCGCCGTGGGCACGACCGTCGTCCGCGCGCTCGAGACCGTCGCCCGTGCGGACGGCACGATCGCGGCCGGGGCCGGCTGGACCGGCCTGGTGATCGATCCCGGGCGCGCCCTGCGGGCGGTCGACGGGCTGATCACCGGCTGGCACGAGCCGGCGGCATCGCACCTGCACCTGCTCGCCGCCGTCGCGGGGCCGGAACTGCTCGCGCGCTCCTACCGGGAGGCGCTCGAACACGGCTACCTATGGCATGAGTTCGGCGACAGCCATCTGATCCTGCCGTGATCCTCAACGCAGCTGGTTGAGACTGAGCTCGTCGAGCAGCCCGACGGCCCGCGGTTCCTGCCCGGGCTCCAGGATCACCGCTCCGCCGGGCCAGTACGGGTGCGGGGGCGTGGCGCGGCCGAGCAGCAGCGGCTCGTAGACCCACGAGCCGGTATTGAGCATCCGCGGCCGACCGCCGGGTCCGTGCCATTGGGCGGGACGGTCTCCAGGAAGCGGCCCGAGTCGATGCACGTGGCCGAACACGACGCAATCGGCATCGACTCCGAGCCCGCGAACGACGCGCGCCATCGCCGGGAGGCTGGCCCGGCGCATCTGCACGCCGAGCAGCATCGCGGTGAACGGCGCGATCCGGTGGTGGAGCAGAATGCGCGGGACGCGCGGCATCGTCGCCGCGCGCACGAGCTCCGCTGCGTCCTCCACCAGTGCCGCCAGCGGACGCGGGAGCCACTTGGTCAGCAGCGATTCGACCTGGGTCACGGAGGGACCTCCGGTGATTTCGTAGTCGATCGGCGCGGCACCCTGGCGGGGCAGTCGTCCCAGCAGTCCGCGGGCGATGCCGAACGCCGACTCGGGGAGCAGGTGTCGGTCCAGGTAGTGGCCGTGGGTCGCCCACACCCGCTCGGACAGCCACACCCCCGGGTAGTGGACCCGCACCTGCGACGGTGCGAGCCACGAGGTGAGACGGGCGAGCGTCGGGGTCGCCACGGGTGGGACCTCGGAGTCGGGAGCCAGCCGGTGGCCCTGGGCCCGGGCCCAGGCCCGCACGAGTGGCCCGTCGTGATTGCCGGGCACGATGATCGCCTGCCGGTCGGGGCCCAGCCGATCGCCGATCGCCCGTAGCACCGGCTCGGTGACGGCCATCGCACGCTCGGGCCGGCCTTGGAACAGCTCCACGATGTCGCCGAGCAGGACCAACCGCTCGACTCCGTCGTCGAGCGCCTCGAGCAGCCGAGCCAATGGCTCAGGCCGGCTGAGCACGCCATGGCGCAACCGGTCGCCCAGGTGGAGATCTGAGACGACCAGCGTACGCACGCCAGCGCCACGATACCCGCCCGCGCGCCGGGCCAGCGCGCAGGTCGGGCGTGGAGCCTAGGCAGTACTAATAGACGGCGATCTGCGACTCGAAGTGCAGCGGCAAGCCGCGGGCCAGCACCAGGACCGGCGAGTTGGCCTCTTCGATCGTGTTCTGCGCTTGCGAACTGATCATCACGCGCCCCTGCGGAGCCTCGGGTCGAGACCCGACGACGAGCAGGTCGACTCCCCGCTGGTTGTGCGTCAGCGTGGCGCCAAACCGCTCCGCCAGTCCGCGCGCGGTCTCGATCGCATCGTCGTTGCTCGGAGCCGTCAGGACTCCGACCGTGCTGATCTCAGGCGTGCGACGGCTGCGGTAGTTCGCCGGCGCGATCGCCAGGGCCGCCCGACCCCCCTCGAGCAGCATCTGCACCGAGCGCCCCAACGCCACGTGACCGGCGGCGGTGCGGTAGTCCGAGCCGAACACGATGATGTCCGCGTCCTCCTCCTCGGCCAGCCAGGCCAGCCCCTGGCCCGTCGACGCGCTGACGACGACGCGACGTTCGACGTCGCTGGCTTCGAGCCAGCGCGCGCCGCGCTCGAGCAGTGCTTCGGCGTCGTGCTCCTCAAGTTCTTCGCGCGCCCGTTGCGTCTGAGTGGTGTGACGCACGTAGGCGAGCGTCAGCCGCGCGCCGGCCTCGCCGAGGATGCGTCCCAGCATCAACGCGTCGTGGTCGTTCGGGGTGTCGTCGTAGGAGACGATCGCGTGTGGTGCCATCACTGGACTCCTGTCCGGTTGTGAAATCAGTCCGTCGTTTGTGCTTTCGCTCCGAGGATCGCATCTGCCTGCTATCAGTGCTAATGAAGTTGATCATCCGTAGAATTAGCATTACTAATGCTGAACCTCGGCCGTTTAGAGATGCTCTGCGAGGTGATCACGCGCGGCTCGTTCTCGGCCGCGGCCGAAGCGCTGTCCTACACCCAGTCCGCGGTCTCGCAGGCGATCGCGCGGCTGGAGGCCGAGACCGGGGCGACACTGGTGGTCCGGGACCGGCGTGGGGTTCGTCCCACCGCGGCCGGTATCACGCTGGTCGAGCACGCGGAGGCGATCTTCGCCCAGGTGGAGGCGGCCGAAGCTGACCTGGCGGCAGTGCTGGGCGTGCGGGCCGGGCGGCTGCGGGTGGCCTCGTTCCCGTCGGCGGGAGCAACGCTGATGCCGTTGGCCGTGGCCACGTTCCGCGAGCGCCACCCCGACGTCGCGCTGACGCTCGCCGAGGGTGATCCCGAGGAGATCGCTCCGCGGCTGCGGGCCGGCGAGTTCGATCTCGCGCTTCTGTTCGAATTCCCGGGGGTCCGAGAGCCGGCTGGCATCACGCATCAGTCGGTGACCCTGCTCGAGGATCCGATGTATGTCGCGCTGCGGGATGACCACCCGCTGGCGTCCAAGTCCGGGCTGTCACTCGCCGATCTGCGCGATGAGCAGTGGGTTCAGACGTCCGCCCCCAGCCCCTGTGCCCGGCATGTGGTCCGCTCGTGCCTCGCCGCCGGATTCGAGCCGATCGTCACGTTCGAGAGCGACGATTACGAGACGATCCAGGGCCTCGTCGCCGCGGGCGTCGGCGTCGCCTTGATTCCGCGGCTGGCGCTGACCCGAGTCCATCGCGGAATCATCGTGCGGGCACTCGCGCCGCGCAGCCCGGCGCGCAAGGTGATCGCGGCCACGACCTCGCTGCCGGGAGTGACGCCCGCGGCACAGGCCATGGTCGATGTGCTGACTGGTGTCGCTCGCCGCTACGAGGACGATTCCTTCCCGGGGGCGCTGTAGCGCCGTGAGCGCTCAGGCCCGCGCCGTCAGCGCGGTGCCCAGTTCTTCGGCCCGGCCGCCGAGAACCAGCGGACGGATCAGACGCTCGAGCGGGCGAGCCAGAAATCCGATCGGCCCCGGATCGACCGCGAGCGCGTAGGTGACCCGGGTCCGGCCGGAGCCCAGATCCTCCAGCTCCCACGATCCCTGCATCGAGTCGAGATCGTCTGACTGCACCTGGGTCCAGCTCAGCCGGTGGGGTGGCTGATAGTCAAAGCGGACGCGACAGTGCACGTGCGTGATCTTGGCGTCGCTGATCGTGTCGCATACGAGCGGACGGCCGTGCTGGTCGTGCTCCACCACGGTCACCGACTCGAGTCCCCGCTGCCACTGCGGTGCGCTGAGGACGTCCTGTACCAGCGCCCAGCAGCGCTCGATTGGCGCACCGATCTCGGCCGAGGAGGATCCGGTCAGGACGGGCACCGGCGGGTCACGGGGTCGGCGTGATCTTGAGCACGAGTCGTCTGCTGCCCATGTCGGCGTCAACCACGCTGAGCGTCAGGCCCAGAGCCCGTCCGTTGGCCTGCTCGACGCTCGCCGGCAGGCCGGCGCCGCCGCGGATCGCCGGGTAGGCCACCACCAGGCGCACCCGCTCCGCAGCGTCGCGGAGCGCGATCGTGAGGCCGGCGCCGAGCGCGCGCGCGGCGAACCCCAGCCGCCGGCCGTCCGGAGCCTCGACCGCGATGCCGTCGCCGGCAGAGAACCATAAGCCTCGCGGCAGTTTGACGCTGATGGTGCTCAGCGCAGGGGCTCCGCGGCTGGCCGCGAGCGTCAGCGACAGCGTGGGTCGGTGGCTGGCCAGCCCGGTCAGCGACGCTCTCGAGACGCGCGGCGCGGCACCGATCGTCCAGCTGAAGGTGGCACTGCCGGTGTCACCGTCGGCGTCGTGCGCGATGACCGTGACGCGGAAGCTCCCGGTTCTGCGCGGCGTGCCGGAGATCCGACCGCTGGTGGCACGCAGCGACAGGCCGGCGGGCAGGCCGAGCACCCGGTAGCTCACGCTGGCCCCGCGGGCGTCGGTGGCCTTGAGTCGCAGGCTGACCGTTGTGCGCACGGTCGAGCGCTGCGTGCCCGGGTTCAGGGTCCTGAGCGTGTTGGCGCACAGATCCGCGGCCAGCGCGGCGGCGTTAGGGGTCCCCAAACCGGACGCCATGTCGTACCCCGGGCCGGCGACGAATTGGCCGCCGCCCGTGCCGGTGAAGTCGTTCTCGCCCGCGATGACGTCGTTGAAGTCGTTCGCGTACGCGGTCCCGGCGGCCCGGTACAGGGCCGGATTGGCGAACCCGATGCCCGCGCCGTGACATGCGCGCGACGCGTCAGCCAGCGCGATCAGCGCGGCCCACACCGGCGCGCCGGCGCTCGTCCCGCCGATCCCCTGCCATCCCGACGGCAGACCCGGGAGACTGGCACTTCCGTTCCAGTAGATCAGATAGCCGGTGGCGGGATCCGCGTCGGCCGCGACGTCTGGCACCTGGCGGCAGAAACCCCCGGCGTGACCACAGCCGCCCCCGAGCGAGTTCGCCGGGTCCAGGTTCAGCGCCGGCGAGGCATCGAGTTGGTTGGCCGGCATCGGCCACAGGCTCGATCGACCTCCTCCGCTGGCACCCGGCTGGAACTGATCGCCCGCCGGACTCGCGGCGCTGTTCCAGACCTTCTCGGTCGGTCGCGGCCCGATCGCCGTGAGGGTCGTGCCGCCGACGCCGGTCACCCATGGCTGGCTGGCCGGATCGTCCACCGCGAGCTGCGTCTGGGGGGCCCCGCCGTTGGTGCCGCAGTCCTCAGAGCCGTTGTCGCCGGACGCTGCGACGATCGACTGTCCCTGCACGGCGGCCTGCTCGAACAGTGTGTCCTCGGCATCCGCGCTGGCCACGCCCTGGGCTTGCTCACACTCTCCCCAGGACACGGTGATCACCTGGGCACGGTCCTGGTTGATGATCGCGCTGAAGGTGTCGTACGGTCCCGAACCTGGGGCACCCGAGTTCGAGTTGGGGCCCTGGTAGACCAGCACGCGTGCGTTCGGCGCCAGTCCGATCAGGGTCTCGATATCGAGCGCGGCTTCCCCCGAACCCGGACCCCGGCCCGCGCCGCCATCAACGGGGACCGAGGAGATCGAGGCGTGCGTGCCGTAGCACGCCTGATAGGCCGCGATGTCGCTCGGGTTATCGGGCTCGAGCTCATACACCGCGACCGTCACTCCCCCCGCCCCGTCTCCGGCCTGGTACAGACCGGAGAACCCATACGCGGATGCGATCTGGTCCATCGTGTAGGCGCTCTGGTTCAGGGCCGCGCGCTGAGCCGCTGCGCACGGCTGCGGCCCACCGGTCACCACATGCGCACGCGAGAGGGCGAGGGCGGGGGCGGAGCCCGGAGTCGCTCGGCGCAGGAGCGGGCGCGGCTCGGACACCGTGTTCAGTCCGACCACCGCCTGGACAGAATCGGCCACGTCGGCATCGAACGACGGAGCCGCGGTGGTCGCGATGGCGCGTCGCCGGCCCGGCAGCGCGAGCTTGAGGAACGAGAGCGAGAACGCGCGCTCGAGCTGCCCGGCGGTGGCGCTGACCGGAATCGACAGCGCGTTTGCGCTCGCGTGGCCGGGGGTGAGCCCGTGGGCCCGCAGCGACGCCCGGACCGCGCTGAGCTGCGCGGTGCTGGCGCCGAACCGCTGCGCGAACTCCCGCGGCGTTAGATAGTCCCGATACAGGCTCGAGCCGACCGTCGAGACAGCCAGCGCGTAGTCGGCCAGCGCAGTGGGATCACGCGGGTTCAAGCTCACGGTCACGTGCATGCGGGTGGTGTCCGGCAGGCCGCCGCGGATGCTCGCCCCGGGTGGCAGACTCGGCTCTCGGCCCACCCGCATCAGCCCGGTCGTGGCTGCCGACGACGGCGCCGCAGGGAGGGCGAGCGCCGTCAGCACCAGCGCGCACGCGCAGGCCACCCCGATCGCTCTTGGCGATCGGCCGGACCGCGGAGAACTACGCACGGTGAGCTCGACGGCGGCGCTCCAGCCGGGCCTTGACCTCGGGCCACTCGTCGTCGATCACGGAGTAATAGGCCGAGTCGCGAGGCGCCCCATCGCGGACGACCATGTGCTTGCGCAGGATGCCTTCGAATCGGGCTCCCAGTGCCTCCAGCGCGCCCCGGGACCGCTCGTTGCGGGCGTCGGTCTTGAACTCGACCCGTCTGCACCCGACCCGCTCGAAGGCGTGCTCGAGCAGCAGGAGCTTGGTTTCGACGTTGATCCCGGACCCCCACACGCGGCTGGCCAGCCAGGTCCAGCCGATCTCGACCCGCAGATGCTCGAGTCGCGGCTCCATGAAGCGCGTCGAGCCGACCGGCTCGCCCGTGCTCAGCTGGATGATCGCGAACGGCACCTCGCGACCCAGCTCCGCGCTCCGGAGCGACGTGGTGAGCCACCGGTGCAGGTGCTCGCGCGAGCTCGCCATGTCCTCGGGAAGCCAGGTGAACACCTGTTGGTCCTCCGCCGCCCGCTCCAAGCCCGGCTCGTGGTCGATCGACAGCGGTTCGACCGCCACCAGATCACCGACGAAGCTGGCGCTCAGGTCCGCGACCGCCGGGATGGGCCTGTCGGTGCTGAGGACGCGATCCATAGCCACCGACCATAGAGCTTCGACTATCCGCCGTCCGGGCCCGACCCCGCGGGTCTACAAAAATAAATTAAATAGTTAATTGATTTAACGGCCACCTGGGCCAATGCTGCATTAGGCGCTGGACTCGATGTTCTGCAGTCGTACCTGGCCGCGGGCGATCAGCTTGTCGTCCTCGCCGCGGCGCATCTCGACCTGCCAGAGCTGCTGCGTGCGACCCTGCTGGATTGCCAGCGCGAGCACGTCGAGTCGACCGGTTCGGTGGGGACGGATGAAGTCGGTGGCGTTGGCGACGCCAACCGCGAGCTGGCCGCGGTCCTTGACCGCCTCGTACGCGCCGGTGGTGGCGAACGTCTCGATCACCGCGGTGTACAGGCCTCCGTGGACGAGTCCCCAGGGCTGATGGTGGCGCTCGTCGGCGGCAACCGAACCGCTGACCCGCGTCGGCGTGATCTGCTCGAACTCGATCTCGAGCAGACGCATGAGCTCGCTCGGCTGGACGAGGTCGGTCATGAGACGCGCTCGATGATCGTGCCGGTGCCGGTGCCGCCGGCTGTGCACATGGTGACCAGGCCACGCTCACCATCGGAGCGCTCGAGCTCGTGCAGGAGCGTGGTGATCAGCCGCGCGCCGGAGGACCCGAGCGGATGTCCGAGCGCGAGCGCTCCGCCGTTGACGTTGACCCGGTCCATATCGGGCTTGAGCTCCCGTCGCCATGCGCACACGACCGAGGCGAACGCCTCGTTGATCTCGATCAGGTCGAGGTCGTCGATGGTCATGCCGTTGCGCTCCAGCAGCTTGTGCGTGGCCGGGATCGGACCGGTCAGCATGATCACGGGGTCGACGCCCACCGTGGTCTGATCAACGATCCGGGCGCGGGGGACGATCCCGAGCTGATCGGCGGTTTCGCGAGCCATCAGCAGCACCGCGGCGGCGCCATCGGAGATCTGCGACGAGTTGCCCGCGGTGACCGTACCGCCCGGCTTGAACGCCGGCTTGAGCGCGGCGAGTTGCTCGAGGCTCGTGTCGTAGCGAATGCCCTGGTCGGTGACGATCGTGTCGCCGTTGACCCGCCAGGGGATGATCTCGCGCTCGAACCGCCCCGCTTGGGTGGCGCGGGCGGCGAGACGGTGCGAGCGCAGCCCCAGCTCGTCCTGCTCGGAGCGCGGAATCTCCCACTGCTCGGCGATCATCTCGGCCGATATTCCCTGCGAGACCAGCGCGTAACGCTCGAGCAGCTCGGGCGGGTGGGGAGTCCCGAACTCATCGGCATGGGCGAGGTACGAGCCCATCGGAATCCGACCCATGTGCTCGACGCCGGCCCCGATCATCACGTCATGCACACCGGCCGCGATCAACCCGGCAGCAAAGGTGACCGCCTGCTGAGAGGAGCCGCACTTGAGGTCCACGGTGCTCCCGGGCGTGCTCACCGGCAGGCCGGCCTGCAGCCACGCGTTGCGGGCGATGTTGCTGGACTGCTCCCCGACCTGCGTGACGCAACCGGCGACCACATTGTCCACGAGGTCGGCGTCGATTCCCGCCCGCTCGATCACCGCTCGGTAGGCGCCGCCGAGCAGCTCGTTGGGGTGGACGTCGTGAAACCACCCCTTGACGCGATGACCGCGACCGATCGGGGTGCGCGCCGCCGCGACGATCACGACCTCGCGTCCCTGCTGATGCCCAGCTTGGTGGTTCATCATGACGTCTCTCGATAAGGTTGCTTGACAAAACTCACTGTAGACGCTAGCACAACCACTAACCTGAGGCGGACCTTACCGCGGCTGCTCGCCGCTGCTGCGCCGCGTCAGATTCGATCCGAGAGAGACGAGATGCCACAGCTGATGATCGTCATCGCCAGCACCCGCCCGGGGCGTGTCGGTCTCCCGGTCGCCGAATGGTTCCGTGAGCGTGCTGAGGAGCATGGAGGCTTTGCCGTCGGCCTGGTCGATCTGGCCGAGCTGCAGTTGCCGCTGCTGGACGAGGCCAGCCACCCGCGCCTGCGTCAGTACACCCAGCAGCACACGCACGACTGGAGCGCGATGGTCGCCGACGCGGACGCGTTCGTGTTCGTCACCGCGGAGTACAACTACGGCTATCCCGCCGCGCTGAAGAACGCGATCGACTATCTGCACCAGGAGTGGCAGTACAAGCCCGTCGGCTTTGTCTCCTACGGAGGCGTCGCCGCGGGTACCCGTGCCGTGCAACAGCTCAAGCAGGTGGTCGGGGCGGTCAAGCTGGTGGCGGTCGTGGAGGCGGTCAACATCCCGTTCGTCGCGCAATTCATTGACAACCACGGTGTCCTTCAGGCCAATGACGTGATGGAGCAGGCAGCCCGGGCGATGCTCGACGAACTCGTGCGCGTGCAGGCGGCGCTGGCACCGTTGCGCGTCAAGGTCGCGCCGGTCGATTAGGTTCTCGGCGTGACACCCGATCGCCGGGTCCGATGAGTCCGTTTCACGCGGCGGCGATCTTCGCCGCCGGGGTGGTGGCCGGGACGATCAACACGGTGGTCGGCAGCGGCACGCTGTTCACCTTCCCGGTGCTGCTGGCGTTCGGCTACCCCCCAGTGGTCGCCAACGTCTCCAACACGGTGGGGTTGGTGCCCGGCTCGGTGGCCGGCGCCGTTGGCTACCGTCGGGAGTTGGGCGGTCAACGGCGGCGGGCCCTGCCGCTGGCCGGCGCCTCGGCGCTCGGAGGTCTGATCGGCGCGGTCCTGCTGCTCAGCCTGCCCGCGTCCGCATTCAAGGCGATCGTGCCGGTGTTCATCGCGATCGCGTTGGTGCTGATCGTGCTGCAACCGCGTTTGTCTGCCGTGCTTGACGCCCGCCGGACCGCGCCGCGTGAGCGGGCCGGCCCGCTGGGAACCGCCGGCGTCTTCGCCAGTGGCATCTACGGCGGCTATTTCGGCGCGGCGCAGGGGATCATGCTGCTGGCGATTCTGGGTCTGTCGCTCGACGATGAACTGCAGCGGATCAACGCGCTCAAGGTCGTGCTGGCGGGACTGGTCAACCTGGTGGCCGGGATCGTGTTCGTCTGCGTCGCCCACATCGCCTGGTTGCCGGCACTGTTGATCGCGGTCGGGTCGACCATCGGAGGCCTGCTCGGCGCTCGCGGCGGCCGCCGCCTCCCACCGGTGGCGCTGCGCGCGGCGATCGTCGTGGTCGGCGTGATCGCGATCGTGCGACTCGTCGCCTAGGCGGTGGGTGTTTCGGACACCAGCCTGCTAGCTGCGCGATGAGGTCGGCGGGCGTCGGCGTGACGGTGCCCGCCCCCGCGGCTGGCTGGGGGCATCCCGGGTGGGTGGGCGGGGGATGGGCAGGACCAGGGGCTTCTCGGTGGTCACGGTGGCGGGTTCGCCGTGGTGGGTGATCTCCAGCGGCGCGCCCGCGAGCAGCGAATAGGTCGCGTGTTGATGGGTGACCTCGAGCACCATTCTGCGCCCACGGAATCTGACCCGGTGCCTGAGCATCGTCAAGGCCCCTGGCAGCCAGGGCATGAAGCTCAGCTCACCATCGTACTCGCGCAGGCCGCCGAAGCCGGCGATCGCGGCGATGCAGGTCCCAGCCACCGACGCGATGTGAATGCCGTCGCGAGTGTTGTGCTCCAAGTCGTCGAGGTCCATCCGGGCGGCCTCGGCGAAGTAGTCATAGGCCAGCTCCAGGTGACCGACCTCGGCCGCGACGACCGCCTGCGAGCACGCCGACAGCGAGGAGTCTCGGACGGTCAGGCGCTCGTAGTACTCGAAGTCGCGGGCCTTCTGCTCGGGGGTGAACGCGTCTCCGCACACGTGCAGCGCGAGGACCAGGTCGGCCTGCTTGACCACCTGCTTGCGGTAGAGGTCGAAGTAGGGGAAGTGCAGCAGCAGCGGATACTGGTCGGGCTGCGTGGCGTCAAAGTCCCAGACCTGATGCTGGGTGAACGACTCGGCCTGCGGGTGGACGCCGAGCGCCTCGTCGTAGGGGATGAATACGGTCTTGGCGGCATCGCGCCAACTGGCTGCCTCTTCATCATCGACCCCGAGCTCGGCGGCCCGGCCGGGATGACGCTCGACCGCGTCGGCCGCGGCGCGCAGGTTACGCTGCGCCATCAGGTTGGTGTAGACGTTGTTGTCGGCGATCGCGCTGTACTCGTCGGGTCCGGTCACGCCATCGATGCGAAAATGCCCCGAGGCGTCGTGATGCCCGAGCGATCGCCACAGCCGCGCGGTCTCGACGAGCAGTTCGACCCCGACCTCGCGGTCGAAGTCCTGGTCGTCGGTGGCCGCGAGGTAGCGCCGAACCGCCTCGGCGATGTCGGCATTGATGTGAAACGCGGCGGTTCCGGCCGGCCAGTAGCCCGAGCACTCCTGCCCGTCGATGGTCCGCCACGGAAACGCGGCGCCCTTCAGGCCCAGGGTTCTGGCCCGCTCCCGGGCCCGGTCCAGCGTCTGATGCCTCCAGCGCAACGCGTCGGCGGTGGCACGGGGGGCACTGTAGGTCAGCACGGGCAGGACGAAGCTCTCGGTATCCCAGAACGTGTGCCCGTCATAACCGGGCCCGGTCAACCCCTTGGCGGCAATCGCTCGCTGCTCTCCCCTGGCCCCCGCTTGCAGGGTGTGGAAGAGACCGAACCGAATCGCCTGCTGGATCTCAGCGTCACCTTCCAGTTCGATATCCGAGCGCTCCCAGAAGCCGTCGAGGTAGTCCCGCTGTTCGGCCACGAGCCCCTCCCAGCCGACGTGGCGCGCCCCGGCCAGCCCGGCCGCGACCTGGTCGCGCAGCGCCGGCCCCGAGCGCTCAGCCGACCATCCGTAGGCGAGGAACTTGACCACCCGCAGCGGCGCTCCCGGCTCGAGATCAGCCGTGATCGTCACGCGAGCCACGTCTTCGAAGCACTCGATCGTCGTCTCGGTCCCGGGCGGGCCCTCGATCACGTGATCCATCGCGGCGGCCATGGTCAACGCGCTCAGCTTGGTCGAATGCACGAGCAACGCCTGGGCGTCGCGCGCGCCGAACATCTCAGAGTGCAGCGGCGAGGCCAACGCGGCTGCGGCACGGGGATCGCGATCACCGACCGGCATCGACTCGTTGGCCGCGAGCGCCGATTGCACGACGACCGGCACGCCTTCGCCGATCGGCTCGACCTCGTACAGGATGGCGGCCACAGCGCGCTGGGAAAACGACACCACGCGAGTGGAGGTGACCCGGACCCGGCGTTTGGTCGGGGACACCCACTCGGCGGTGCGGCGCAGGACTCCGGCGCGCAGGTCGAGCACCCGCTCGTGGCTCGTGAGCTGGCCATAGCGCACGTCGAACGGCTCGTCCTGCACGTTCAGGCGGATGAGCTTGCCGTTGGTCACGTTGACCAGCGTCTGGCCGTCCTCCGGATAGCCGTAGCCCGCCTCGGCATATGGCAGCGGGCGCACTTCGTAAAACCCGCCGAGATAGGTTCCCGGCAACCCGAACGGCTCACCCTCGTCGAGGTTGCCGCGCAGCCCGATGTGGCCGTTGGCCAGCGCGAACACCGACTCTGTTTGCGCGAGCTTGTCCAAGTCAAGCGTCGTCTCGCGCACCGCCCACGGCTCGACGGGAAAGGCGGGATGCTGGATCACGGCGCGTCGAGCAACTGGGCGAGGTCGGTGACGACGATGTCGGCTCCGTGAGCGCGCAGCCCGTCGGCCTGGCCCACCCGATCGACGCCGACGACGAAGCCGAAGTGCCCGGCGCGGCCGGCCTGCACCCCGGCGAGCGCGTCTTCGAACACCGCCGCGTGCGCGGGTGCCATGCCGAGCGCCCGGGCACCTTCCAGGAACGTGTCCGGCGCGGGCTTGCCGTGCAGGTGCTTTCGCTCGGCGACCACGCCGTCGACGATCTCCTCGAACAGATCCGCGATCCCGGCGGCGGCCAGCACGTCGCGGCAGTTGGTGCTCGAGGAGACCACCGCTCGTCGCAGACCCGCCGCCCGCGCGGCCTTGACGTAGCGAACCGAGCCCTCGTAGGGGTCGACGCCCTGGTCGCGGATCAGCTTCATCACGAGCTCGTTCTTGCGGTTGCCGATTCCGTCAATCGTCTCGGCCTCCGGCGGGTCACCGGGAGTTCCCTGCGGCAGCTCGATCTTCCGCGAGTCCAGGAATGACCGCACCCCGTCGTATCTGGGCTTGCCATCGACGTACTCGTCGTAATCGCTGACCGCGTCGAAGGCCACGAACGGCTCGCCGAGTCTGGTCGCCCGGTCGCGCAGGTAGTCGTCGAAGGTCTGCTTCCATGCTGCGGCGTGCACCTTCGCGGTCTGGGTCAACACTCCGTCGAGATCGAACAGGCAGGCCGACACACCGTCAGGGAGACCGAGCACGGGGAGACCGTATCGTCTTCACCGTGGCGGCACCTCGGTCGGCCGTGCTGAAAAACAGCCCAGGGTGGGCAAAAGTTCAGCACCGCCCCGGCCCGAGCCACGACCGCCTCCATTTTCGGGACCGCTTAGGCGACGACCTCGAGGACCGCCGAGGTGGCTGGAGTGATCTCCTCGAGCCGGTCGACGTTCGCCAGGGCGGGGAAGATCCGGCTCCAGATGGCGGCCAGCAGCATCGTGATCAGACCTCCGCCGACCACCGCAGGCACGGTGCCGACGAGGAAGGCGGCGAGACCTGACTCAAACGCCCCGAGCTCGTTTGACGCGCTGATGAACACCATCTCCACGGCCATCACGCGCCCTCTCAGGCCGTCTGGGGTGGCCAGCGCGACGATCGTGCCGCGGATGTTCATGCTGTACAGATCGACGAAGCCGCTGACGCCGAGAGCGATGAACGAGAGCAGATACACGCGGGAGAGGCCGAACACGACGATGCTGGCGCCGAACAGGCCGACCACGATCAGCAACGTCCGGCCCGCCCGCCCGGCGATCGGCCTACGCGTGATCAGGGCGGCGGCCAGCAGCGCGCCGAGAGCAGGGGCCGCGCGCAGGAACCCGACCCCGGTCGGGCCGACGTGCAGGATCGAGCGCGCGAACACGGGCAGCAGCGCCACCGCGCCGCCGAACAGCACTGCGAGCAGGTCGAGCAGGATCGCCCCGAGCAGGATCTGGGTGCGCCCGACGAATCGCAGGCCTTCGAGCACGCTGTCCAGTCCCGGCGCCGCCGAGGCGCTCTCATCCACCAGGTCGGCGGCGGGGCGCGGATGCATGGCGATCACGCACAGCGACGACAGCAGGCACGTCGCGGCGGCCAGGGAGTACACGAGCACGCCTGAGATCCCGTACAGCAGGCCGCCGAGCGCAGGTCCGACGACCTGCCCCAGCTGGGTGGAGATCGAGCGCAGTGTCATCGCACTCGCCAGGTGCTCGATGGGGACCAAGGTCGGGGTCATCGCGCGCGAGGCCGGGGTGCCGAGGGCGATCGCCGTGCCGGCCCCGAACGCGAGCGCGAGATAGGGCCAGATCGAGGTGTCGCCGGAGGCGCTGAGCAGCGCGAGCCCGGCGCCCACCACGGCGGCCAGCACGAGCGAGACCGCGAAGATCAGCCGGCGGGGCACGCGGTCGGCGAGTTGTCCGGCCGGCAGGGCGAAGACGAACATCGGGATGAACTCGGCCAGCCCGATCAGTCCCAGGTCCAGTGGGCTGCGGTGCTGGGAGTAGACCTCCCAGCCGATCGCCACCGCCAGCATCTGCGTACTGATTCCCATCCCGATCGAGGCCAGCCACCAGAGCCGGAAGTCGCGCTCCTGCATTGCCGGGCCGAGGCGTCTCATGCGGGCGGGTGCGGCGAGCCGCTCATCCGATCAATGCGACCGATGGCGGCGTGCCCGCGGGGCGTCGACCGGCTGTGGCTGAGTGCGGGCCACGGCGAAGAGCCCGGCGATCTCGGGCTCCATGTAGTAGTCGGTGCCCCCGTCGGCGCGGCCTTCGGTCGCAATCGGAAGCACGCGATCGAGGTGGCGGCAATAGCGGCCGGGCCACGCGAGGATGCCCGCGACGCCGTGAGCGCCCTTCTCGAGCCCGAGTCGCTTGGCGATCTCCTCGCCGCCGAAGCGCCCGCCGGGCGTGTCGGCCAGAAGGTCGAATAAGTCGCGCGCCGGCGGCGCGAGCTGCCAGTACAGCCAGGCGGCCTGGTCGGCGTCTTGCGCCGACCAGGTATGCGCCTCGCCGTGATGACGCAGGCCGCGCCGACCGCGAGGTCCCCGGCCGCCGCTCTGAGGCGAGGTGCCCGGCTCGGCGGTCAGGAAGGCCGCGAACCAGGAGTAGAACTCCGGCACGCGCTCCTCCGGTACGGCGACGGTGATCTGCTTGTCGGCCATTAGAGCTCGGTCGTCCCGACCGGCTGTCCGGACGTCTCGCTCTGCTCGCCGGCCTCGCGGCGATCACCGCAGCGGCGACCGTGGTGACCGTGGTGACCGTGGTGACCACGGTCTGGCCGACCGTGTCGTCCTCGGCGCCCGCGGCCTGTGGGACCGGCGAGAAAGCGCGCGAAGAAGGCGTGGAACTCGGCGATCCGATCCTCGGGGACCTGGACGGTGATCGGCTGGTACTGCGTTGTGGTGGGGGTTATGTTGGTATCCATCTACATCTCCTGTGGTTGCTTACGCGAGCTAGCATACCACAAGTAAATGAATAAGTAAATAGCAGCCGGGGGAGATGTGAATCCTCCATGCTAGGGGCGTGGCGCTACACGGTCGGCGCCCGGCTGTGACCATTACGGGCGTGAGCCCACAGAGCGGGACAGCCGCCGGCGCGGGCCAGCGCGACATGGCCAGTGACGTGGCGCTGCTGACCGAGGTCCTACACGACGTCGTGAGAGCGAGCGACGGTCAGGGGGCGGTCGAGTTGCTTGACAACGCGGTCGCGCTGGGGCGCGCGGCACGGGGCGGTGACGAGGTCGCCGCGGACCGGTTGGCAGCGCTGGCGGCGAGCCTTGACCTCGATCAAGCCGCCGTGCTGGTCCGCTCGCTGACCCGCTGGTTCCAGCTCGTCAACCTGGCCGAAGATAACGAGCGTGTGCGACGGCTTCGCCGTAGCGATGCGCTCACGGCGCCCGCGCCGCGTCCCGGTTCGATGCGAAACGCGATCGCGGAACTCTCCGCTCTGGGGATGGCCCCCGCCGAGTTACGCGAGCTGCTGCGCGGGGCCGAGCTCAGGCTCGTGATGACCGCCCATCCCACCGAGGCGCGCCGTCGTACGACGATCGACAAGCTCGCGCGCGTGTTTGGCGTATTGCGGGAGCTCGATGAGCTGTCGCATGCCCATCCGGATGGCGCGCGGCGGCGGTTGCTCGCCACGGTGCAGGAGCTGTGGGGATCGGATGAGTTGCGGGCGACCTCGCTCACCGTCTTGGACGAAGTCCGCGGCGGGCTGGTCCACTTCGCCACCACGCTCGCCGAGACGGTGCCACAGGTGTACCGTGACCTGGAGGAGGCATTGGCGGAGTTTTATCCGGGCGAGCCATTCGACGTGCCGCCGCTGCTCAGCTTCGGTTCCTGGATCGGCGGTGATCGCGACGGCAACCCCTTCGTCACGCCCAACACGACGGTGGCGGCGCTCGACCTGATGCGCGAGCAGTGCTTGCGCTTCCTGGAAGGTCGGGTCGAGTTGCTGGCCGGGCGGCTGTCGCTGTCAGAGCGGGTCAGCGGCGCAGCGTCGGGGCTCGCGCCGATCCTGATCGGCGGGGAAGAGCGTTTTCCGGCCCTCGCCACGCAGCTGGCGGCTCTGAACCCGGAGGAGCCCTACCGCCGCGCGCTGACCTTCATCCGCGAGCGGGTGAGGGCCACGATGCAGCAGGACGCCGGCGCCTACGGAGAGCCGTCTGAGTTGCTCGCTGATCTTCGCTTGGTGGAGAGATCGCTGCTCGATGGTGCGGGCGCGTTCACCGCCGCGGGCGACCTCCACGATGTGATCCGGCAGGTCGAGGTGTTCGGGTTTCATTTCGCCCGCCTGGACATACGCGAGCACGCGCGCATACACCGGCGGTCGTTCGCTGAGGTGTACGCCACGCTCGGGATCTGTGACCACTACACCACCCTGAGCGACGACGAGCGAATCGCCCTGCTGTGCCGTGACATCGCCGATCACCGCCCGCTGATCCCCACCGACGTATCGGGCTTCTCGGCCAGTACACAGGAGACGATCAACACCTTCAGGATGCTGCGCAGCGCGCTGTCCGGCGCCCACCGGGGTGCGATCCAGACCTACGTGGTCTCCGGCACCGAGCATCCGGCGGACCTGCTCGAGGTGCTGCTGATGATGAAGGAGGCCGGCCTCGCCGACGCCGGTGGCGAGCGGGCCGGGTTGCGGATCGTGCCGCTGTTCGAAGCCGGCGCAACGCTGGCCGCGGCGGCGGCCACGATGGATGTGCTGCTGGCGCAACCCGTGTACCGGGCGGCACTGCGCGCGGTCGGAGACGAGCAGGAGGTGATGATCGGCTACTCGGATTCGAACAAGGACGTCGGCTATGTCGCCTCAGGGTGGGCGGCGTATCGGGCCCAGACGCAGATCGCGGCGGTGATCCGTGGTCATGGCGCCAAATGGGTGTTCTTCCACGGGCGCGGCGGTGCCGTCGGCCGCGGTGGCGGTCCCACCAACCGAGCGATCCTCGCGCTCCCGCCGGGCACCGTGATGGGACGACTGAAGATGACCGAGCAGGGGGAGGTCCTGACGGCGAAGTACTCGGTGCCCGAGATTGCCCACCGCGAGCTCGAGCTCGCGGCCAGCGCGACGCTCGCGGCCAGCGCCATGGCCGGGAACGAGCGCCACGTGGCGTTCGAGCGCGTCGTGCAGGAGATGGCCGACAGCTCCGCCCGGTTGTATCGCTCGCTGGTCCACGACGACCCCGACTTCTTGCCCTTCTTCATGGCCGTGACGCCGCTGCAGGAGATCTCGCGCCTGCGCTTGGGGTCGCGACCGGTTCGGCGGGGCGCAAAGCAGGGCATCGACGACCTCCGGGCGATCCCCTGGGTGTTCGCCTGGACGCAGTCGCGGATCGTCCTGCCGGCGTGGCTCGGGCTGGGCACCGCGCTCGTCGGCGCGCGCGAGCGCCACGGGCTCGAGCTGCTGCGTGAGATGACGGCCACGTGGCCGTTCTTCGCCACTCTGCTCGCCAACGCAGAGATGGCGCTCGCCAAGGCCGACCCGCCGATCGCAAACCGATACGCCGATCTGTGGGACGACGCGGAGAACCGCGAGCGCATCTGGGGCGCGTTGTCCGAGGAGCTCGAGCGGGCGCGAAACGAGCTCATGCTCGTACGGGGCAGCGAGCGGCTCCTCTCCAGCGAACCCGTCCTGCAGGCCTCGATCGACCGCCGTAACCCGTTTGTCGATCCGCTCTCGTTCGTCCAGATTGAATTGCTCTCGCGGCTCAGACGCGATCAGACCGCTGACCACGAAGAGCTTGGCCGGGTCAGCCTGCTGACGATCAACGGGATTGCCAGCGGCCTGCGCAACACCGGCTAAGTGGTCGTATTTGCGGCGGCGACCACTGAGTGAGGCCACTTAGGACCACGACCGTTGCGAGCGCTCCTCCCAGTAGACGGGCGCGGGGATCGCGAGTTCGGCGGCTAGCGCGGCGAGGTCGGAGTCCCAGTGCCCGGCGCGGGCCGCCAGGTTGCTGGCCAGGGTGTCGACCGTCACCGCGCCGCTGAGGACGATGTCGGCCCAGGGCTGCGCCAGGACGGCGCTGAGCGCGAGGGTGTCCGCGCCGAGGCCACGCCTGGCAGCGGCCTGCACCAGCGCCGGCTGGTCTCCCAGGTCGGTGAGGCGGCCGTTGGCGAGCGCTTCCTTGACGATCACGGTCAGGCCCGCGGCGTGGGCCCGGGCCAGCGCCTCTCCGCTCGTGGGCTCGAGCAGGTTCCAGGTTGCCTGCACGGTGTCGAACAGGTCGAGCTCGATCGCCGACTGGATGACCTGGGCTTGATGGGGACCCGTGACCGTCAGCCCAATCGCCATCGGGCGCTCTCGCAGGCGCCGCAGCGCGTCGAGCACGTCGGACGAGGACAGGACCGCATTCTCCGGGCTGGCGGAATGGATCTGGTACAGCAGCAGGTTGGAGCCGAGGATCCTCAGGCTCTCCTTGAGCTGGCGGTTGAGCGTGTGCAGGCCGAGGTCCTGCGTCTCCTGGCGCTCGGCGTCCATGCGCCAGCCGCCGACGTAGGTATATCCCCACTTCGACCCGACGGCGATGTCCTCCGGGCCCAGTCCTCGCTGCCCGAGCCACCCGGCGAGGAAGTTCTCCGCCAAGCCGTAGCTGCGCGCCGCGTCGACGTAGCGCACGCCGGCGGCGTAGGCGGCGTCGAGGACCTCACCGGTGCGCCGGGACAATGCCTCCGGGCTGCGGTCGGGGCCAAGCTCCGCCTGCCGATCGGCCGTGATGTAAGCCGGGCGACCGAGCGCGGCCAGGCCCAGCCCGATCCGGGGCGCGCCCTGCAGAATCTCGGGCGGCCAGCTCACGGGCTGGTCGGAAAGGGGTGGATAACGTGGAGCATCCCCGTCGCGCCGGGGACACTAAACGATCAGAACCGCCTCGATCAGGCGTCCCGAGCGCGAACGTTGGCGTTTGGCGTCCGACGGGTGGACGCGAAACGCCAACGTTCGCGCCGGCGCGTCACTCACAGCCGGTCGCTGGCGATCCGCGTGGACCACAGCTGACCGAGCTCGCGCTTCAGCCTGCAGCTCACGATCGGCTCCCCGCGCTCCTGGTTGGCGATGTGCCACGGATTGTCGATGCGGCCCATCACGCGCATACTGCGACAGATCTCGCTGAGCGTGACCGGGTCAACCCCGACCGCGAGCACGTGATGCTCGGGCATGCGCTGCGGGTGCCAGTAGTGGAACGACAGGTGGCCGCTGAACGGCGTGGGCAGGTGCCGGGCCGGACCGTAGAGCGCCAGCGCCCCGGCCTCGCCGTAGTTCTGGGCGATCAGCGCGGTGTCGCGGCGCTCGGCCGGCGGCAACGCCGCCCAGGCGCGGGCGGTGTCAGCGACCAGCTCCGGCCAGCCAATCTCGTCCTTGTAGAAGCCCGCCTTCCAGAGACCCAGATCGACCATCGTCCGGGTCGGCAGCACCGGCCAGACCACGGGCGCGAGCAGCGCCAGCACGGCCAGGTGGACGGCCAGCAGCGGCGCCAGCACCCACGCTCGCCGGCGTGAGCGATGCCACCAACGGACTGCGGCGACGGCGCCCGCGGCGATCGGGAGTGCAGCCGCGGGGAGCGAGTAGTAACTGCGGCCCTGCTCGACCAGGAACAGCAGCGAGGTCGCCGGCGCGATCAGCGCCAGGACGCGCAGCCGCGGTCGGCGCCAGAGCTCGACCACGCCGAGCGCGACGAGCACCGCGGCCCCGGCCAGGAATCCCGCCTGCTGAGCGACGTAGGTGACCCGCGAGGTCGACGCGGCGGTCGCCGCGTCCTGGGTGGGCAGGAACGTCAGGCTCGGCCAACCGTGGGCGATCTGCCACTCGAGATATGGGGTGAGACAGGCCAGCGCGATCGCGGCCGCGATCCAGGCGCGCCGCTCGCGGAGCACCGGCCGGGGACCGACCGCGAGCAGGCCCAGCGCGAACACGCCGAGCAGCGCGATGATCGTGTCCTTGGTTTCCAGGCCGACCCCCGCCACGAGGCCCAGCCACGGCCACAGCCGTGGCTCGTCGCGCAGCAGGATCCGTAGCGCGAGATAGCAGAACGCGACCCAGGCCAACAGGTCGAACATCGTCGGGTGGAAGATCGCCCCGGTGCCGAGTCCGTACGGCGTGAGCACGAACCCCAGCGCGGCGAGCATCTGGGCCGCGACACCACCCCCAAGTTCGCGGGCGCACAGGGCCACGATGACGACCGCCGCCATCGCGGCCAGGACGCCGGTCAGGCGCAGAGCGATCAATGATGTTCCGCACAGATCGATCGTTCCGCGGCCGATCAGCGCGGTGATCGGCGGAAAATCGACGTAGCCCAGGGACAGGTGCCGGCTGGCCTGCACGTAGTACAGCTCGTCGCGGTCCCAGCCGTAGCGGCCGAGGAACGGCAACGTCAGGGCGAGCTTCACCAGCGCCGCCAGCGTGCCCGTGTACAGCGCGGAGCGAAGCGGGGTGCGAGCTGGAGCCGATGCGCCGGCGGGGGTTGCCCGCGGATGCGGACGGGGCGCTCTGAGGGTCGCTGTGGGCATCGCTCTCTCCGGTCGGGGACGAAGGGCGAGGCTAGGTGCGGCGGTCCCCGGACCGCGTCAGCCGCGCGGGCGATCCTGGCCCGCGCCGCACCGTCCGCACGGACGACGTCGCGTCATCCGTGAGGATGATTCGCACCGAGCCGGGGCGCAGTACGCTGCCGCGCGATGGACATGCCACGCACCGACACCGTCGGAGCACACCGGCTTGACGTGGGCCTTGCCCTCGCCGTCACCGCGTTGGAGTTATCGGACGTCTTCCTGTTCCACGCGAGCGATCACCGCGACGCGCTGACCATCGGCCTCACCCTGGCATCGGCGCTGCCGCTGGTGTTCTGGCGCCGCTGGCCGTTTGCGACTCTTCAGGTGACCGCGTGGGCCACGATCGCGCTGGCGGCCCTCAATGCGCCGCATCTCGGGCTCGGGCCGATCGCCAGTGTCTACGCGGTGGCCTGTTGGAGTCGGCCGGTGACGCGACGCGTCGCGGGCAGCCTCGTCCTGGTTGGCGTATGGCTTGTGCCGCTGTTGACTCGGGACGCGACCGCCGTACCGACGAATGCCGCTTTCTACGCCGCCGCGTGGATCCTCGGGGCGCTGATGCGCGAGCGCCGAATCGCCACCGCCGCACTACAGGCGCGCGCGGAGGAGTTACAGCGCGAGCGGGAGGAGAAGGCGGTCCTCGCCGCTGAGATGGAGCGCGCGCGCATCGCTCGCGAGCTGCACGACGTGCTGACGCACAGCGTCAGCGTGATGGTGATCCAGGCGCAGGCGGCGCAAGCCGCCGGCTCGGACCACGAGCGCGTCAGCCGGGCCTTGCAGCGGATCGAGGCGGTGGGTCACGAGGGTCTGGTCGAGCTCCGTGGCCTGTTGCGGCACGTGCGCCCCGGCGGTGAGCCGCTCACGCGCGCCCCGCAGCCTGGGCTCGATCGCCTCGACGAGCTGGTGGCCGAGGTGCGCGCGGCGGGTGTCGCGGTCTCGCTCGCGCGCGAGGGCACGGCCTGCGCGGTCCCCGCCAGCGTCGAACTGTCGGCCTATCGGATCGTGCAGGAGGCGCTGACCAACACGATGCGCCATACCGCCAGCCCCTCGGCCACAGTGGTGCTGCGCTATTTGCCCGGCGAGCTCGCCCTTGAGGTGCTCGACGACGGGCCGACGGAAGTTCGCCACGCCAGTGGTCAGGGCCAAGGGCTCGCGGGGATGCGTCAGCGGGCCACCCTGGTCGGCGGCAACCTCGTCGCCGAGAACCGCCCCGAGGGCGGGTTTCGCGTCGCGGCGCGCCTGCCGTTGCGAACGAGCCCGTGACGATGACGGTCTGGACGCGCCGTTGTGGCGAGCCCATGCCGGCGACTCCGGAGATGAGTCCATGACGCTCCGTGTGCTCATCGCCGACGATCAGGAGCTCGTGCGCGATGGGTTCCGCCTGATCCTCGAGGCCAGCGGTCTCGAGGTGGCCGGCGAGGCCCGCGACGGGCGCGAGGCGGTCTACTTGGCTCGCCGGCGCGCGCCCGACGTCGTGCTGATGGACGTGCGGATGCCGTCAGTGGATGGACTGCAGGCCACGCGCGAGCTCGCCGGGCCGCAGGTCACCGATCCGATCGCGGTCCTGATCCTGACCACGTTTGACCTCGACGAGTACGTGCTCGAGGCGCTGCGCGCGGGCGCGAGCGGGTTCCTGCTCAAGGATGCCGGGCGCGACCAACTCGTCGAGGCGGTGCGGGCGGTGGCTCGCGGTGACGCTTTGATCGCGCCGTCGGTCACGCGCCGGCTGATCGAGCGGTTCGTCGAGCGTTCGCTGTCACCGATTCCGCCCGAGCTCGACGAGCTCACGCCACGCGAGCTCGAGGTCCTGCGCCTGATCGCGGGTGGACGATCGAACGCCGAGCTCGCGCAGGAGCTCATGATCAGCGAGACGACCGCCAAGACCCACGTCGCGCGCATCCTCGCCAAGCTCGGGCTGCGTGACCGTGTGCAAGCCGTCGTGTTCGCCTACGAGCACGGCGTGGTCCAACCCGGAGCCCGTCGCGCGTAAGTCTCCAACCCTCAGCCGCGCTGTGGTAGCTTCGTCCGGTCGGAGACACAAGGGACGGCGGACATGGTTGTGGCGCGGATTCTCGTTCGGCCTTTTGGCTATCTGGCCTATGTGGTGGCATTGGCGGCGCTGTCGGCGGCGGCGAGGCTGCTCGGCGAGAAGGATGAGTTGGGCTTCTTCACCGAGCGGCTGGCCCGGATGCTGTGGCGCTATCCCGAGGTCACCCGGAAGGGGGTTCAGGTGGCCTGGCTGGTGTGGGCGGTGCTGTTCGCGGTCGCGGTCAGCCCGGCCGATCCGATTGCGACCCCCTGGGACGAGGTCGCGCTCGGGGCGGCGGCGCTGGTCGTGCTGTGGCGCCGGTTCTTCCGCGGGAACAGAGCCGAACGTTGAGACCGGGTGCCGGGCTCGCCTGCGGCCGCCGATGAGGCGAGTCCATACCGAACCCGAGTCCGTCGATGAGCCCCACCAGCAACCAGCCATTTGGCGAGGCGCTGCGAGCGTTGATGGCGGCGCGTGGCCTGACGTACCGCGGGCTGGCGGAGGCGACGCGTGAGCTCGACGGTAAGGGGATCACGCAT